>Ga0207720_100404_pt1 | contig 30892 bp, 30 predicted proteins | sample A23P2SouthBayCA_2_FD_187751 | JGI IMG/M metagenome (GOLD analysis project Ga0207720, IMG submission 187751) | Aerobic enrichment media microbial communities from Eden Landing Ponds, California, USA - A23 E3 (2) (SPAdes) | ecosystem: Environmental > Aquatic > Marine > Unclassified | place...
GGACGCTGCTCAGCACATCTTGCTTAGCGAACCAAGAATTGCGACATAGGATTCGAGAGAGTTCCACTCGGATTTTATTTGATTCCTCCGAAGCTCGTTTGTAGACACTCTACATCCCAGAAGCGTGGCTGATGAGACTATAGGGTCGTTAGCGGAGCTAAAATGCACGATTTTAGGTGAAGTGCGGTGTTTTGCGCGACTCAAACGACTGTCTATAATCTGGCTCTTAGTTCATTACTCTTCCACGATTGAGCAGCCTACTGTAGAATAGTATCTGGCCAAAGGACTATATTACTCCACTTCGTCAATACTGATATGAGCGATCGAACCTTACCGGACGAGTTCGAGGATATCAACGAAGCGGTCAGTGAGGAGTGGGTGTCTGAGACGACTCCCTACGAGCGTGTTCGCCACGTTATCGCGCATACGTACGAGTCTGTTTCTGTCGACGCTATTGCTGACGACGCACGGACATCGCCGAAGACAGCACGTAAGCATTTGAATGCGCTCGCGAACGAGGGGTTCGTCGTCACTGCGACTGGTAAACATGGTGGAACGACGTATCGCCGCTCGCCAGAATCACTCGTCGTTGAACAGGCTGCTGACATTCTTGAGCAGGTCTCAACTGACGAACTCACTACGCGTATCGCCGAAATGCGTGACCAGCTTAGCAGCTACCAGTCCGAGTACGGTGTCGACTCGCCCGAAGAGTTAGCCGTTGAGCAGACAAATCAAGCACTCTCTGAATCTGCCTCTGCGCAACGAGACATCGACGCCGAGACAATCCAAGAATGGCAGACGCTCCGCCGTAACCTCGCATTCGCGAACGCCGCCCTCTCAATCGCGAATGCTCAGCGGTTCGTTGATGGAGACCGTCACTTGACTGATGGCAGCGTTCCTGCGTAACGATGGGTGAGACACCTGCGACAACAGAGGATCATTCGCTCCGTGGGCCGATCGATCGGCCAGCTCTCATCACGATTCGAGATCTCGTTGACGAGGCAGAGCCGCTCGCGACACCGCAGCTTGATGATTTTCTCAACCCGTCTGTCCTCGCAGTCTCTCTCGATGATGGCCTTTGTGGTGCCACAAGTGCTCGAATCGACGTTCAGTGGACAACACAGGCCGATTATAAGTTCCACTACACTGACTCAAAGGATGTGAACTTCCGTTGGGGGAAGCATCCTCACGATGGCGACTACATTTCGGTCTCTGATCTCGAACACTACCATCCACCGCCTGATGCTAGCTCTAATCCTGACGATGTTGAAGATTCCTGCATTAAACAGTCTCCTGAAGAATTAGTCACTCGTGCTGTCCTCAAACTCTGGCGTGTTGCCTATCGCACTGACTCGTACGCGCCCCTCAATGCGGGGAGCAATCCACCGTAAGGTCTCTGAACGAGGGGCTTCTTCCGGAGGAGCGACCGTCCACGAGGCCATCGAGAGCTACCTGCGCTATAAGATCAACGCCGACGGTTCGAAGACGACCATGCGCTCACCACTGCTCGAGTTCGCCGACCACTGTCGAGACGAGCGTGACCTCGAGTTCGTCGACGATCTCACACCCCACGATGTCCGCAGTTACAGCGAGCACCTCTACGACCGCATCGTAATCGATGAGGACCTGGCGGCTTCAACCGCTCACAACTACTTTGCGTACGTCCGGGCCTTTCTCTCCTGGTCGGTGCGAGAACAACATCTCGAGTCGAACCCGGCAAATACGAACACTGCGATGGATCCGCTGCCAGAGGACGACGGGAAACGCAAACGCCAGTACTGGAGCGCCGAGGACCGCGAGACGTTGCTCGAGTACGCCACCAAGCGCGTGGACATGGCCTTGGAAGAAACCATCCAGACCGATGTAGAGGCGGCTTCCGTGACCGGGCGATCGTCGTCATGCTCGATGGCACAGGGGCGCGTGGTGCTGAGTTGTTTGCCGATCCAAAAGACGATAAACGAAATGGCCTCCGGTGGAAGGACATCGATTTCGACGAGCAGTTGATCGAAGTCTACGGCAAGTCCCGTGAGTACGAACAGGCACCATTCCCCGCAAGCGTCCACGATGTCCTCAAGCGATGGCACCGGGTGCAAGAGCCGACGACCGAAGCGTGGCCCGTCTTTCCGACCGGTCACTACGGCTCGAAAAAGCGCACACTCGAGGATGCACTCGGCGAGAAGGCAGTCTCTCGGGCGCTCGAGGAAAGGGGTGACGCCGGGAAGACCGAGGTGCTTGACTGTCTACACCGCGAGCACGAGGTTCCGCCGCCGTCGATCTCGAAAGAGGGCGTTCGCCGACTGCTGAAACGGCTCACCGACGAAGCCGGGATCGATCCGGACGGCGAGTACGACTATCTGACGCTGCACGGCGCTCGGCGGGCACTCGGACGCGACCTCTATACCAGCGGGATGTCGGAAAAAGCTCAGGAAGCGTTACGACACAACTCGATCGAGACTACTCACGAGGCCTACGCCGACGTCAAGGTGAAAGACGTCTCCGATAGCATTGACGACGTGCGTGGCTGAGAACGAACTCGAGTCGTGCATCCGAACACTGTCGCGCCGCCGCAACCTCGTGGACAGCACTGTCGAGACGAAACGCTCACGACTCGCCACCTACGCGCGTCTATATCTAATGGGAGCTCCGGTCTTGCTGATCGCCTCGGCGACCTTGAAAGTGAGGCGTCGAAGTTGCGCTATCTCGGCGACGTCTCGCAGTTCTACGAGCACCTGCAACGTCGGGGAAAGCCGCGTACAATCCCGCCGAGAGGATCGACATGGTGTATGGGAGGGGAACGCTCGGAACACGACAATCCGGCCCTCTCGAGTGAGCAAGTTCGGCAGCTGTACGACGCCGTCGAGAGTCCCGACGAGGACTGTTGGTCCTCGCGCTGTGTGGATGGGGCTTGCGTCGCAACGAGGTTGCGGGCTTGCACGTCTCCTAGCTCGTCCTCGAGGGCGATGATCCACACATTCATTTCGAGGAACGCAAGAACGGCCCTGGTACGGTCGCGTTGCTCTATGGCCGCGAGACGCTTGCCGATCGGATCGACGCGCTTGGAGCGCTGATCGGAACTGGAGTGGGTATCTGTTCCCCTCGCATCAAGCCGAAAGCGGCTATGTCGTCGGCGAGACGATACAGGTGCGATTTCAATGGCTTGCCGAGCGGGCAGACGTCCAGGTGCGTGGTGAGATGCCGACCTCGAAAATGGGCCGGCGCTTTTGGTATACGGCGTAGAGGGTGTCTAGCGATCCTACAGAGCAAACAATTGAAACCTGTTGTTCGATAATTGAGAAAAATGAGTACCGTTGTAATGAGTGCGAAGACTCGCTGATTATATTCGATAAATAATTAAAAGAAAAGAACCAACAATAATGGAAACGAAACATATGCTATGAACAGCGACAACCGAAAACTCATCGCGATGTATGTCGGGCTGACTTTTGGCTCCGCTTTCCTTCTCGCTATAGGGAGTGTAATCGGAATCGTAGATGTCCGTCTGAACAGAAGCCTGCTTGTGGCTTTTGTTGGAGTTACTACAATACTGTACCTCGTAATGGTCGTTACGTACAAAGCCGCGAGCAAGCACGTACCGTAGAGTGCTTGCTCAGCCGTGCCGCTTAGAGTCGAGGGGTCTAGTGAATCACCAGACGATGGCGGATTCGTCCGTTAATTCGAAGGAGTTGGTCGCGTCGCAAAGCCGTCTCGAGTTTGCCGCTGCCTGGGCCGTCCCCATCATGCCGCCGCCACCCTAACAGAACGCCCAACTAACCAGACCCCATTTTTAATACAACATGCGACAGTTCACGATCTACCACTACGGCACCGAACCCCATCGCGATGTTAGAATCATAGCGCAGAATGTACTGAGGACAACGCAGCGCGAGGTAGAAACGGTAGAGGTTATGGGGATCTACTCGCTGCTATCTGAGTATGTCGACTCTGAGGCGGTAGACATCCTCGTTGAGGCGGGCGCGACGGTCGACGACGATACGCTCCGAGGTGAACTTACTGCGACGCCGGCGGTGCGGGATGCTGTCGTTGCACTGTTGTCTGACTCGTTGCTGGTCGCGGAGTTCCGAGACGAAAAAGGAGACCCTGTGTTTGCACGAGCGGACAGCGACGCCGACTCGGTGTATCTCGACGTCTCGGAGTATCGACGCCTCGCTGACACTACGTCGCCCGACCAGCTCGCTCGACTGTTCCCAGTCAGCAGTGAGTGCGACGCGGTTCGTGCGGAAAACGGAACGAATCCGGCAGCTGAGACGGACCTGACGGAATACGCTGTCTATGGGGAGGAATCATACCAGGCCCCGACGGTCTCCTCGCTGTGGAGCGATCTCTCCCAACTGGATCGATCGCCGTCTTCAGTCTCACTCTGTGGACTTACTGCGGTACTCCGACAGACGGCTCCTGATGCACTGGAGGCGATACAATTAGCAGGAGCGACGCAAGACGAAATCGTCGTCTCCGGAGAGGTCACTGCCTCACAGGATATACTCCAAGCGTTGCAAGCAGCGTGGGGTGACGGCGTACACTACGTCTATTGTCGTGACGAGCGAGGTGACCCCCTAGTACTTCGGGACGGACCTCGCTCCGATTACCTGTATCTCAAAGCAGCGGAACGGGAGCGACTCAGTGTGTGGGCCGCGGATACGGTCCGACCGTCGAACCGCTGGAGCGAGTAAGAGCAAAATATCGACCACGGGCCAGAATGGCGCGCGTTCAATCATGCCGAACGGCAGAACAAAAGCCGGGTTGGTGCACCCACAACCCAGACGATGCACGACAAAGGGTTGACCACCCAGATTGATTGGAAAAACAAGGACGCACACGGAAGATCGATCTCCTCAAAGAAGCGGAATCAGTTGCATCGACTGCGCAAATGGCAAGAACGGATTCGAACCAAGGATGCAGGTGAACGAAACCTCCAGTTTGCGCTTTCGGAAATCGATCGCATGGCGTCGTCACTCGGTGTCCCCCGTTCTGTTCGAGAGGTCTCATCGGTGATCTACCGACAAGCGCTCAGCAATGACTTGATTCGTGGACGGTCTATCGAGGGCGTCGCCACGAGCTGTCTCTACGCTGGCTGTCGCCAAGAGGGGATTCCGCGGAGTCTTGAAGAAGTGACTGAGGTCTCTCGCGTGGGGAAGAAAGAAATCGGGCGCACATATCGTTATATCGCTAAGGAACTTTCCCTCGAGATGAAACCAGCCGATCCTAAAGAGTACGTCCCACGATTTTGTTCTGACCTCGAGGTGAGTGAAGAAGTGAAGATGAAGGCGATCGAAATTATCGATGAGTCTGCTGAACAGGGTCTGCTTTCAGGGAAGTCGCCAACGGGATTTGCGGCAGCAGCCATTTATGCGGCATCACTCCTCTGTAACGAGAAGAAGACGCAAAAAGAAGTTGCTGAGGTTGCGCAGGTGACTGAGGTGACGATCCGGAATCGGTATCAAGAACAGATCAACGCGATGGGTATCCACTGACACTGAGGCTGAGGAAGAGATACATCACTGCTACGGAACAGCTGACTGCTGCCAGACCGGCTACTCGCTGGCCGCGAGCTCGCCGAGAACACGGTCACCGAACGCAAGCACGAGTACTGCGCCGACCAGATCGAAGACGATGTCGAAGAACGTGTCTTTCCGGCCGTACGTGACGAGTATCGGCTCGAGATCCAGGCGTTTCGCCGTTGCGTGAATAGCGTACTCAATGGTTTCCCAGACAAGCCCGAAACTAATGACGGCGGCAACGACTCGTGGGCCAGGATCGCGCCCCTTCCTGCGACTGACCACATAGACGATTCCGGCCAGAATCGACGAGGAATGTGCGTGTGTAAGGTGATCCCACCACCAGACGTCGTCATAGGGACCGAGCATGCCGACAGCATGAGTAACCATCGCGGTGTTCACGTAGGCTCGCTGCCACGTCTGGAGTTTAACACCATACGCACGCGTGACGACCGTGGGAAGGTATGTGCCGATTGCCGCAACGACGGCATTGACGACCGCGCCTGGATCCCGGCGTCGGAGTCCGACGAGGAACACCGTGAGCAGCGTATATCTGGCCTCACGACCCACTCCCTGTTCAGCTGCCGACATCTTCTGTATACAATAGACTGACTACTCGGGCCACATAGCAATATCGTCCCGAATACGGACCCAGACATTTCGGACAGTCCCCGCTGATACTCGTTTGTCGTCCTCGGATACAGTCCATGGCTCTCGATGCATGTTGACGACGGTCTGGCACTGGTTTTATCGGGGATGATGCGTGAGCCTGCTTGCGATTACCGTAGTTCGATACTGAGGAAGAGCCGCCAATGAGGACTCCTAGTTTTAAGTGACACCCATGACTATCAGTGAGGCAAGAAGATAGGAGAATATACCCATCGCTCATCGATGTGGGTCGCAGGAGAAGGGGGCGTCAATTCGCCCCCTCGAGTTGGCTACTCAATCCTGCGACCCGGATCGACATAAAAGTTTGCCTCTCGAGGAGCTGTGGCTCTGTCCAGCACGGTGTCTCGTCTCCTTCGAGAGTCGTCTCTCTCCCCAGCAGCATCGCGACTCGACCGACAACCAGCAGCACACGACCACGACCACAACGACCCTCCATGACAATTGGAAAAGATCCGGACGCAGTTGACGCAGAAACGCCCACTGATCACGACGTTGCCGCCGCTCTTGGCTTCGGCAGCGTCGATACGCACACCAGCACAGACCTGACGGCCCACGACGGTGATGATGAGCTCCCGAATCGCGCAGAGATGTGGGCCATCATCCAAGAGCAGTCACAGATGATCGACCGCCTCGAGGAGCGTGTCGACGAACTCCAGCAGGAACAGAATCGCGCCGATCGCAACCGAAAGGAGATTGCCAGTCAACTCCACGAGATCACCGAGTCGATTGCCGATACCGACGAGACGGCTGACCACGCAAAGGAAATCGCGAAGACTGCAAACGCGAACGCTGAGCAGGCCAAATCAATCGCCGAAACCGGCGAGACTGCGTTCGATCGCGAGGATCCGGAAGAACTGCCTGGTGGCCTCGAGCCCTCGAGCAGCCCATTGAATTTCCTTGCGAACTGCCGCCAGCACCGCGTCAAAAAACACCTCGTCGACCAGGGGACACCGCGGAAGAATCGATTCCGTGCGCTTCTCGTGATGAAACGCTGGGACGAGTTCGCAACGAAGCGCACGAACGGAAGCGGCATCTTCTGGACACGAAACGATGTCCGGGATGCGCTCACTGCAATCCTTGGAACGCGTCCCCACGCACAGACACTCAAGCGCGTGTGGAACGAGATGGTCGCGCTCGGAAGTTCGGACATCGATGTCACCGAGCGTCGTGTTTCTGCGAAACAGACGCCAACGGAGATCATTGCGATGGACATCGAGACTGCTGAGGGACTGCTTGAGGCCCGCTATCACCATCTCGAATTGCTTGATGTAGATGGACAGGTCACTGGTGGCGTCACACCCGTTGTGACTCGAACCGACACGGCAGAAGTGTGAGAAAGCGGCTGACTTCATCCTGAGAGGGAGCATCTCTCTAACGAGCACACTGAACGGATCTAGTCGTCGTCTTGATCCGACGACGTCGCCGCTATCGCTAGCTGCAGGTGTAAGAGACGAACCTGCCTTTCAGAGACAGTGTTTGTCCTTCTAACGCTCGTTTTGGAGTTTCGGCTTTGGACCCACTCACAACGGGTGTGATCATGACCGGTCAGTTGTGGTCTGCACGATCGCTCCTTCACAGGATAGGATCGTCGTGAAATAGATATATTGGTTCCCTGTTTAACAGAATTATCTGAACCACTGGGTAATATTGAGGAAATTAAGAAAGTCTGATATAAATTCAATCCAAACAGTGACTTGGGCGTGAGGATAGGCGGTGGGGAATAGCGCTCACGCTCAGTCAGAGGCACATCTCAGACACACGGACCGTGTCAAATACTCCTCCATACGAGTCATCTGGGACAAACAGTACGACCTAGAACGGTGGCTCCGTCGGTACCCTGCCTCGAGAAGTGATTTCTCGTTTGATTGTGTTACTCAACGAGCTCTGGCTCTTCTTTGACTGTAATTTCTGGTGCGTTGCCGAATTCGACAATAACCATATAGCCATTGTAGTGGAACTCGATTCGGCCAGATTGGGTCGTCCCGTTCTGACGTCCCGACTCAACGAGATCGTCGAGCGCATCTGGATCAACCGCATCATACAATGGGGGAAGTTCCAGCGGATCCGTGTGCTCTTTTTCAGCAACACAATTAACTATATCCAAAGAAATATTACTTCCACTCCTAAGGTTACTTTCCACACTGTTGTGTATATCTTTCAGACACTAATATATGACGCCAAACATACCATTTTCTGTGCCCTCATAGGGAACTTATTACTGACTATGGGAATATCATACAAAGACTCGCGAATGGCTTGTTTTCACCTCCTTCTGATTGGGTCAGCCGGTAAATAGAGATCCTTATTGAACGCTGGTCAGTCTATCAATACTGAATAAGTAATATAGCACTCAGTATAAGATAGCCAGTTTCTACAAAACGGGTATCTTCGTGAGAGATGTCAGTATTCTAGTTCAATTCGTATTTTGGTATAGTTCCACACCAATCCCAACAATCCCCAGCAGTAATGCGAAAACCATTATGACATCACCATTTTGGTATGAAAAACGATTTATTCCGGGGCCAACCCAGTAACTTATTTCGTGGAAACCACCATACAGCATCAAAATGATTGCAAAACGCTGTATGGATTCGCCAGTAAGTATATCTTTCACCATAAACTATATTTGGTGAAACAAAACATAAAGGTTCGGTAGCTGTCTATCGGAGTAGAGGCCACCGTGCTGCACTCAGCCGCTATATTCAAATACTGTTCTTGACAGTTGTCTGTGGAATGGATTGCTATTTCATTACTTTCTTGCCCTGTACTGACCGCTCACTATGAATTCCAATATCCGTATGGCAATTCTATCACATTTCCCGTGCGCTTCTCAGATTCGCCGCTATGGAATTCCGGAAGGCGGATATCGAGCTCGCTTTTGACTTGCAGCGAATCCAAGTCCTCTCCCACTTGGATCGGGAAATAGTGTCGGCGGTGGGGATGGGGGGTGGCCTCCGTCAACATGTGGGAGTTGGAGGCAAGTGGTTGTTGTTGGTGATTATTATTAACTATTCACATTCTGATCACTCCTCCAACAGATTCATACGAGACATATCCTAAGAGCACACGTGGGGAGGGACAGTGTGGCTCTAATAGATCTCTAGACAGGGAATGCAGTCGATTCGAGACACACAGCACCTCGCCGCAACTGGGATTGCTCCACCACTGTCTGGTGCCATCAGGATCTCAGATCACCTACCAGTGACACACCACCTGGGACATGAGTGTGCCAACGTCGGCCTCTGGCCGGCGTTTCTGCAAGATTCGGAAGTTGATATCTGAAGCCACGGCTAACGGCAATGGTGGAACTGGCATTCGGCAACGAGATCGACAAGAGAGTTTCCTAGCTGCAGTTACAGTGACCGGGTTCTCAATTCACTACGGACAGGCCGATCTCGAGTCGTCGAACACGCTTAGCAACTGGCCGACGATCGTCTCCTCACACATGATGTTGAGTCTGCCGAGATTGTCGACGTCCTTGAGAGTGGGAAGACAGACCAGAAGACAGCAGGAGGCAAGTCGTCTATCTCATATCTCTCGGAGAACATGTAGTCAACCGTCTTAGTACAGTTAGGGAATAAGTTGATAATCCTATGGGACATATGACGGGTTGGCGCGGACAAGGTGGGTCAACCTACACTTCTGTATCGTTGCCCCTTCCTCGATCACAAGTCAGGGGGAACACTTGTCCACGCCAGCCGAGATCGGCACGTTCCACAAGATCCACAACTGGTTTCGTCTCCGATCTCTGGCTTTCGAGTACCATCCGGTCTTCGAGAACCTCATGTTGGCCCTTGGCCGACATTTCTGTGAACTCAAGAGTGTGTAGTTACTCACTCTCGATATAACGTTCTTCAAGAGAATCCTGACCCGCCCGGATGGGCTCGGGATGATAGCCGCCGGGCAGGGTGGAACAAGAGCGGCAGTGTAAGGGACGTATCCTGTCGCGTGGGGGAAACGCGACAAGCAGATAAATTCAGCGAGTATTTATCAATCTTATCGCGGCTCTCAGCCACATAAAATCGTCTTGGGTGATTCCACGACTGCTCACTGCTCCGCTAAGTACCGTCCCAATCGAGGACAGCTAGGTTATTTCCTCTGGGCGCGTATCTACAGGAATGAGTCGGAAGAAGTACATCGTCGATCTCTCAGATGAAGAACGCACTGAACTCGAAGAGTTCGTTACGAAGGGTACACACCGGGCAGAAGCAATCAACCGCGCAAGGATCCTCCTGAAAGCTGATGACGGGCTCACAGATGAGGCCATCTGTGAGCACGTCGGGTGTTCGGTTGGGACACCCCATCGGGCCCGCAAAGCGTACTCCGAGCGAGGGATTGCGGCGATTCATCGCCGCAAACCCGACAGAGACTACACGCCGAAACTTGACGGTCGTGCTGAAGCTCATCTCGTTGCTCTCGCCTGTTCAGAGCCACCAGAAGGCCGAACACGCTGGACGTACGCGCTCCTCGCTGATCGCCTTGTCACGCTTGAGGAGATCGAGTTCGACTCGATCTCCGAGGAAACCGTCCGACAGCGGCTAAAAAAACGACCTGAAGCCACACCGCTCTGAGTACTGGCTTATTCCGCCCAAAGAGAACGCAGAGTTCGTCTATCGGATGGAAACAATCCTTTCGCTCTACGAAGAACCGTACGACGAGACCCGTCCAGTCATCTGTTTCGACGAGTCCAGCAAAGCACTTCGAAAACACGTCCGCGACCCGCTCCCGGCGTCACCGGGAGCGGTCGCTCGCACAGATCACCACTACGAACGTAATGGGAAACGAATGCTTCACCTGGCAACTGAGCCGTTGACTGGCTGGTGTCGCTTCCATGTGACTGAACGACGGCGGACCTGTGAATGGATCGACTGTATGCAGGCGATTGCCGACGACTACCCGGATGCAGACCGCATCCGGGTAGTCTTAGACAATCTCAGCACACACAATCCGGCCGCCTTCTATCGGTTCTTCCCGCCCGAGAAAGCACGCGAGTATCTCGATCGGTTCGAGTTCTACTACACGCCCACGCACGGAAGTTGGCTGAATATGGCCGAACTCGTCTGGAGCACACTCCAGACCCAGTGCCTCAACCGCCGAATTCCGGACGCAGCGACCCTCCGGTCGGAGGTCGCTGCGTGGGAAGCTGAGCACAATGAGTTGGATGTCACGGTCAACTGGCAATTCACAAACGAGGACGCTCGAACGAAACTACACCGACTCTATCCGACTATCGAGGAGACCAAGAACTAGTCACTCAACGGTTGGGAAGGTACTAAGTGTAGCTTCAACGGTGAACTTGTGAGTACATCATCCTACGATCAAACTGCCAGTTCCAACTCATTTTCCGAAGCCCTGCAAGATATACAGCGCGAATGTGGCACGAGGTATGGGTCAATTTGTGAAGGATAGTGATCAGTCAGTACAGGGTATACAGATACCGAGTTACTTGACTTCTAACAGGCGGAGAATCAGCGAGAGATTATCATACGATCCCGAAATATATAATTAGTAATGACAAGATGATCCCAAGGATCCCAGCTATAATCCCAAGTTGTTCCTTCTGTTGTTTAGTCATATTTGACTTATTTAGTGTGAAGCCATAAATGTGTGGTGACCAACATCTGATCAGTATGCACACGTAGTTACCGGTTAGTACAGGTGCAGCACGTAACGTTCAGCGCAGAAGGTGAAATCACCGCTGGTCAGAACTCTCACTGAGATCGCTCATAATGGCTATAAGAAGATAGATTGGTGTGCCATAGAGGAGAACGAGGACGGGCAATACAATAATCGTTGGAGTATTTCCATCACCGATTACGTACACAACCGACGCTAAGAGAAACGTGATTATGGCAAGGAAGTATTCCGTTCGGTCCATGACGGCCAAAGAATGACATAAATATTTATCAGTTTTCATTTTGAGTATAGCACTTCCGTTCTCCCTATAGATAACAGAATACCCAGATGTGCGCTGTTCACTTCGCATCTCTACTGAACGGTTGATTCATTAGACCTACCGTGAAACAAACTCGGTTGCCGTGCTGCACTGATGCTCTGTATCTTGCACGCGCTGTCTACCAGCTACTGGATAGATTGTGCGAAGCATGCAATTACGATGCGTCTGCGCTGGTCGTCTATCGGGATCTAACGGTATTTACCACCCAACCACCGACACGACCGGATCCGAGACCGAATAGGGGTGCAACACCCATTACCAGCCCACTGGCGAAGACGACAAATACGACCCTAGAGAGTGACCATGTTGCTGTCGTCCCTGTTGTCACAATGAATATAAGCAGCCCGAGGGTGCCACCAATGAACCCAGCACGGAGTCCCGCAGCACTTGGGTCTAACGAGCGGATCGCAGCGAGGACTCCTGCAATGAACGCACCAATTATCATTATACCACCGCCGACAGTCGCCTCCGAATTTGGCAGCCGGTTTAGAATAGGGATGACAGGTAGCGAGGCTAACGCACCGATAAGCGCGAACCGCCATGCTGGAGGAAGAGTGTGGATGCGGGGAAGTGACACCATACTTACTTCTAAGAGTTTCTAATAACATAAATTTCCGTAGGGCTAGACGGCGGGAGTTCGACTGGCTACTCAAGCACGGGTACACTCGTGCGTGTAGTGACCAGATGGTTCACCTCTTTCGACGTGAAACAAACGAAGCCGGTTCGCTGCATCTATCCTCTATATCTTGCACGCCATTACTATCATTTCACAGTCAAATCTGCCACTGCACGGATGCTGATACTTACAAGTCGAAGGTTGAAACACTACTAAGTCCGATCATGTATGTCTTGGATAATTTTGCGGATCGACTATCATCTCGAGCAGTGCTGTCTCGAGGGAGTCGCAGTAACATTCTTCGTGGATTACACTTGAACATACTATTATTATAGGGAATTTCCTATGGTCAAGTATGGTCTGATAATGGAAAAGAAGACCCCATCTCTCCCGTCGATCGTTGACCGGCTGAATGCCGGAGTCACATTGCACGAACCAGAGACAGGTGTGATTCTCGACGTGAACAATCAAGTAGAGCAATTGTATGGGTATTCCGCAAGTGAACTTCGGGGCATGTTTGTTGGGGATATCACAGCATCCTCACAGAGATACACAGAAGCGGACGCTCTCGATCGAATCCATGCTGCTGCTGATGGCAATTCCCAACTCTTCGAATGGCAAATTGAACGTGCGAATGGGGAATCTCGGTGGGTACGTGTTCATCTTACGCCAACACAACTGGATGGGGAAGTCTACGTCTGTGCTGAAGTGAACGACATTACGAAATACAAGGCTCGTGAGCAGCTTCTTCGACTCTTGAACCGCGTTATCCGTCACAATCTGCGGAATGAAATGAACATTCTCATGGGGTATGCAGACCGGGTCAAGACCGCCATCGAAAACGATCAACTCGAGGCGGAACTGGAGACGGTTTTAGAAATCGCTTCTGAGGTCGGGCGACTGAGCGATTCGCTCACCGAAATTGAACACATCGTTGAATCTGAGGCGACACAGCGAGAAGCGACGAACCTTCGGACCGTCGTGCAAACATGTGCGACAGCGGTCCAGTCAACCTATCCTGCAGTCGATCTACTGGTTGAGGCACCGGCTGATGTCTGGGTGGTCGGGAATACAGGACTCAAGCATGCGATTGAGCATGCGATCGATAATGCAGTGAGGCATAACGATCAGGAAACGCCAGAAGTGACGATACTGGTAACTGACGATCCCGAGACTAACCAAGGGATCGTTCGAATCGCAGACAATGGACCGTCTATCCCCGAGATTGAGACTGACGTGTTGGACGACGAGACGGAAATCAGCAGTACGTACCATGGCTCTGGCGTTGGACTTTGGGTGATGCAGTGGGCTGTAAATTCACTCGGTGGGGACCTCTCCTTTGAGGCGAACTCTCCCCGAGGCAATCTCGTTCAGATCTCGCTCCCAACAGCTGAATCATAGCCTTCTTTTCTAGCCAGAAAATCGAGTTCTAATCTAGCCACTCCTTCTCAAGGAAAAGTAGCTCGTCACTCTTGCACAGTTGGGAAACAAGTTGATATTCTTGTAGAGCCGACATTCGGGTAGCGTGGACAAGACGGGTCAACCTACATTCCCGTACCGTTGATCCTTCCTCGATCACAAGTCAGGGGGACACTTGTCCGCGCCCGCCGAGATCGGCCCGTTCCACAAGATCCACAACTGGTTTCGTCTCCGATCTCTGGCTTTCGAGTGCCATCCGGCCTTCGAGAGCCTCATGCTGTCCTCTCGCTGGCCTTTCTATGAACCCGAGAGTGAGTACTCTCACTCCCGATATGACGTCTCCCGAGGAGTTCTCAGTCCGTCCGGATGAGTTCGGGATGATAGCCGTCGGATGGTGCATGAAGAACTGTCTCTATCACGTGAGAGTACGAGACACGAGAATTCATATCATGATGTTCATCAACTTCTGTAAGTTAATCGAACCGGATCTATAAATATCTATGAATGCCACTGTGAATACCAATTCCTGTTGATAATGTCTAGAAAAAACTTTTATACACCATATGCAATGAGTATTCTATGAACTTACAGTCCAAATGTGATAAATGATGTATAGGTCCAACATTATGAGTGGCTCAGTCAAATTGACTGACGAAGTATCAGCCCTCTCACAATCCGGGCCACATGTGCCTATCAGTTTCCAAGGCGTACTGACCGAGAAGTCGCCGTTCGACGAGACTCGTTCTCGTAGCCCTCGCGATAAGCTGAGTGAGCAATCTGAAGCAGATCTTGATCGTGTGACTCTCGAAGTGCTGTTCGAACATTCCTGCAGACTACTCCACTAATGAGTATCAACTCCTCACGTAATTCATCAGAACCGTCATCTGAACACTCCGATTTGCCGACTAAGTTCCGACAAGCGTGTAGACGAGTCGTGCCAGCAGCAACCTCACTTGCTGTGTGGCTGATCTTCATTGCCCTTGCTTCCGGATCGGTAGCTGCCCAATCGAGTGTGGGTGATGTCTACTGTGGAACCGGTGTTGAGACTGGTATTGGCATCGTCTTCGGCGCTGTTGCCGGTCTCGGTCTTCCTGCAACGGGATTCTACGTCGGTCGAGCTGGCCTCTCGTACATGCGCGCTGGTGGGAACCCAGAAAAGAAGAACCAGGCCAAAGAGCAGCTCGTAATGTCGGGTGTCGGATTCGGGATCATCGTCCTCGCGCTGATCTCGCCCGAACTGATTGACAAGGTTGGAAGTCAGATGGGATTCGGCTTCTCAGACTGTGTCAAACCTTTTTGATCACCAGAGATTTCGGTTGATTGAATCCTAATGACCGCGTCACGTGCGATCGCCGCCGCCCTCATGCTTCTCGTTGCAAGCGGAGGCGCTGTGTTCCCAGCTGCCGGTGTCGCTGTTGCCGAGTCGAACTCGAGTTCGAACACAGCGATTCCTGCTGATGGGCCAGATTACGGCGTGAACGAGACACGATTCCCGCTATTGTGGTCAGAAGACCTTGATCAGCAAAACCGCTCGAGCGATGAATTCGAGGACACTATTCCCTCTGAACTGGAGTTTTCTGCCCGGCTTGCAGGGTCGACAGATGTCCCGTTCGAGAAACCGATCGAAGACGTCGAGAGGTGGAACAGTGGTGACCTCCAGGATTTCGACCCTGGCAGTGAGAAAACCTCTATCCATCCTGAAGGGGCACACTTGGAGGATGGACTCTACATTCGGGATGCACACGCGAGTATCGCGGCAGTCCAGCCGTCGACGGTGCTGCATTCAGGGAATACCTCGACGCAGTACATCACACCAGACGGCGAGGTCCTCACGATAGCCGATTACCGAGTCCGTGTCCCAGACGATGACACGAGCGGCTCGGTCCGCCATTACTGGTCGATTGCTGAGAGTACTATCGACACAATTGTCCTGCAAACAGACAGCTGGGTACTCGACGCCGATCGTGGCCATCGCTCCACGCTCGAGTACAGGAGACTCTCGGGAGAGCAGAATCTGACTGTCAAGGCCACAATTACTGCTCGCCTTCGCCATGAAACCCGGACGTGTACTGACTACAATAGCTCGATCGGATCCTGTGAAGGGTCATGGGAGACAGAGGTCGACTATCCAACCGAACAAGTAACAGCGGCAGATTCACGCCACGCAGTTGTCACGCAGATCAACGACAGAGGCGGGAAGCGCGTTACGTTCGAGAACGAGACAACTCACACCGGCGCTGTTATTCATCCGGGAACTCGGTGGTCAGCAATCGATGTTGGCAGTGACGCGCGTCTCCGTGGAAACTGGTGGTTCTATTCCGCGGGAGTCGACGGCTGGCAGACGATGGTCTCTCGGACGGAAATAGAGACGACTCGGACGAACTCGTCTGTTCGTCCGGCGCAACTCCACGCGATCCCCACGCAGAAACAGCCGGATATGCCGAGCAAGGCAACAGAGGATGCCGAGCCGCCGTTAGTGATCGAAGAGGCGTGGGGGAGCGAACACGCTGGCCCGTCTCTTCCCAGTGAGATTGCCATTCCGACGGTTGACAACTATACGAATGCGACGTCGATTGCCGTCCGCTCAGAGACGCTTCCAGCAGCGACCTTCGACGACGTGACCGTTCATGGGATCGTTCGAGGCCAGTCAGAGTCGATTTCGGTTACCGACAACGGAACCGTTCGTGACACAACTCTCGAGTTGGCGGTTCTCGAGACGAACTCGTCGGGGACGCTCGTTCAAGCAACCGTCACGGAGACGACGACCGGCGATCCAGTGACGAGTGGCCAAGTCGAAATCGGCAATCAATCGGCTGCGCTGAACGCGAGTGGAATGGCCGTCTTCGAACTTGAGAAGCAGCCATCTTCGCTCATCACTGGCCAGTATGTTCCAGCAGACTGGTGGCATGCCGATCAGCTGTACTCAGCAGCAGAGGATCGGACGACAGTACCCCCGAACTATCCCGAGTTCCAGAAGCTCGTCCAGTTGTTCCTCGTGACGCTGCTCTGGTTCTTCCCGGTCGCTCTAGCTGTCTATGGTTTTGACTACCTGACTGGTGGTGCGGTTCTTGGACTACGAGACTATCAATGAAAGAGAACATCAATACAGATAACAACAGTATCGCTCGCCGAACAGTCCTTGCTAGCCTTGGTGTGAGTTCAGCCGCTCTTGCTGGCTGTACGTCGGGTACATCCACAGACCCATCGAACACCAGTAACAGTACGGATGGCAACGGGATTAGTGCAGAAGGAAGTGATGTCTTCACTTCTGTCGAGATGGGTGACGCAAATCTCGAGATCGAGGTTGCAGATGATGCGTCAGTTGAGTTCATCAACCTCGTCGATCCGAACGGTGAGCTATTCGACCAACAGCGTCTCGCAAGCAGTGAGACCGCGACATCGTTCGAAATTCTCGGTCGCTACGAGGACAGTGTCCCCACTGGGGACTATGAACTGATTGCTCTCGATGGAGACGAGCAGGTCGACACGACGACAATCACGCTCGAGGCAGAGTGTACGATTACGGATGTGCTGTGGGCAGCGGAGAATCCCGACATGGAGTGGGACAAGAATTCGCCTGTCTGGGATGAGTATGCAGCGGTCGTTATTGAGAATACAGGCACGATCCCTTCGTTACTTACTGAACTTCGGTGGAAAGGAGCCCCAGCTGCTAAGCTCGGGTTGGATGACACAGTATCGTACTACCATGAGACACGCCTGCCACCTGGTAAGACAACTGTCTATTCGTTTAGTCAGATTTACCAAACGAGTGGGGCAGGTGGGTCGCTTGATTGCACCGAATTAGGAACGGAACCGATGACGGTGACAGCTGTTGTTCAAGTAGGGCAGAATCCATCGTATGCACAGCAAATCGAGTACGGTGGGGACCAGTCGTGTGATCTTTCAATTGTTGAGGAGGGCCCCAATAAATCGCTCTCTGATGGGGGTGAGAGTTAGATGGGCTGGCTACAAGAGGAAGTCGAGAATGCGATCGAAAGTACCCTCGAGAGACTTGCCGACGCACTTCTCGGTCTGATAAACGAGATCTATGAGGCATTGCTGAGGCCGGTTGTGGGTGTTCCAGCGCCCATGTCGGATTCGAGTTATATCGTCGTTGGCACGCCAAGTGATGAACCTTGGACGAGTTTGTATCAGGATGTTTACTTGGCGTATATTATGCCACTGGCGATTATGATGGTCGTCATTGCTGCTGCAGTCATTGGTATCCGTTCTGGCTCAATGAGTGAGTATAGACGCAAGCGCCTTCTGAGGCGGCTAGGTCTTGTGTTTATGGGGACATTCGTTTGGTTCCCATTGGTGTCGCTTCCTTTGCAGTTTATCGATGCAATCGGAATGACGATTGCTCCAATCGAAGAAATGTCATCAGGGCTCGGAGGACTTATTCAGTCGACTCTTGGAGGCACATTTGCGATTCTTGCGATGGTTGCTATCTCGAACCTGCTTTTAGTTGTTGCTGGGTTCATCGTTGCTCTTCGGTGGGTTGGAGTGTTTGTGTTGACCGTCACCATGCCTCTTTTGGGCGTGATCTGGGCACTTGAGATCTGGCCCTTCACTCCAGCAGCAAATATGGCTCGTCGAGTCGCTGGGATCTATCCTGGGTTAGTGCTTGCCGGAATTCCGGCAGCTCTACTCTTCCGAATTGGTTGGGAAGTCGGTGGTATTGACACGCTCGGCCAGAATGAGCTCTTCTCGCTGTTTATTGGATTGACGCTGATTCCTGCAGCAATTATTGCGATGTCCATGACGGTCTACTGGAGTAGCCCTGCAATACGGACGATCGCCCAGAAAGGAGCAGCTACGACGAATCCTGCAGCGGCCAAAGCTGGCGCTGCAAAGGCAAAGCAGACCTCTGGAAAGGCGGTTCGTGGTGCCCGAAACGTCCACCGGGGATACGCAGAGAACCAGATTGGTGCTGTCACGAAAAGCGGTCAGACGACACTCGAGAGCGGCGATTCGAAAGCGTACAAGGTTGGCTCCTCAGCTCGCTCAACGAAGGATCACGCCGGCCGCTACAACAACTTGCGGAAGTCGAAGACAGGACGGATGCGCGATAAGGCAGCTGATGATACTCGAAAAGCTACACAGAAGGCGTCGACTCGAGCGAAGCGTGGGCTCAAAAGCACGAAAGAGAAGGTCTCGAGGTGGTGAATTCGATGAGTACCAACACTGAAGACTACGAATACAACGCGCGAAAGATCCACCAGTCCTTGGGTGGCACAACGGCCTTCTTCCGGGGCTACACGATCGGCGAACTCATGCTGTTTCTCGCAGTGGCGTTTGTCACGGTCGTTGCAGCGACGTTCGTCCCGGCAGCACTGACAATTCCGATACTGGGACTCGGGCTCATGCTCGTGACGTTGCTGTTCTTGCTCCACAAGGTCAAGCCTCGATATCTGTGGCTGACTGAGTGGCTTGCTGCCCGTCTTAGCTGGGCGATCAAGAACAAGGAGTACACGCACGGTGGCGAGGACAATAGCGAAGTCCGGTATTTGACTCGCCTTCAGCGAGTGTACCCACACGCGATCGAACGAACGGATGGCGCACTCGTTGGGGCGATGAAAGTCGAGCCCGCGAACATGGCCCTCGAGGACGACGATGCGTGGGCAAAGGCTGTCCAGTCACTTTCGGAGTTCGCCAACTCGACTGTCGACTTTCCAGTGAAGATCTACGTCACTAGCCGCGAGGTCGATGACGACGAGACCATCCGTGCACACCAGGATCGACTCGCTGACGCTGACGTTCGTTCACGTCCCGTGTTGAAACGGCTGCTCGAGGAGTACGTCGGGGCGAATACGACTGCCAACGGCGAAATCGACTCGGATACAACCACGATCCGCGAGTACTACCTTATCACTGCGGTGAATGACGCGGATGTTGAGCACTTCGACGCAACTGATGACAGTGTCCTTGCCTATCTTGCAGACCTTCCTGGTATTGGACGGTTCTTCGGGCGATTCCAGACTGACGATCTGACCGACGCCGAGCGAGAGCAATTCAAAGAAGAACATCTCGAGTCACGACTCACACAACTCCGCCGTGGTGGGTCGTCGCTCTATCGGTGTTCGGTCAGTCCTGTCGATGCCTACGATCTCGCTCGGATCACGAAGGAATACTGGACGTGCCATCCCGAAGAGTACGGCAATATCACGAACGCACTCGGGACGTTCCCGGTCGTCTCCCACGGGATCAGCGACGGTGTCCCATCAACGCCTGATCCCGATGACGTCCTCGATGCGATGACCGAGCACGACAGTCCTTCAGATACGGCCTCGAGCGATCATAGCGAAAACACCGTTTCCGAAGACGCTGTCGACGAGCCGTCGGTTCCGTCTGACGACCAACTGCCAGATACGTCGACGATGCACCAGTCGGTGATTGCGCCGTCGACGGTCGATTGGGAGACGACCTACGCTGTGATCAATGACGAGACGTACGTTCGCACGTTCTGGATCGAACAGTTCCCCGAGGAACCACCGGATGGCCTCCTCGAGCGACTGTTACTCGACACGGAGTTGCAGACCGACATCAGCATCCATCTTGATCCGTTCGACAGCCAGTCGGCCCAGGATATGATGGCAGACTGGATCTCGGATTTGAAGATCAACCAGCACGACTCGAACAGTCTCAAATCCGAGGACCTCCAGGAAGACATCGATCAGGCGAAGTATATGCGGTCGCTCGTCCGTGCGAACAAAGCGTCGTTCTATCGCGGTGGCGTATTCATTCGCCTTGCCGCTGATAGTCAACAGGAACTCGATAATCAGACGACGCGCCTGCGGTCGATCATCAAGGATGCGCCGGCGAACTGTACGCTCAAGGTTGCGAATCGCTGGCAGGAACGTGGACTTGCGACAGTGTCGCCGCTTGGCGCGAACGAACTTGGCCGTGACCGCATGTCGACGCTGACGAACCAAGCTATCGGCGCGATGTTCCCGTTCTCATCGAACTACTTGATGATGGACGAGGGTATCGAGTACGGCTATCACGGGCACAACGGCTCTCCAATTCGGCTCAACCCGTGGGAGCTCGAGACAGGCCACAGCGAACTCGTCGTCGGGATGCCGGGTGCTGGGAAGACGTTCGGTGACATCATGCGCCACCTTCGGGTGATGAAACGCCGCAACGACACGATGCTGGTTCTCGTCGATCCAGTTGGTGGCTTCCGTGGGATTGCAGACGCGCTGAACGCGAAGACGATCACCGTCGGTGGCGACACGAAGCTGAACCCACTCGAGATCCGCGAGACACCCCAGCATGTCCTTGATTCCGGTGACGGGATCTCTCCCCTTTCGGCGAAGAAAGACGAGGTCTACGCTGTCCTCGAGAACTTCCTCGACGCTCGCGATATCGAACTTGGAACCGAAACGGGCGTCCTCTCGTATGTCATCGACGAGGCTTATCGGCAAGCAGGGATCGTCGAGGACGATGTCTCGACGCACACATCGGCGAACTCACCGACGATGCAGGACGTTCATCGAATTCTCTGTGATATCGCTGAGAACCCGGACGAGCACAATATCGCAGAATCAGATTCGGCGCGCGAGCGTGCTGCACAGTATGCAGACGAACTCGCGATTGCGTTCCAGCCATTCCGCGAGGGTGGCTCCTACGAGAATCTCTCGCACCACTCCGAGATCGATATCCTCGAGGGTGACAGCAAAGTCGTCTATATCGACCTCGGTCAGATCGAGGGCAGTGCATCGGGAATCGATCGCCAGACGTTCCTGATGCAGCTGCTACTCTCGACAATCTACCAGCAGGCGAAAAACACCCAACGAAACGTCGAGCTCGCGATCGACGAAGCCCACTATCTCTTCGAGGACCAAGCCAACCTCGATTTCCTCGAGACGGCATTCCGTCACCAACGCCATGCAGGGCTTCGGATGGTGTTACTCTCTCAGACGGCCCAGGAGTTCTACGAAACCGAGCAGGCAGAGAAGATCATCGGCATGTGCCCGATCAAGGTTCTCCACAAGCTCCCCGAACTGGATGATCGGACAGCCGACAAGATCGGCCTCACGGAAGAGCAGCGCCGGTACGTCAGGGGTGCCGACGCCGGCAACGAAGATCTTGGCTACAGTCAGGCACTCGTTCGCGTCGAAGAACACGGGACGTATCCGTTGCATATCGTCGCTGACGACTTCGAGAAACGGGTCATCGACTACGAACCCGAGGACCAGGCCTTCATCGAGCAGGCGATTCGCGACGAGCCAGCAGAGTTGTTCGCCTTCGAAGAGTTCGTCGAGACCGAAGCTCAGCGCAACGCGCTTGCAACGCGTCTCGATCTCACTGCAGACGCCGCCAGTCGACTTCTCGAGGATGATCTCTCGAAAGAGGAGGTCCTCGATGCGGTCGTTGAGCATTCCCTCGAGAGCGAGACGGATGGTGAGAAGTCGCCTGTCCGGCCAGATGGTGGAGAATCAGCTACTGAACAAGACACGACCGAAACGGTGTCTGACACACAAGATCATGACTAGTCTCAATCAAATCAAGACAATCTTGCGTTCGTCGCCACAGTACGAGGCGACGCAACTCGAGTTTGGAGAGCACGACTCGTTTGTCCAACGGCAAGCGGACACACCGGGGACGCTGCTACGGATCCGTCCCTACAAAGAGAACAACGGTATCGCGGATGGGGCTGGAGTCCTCCAGTCAGTCCACGATGTGACGACGAATTTCCGTGGGAAGAACACGAGTGACCACCACTCGTTCGAGGTCTGGTTCGACGAAGGGAAGATCAAGTTCTACATGCACGCTGCCACCGAGGCGGCTGCCGACAAGTTCCGTCGTCGTGTCGGAAACAACTACGCCAACAGCGAGGTCTTTCCCGTTGAGGAGGGCTACGCGTTCCCCATCATCGACTCTGACGAGTACGTTGCTGGCGCGTGGCTTGAGATGGAGAAGATCCCCTACTATCCGATTCGCCATCACAACAGCGAGGGCTTCGAGACTGATCCCTACGGCGAGATTACGAGCGAGATGCTGTCGCTCGATGAGAGTACAGTCGTTACACAGGTCGTCTTCCGACCTGCGAAACAGTCGTGGACCGACGGTGACCAGTTCAAGCACAATAGCGTCGACGAGCTCGCTCATGCACTTCGGCAAGGGACGTCCGTCGGCTGGCTGAATCCTCGCACGCGACCGCCGAGCGAGAAAGACAAGCAGGCTGCGAAAACCATCGAACAGCAGCGTGGCCAACAGGCCTTCCACGTGAACATTCGCGTCCTCGCTGCCTCGAGCGAACAGGACGAGGCTGAGGCCCGTGCCCGTGGCGTCGCAGGGATGTTCAGGAAGTACTACAATGCGATCACTGAGCAGGGCCTCGACGACAAGCCTGTCTGGCATCGCCGGGAGCGGAAACGTGCCACACGGCTTCGGCAGTTTGTCGAGCGAATGCGTGACCGCGAGTGGATCGATCGGCACATGATTATGACCGTCGACGAACTCGCCGGCGTCGCACACATCCCTAATGCAGAGATTGAGACGCCGAATATCGACTGGCGATATACTCGACGTGGTGACCGAGCCCCTGCCGACCTCGGGAAATACGAACAGTCCGCCGATAGCAGCGCTTCTACCGAACACAACGGTTCTTCTGGAGGACACAATGGTGTTTGATCGATTCTTTGGCCGCAGCCGCAGCAAAGAAGCAGCAACGGACGACACGGAGACAGAGCCAGCAACACAAGCTACTGATGACGGTGACTCGCCGCCTGATTCACCACCTGTTCCCCAGTCCCGACTCGGTGAGACGTACGATATTGATGAACAGAAGACGAACTCTGTTGGTGGAAAGCAGGCTATCACTGAAACGGTCCAAGAGGGCACTGTCGCAGGGCCGTTTGTTCGCGAGATGTTCGAGGCAGGTGTTGATACACCGTCTGCACCACTCTGGGTCGGCTACGATAAGGACCCACAGCGGGGCTTCCGTGAAGTTCCGCTCCGATTTGACTCCCTTTTCCGCCATATCTGGATTACGGGCACCACTGGCTACGGGAAAACCACGGAACTGCTGAATATGATGGTCCAGTGGGCGTACGCTGGCCACGGCTTCACCTACTTCGATCCGAAAGGCCGCGACTCTCGTGAACTCCTGCGGAAACTCCCCGAAAACCGACTCGAGGACGTGGTCTGGATCGAGCCTGGTTCGACCATTCATGAGAAGACGATCGGGATGAACTTCCTCGAGGTGCCCGAGTGTGAGACGACCGAAGAACTCGAGAACGAGATCGAAAATCGGGTCGAGAACCTGAAAGCAGTCTTCGATACCTCCGACTACTGGGGCATCAACATGGAGGCGATCACCGAGTCGATGGCTCGGGCGATGATGAAATCGGAAAAGCCGTTCTCGATCATCGATATGTACTTCACGTTGCTCAACGCCGAGCGGCGCGAAGACTTCGCGCTCGATGTCGAGGACCCTTACATCAGGGAGTTCTGCCTCGAAATTGCGAAGATGGAAGAGGAGACGGTTCGGCCACTGCTGAAACGGATCAAGTCTTGGGTCGAGAATTCAGTGATCCGCCGGATCATCGCCCATCGTGAGAGTACGATCGACTTCCGAGACATCATTGAAGACGACCGAATCGTCATCGTTCGAACGCCCGTCGAGAACACGGACATCAAGAAGATGGTCACGCTCGGCGTGATGCGGAATCTCTGGAGTGCCGTTCAGCACCGGTCGTATGAACGCGATACTGATCCAGACCCCTATTTTGTCGTGTGTGACGAGTTCGACGACATCGCTAGTGACAATCTCGATATCGAATCGATGCTAGCCCGTGCTCGGTCGATGCGCCTGTCGGTGACGCTGGCCTCGCAGTACCCTTCGCAGTTTGATGAGGATACGCTGAAAGCGATGCAGAACAACTGTGATAACCTCCTTGCCTTCTCGGTCAATGACGTCGACGATGCCCAACTGCTGATGAAGCGGTTCCAGGGCTACACGGCAGAGGATTTGATTTCGACTGATCAGTACAAGGCCTGGACGAAACTCCCGCTCGACGGTGGACGCTACTCTGAGCCGGTCCTCATCAACTCGTTCCCGCCGTATCCACCGCTTCGGTCGACCGAGACTGTCGATGATATCATCGAACAGAGCCTCGAGCGCTACGGGACTGAGCCGCTAACGGACGCGGAGATCCTCCAGAATCTCCTCTACAGCGACGCCAATGAGGCAGCCAATCCGACGAAGATACTGGATGAGACCATGGCAGAAGCCCTTCGCACTGTCCAAATTCGAGAGGGTGTGCGAGCGGCAAATGGCTGGGTTGATGTAACAGCTGTTGACGAGGAACTCGTGGCTCGCCTTGAGAAGACCGAGCTCGAGATTGACTATGCAGATGAAGACCTGCCGGACGTGCGTGATGCCTCGCGGTTGATCGAGGTCGATCTACAGAACGGCGAGATTGTCGTGTGTCTCACAGACAAGGGTGAAGAGTTTGTCCAGCCCAAGACGGGCACTGTCGGCTCGGCTGGAGGAACTAGCCATGATGCAGTGCTCTTGGATGCTGAGGTATCACTCACTGAACGCGGGTTCAGTGTCGAGATCCTCGAGCAGGATGGGAGCGAGCAACCTGACGCAGTTGCGACGCACCCAGACCACGATGTTGTGTTTAACATCGAGGCAGAGACAACGACGCCAGACCGCCCGGCGAAGGTTCTGCAGAATCTCAAACGCGCTCACGAGGAAGACCGCATTCCGATCTTCGTTGTCCGTCCTGGTGATCCTGAAACGGAGTGGGCATCACGAGTCGAGAATATCCTCTCGCCGCCGTTCCGAGAGCGAGCGGACGGTACTGAACAGTTCTATAACTGCGACGAGATTGTGACCTTCGGCGGTGGTGCGACGGCTCACGGCGGCATCACTGCGGTTCGTCCCAAGACGTCCAATGCGAATCGGACTGTCTGGATACATGACAACGGAGAACGTGTGATGTCTGACGGTGAGACAGAGTTCACTCGTGCACCGGATGATGGCCCGCTCTCAAAAGATGACGTGCCAGCCTACTACAGTTACGACCATGAATCTGGTCAGTACACTGTTCATCAACCCGGTGAGACACTGACCTATGACTCGAAAATCGAGTTCGAGGCAGACTGGATGCCGATCAAACGTCCGTTCCTCCCTGACATTGATCTGCCAGATGCGAACTATTCGCGTGACAGCTATCTCATCCTGATACACCCTACAGACGGTAGTCCCGTACTCTTCCAGCAGGGCGACACATACGAACTGTCTGAATCGCCAGACAACGAGGATCTATGGCCGGATGCCACTTCCGTTGAGCAATCCAAGGGTGAGGAGGCGTCCCAGTCGGCCGAGTCACGTTCATCAGGAGAGCAATCTGTGCAGATCGAGCCAGATAGTGATGGCATTGAGGCGTTTGCAGCGATGTACATCAGAGAAACAGATGGTACGCAGATACCGAAGGCAACACTGTTTCAGGCGTACTCGAGATGGACTGATCAACAGGACATCGATGGAACAAACGCGAGCTGGTTCGGTCGGAAGCTTGCGAACGTCGTTGAGTATGAGGATGATCGTATCAGAGACGGCGATGATCTGGTGACTGTCTACTCTGGTATCGATCTGACCAGAGACGGATCAGAACTCCTTGAATGAGGTTCTTATTACAACTATGACTGTATTTCAAGAGAACGAAGAACTGGATACCTCTGCACTAGCACCGCTATTCCTATCCGTGCATCTTAGACCATATAATCTCCAATCAAGAGTTTATACCTATGTTTGTTCAGGGCAAAACAACTGTTCGGGTCAAGGTTCTGATGAATGTTCAGGGCAAAATCGCAGTACGGGAGCGGTGTTCAGGGCAAATCGAGGGCCAAAACCAACTAGTATAGAACGGGTTACCCCCGTTGGACAGGGTAGCGAACAGCCCACTAGGTTTCGGCTTGTTTATCAACATCTTGATAATGGATGTACGATGTCTGAATGGACGCATATTACGAGGTCGGTCGATGATATCTGAGAGTGCTACCTCGGTACTCCCCGAGGAGTTACGCAAGCGTGACCAGTGGGTCTGCTGGAAAGAAGAACCTCGAGATGGGAAGCCGACGAAGATACCAGTGACGCCAGGTAGTGATGCGTTCGCGTCATCGACGGACCCGGAGACATGGGCTTCCTTCGAGACAGCGCTCGAGTACGCTGACACGGGGAACGCCGATGGCATCGGCTTCGTCTTTACCGACGACGATCCCATCGTCGGAGTGGATCTGGATGACTGTCGGAATCCCGAAAGCGGCGATGTCGACGATACAGCGCTGGACATCATCGAGCGACTCGATTCCTATACGGAGATCTCTCCGTCGGGTACTGGGTTCCACGTACTCATCAAGGGAGAGCTCCCGGATGGACGGAATCGCCGTGGCAGCATTGAACTGTACGACACTGCGCGCTTTTTCACCGTGACTGGCGATCGCCTCGAGGACACATTACCTCGCGTTGCACGTCGGCAGGACGCGCTGGTCGCGGTCCATCGTGAGTACGTCCAAGATACTGATCCGAATCCAGAGCACGAATCTGAGAACCGTCGCAGTAGGAACGAGACGGAAACGACGGGCAGTGTAGCCTATACTGACGTTGATCTCGAGGACGAGGAGCTGCTCGAGCGAGCGCAGAATGCATCGAACGGTGAGAAATTCGAGCGGCTGTGGCGTGGCTCGACTGCTGGTTACGAGAGTCAGTCAGAGGCGGACATGGCGCTGTGTTGTTTGCTGGCGTTCTGGACTGGCGGTGACCACCAGCAGATAGACCAACTCTTCCGCCAGTCGGGACTGCTCCGAGACAAGTGGGACGAAGTCCACTATGCTGACGGCTCTACGTACGGCGAAAAGACTATCGAACGAGCGGTTGCGAGTACCTCTGAGTTCTACGATCCGGACACTCGAGAGACGGCAACCGAATCTGCTCCCAGAACGAGCGAGCCGTCGACCACTGCTAGCCGTGACAAATCGGATCGGAAGCAGAATCGTGCGTATCTGACTGAGAAGAACCGACTGTTGACTGGCCGTGTCGACGAACTCGAGACCACGCTCGAACAGAAAACTGAGCGCATCGATCGCCTCGAGGCAACGATCGAGGACCTCAAAACCGAACTTGCAGAGCGTGACCGAGAGATCAAGCAGACTCGAGAAGAGCAAGCTGACACAGCGTCTGACTGTGACACCGCTTCAGAGACATCCTCTTTGTGGGGACGATTATTCGGCGACACCTCCAAGTAACAGTCGTTGGGAGGATCTTCTTTTCAATTCCGACTAAAGTATGATAGGGACACACGATATGTAAGTATAAGATCTAACCAAAGAATTTTCATCCTATTAAATTTGATGAGTAATCAATGGGTAACATAACGCGCCGAGCGAAATATCGATTTGGACAGATATCAGCCGTGCTAGTACTACTGTTCACGCTTGCGTTCATCCCCACTGGCTACGACCTGTGGCTGGCAGAACCAGGGGTCGTAGTCGATGGGGATCTCGAACCATTTTCGCTCACCTACAACCTTCTCTTTTTAATCTCTGTGGGTATCCCGATAATCGTCGGACTTTACCTAACACGGAATATCTATCAGTGGTCAAAGAACTATCAGTCGTAGAGTTGCGGCGAAGAGTCGATACGAATTGATCTCTCTAGAATTGATTACACTTCTACATTTATCAAATCAAGACCCCCATAGATCGGGTGTATGATGTTTTATGACTCCCTAAAAGTATACTAAAACAAACCAATGTACCAACCGAGAGAGATTTGGTCTCTTCGATCACATGCCTGATTCAATGACGAACCAGCAGCATTCACTGCGCAGAGTTGTAGCCGTGCTAATACCGTGGATACTGCTCTCGGTAGCTGTATTTCTCGGTTGTGCTCTCTATGTCAGATGGGCTGTTCCGACTGTCGACCTCTCTATGGTCGCCATCCCCTTGGCAGTCATGAGTGTCATGGCATCTGCTTTCGTACACTCTGTCGTTTCCCCAGCACAATATGTGCTATCGGAAGTGCAGCGGATTCTCGATGAAGAGAGTTTACGTACGGATGCGCTTACACGGATTGCAGTCATCGGATTCAGCGTTCTCGTATTATTCGTCGCTGGTGCACTGCTCATCTTTGGAGAATCACTATTCGAGCTTGTTGTTGCGGTGTTACTTCTTGCAGGGATAGTGGCGATGTCGGGTACATTCATTCGAAATCATGTCTCAACACGACCCTTGAACGAGCGAGAACGCGCTGCATGTGAGATCGGTGCCGACCAAGACGTTACATTTCGAGTGGCTACTGGCGAGTTCGGACAGACAATCAACGGACTTGCTGCCGGTGTCTTTCCGGCTTACAAACTCATTCTGATCAACGAGCACTCGTTTGAAGCACTTGACGACGAATACATCGCGATGATTGCCGCTCATGAACTGGGACACGTCGACGAAAACCACGCAGTCGTCTCTCTGGTTGGAGCGGTAGTGCTGACAGCTCCGTCTCTTCTCTCTGTTCGGTATTTCGTTCAGCACCACTGGATGCTGTTTCTGGTTGTCGGTAGCGCAGCGCTCGTTGGACGAATCGTCTTCGCGTGGACCCGACGACAACTCGAGTATCGAGCAGACAGATACGCAGCCAACCTTCTCGAGGACCCACACCAAGTTGCCAATGGGTTACGTGCACTCAGAGATGCTCGGATGACAGAGACAGCTGATGAACAATTCCCAGAAAGGCTCTACGAGAGAGCTGTACGCCGAATCCGCCACCACTGGACACGCATATTGTCTACACATCCTCCGATAGACGATCGAATTAGCCATGTTGAGCGATTGAGTCGGAACGCTGACTGACTAGTGCTGGTGCGGTTCGATGGAATGTCCGTAGCGCCTGGCTAACTCGATCAGACTTCTCTCGTTGTACGTATTCGGCTCTGCTGAGACCCTCAGAGAGTGATAGGTTCAGAATCCTCTGCAGTAAGTACAGGGAGCGTATTCAGCACGGAGGAAATGTCTCCAGTCATATCTACCACCGAAACAGCCATTAGTTGATGTTTTCTATCTATAATATGGTTAGGCTAAAAATCGCGCTCGCAGCCGCCCTTTTTGCGGCTCTTAGTGTAGCAGTCACTCAATTAATACAGCTAACTTTCATCGAATCTACTGTGGTGAATGCAGCTATAGAGGGTCTTTTCGTAGGCATAGTCGTCTATTTTGGTATCAAAACTCTCGAACGTTCTGTGGATTCACAGTAGTTCAACTCAGTATAGTGGGACACGGGCTACTCACACCTGTAGTGTGCAGTGGTTCCACGGGAATGAATATCTAAAGAATAGGGTTTCAACAGAACTACGTATTCTAAAACGATCCCACCGGAGTATTTTCTCGCCCCGAGATGGGTGCGGGGCGATCGAACTGCCCCGAGATAGCGAATGACCACTGAGCGACAGCATCCACGAGATCGTGGTATCGATCGAGTACCAGCCCACCGACACCCCTCCGAGCCACCCTGGTCGGGCCTCGAGTTACGCGTTCCGAACGACCGAAGTCGGGAGTCACTCATTTCGTTTGTCGAGTGTGTTCTCGTCGAACTCACGCATGCAGACGTCGGTGCCGAGTATCGATCGTCGAACGTTTGGGGAGTTAAACGAACCCAGTACATCGCCGCCGAGACGACCGGTCAGCTATTCAGGAAGCGCCATTACGACG
>Ga0207720_100405_pt1 | contig 30719 bp, 34 predicted proteins | sample A23P2SouthBayCA_2_FD_187751 | JGI IMG/M metagenome (GOLD analysis project Ga0207720, IMG submission 187751) | Aerobic enrichment media microbial communities from Eden Landing Ponds, California, USA - A23 E3 (2) (SPAdes) | ecosystem: Environmental > Aquatic > Marine > Unclassified | place...
CCTCCCGTTCGTGCTTTTCATCCCGGGCTACGCGCTCATCGCGGCACTGTTCCCCGAGCGCGGCCCGCCGATTGACGCCGACGAGGACCAAGACCGGATAGGGGGTATCGACGGCATCGAGCGGGTGGCGCTGTCGTTCGGGACGAGCATCGCCGTCGTTCCGCTCCTCGGTCTCGTCCTCAACTTCACGCCGTGGGGGATACGGCTCGCCCCCATCCTCGTCGTCGTGAGCGGCTTCACGCTCGTCGCGACGGCGTTCGCGGCGAGCCGGCGGTCGGCGCTCCCCGAGGAGGAGCGACTGGTAGTCCCGTACCGGCGCTGGGTCGCCGCCGCGCGCGACGAGCTGTTTAACCCGGCGTCGCGGACCGACGCGATGCTGAACGTCGTCCTCGTGGTGAGCGTGGTCCTCGCGACCGCGAGCGTCGGCTACGCGGTGGCGGTGCCGAAAGACGGCGAGTCGTTCACCGAACTGTACCTGCTGACCGAAGACGGAGACGACGAACTCACCGCCGACAACTACCCGGAGGAACTCGTCCGCGGCGAGCCCGCGTCGCTCGTTCTCGGCGTCGGTAACCAAGAACACCGGCCGGTGAACTACACCGTCGTCGCGGTGCTCCAGCGCGTCGAGGTGTCGAACAACTCGACGACCGTACTGGAGTCCGAGCGGCTCCGGACGTTCACCCCTCGACTCGAACACAACGAGACGTGGCACGAGCCACACGAGGTTCGCCCGACGATGACGGGCGAGCGCCTGCGACTGACGTACCTCCTCTACGAGGGCGCGCCGCCGGCGTCGCCGACGGTCGACAACGCCTACCGCGAGGTTCACCTCTGGGTGACAGTTCGCGAGAACTGACGGCCGAACCCGACCCCAGCCGGGCGGTGCGTAGCCGACCAGCCCGCTGACGTTTCTCGGGACCGCTCCGGAATCCGTGAGAACCGTCTCGTAGTTCGTGTAACTCGCTTATGTTCTAGTTTTATCATCTTTGATAACCCATGGGTAACGCTTAGGGTGTTGCACGCTAAGCTTGCGATAGTGAAGTCACAATGCGAGACTCTGGAAGGACGGTATCCCGCCGTGGCGGCCGAGGTCCGAAGATAGAACGCATCGCGGACCGATACGGGCTCGACGGCCTCGGCGACGACCTCGTCGCCGCGTGGCTCGGGGAGGGGCGGCCACAACGGAGCCTCCGCGAACTGGAGGGCGACGTGAACGAGCGCCTCGTCCGGGCCGCCCTCGACGAGGCCGGCGCGCACGTCCTCGAAGGCGAGGCGGAGAACTTCTACCGACTCCTGACGAGCGATGACGTGACCGCGGGAAGCCGCACCGACGCGCGGAACACGCTCCGCGAGCGTGGTATCGATGTCGAGCAGTTAGAGGGCGACATCATCTCCTACCAGTCGGTGTACAACTACCTCAAGCGACACCGAAACGTCGAACGCGAGGACGACGACGAGACGGACGCGACCGAGTCGGGACTCACAACGATTCGAAAGCTTCGGTCCCGACTTCGAACCGTGACTATCGACGTCATCGACCGACTGGTGAAGAGTGAGGCGGTCTTCATCGGCGCGTACGAGGTCGAAGTCGATATTCGCGTCACCTGTACAGACTGCGACACGCGAATGACCCCGACGGCGCTTCTCTCTTCCGGGCACTGCGACTGCGACCACGACGGAGACGAGTAGCGGTTCGGGCGCTCTCACACACCCACATCCGACACATGAACGATTCAGAGGCACTTCAGGCGGCGGCTGTCCACATACGAAACATCGGCGGCATCGACGAGCGGCGCGTCAGGCTCGACCCCGGCGTGACCGTTCTGACCGGCCGCAACGCGACGAACCGAACGTCCTTCTTGCGCGCGCTCATGGGTGCGTGCGGGAGCGACGCGGTCAGTCTCAAGGGCGACGCAGACGAGGGGCTGGTCGAACTCGAACTCGACGGCCGGACGTACACTCGCGTCCTCTCGCGCGAGAACGGTACGGTCTCGACCGACGGGACGCCGTACCTCCGAGACACGACGACCGCGGACCGCTTTGCGTTCCTCCTCGGCTCGAACGAGGCGCGGCGGGCGGTCGTCGCGGAGCGCGACCTCCACGACGTCATCATGGCCCCGGTCGACACCGACGCCATCGAGGCCGAAATCGAGCGCCTGCAGAGCCGACGGACGCAGGTCGAGCGCCGACTCGACTCGCTCGACTCGCTCGAAGCCGACCGGCGGTCGCTCGAATCGAAACGCGACGAACTCGAAGCCGAAATCGAAGACCTCGAAGCCGAGCGCGACGAACTCGACGCAGAAATCGAGGCCGAAGACCGGACGGTCGAGTCCCAACGCGAGAATCAGGCGGCGTTAGACGAGGTGCTGTCCGACCTCCAGTCGGCGCGGTCGGACCTCGAAACCGTCCGCTTCCGCCTGCAAAGCGAGCGCGAGAGCGTCGAATCGCTCCGCGAGGAGCGCGGCGAACTCCAGTCGGAGCTCGATTCCTTCGACGCAGAGGCCGTCGACCCCGGCGAGGCGAGCGACCGCATCGACTCGATTCGGTCGCGCATCGAGTCGCTCAACTCGACGATTTCGGAGCTCCAGACCGTCGTCCAGTACACGGAGGACGTGCTCGACGGGAAGGCGGGCCTCATCGAGGACTCGCTGGGGTCGGTCGGCGGCGACGGCTCGGTGACCGACCAGCTCGTCCCGTCGGAGACGACCACCTGCTGGACCTGCGGCACCGAGGTCGGCCACGACCAGATTCGGGAGACGACCGACCGCCTCCGCGGGGTCAGAGACGAAAACCGCGAGGAGCGCGCCGAGCTCCGCCGCGAACTCGACGAGCTCGAACGGTCGATGCGAGCCGCTGAGCGGGCCGAACGCGACCGCCGGAGCCGCCGCGACAAACTCCGACGACTCGAAGACGAACTCGACCGCCGGACCGGGCAGATAGCGTCGCTGACCGAGCGGCGCGAGGCGCTCGCCGAGCGGGTCGAAGCGCTCGAAGCCGACGCGTCGGACCTCCGCGGACAGGCCGAAGGGGACCTCATCGAACTCCACAAGGAGCTCAACGAGGCCGAGTTCGCGCTCGACCGGAAGCGCGACGAACTCGCGTCCGTCCACGACGACCTCGACGCGCTCGACGCCCGGTTCGACGAGCGCGAGGAACTCGAAACCGAACGCGCGCAGGTCGAAGCGGAACTCGAAGCCGCGCGGACCCGAATCCGCTCGCTCACGACCGCGGCGGTCGAGGCGTTCAACGAGGAGATGGAGACGGTGCTCGGTCTCCTCGGCTACGACAACATCGAGCGCGTCTGGCTGGAGCGGGTCGAACGCCGGGTCCGAGAGGGGCGTCGAACGGTCGATAAGACCCAGTTCGAACTCCACATCGTCCGCGCGTCTGACTCCGGCGCGGTGTACGAGGACTCCATCGCCCACCTCAGCGAGAGCGAGCGCGAGGTCGTCGGCCTCGTGTTCGCCCTCGCTGGCTACCTCGTCCACGAGGTGTACGAGACCGTCCCGTTCATCCTCCTCGACTCGGTCGAGGCCATCGACGCCGAGCGCATCGCCGCGCTGGTCGACCACTTCGAGCAGTACTCGACGTTCCTCGTCGCGGCGCTCCTCCCGGACGACGCCCAAGCCCTCGACGCGTCGTACCGTCGCGTCACGTGGGGCACCGACGTGACGCCGACCGCCTGACTGACCCGTGCCCCGACCTGACCGCGTCACTTCGCGACGACAGGCGTTCTCGCGTCTCCGCTTCGTTCGCTTCCGGTTGACTCTCACTCGACTCTGTTGAAGCCCGCATCCTGCGTCTGGACTGGCGTGACACACAGGGCGCGTATTTGTCAAACAGAGACGCGGTGCGCGGGCACTCCGGGACAGTTTCGCCCCGGTTGACTTGGACATCGAATCGCCGAAATCGGGCACCCTTCGTCGTTACTGAAGCCAATCGAAGACGGCGAAGCCGGTCAGATATCCTCATGACCGGTCCCTCCGGTGCCGGGAAAACGACACTTGCTCGATGCACTCAGTCCGGGGCTCGTCGATGACGTCGCTGATGGTGCCGCGGGAGAAGTCCACGAGCGAAACGTCGAGCGACTATCGACGCACAAGCGACTCCTCTACGACATCGTCAAGCGCCACGGTGAAGTCTCGTCTACAGACTCCCACGCCGCGTACGAAGAGCACATCTCCGCGCCGAAATCGAAGGCGACCCGCCGTCGGTATCTCGGCGCGCACGAACGGTACCGACTCATCGAACAAGACGGCGCGACGCGGGGAACCCGGTATCGGCTCGTCGAGCCGTGACTGACAAAACGGTTAATACTATCAATTCGATACGTCCTTACAACGCATGTCCGCTGACAAACGAATCCCGGTGACCGAAGAGACTCGGGAGGAACTTCACGAACTGAAAAAGCCGGGGCAGACCTACGACGATCTCCTCAAGGAACTTGCCCAAAGCCGACGTCGTGAGGACCTCGAAAAGCGTTTCCAAGAGTTGGAGGACGCAGATAGTGATGATCTAACCTCGCTTGAGGATGCCTGAGGACGACTACGCTGTTCTTCTTCTTGATCAACCACGCGAGTTCTTGAGTGTCGCCGATGAGAAGACGACACGAATTTGCAAGGAGAAACTGGGGTACCTGAGCGAAACTCCATATCCGGGACGCGGACGCGGGCATAAAGAGCAGTTGCCCATCGACGGGCGACGCGATAGATTCCGAATGCACGTCTCGCGGAGCTACACAGCGATGTACACCGTCTTGGAAGAGGACAGAGAGGTTCGGGTCCTCGAAATACTACCAATCGACGATGCCCACGAGCGATACGGTTTCTGACAATCTAGTAACGATCCCAATCCAGCGGTAGGAATCCTCCCGGCTAAGTCGCGCGAGGAGGTCGGTCTCACAGGCTACGGCGCGGCGGCACCGATGTTGTTGTTCGAATCCTTGAACGGAAGGTCGATTTCGAGACCGTCGTAGGCGAGTACGGGTTTCTTCGGGAGTCCCGGCCCACCGCCTTCGAAGTCGATGACACCGATGTCGGCCAGTTCAGTCAGGTTCCGGTGAACCTGCTTGTAGTCGCGGTCAACCGACTCTGCGGCGTCGCGGATGCTGTCCGGCTCCGCCTCAGAGACGCCTCTAACAGTTCGAGGTTCTTCGGGCTGAGCAGTCGACTGAGTTCTGCGAACGAGTCGAAGTTCAGCACCGGCTGAGCGTCTTCGAGTTCCTCGCCTGCCTGTGCCGCTTTGAGCCGCTGTCTCGTGGTTTCGTCGGGGTCACTCTCCTCACCAACCGTCACTTTGAGCTTCGTCATGTCGTGTCTCCTTTCCGTGATTTCTCACGTTTCCCAGACCCAGGAGACGGACGACATCTCCTCGGCCTCTTGTTCGAATCGGTCGTAGAGCGTCAGCATCCCGGGGAGGTCGATTATCTCGATTCGGGCCCAGCGTGCCGCCCGTGACTTTCGTCCGTTCGTGGGCGTTGTCGTACCGAAGGGTGGTATCCCCCTGCGGGTGCCGAGATGGAGGCTGTAGTCCCACCCACTAGGATACTTGTCAGCCACCGTCTGGCGGATGGTTACATTGACGACGTACTCGTCTTTGACAGCCTTCCAATCTGCAATCGTGATGTAAGACGCTATCCGTCACCCTATGTTATTGGATCCATGGGGATCGCCTATGGACTTAGACACATGGCAGATCCGATGAAACGTTCAGTCGTTGATTCGCTCCCTGCGGGCTTTTTACGCCCCGCTTCCCCCCCCAACAGTATTGTTCTAAATGCCCACTATCAAGAGCACATACCGATAGTACGCAAGAAATATAACAGATTGGGACGACATATCGAACAGACGATATCGGGGGGACGAAGCTATCATCACATCTGACACACAGCTCCGAGACGAGTTCGAACCGACACGGGTCTGGTACGACTGCGAGCGTACTCAGCCCGTCTCTGAAGCGGTCGCCGCGGCCGTGGACAAGCACACCCGCCGCGACGCGGACCTGCCGCCGCTCACAGAGCACGTAGACACCGACGCCCTCGACGCCCTCTTCGGCCGCGAAATGCCCGGTGCACCCCGCGTATCGGGCGCGTCGCTCGAATTCGACTACGCCGACCTCGTCGTCACCGTCGAGTCCGTCGGGCGCATCGAAGTCCGCGACGCGGGCCGGTAATCGGCCGGGTCGCTCGGCACGACGTCGGGACGGGTCGGCCGTCGCCGGATGGACTGCCCGGCCCGCGCCGTACCGACCTGCGCGAATCGGTATCGAAACCAGGTGGACGGGTCGTTCGAACGACCCGTCTGGACGCTCCATCGACTTAATTGGTTGAGAACGTTTAGGCAGTATACTTGCAGTTTATTTGAATTACTGCCTCCGATAACCGGTTTTCCGACTTCTCCGCGGCCCCGCCGCGACGTACCTTTTTGTCTCGTGGACGCCGACAAGGGGTATGGAACTCGAATTACGCTTCTTCGCGACGTTTCGAGAGGTGGTGGGCCAGAAGTCCATCTACTGGCGGGTCGACGACGACGCGACAGTCGGGGACGTCCTCCGGTCGCTGGAAGCGGAGTACGACGGCCTCGCCGGCCGACTCATCGAGGACGGCGAGGTCAAGCCGCACGTGAACGTGCTGAAAAACGGGCGCGAGGTGGTTCACCTCGACGGGATGGCCACGACGCTCGACGACGCGGACGCCGTGAGCGTCTTCCCGCCGGTCGCGGGGGGCTGACGTGGCACGTCGACAGCGGGCCTTCCGCGGTATCTCGCCCCGCCTCGCGATTCAGTACCTCGAAGGACTGGGCGGCGAGGCCGACGGCGGCGGCCGCGTGGTCGGTCCCGACTGGGCCGTCGACATCGAGACCGAGGAAGTCACGATAACGAGCAGTATCCAACTCACCGAGGTGCAACTCGCGTTCGAGGGCGACGAGGAGACCCTCGACGACCTCGTCGAGCGGTTCGCCCGCAAGGCGATGCGCGCGGGGGGATGACCGTGGGGGCAGACGGCGACCGGCGGCCGGGGCGCGAACGACTCAGCGAGCGCCTCGCGCCGGATGGCGACGACGGCGCGCCCCGCGGCGGTGCCATCGACGGCACGGCCATCATGCTCGCGGCCGCGAAGGCGAGCGTTCCAGCCAGCAGTCTGCCGCGGTTGCTCGACCGGGCGCAGGCGTACCTCGACGGGCGGGCCGGCGAGTACGCACAGGGGTTCGAGTGCGTCCACGAGGACGACGAGACGGCGGTGTTTCTCGTCCCGCTGGGCCACTGGGACACGAAGGGACTCGACCTCGGCTTCTCGCACCGCGAGGTCGACGCCGTCCGCCGGGCGCACGCTGAACACCTCCGGCGGGTCGGGGCGGACGCCGACCGCCGCGACGAGTTCGAGACGGCGCTCGAAATCCGCGAGGTCGCCGTCGTCAGTCGGTCGGTCAAAAGCCGGCAATCCGCCCGACGATAGACGCCTATTTTGGGGGCGACGCCGTGCTACCGACAGATGCCAACCCTTTCGTCCGACCTCCTCGACGGCGTCCGGGCCGCGGGGCCGCTCCAACTCGGCATCGCGCCGTTCGGCCTCGTCGCCGGCGTCGCGGCCGTCGAACAGGGGCTGTCGGTCGCGCACGCCCTCGGCTTCTCCAGTTTCGTCTTCGCCGGCGCGTCGCAACTCGCCATGATAGAACTCCTCGGCGCGGACGCGCCGCTGGCAATCGTCGTCGGCACCGCCGTCGTCATCAACCTCCGGACGATGATGTACTCGGCCTCCATCGCGCCCTACTTCCGCGACCTGACCGCCCGGTCGAAGGCGCTCGCGTCGTACCTCCTGACCGACCAGGCGTACGCGGTCTCTATCGCCCGCTACGGCCGCGACGGCGAGACCGACCGCTTCGCCTACTATTTCGGCGCGGGCGCGTCGCTGTGGCTCGTCTGGCAGGTGACGACCGTCGCCGGCGCGCTCCTCGGCTCCGGGCTCCCGCCGGAGTTGGGCTTCGACTTCGCCGCACCGTTGGTCTTTCTCGCCTTACTCGTCCCCACGTTGAAAGACCGCGCCTCCGGCGCGTCGTGTCTGGTCGGCGGCCTCGTCGCCACCGGCGTCGTCGTCGCGGGCGTCCCGTTCCACCTCGATATCATCGTCGCGGCCGTCGTCGGCGTCCTCGCCGGCCTCGCGGTCGACTCGCTCGGAGGTGACGCCTGAATGCCGACCGGCTACGACTCGGCGACCGTCTGGCTCGTCATCGCCCTCGCGGGCGTCCTCACGTTCGCCATCCGCGGGTCCTTTATCTACCTGTTCGGCCGCATCGACGACGTGCCGCCGGCGGTCGAGTCGGCGCTGGAGTACGTCCCCGCGGCCGTGTTCGCGGCGCTCGTCTTCCCCGCGCTCCTCGCGCCCGCCGGCGACCTCGCGGTCTCCGTCGGCAACGAGAAACTCCTCGCCGGCGCGTTGGCCGCGCTCGCCGCGTGGTACACCGAGCGCGTGCTCGCCACCATCCTCGTCGGCATGGGCGCGCTGTGGGTCCTCCGGTTCGTCGTCTGAGCCGCCGCCAGCCCCGAAACCGACATTTCCCCCCAAGAGACTCGTCTCCGGGCGACCGCGACCGCACGCGTGCCCTCTCCACCCCCGCGCCGCAACTCGCTCCCCAGCGACAGCGAGGACCGCGCCCTCCTCTCGACCGGGTTCGCCGTCGGTGTCGCCGCGCTCGTCGCCCGCGTCGTCTTCGGCGGGGCGGTGGCGTCGCTCGTCGATAGACTCGTCTCCGCGGTTCGCATCGGTCGAAAACAGCGTGATTCGGATTCGCGCGGGAGCCGACCGCGACCGTCGGGTCGGTCGCGGCGGTCGTCTCAGTCGTCGGCGGGCGCGGGCGAGTCGCCGCGGGAGACGCCCGTACCGGGGCCGATGTCGATGCCGAGCTCGTCGAGGCGCTCGTCGGGGACGACGCCGTCGACCCACTGGCGGCGGGCGTAGTACTCCTCTTTCATCTCGTCGAGTTCGCACAGTTGGCCCTCGGACGCGCCCTGTCCCGGCATCGCCCCGTCGCCCTCGACGAAGCGTCCCGGAAGCGAGTCGTCGGCCCCGTCGAAGCCGGCGAGGTTGTTGTAGTACCGCTCTAACGTGTAGATGCGGTCGCCGGTTTCGAGCAGTTCCTCTTCGGTCACGTCGCGGCCGGTCATGCCGTTGTACTGCAGGACGTACTCCTCGATGCCCTCCGCGAACGCGTTGAACTTGCAGATGTCGAACGAGTCCGAGATGGCGTGCATGTCCTGGAACAGCGCCACGAGCTCGCCCTTGCCGCGCCACTCGTGGGGGTCGTGTTTCTCCGGGATACCGAGAATCTCTGCGGACGGCGTGTAGCCGCGGAGGTGGCACGCGCCGCGGTTGGAGGTGGCGTAACCGATGCCCATCCCCTTCATACAGCGCGGGTCGTACGCCGCGATGGTCTGGCCCTTGACGGCCAGCGAGTTGTCGTAGGCGTCGAACCGCTCGGCGAGGCCGTTTGCGCCCTCCGCGAGGGCGTCGGCGAGGTCGCCGTCGCGGTTCGCGACCTCCGTGATGAGGTCGATCATGCGCTCGGTGTCGCCCCAGTTGAGCTGTTCGCTCAGGCCGTCGAGCTTGCCCTGTTCGGACATCTCCATGGCCATCGCCATCATGTTGCCCATCTCGATGGTGTCGACGCCCATGTCGTTACAGCGGTCGATCATGACGGCGATTTCGTCGCGCTCGGTGTGTCCGGAGTTCGGGCCCAGCGCGTACGCGGACTCGTACTCGTAGGACTCGCCGCGGACGTTCAGCTCCTCGCCTTTGTGCATCACCGACACCTCGACTTCCTTCTTACAGGCGACCGGACAGGAGTGACACGTCGGCTCGTCGACGAGGATGTTCTCGCGGACGTTCTCGCCGGAGACGCGCTCGGAGTCGATGTCAGCGCCCTCGGCGTCTCGCATCGCCGCGGTCGAGGTGTACTTTCCGTTTTTCGTCGGGAGGCCGTCGAGCTCCTCGCCCGCGTTCATCAGGACGTTCGTCCCGTACAGCGACAGGCCGCCCTCGTTGGGCGCGGTGACCTCGGACTCGCGGATGAGTTGCATCGCCTGCTGGTAGCCCTGTTTGAACGTGTCGGCGTCGGCGGGCTTCGGCATCCGCGTGCCGGACTTCACGACGATTGCCTTGAGGTTCTTCGACCCCATCACCGCGCCCGTGCCGCCGCGGCCGGACGCGCGGTCGTCCTCGTTGATGATACAGCCGAACTTGACCTCGTTCTCGCCGCCGGGGCCGATGGCCATTATCGAGAGGTTCTTGCCGAGGCTCCCGTCGACCTCGCCTTCGAGCTCCTCGATGGTCTCGTGGACGCCCTTGCCCCAGATGTGTTCGGCGTCGTGGAGCGTCAGTTCGCCGTCTTCGACGACCGCGTAGCTCGGCCGCTCGGCCTTCCCCGTGAACAGCAGGCCGTCGAAGCCGGACCACTTGAGCCGCGCGCCGCTCCAGCCGCCGTGGTGCGAGTCGGTGACAGTCCCCGTGAGCGGGGATTTTGTCACGACCGCGATTCGACCGCTCATCACGGTCTGCGTGCCGGTGAGCGGGCCGGTCATGAACGCGAGGAGGTTGTCCGGTCCGAGCGGGTCCACGTCCGGTCCCTGGTCGAAGACGTACTTCACGCCGAGGCCGCGGGCCCCGATGTACTTCCGCGCGTCCTCGTCGTCGATTCCCTCGTACGCGATGTCGCCTGCCGACAGGTCCACCCGAGCGACCTTGTCGTGATAACCACCGAGTTCAGTCATTGTAATCCTCGTTAGTTATATACGGTCGCTGGCGGGTTAGTGATTCCCACCGCTGAGTAACCGATAGTAGTTACACCGGTGTGACCCGACGCCGGACTGTCTCGGGATTGCGGCAATCCGTGCGACTCATCCCGGTTGCGGGCCGGCCGCCCGAAACGCGACGGTTCCGGTGGCGTCGACGACGACGCTCGCGGGGCCGCGCGGCGGGCACGACCACCAGGTTCCCGAGACCGCCGCGCCGGTTTCGAGCGTCGCCGACACGGCGTGGCCCCCGGAGGCCGTCACGGGGACGAGGTCGCGGACCTCACCGGGGTCGAGCGCGAGCGTGCGGTCGAACGACTCGCCGTCGCCCGCGGCGTCGACCCGGAGCGAGAGGCGATGTGGCTCGTCGTCGCGGTTGGCGACTGTGAGCGTCGTGTTCGCCGGTCCGCAACCGGTCGTCCCGTTCGACACGTCGACGTACTTCGTCGGCTGGTCGGGCACCGGCCACGCCGTCTCGACGCGCCGCTCGGTCGTCTCGACGGCGACGCGGTAGCTCCCGCTCCGATAGGTCACCGGCACCGACAGCCGCGCTCCCGTGGGGACGCGGTACGTCCGGTCGACCAGTGCCGTCTCCCCGAGGTCGATGCGGAGTCGCGCGGTCGTCTCGGGGCCGGGGTTCTCCACGACGACGCCCGCGGGCGCGTACCACCGTGCTGAGCCGTCGCCGACGAGCGGGAGGTCGAGTCTCGGCCCGTCGTCGGGGGGTGCCGCCGCGAGCGCACACTCCCCCCGCGCGTCGCACGAGACGGTCCGCCAGAACGCCGCGGTGTCCCGACCGAGGACGACCTCCAGCCCCTCGAACGCCGCGTCGACGGTCCACGTCGAGCGCGCCCGCAGGCCGGAGTCCGTCTCGACGAGCACCGCCGTCTCCCCGGTCGGCACCGCCACCGACAGCGCGGCGCGCTCGCCGGGCAACAGGTCGCGGTTCTCGAAGAACGCGTCGCGGCCGCCGCGGACGCCGACGACGGTCGTGAACACGGGGTCAGGCGTCGGGTTCCAGAGCGTCAGCGACCGCTCTACGCGCGCTTCGGTCGTCGGCGTCGCGGTCGGCGCGTCGGTCCCCTCCTCGGGCGTCGGCGTCTCCGTCTCTCCGTCTGGCGTCCCGCACCCGGCGAGTCCGGCGACGCCGCCCGCGAGAAGCGAGAGGAGCGTGCGGCGCTCCATACCTCATCTACGGGCGCGACCCATATGAACGCCTGTCACCGCGGCCCCGGCCTCCAAAACAGCTATCTCGTCGGCGGTCAGTCGTGTTCATGAACAGATGGGACTCGACAGCTTTCTCGGCGCGATTGACACCGCGAGTCGGTCCCTCACGGTGGTCAATCGCTCGGCACCTGACCCCGTCCAGCGGATGCTCGAAACCACGTTCACCGACCAGCCGGTCGACGTCGACGAGCTGTCGGACGACGCGCGCGGCAACGACGTGATCGTGCTCTCCGAGCAGACGCCAGCGGGGCGCGAGGTCGTCGCGACCTCGTCGCTGGAGGACGTGATGAACACCGTCCTCCTCGTGAACTCCGACCTCTACAAGACGGGGCAGGCGAAACTCGACGAGTTCGAGCTTCCGTCGGTGCTCACGCGGCTCGACGACGTGCCGTTTTCCCTCCGCGGCTATCCCGAATCGGACAAGGAGAAACTGCTCCTCGTGGCGATTTCGCGGTACATCGAGCGCCACGCGTGGCGCGCCGGCGACGGCAGGCTCCGGTCGTCGTTCCAGCGGCTCTCCCGAATCGAAGACGAACGCGGGACGCGGGCGGTCTACCAGAAGGTCGCGTCGACCGACGTGCAGACCCACGTCTACGGGATTCCGGACTGGATGCCGCCGTCGGACTCCGACCTCCTGACCCACGGCGGCTACACGGAGGATTTCTACGACTCGTGGTTCGTCGTCTACACGCCGCCGGACGGCCGCTCGGTCGGGACGGAACCCGCGACCGACGGGAGTCACTCGGGCGGCGGGACCGTGGACGGCGCGGCACCGGGCCAACCCGTCGCTCTCCTCGCCTTGGAGACCGAACCGAAGCGTTGGGAGGGCTACTGGACGTTCCGCCCGTCGCTCGTCGCCGACATCGACCGCTATATCTCGCGGAACATGTGAGCTCCGACGGTCGGTGCCCGTCGGCCGTCGAACCCAGACGAAGCCGCTTTACGCACCCGTCCGATACGGGTATCCAATGAGTAAGCCGAGCCCCGAGGTCTACGAGCGGGGACGCGGGATGGACGCGCACAACAAGGTGATGCGCGACATCCGTTCGCGGAAGCAGAAGACCTACGACCCCCACGAGCCGACCCGGGTGTGGATAGACGAGGACAACACGCCCGACGGCGTCTACGACTCGCTGACGATTATCCTCAACACCGGCGGCTGTCGGTGGGCGCGCGCCGGCGGCTGTACGATGTGCGGCTACGTCGCCGAGTCCGTCGAGGGCGGCACCGTCGCCCACGAGGCGCTGATGGACCAGATTCAGGTCTGTCTCGACCACGAGGCCGAGGAGATGGATGACGGCGAGCAGGCGGGTCTCATCAAGATTTACACCTCCGGCTCGTTCCTCGACGAGCGCGAGGTGCCGGCCGAGACCCGCGACGCCATCGCCGAGACGTTCGCCGACCGCGACCGCATGGTCGTCGAGTCGCTTCCGGACTTCGTCACGCGCGAGAAGCTGGCGGACTTCACCGACCGCGGCCTCGAAACCGACGTCGCGGTCGGCCTCGAAACCGCCACCGACCGCGTCCGCCACGACTGCGTGAACAAGTACTTCGACTTCGCCGACTTCGAGGACGCCTGCGAGGAGGCCGCCGCGGCCGGTGGCGGCGTCAAGGCGTACCTCCTGATGAAGCCGCCGTTCCTCTCGGAGCCCGAGGCGCTCGACGACATGAAGTCCTCCATCCGCCGGTGTGCGGCGGTCGACAACTGTCACACCGTCTCGATGAACCCGACGAACGTCCAGCGCTACACGATGGTCGACGAGCTGTTCTTCAACGGCGGCTACCGCCCGCCGTGGCTCTGGTCGGTCGCAGAGGCGCTCCGCGAGACGGCCGACGTGGACGCCATCGTCGTCTCCGACCCCGTCGGCGGCGGCCAAGAGCGCGGCGCGCACAACTGCGGCGACTGCGACGAACTCGTGTTCAAGGCGGTCAAGGACTTCAACCTCCGACAGGACCCGAGCGTCTTCGACCAGGTGTCCTGCGACTGCGAGGCGACGTGGGAGTTCGTCCTCGACAACGAGACGAGCTACAACATGCCGCTGGTCACCTGAGCGCCGCGCGCTGAGTCCCCACGCAGTTTCTCCCCGTGCGGACCCGACGCCCGCCGCCAACTGAGCCGCCGCCCCGAACCGGCGACCGTTCGTCCAGTATCTCGGTTCGTTTTCTCCGATTCGGCCGCATTAGGGGGAGCTATCGGAAAGTAACTGGCTCCTAACCGTCGGATAGGATATTCGTATCAAAGAGGGTGTGAGTCGTTGTCATATTCGGTGGCTCGGACGTGTCCATCCGAGCCGCCCGCCATCATGACGAAACACACGTACAAGACCGTCTACTACGCGGATGGGTGGTTCGAGATTCGCGAAGAGGAGAACGCCGAGGCGTGGATCGCCACGGACGCTCCCTGCGCTCTCGCCCCATAGCACGCGGTACGCGGGCCGAAACCTCGACACTCCAACGTCGCTCATCGTGTACGCCGCTCCGCTCGCCAACCGGCCCCGTACCGCCCGCCACCGCGGCGGACGGTCTTTTTTATACCTCTATCCCTCGAAGCCAGCCAGCACGCCCCGACCGTCGGTGTTCCCGAGTTGCGGGAGCGACGCCCGCTCGGGGTGGGGCATCAGCACCGCGACGGACTCGCTATCGCCGAGGACGCCCGCGACGTTCCCGAGCGAGCCGTTGGGGTTCGCCTCGTCGGTGACGTTGCCGTCCTCGTCGCAGTAGCGGAACAGAACCCGGTCGTCGGCTTCGAGCGCCTCGTAGCGCTCGGCGTCGAGTTCGAAGCGACCCTCGCCGTGGGCGATGGGGAGTTCGATGACCTCGCCTTCCTCGTACGCCGCGGTCCAGCGCGTGTCGGCGTTCTCGACGCGGAGGTAGACGTGTTCGCACTGGAAACGGGCGCTCGCGTTCGTCGTGAACGCGCCGGGGGTGAGCCCGGACTCACAGCCGATTTGTGCGCCGTTGCAGACGCCGAGGACGGGCACGCCGTCTTCGGCCGCCTCGCGGACCGACGCCATGATGGGCGAGCGGGCGGCCATCGCGCCGCCGCGCAGGTAGTCGCCGTACGAGAAGCCGCCGGGGAGCACGATGCCCGTCGTCGCCTCGGGGAGGGGGTCTTCGTGCCAGACGCGCCTCGCCTCGAAGCCGAGGTCGGACAGCGCGCGCACGGCGTCGCGGTCGCAGTTCGAGCCGCCGAACTGCACGACTGCAATCATCTCAGGCCTCGGCGACCGCGACCTCGTAGTCGTGGATGGTCGGGTTCGCCAGCAAGCGTTCTGCCATCTCGTCGGCGCGGGCCTCGGCCTCGTCGGCGTCGGCCGCGTCGAGGTCGACTTCGTAGCGTTCGGTGAAACGTAGCGCGTCGAGCTCGAACCCGAGTCGTTCCAGCGCGCGCTTCGTCGTCTCCGCCTCCGGGTCGAGCACGCCGCGCTTGAGGCGCACCGTCACCGTCGCGGTGTAGGTAGTCATCAGGTGGCGATGCGCGGTCATGTGCAAAAACGGTTTTGGGTCGTGTTTGATATGCACAGATGTGCGTATTCGTGCGCCGGTCGGTGACGAAGCCACCGGAGACCGCGCCACATCGCCGCCGTCGGAGGCTCTAACGGGCGAGTCTCTGCGTCGACTCCTCTGTACTGGCTCTATTTTTTGTTATACTTACTGTACAAATTATTTCCCTTAATTTATACTATAATAATTACATACATGATATATGATAATCATTTTTATAGTGTGAGTGATACGGCGTCTCACGCATGGCAATCGAATTCGCACAGAGTCCGCTTTTGACGTTCGTCGTCGGACTCGCGTTGGTCGTGTTGCTACTGGTCGTGTTAGACCTCCCCGCGTTCGTCGGCTTGGCGATAGCCGCGTTCGCGGTCGGGCTCGTCAACGCGGCGTTCGTCCCCGACTTCGCGCTCGCCGACGCGGCTACCCGGACGGCGAGCGCCTTCGGCGACGGGATGGCCGGTATCGGGATTCCCATCTTGATGGCCGCCATCATCGGGAAGTCGATGCTCGAAAGCGGCTCCGCCCAGCGCATCGTCCGCTCCTTCCAGTCGCTCGTCGGGAGAGAAAACAGCGACATCGCGCTGTGGGGGAGCAGTACGGTGCTCGCCATCCCCGTGTTCTTCGACAGCGTGTTCTACCTCATGGCCCCGCTCGCGCGGTCGATGCGGGCGCGGATGGGCGACAACTACGCGCTCTACCTCGTCGTCGTCGGGGCCGGCGCGGCGACGGCCCACGTGTTCGTCCCGCCGACGCCCGGCCCGCTCGCGGTCGCCAGCGAAATCGGGGCCGACATCGGCACCACGATGCTCATCGGCGTCACCGTCGCCGTCCCGTCGGCCACCATGGGCGGGCTCGTCTACGGCCGCTGGATTAACCGCCGCATCGACATCCCCCTCCGCGACGCGATGGGGACGACCACGGAGGAACTGCAGGAGCGCGCCCAGCGCGACGTGTCGTCCCTGCCGAGTTTCCTCGAAGCCACCGCGCCCATCGTCATCGCCGTCGCGCTCGTCGGCTCGCTCACCGTCGTCAACGCCCTCGAAGGCGTGACGCCGGCGGTCGAACAGGTCCGGCCGTTCGTCGCGTTCATCGGCGACAAGAACGTCGCGCTGACCGTCGCCGCGCTCGCCGCGGCCTACACGTACTACCGCTGGTCCGACCTCTCGCGGTCCGACTGGGAAGACGAGCTCACCGAGGCGCTGAAAAGCGGCGGCAACATCGCGGCTATCACCTCGATGGGCGGCGCGTTCGGCGCGCTCCTCGCGGCCTCGGGAATCGGCTCGTACCTCGCCAACGGGCTCGAAGGCTTCGGCATCCCGCTTCTCGTGACCGCGTGGCTCATCGCCGCCATCGTCCGCATCGCGCAGGGCTCCGCGACCGCGGCGATGCTCACGGCCGCCGGCATCATGGCCCCGCTCACCGGCCAGCTTCCGGTCCACACCGCGTATCTAGTGATGGTCATCGGCGCGGGCGGCAACATCTGCTCGTGGTACAACGATTCGGGCTTCTGGCTCGTCAAGGAGATCGGCGGGCTCACGCAGGCCGAGACGCTGAAGACGTGGACCGCGCTGACGACGATTATCTCCGTGACCGGTCTCGTCGTCGTCCTCGTCGTCTCGTCGGTGTTGCCGCTGGCGTAGGCCGGTCTCACCGTCACGTCGGATTTTCCTTCTCACGGGTGATTCACGGTCGTTCCTCAGGGATTCGCTTGCGGAGAACGACAGCGGTTTACCGCTCGCCGACGCAGGACGGGTATGTTCAGCTTCGAACAGCTGGAGGTGACGGTATGACTCGCGAACTCACCGAAATCACGGTCATCGGAGGAGACAAGACCGGACTCATCGCGAACGTGACCACCCTGCTGTTCGAGCGCGGAATCAACGTCGAGGACTTAGACCAGGCGGTCCGCGAGGGAATCTTCCGGATGACCCTCCACGCCGACACCGCGGAGATGACCTGCTCGCGCGACGAGCTTCGGTCGGCGCTGTCCGACCTCGGCGACGACCTCGGCGTCGACGTGCAGGTCCGGTTCCCGTCGGACCGCGAGACCCGCGAAATCGCCGTCCTCGTCACGAAGGAGTCCCACTGCCTCGAAGCGCTGTTCGAGGCGTGGGCCAACGACGACCTCGGCGCGGAAATCTCGGTCGTCATCGGCAACCACGACACGCTCGAACCGCTGGCGAGCCACTACGACGTGCCGTTCCACGACATCGGCGACCAGAAGGGCACCGCCAACGAACAGCGCTTGCTCGACCTCCTCGAACAGTACGACGTGGACCTCATCGTCCTCGCGCGCTACATGCGCATCCTCGGCCCGAACGTCGTCTTCCGCTACGAGGACCGCATCATCAACATCCACCCGTCGCTCCTCCCGGCGTTCCCCGGCGCGGCCGCCTACCGGCAGGCGAAAGAGGAGGGCGTCCGCATCGCCGGCGTCACCGCCCACTACGTGACGACCGACCTCGACCAGGGTCCCGTCATCGCCCAGCGCGCCTTCGACGTGCCTGACGACGCCACCATCGACGAGATAAAAGAGCGCGGCCAGCCGCTGGAGGCCGACGCGCTCCTCGAAGCCGTGAGGCTCCACCTCAACAACGACGTGTCGGTCCACCGCGGGCGCACCAGCCTCCGCGAGAGCGCCGACCCCGAGCGCTACCAACTCGGCCTCACCCGCGAGGCGCAGGCGTCGAACCCCGACCGCCCGGTCGACGGCATCATCGACGCCCTCGGCGAGCGCGACGCGCTCGCGCCCGAGCCGTCAGAGGACTGAGCCGACGCTGAGCGGGGCGACCCCCGCCAGACCTATTCTCCCTGCGACACGACTCGGAGCCGTGCCCGTCTCCCTCCGCTATCGCCTCGCCCTCGGCTGTTACGCGTTGTGGCTCGTGGCGACTGTCCTCCTCGCCGCGCACGAACTCGGACTTATCCCGCTCCTTCCCGGCGTCGAACCGGGCGTCGTGACCGGCGCGACGGTGTTTTTCGCGCTCGGCGTCGTCCAACTCCTGCGCCGCGGCTGGCGATTCCTCGTCGGCGAGGACGCGTCGTGAGAACTCGAAAAACCGGAGTCGCTCGCTCCGCCGACTACAGGTCGCGGACGCGTGCCACGGCGTCCTCGACGGCCGGCGCGTCGAACCAGTCGTGGTCGACGTAGGCGTTGGTGCCGGCGCAGTAGAGGGCCGACAGCGCCTCGACGATATCGGCGGGCAGGTGGTCGGGTTCGACCGCACAGTTCTCGCGCCAGTTCGGCTCGCCCGTCTCGATGGCCTCGGCCTTCGCGTCCTTGACGGCCGCGACCCACTCGGGCTGGACGCGCTTGTAATACTGGCGGACGACCTCCTTCGAGACCTGCTGGCCGCCGTAGGAAAACCGGTTCTCGTCGAACGTGCCGACCACGTCGCCGACCTTGACGGTGCCGTCGTGGTAGAGACACTCGATTTTGCCGTCCTCGTGGTCGAAGCCGGCCGTCTCGGCGCGCTCTGTCAGCACGTGGTTCACGGCGAGCGCGAGTTCCTCAAGACGGTCGAGGTCGACTTTCCCGGCGATGTCGTCGGCCTCCTCGCGAGAGAGGTAGCGGTCCTGTTCTTCGTACTTCGTGGAGAACTCCACGACCGGCTCGGGGAGCGAGACGGCCTCGTCGGGCCACTCGTCGGCGTCGAGCCCGTAGTCCGCGGGCTCGCCGCGCCGCCGGAGGCTCGACCCCACGGGGACGGTGTTGCGGAAGACGATTTCCAGCGGGATGAGGTAGTTGTCGCCGGCGGCCTCGTGGTAGGCGTCGTAGTCGTAGTCGCCGTCGACGTGCGGGAGGTCGGGCACCTGCGTGAGTTCGATGGCCATCTCCGTCGGCGGCGACCCGCACTCGCCGAGTTCCTTGACCTCGCCGTCTTCGACCACGCCGAGGTAGTGGGTCGGGACGTGGTTCACGTCGAGCAGTTCGAAGTTGTACGCGCCCATGAGACAGAGGCTCGCGCCCTTGTTCGGGACGTGGTCGGGCATCTCGCCCCAGTCGAACACCGAGTAGCGGTCCGAGAAGACGAAGCGGCCCCGCCCGAGGTCGGTCGCCGTCGGCTCCTCCTCGACGCGGAAGTCCTTCACGCTGGTCATGGTCGTTCTCTGGGCTCATCCCACTAAGAAGCTTCCACTTCCGTGCGTATCTCGACCAGTGACGAGGCGAATCTATGCACGAACGCGCTCACCGAGCGAATCGTGTCGCTTTTTCGCGGCTGTCCCGTCCGTTGGGCTATGGACGCTGCCCTCGAATCAGACGCCGCGTGGGTCGCCCGGCGACTCCGCGAGGCCGACACCGCCGTCGCCTTCACCGGCGCGGGGATGAGCACCGCCTCGGGCATCCCCGATTTCCGCGGCGACGACGGCATCTGGGAGACCGAGTTCGACCCGGCGTCGTTCCACCGCGACCGCTTCGTCAACGACCCCGCCGGCTTCTGGCGCGACCGCGTCCGCCTCCAAGCGCGCATGTTCCCCGACGGCGTCGAACCAAACCCCGGTCACGAGGCGCTTTCGGGCCTCGAATCGCGAGGTGTCCTCGACGCGGTCGTGACGCAGAACACCGACGGCCTCCACCGCGAGGCAGGCTCTGACCGCGTCGTCGAACTCCACGGGAACGCCGCGGAGGTCGTCTGCGAGGACTGTGACGCTCGAACCGACGCCGAACCCGCGCTCGAGACGGTCCGCGCCGGCGACGCGCCGCCTCGGTGCGAGGACTGCGGCGGCCTGCTCAAGCCCGGCGTCGTCCTGTTCGGCGAGCGCCTCCCGCGAGTCGCCTACAGCGAGGCGAACCGCCTCGCCGGCGATGCCGACGTGTTCCTGTCGCTCGGGTCGTCGCTGACGGTCCATCCCGCGGCGGGCCTCGCCGGCCGGGCCGCCGAGGGCGACTCGCTCGTCGTCGTCAACTTCGACGCGACGCAGTACGACGACCGCGCCGACCGCGTCGTCCGCGGGGACCTCGCGGCGTTCCTCCCCGAAGTGGCAAAACGAGTCTGAGCGCGGTCGCGAGCCCGCGCGACCGCACGCCAGCGAGACCGCGAGACCGCCGTGTCAGGCGTCGAACAGCTCGGCTCGCGGTCGTCAGGTCCGCCTCGGTGTCCTCGGCCATCGGGCCCCTCGCCCACCTCGCTCGCTGGGGATAGCTGATGGTAGAATGTCACGAACTGCCGTCGCACTCACCAATCAATTGATACTGGTTCCCAGTCATATCGATGCATGACTCGGTCACCCTCGCCGGGTGCGCCGGCGGGGACGGCACCGTCCGTTCTCTTCGTCGCTCCCGACCGCACCCGGGCGGACGCCGTCGCGGCCGCGCTCGACCGCCACGACGTGTCTGTCACCGTCGAATTCGACCTCGGGACGGCCCTCGGGCACGTCACCGACCGGACGGTCGACTGCCTCTTGATTCCCGGTCAGTTCGGCCAACACACCGCCGCCGACGTGGTCGCGGTGGTCCGCGGCCGTCACCCGGAGGTCCCGGTCGTCCTCCTCGGCCCCGGTCGGCCGGACGCCGACGGCGACGGCGACGGCGACGGCGACGCGGTCGCGGACGACCCCGGGGTATACCGCTTTTCGGACGACGTCGACTCCATCTCCTACGACCGACTCGCCGACCGCGTCCGGGCGGCGGTCGCCCGCTACCGTAGCTCGCAGGCCCAGCGCACCGAACGCGACATCGTCTCCCGACTCGAACGCCGGATTCAGCGCACCGAGCGCAAGATAACGTCGCTCCACGGCGTCGCCATGCGGCTCGCGTCGGCCTCAGACGCAGACGACATCTACGCGGAGACCGTCGAGGCCGCAGAGCGCATCCTGGACCTCGATATCTGTTTCGCCTTCGAGGCCGAGGCGGACCGCTTCGTCCCGCGGGCGCAGTCGTCGACGCCGACCGACCGCGACCTCCGACCGGTCCCGAAAGACGCGGGCGCGATGGGCGAGACGTTCCGCACCGGCGAGTCCCACCGCGCGGTCGACATGGAACTCCACGCGTTCGGCCGCCCGGAGTTCGGCGACTACCGCTCTGGCCTCAGCGTCGCCATCGGTTCGTTCGGCGTGTTTCAGGCGGTCTCCGAACAGACCGGCGCGTTCGACGAAATCGACCTCGAACTCGCGGAACTCCTCGTCGCCCACACGAACGCGGCGCTCCAGCGGCTCAGCTTCGAGCGCCGGCTTCGGGTCGAACGCGACCAGTACGCCGCCCTGTTCGAGAACAGCGCCGACTGCATCATCGACTCGGAGTTCGTCGACGGCGAGTCCGTCATCCGCGCGGTGAACCCGGCGTTCGAGGCGACGTTCGGCTACGACGAAGCGGCGGTCGTCGGCCGCGCCATCGACGACGTGGTCGCGCCGGACGACCGTCTCGACGAGGCCGCGAAGCTCACCGAGATGGTCCGTGCCGGCGATTTCGTCCAGACGGAGGTGCGCAGACAGACCGCCAACGGCGAGCGGGACTTCCTCCTCCGGTCGGTCCCGGTCGGCGAGGACACGATATACGCGGTGTACACGGACATCACCGCGCGACGGGACGCCGAGCGCGAGATGAAGGCCCAGAACCGCCGGCTCGACGAGTTCACGAGCGTCGTCTCTCACGACCTCCGCAACCCGCTTGCGGTCGCCACGGGCCATCTCGACCTCGCCCGCGAGAACGTCGACAACGACCACCTTGCGGCGGTGGCGCGGGCGCACGACCGGATGAACGCGCTGACGGAGGAACTGCTCGTTATCGCGCGGCAGGGCACCGACGCGTTCGCCACGACGACCGTGTCCCTCGCGGAGACCGCAGAGCGGTGCTGGGAGCACGTCGAGACCGGAGACGCGACGCTCGTCGTGGCGTCCGACCGGACCGTCGTCGCCGACGCGGGCCGGCTCCACCAACTGTTCGAGAACCTGATTCGGAACGCTGTCGAGCACGGCTCGACAGGCAGTCGGATTTCATCCGACGACGCCGTGGAACACGGCTCGCCGGAGCAAGCCGGCTCTACCGACGGCGGCGACGACGCCGACACCGTCGACGCCGACGACCGTCTCACCGTCACCGTCGGCGCGCTCGACGACGGTTTCTACGTCGAAGACGACGGCGCGGGCGTCCCGCCCGAACTCCGCTCGCGCATCTTCGACACCGGCTTTTCGACCGGCACCGCCGGCATCGGCTTCGGGCTGACAATCGTCTCGAACGTCGCCGACGCCCACGGCTGGACGGTCTCGGTAGTGGAAAGCGCCGCGGGCGGCGCTCGCTTCGAGTTCACCGGCGTCGAGTCCGAGCCCGAGTCTGAGTCCGAGTCCTGAGTCCCGGGGCGGACCGAACCGGACTCAGGCGAACTCCTCGTGGAGGTACGCGCCGAGGTAGCCGCCGAGCGCGCCGAGGCCGACGGTGTAGACGAGGAGCGCGCCGAGGCCGAACAGCGCGACGACGGCGATGCCGAGGATGCCGAGGCCGAACCCGCGCGGGCCGACGCCGATGGCGAAGACGCTGAAGAAACCGAGGACGACGACGCCGAGAACGACGCCGATGAGGCTCACGAACAGCCCCGAGACCGCGCCGGACTTCACGCCGAGTTCGCGGTCGCTCCCGGTCAGGTAGCCGGCGACCGCCCCGCCGAGGACGGTCGACCCCGGAAGCGGCGAGAGGACGACGCTGGCGACCGCGCCGACGAGCGCCGAAAACAGCAGGCTCTCGCGGTCGTCGCCGAGAGCGGACTCGGTTTCCGAAGACGGGGTGTGTTCCATGCCCGACATAACACGGTCGGAGGGCCTAACGCTTTCTCCGCCGCGGCGACCCGCGGTCGGAGTTCCGGTACCGCCCCGCTTTTACGACCGTGGCGCGTTGCCAACGAGCATGACCGGTGCCGCCCACGACTTCGGGTTCGACCACGTCCCGGAGACAGACCAGTCGTTCGAGAACGCCTTGGCGAAGGCGCGAGCGGGCGAGCGCCTCACGGTCGCCGACGGCGTCGAACTCATCACGACGGGGACCGACCGCGACGGAATCGACGCCGAACGCAAGGAGCTCGTGCTCGAAGCCGCCGACCGGCGGCGCGCCGAGATGGTCGGCGACGACGTGACGTTCGTCGCCAATCTCAACAACAACGTGACGACGGCCTGCAACACCGGCTGTCTGTTCTGTAACTTCAAGAACACCGCCCACCTGTTCGAGTCCGACTCCGACGCCGACCACGGCGGCTTCACGAAGACGCCCGCCGAGTCCCGCGATATCGTCGCGGACGCGGTCGAGATGGGCGTCTACGAGGTCACGTCCGTCTCCGGCCTCCACCCCGCGCTCGTGCTCGACGAGGAACACCGCGAGATTCTCGAAGCCTACGACAACCCCGCCGCCGAGGTGAACTACAAGCCGCCCGAGGCGTACGACACCGACCCCGCGAGCTACGCCGAACAGCTCTCGGCGATGTCGGTTGACGGCGCGCACGTCCACTCGATGACGCCCGAGGAGGCCCACCACGCCAAGCGCGGCACCGACTGGAGCTACGAGGCGATCTACCGCCGCCTCGCCGACGCCGGCCTCGCCAGCGCCCCCGGCACCGCCGCGGAGATTCTCGTCCCCGAGGTGCGCGAGGTCATCTGCCCCGGGAAAATCGGGACTGACGAGTGGGTCGCCGGGATGGAGGGCGCGATGGAAGCCGGCCTCGACGTCACGGCGACCATCATGTACGGCCACGTCGAGACCGAGAAACACCGCGTGCTCCACCTCGACGTGATTCGCGACCTGCAGGACCGCTACGGCGGCATCACCGAGTTCGTCCCGCTGTCGTTCATCCACCAGAACACGCCGCTGTACGACCGCGGCCTCGTGACCGGCGGCGCGTCCGACGACGAGGACGAACTGATGGTCGCCGTCGCGCGGCTCTACCTCGACAACGTCGACCACATCCAGTCGTCGTGGGTGAAGTTCGGGAACGCGAAGGCGCTGAAGCTCCTCAACTGCGGCGCGGACGACCTGATGGGGACGATTCTCTCCGAGGAGATAACGAAGCGCGCCGGCGGCGGCTTCGGCGAGTTCCGCTCGTTCGACGACTACGTCGACATGATAACCGCCATCGGCCGCCGCCCGGTCGAGCGCTCGACCGACTACCGGACCCGCCGCCCAATCGATATTGACGACGGCCCGCACGGCCCGATGCTCGGCCCGCGCGCCGACGGGACGCCGCTCCTCGACGGCCGCCGCGACCCGGCGACCGCCGACGACTGAGATGATGGCGACCACCCACGCGGTCGCGGGGCTGACCCTCGCCGTGCCGCTGGTCTGGGTCGCGCCCGAACTCGCCACCGCCGCGGCCGTCGGCGCGCTCGCCGGCGGCGTCTTCCCCGACCTCGACATGGTCGTCGGCGTCCACCGCAAGACACTGCACTTCCCCGTCTACTACAGCGGCGCGGCCGCGGTGGTCGGAGCCGTCGCCGCCGTCTCGCCCTCGACGCTCACCGTCGCGACTGCCTTCTTCTTCATCTCGGCGGGGCTCCACTCCGCGTCCGACTGGCTCGGCGCGGGCGGCGAACTCCGGCCGTGGGACCGGACCTCCGACCGCGCGGTGTACGTCCATCCCGCGAAGCGCTGGCTCCGGCCCCGCTATCTCGTCCGCTACGACGGCGCGCCCGAAGACCTCGCGCTGACGCTCCTGTTTTCGGTCCCCGGCTTCCTCGCCTTCTCCGGGGGCGTCCGCGTCGCCGTCGCGGTCGGCGTCGCCGTCGCGCTGTTCTACGCGGGGTTCAGAAAGCGGATGCCCGAGTGGTTCGGCATCTGAGGCGCGGCGTCCGCGAGGACGACCGCGCCCGCGGGGCGGCCCGCGGGTGTTCGACTCGACCACGACACTCATACGTCTCGGTCGCCGAGTAGGCGAAGCGATGGCGATTCGACGACCTCGACCGGGGGCGGTCGCCCCGTGATGGCCCCGACGCACGTGGCGATGAGCCTCGCGCTCGCCGCCGCCGTCGCGGTCGTCGCCCCCGCGGCCGCGCCCCTCGTCGTCGCGGCGGCGCTCGTCGGCGGCGTCTTCCCCGACCTCGACATGGTCGTCGGCGTCCACCGGAAGACGCTCCATCAGGTCGAGGCGTTCGTCGCCGGCTCGGTCGGAGCGGGCGCGGTCGCGGTCCTCACTGGCGACCCGCTGGTCGCGGCCGCGGCGACCGGGTTCGTCGCGGCGGCGCTCCACTGCGCGGCCGACTACCTCGGCGGCAGCAGCGAGGCCCGCCCGTGGGAGGCCCGAACCGACCGCGGCGTCTACGTCCGCAGTCTCGGCGGCTGGGTCGAACCCCGACGCCTCGCCGCCTACGACGGGTCGCCCGGCGACCTCGCGCTCGCCGCGGCGCTGTCGGTGCCGGGGTTCCTGACGCTCGGCGACGGCCCGCGGGGGGTTCTCCTCGCCAGCCTCGCCGTCGGCGTCGCCTACACGCTCGTCAGAAAGCGCGTGCCACAGCTCTCGGGGCGCGCGCCCGCCGTGACCGCCGCGGTCGTCGCGCTCTACTCAGTTCTCGTCCGGCGTCGGTAGCAAACGACATCACACGACCGACGGCCGCGGCGCTCTCACCGCGGAATCGACAGCGGACCGTCGCCGCGAGCGACGTTTCGGAACCGCCGGCCGTGAACGTCGTCGGCTTCCAGCCGGTCGGTAATCGGGTCGCGGAGCCACTCGCACTCCGGCGCGTTCTCGCGCGCGTTGTCGGCCTCATCCGCCGAACTGTGGGCCTCGTCCGGCAGGAACCGCTCGTAGACCGGCAGTCGCTCGCGGAGCGGGACGCCCGCCTCGTCGGCGATGTCGGCGAGTTCTCGGAGCGCGGGCCACTCGTAGTCGGGGTTGACGTAGTCGTCGGTGACCGGCGAGACGCCGCCGAGGTCGTCGACGCCGCACGGGACGAGGTCGGCCGCCGCCGAGAGGTTCGGCGGCACCTGTACCGACACCTCCTCGGGGAGCGCGACCCGCGCCATCGCCACGACCCGGCGCATCGCGTCGAGCGACGGGCGCTCGTAGTCCGACCGCTCGTTGGGGACGACGTTCTGGACGATGACCTCCTGTATGTGGCCGTAGCGCTCGTGGAGCGCGCGGATGGCCAGCAGGCTCTCGGCTCGGTCGCGCCACGTCTCGCCGATGCCGACGAGGATGCCCGTCGTGAAGGGGACGCCCACCTCGCCCGCGGCGCGGATGGTGTTGAGCCGCTGTCCCGGCGTCTTCCGGCGGTTCCCCGAGTGGGCGGCCACGTCGGCGGTCGTCTCCAGCATCACGCCCATGCTGGCGTTCAGGGGCGCGAGGTCGGCGAACTCCTCGCGGGTCAGGTCACCGGGGTTCGAATGCGGCAGGAGGCCCTCGTCGAGCGCGACGTCGCACGCCGCCGCGAGGTAGTCGAGGATGTCGTCGTAGCCCCACTCGTCGAGCTGGCGGTGAATCGCCGTGTAGCGCTCGTCGGGGGCGTCGCCGAAGGTGAAAAGCGCCTCCGTACAGCCGGCGTCCGCGCCCGTGCGGACCGTCTCGCGGACCTCGTCGAGGGACATGAGCGTCGCCTCGCCGGGCACGTCGTAGTAGGTGCAGTAGGTGCAGGTGTACCGGCAGGCGGTCGTCAGCGGGACGAAGACGTTCCGCGAGAACGAAAGCGACGCCGGCGCGTCGGCGTCGTCGGGGGTGACGGCGAGCAGTCGCTCCACGTCGGCGTCGTCGATAGTCAGGTCGACTCCGTACTCGTCGGCACCCGGGAACATACCTCCCGGTGTGTGACGAGCCACTAAAAGCGTGTCACTCGCGGCCGATACGGTGGGTGTTCGAGACTGCGGCGGCAGAACGGAAGTGGAGCGCGGGCCGGATAGTTGGTGCCAGACACGTCTCCGGCCCGTCCGAGGCGCCGTCAGGCGCTCGCCCCGAGTTGGTTGCGAGTGAGACTCGCGTCGTCATCGCGACGTTCGGACTCCACTTCGACTCTCGCGTCGTCTTCGCGACGCGGAGCGCGCGGCGCACGTTGCCTCAGTTCCCGCCGGGCAGACAGACAGCCGCGCCAGACAATGTTTATCGCGGACCGTTAAGGTCCTATCGGCGAGCGCGGACGGCCTCGACCCGACCGGACCCGCGTTCGAGCCGGACGCCAGCGTCGACCAGCCACTCGCGGGCGCGACCCTCGCCGTGGACGAGCACCTCGACGAGGTCGCTCGGCTCGTCCACGTCGACGGCGAGCCGCATCGAATCCACCTCGGCGAACGAACAGCCGACGTCGCGGGCGATTCGCCGGTGGTCGAGGATGGACGCGCCGTGGTAGTCCACGGAGAAGTCTGGGTGGCGGACGACGAGCGCGTTCGTGCCGCCGCCGAGACCGGGCGCGGCGACCACGTCGCCGTCGGTTTCGAACAGCCGCGCGAGCGCCGCGGGCGTCGCGAGCGCGAGGTCGGCCATGACGACCGCGACGGGGTCGCCGCCGAGTTCGTCGCGTTCGGCGAGTTCGTCGCCGACGACCTCAGTGAGCGGCCGGTCGTCCACGGTGACGGATGCCCCGACCGAGACGGGCGCGTCCGCGACGACCGCGGGGTCGCCGCCGGCCGCGCGGACCGCGTCGAGCACGTCCCGGAGCATCGAGACCGCGAACTCGCGTCGCTCGTCGGCGTCGAAAAACGGGGCGAGTCGGGTCTTCGGCTCGCGTCCCCCGAAGGGAACGACGACTCGCACGGAGAATCAGCCCAGTTTGTCGTAGCTCGTCTGCTGGGACCGCCAGTAGAGGAACCCGCCGACGATGAGCGCGACGACGAGCAGACCGCCCGCCGCGTAGATGAGCAGTTGGGTCGTCTGACTCGACTGCCGAGCCTGATTCGCGTTCGTCTCCGCCTCGTTGGCGAGGTTCGTCGCGAGGTTGAACTCCTCGCCGTTGAACGCTTCGACGGCGTTGTTGAACGTCTGCTGGGGTTGTTGCGTGTTGGCCCCACTCGCACGCTGAATCGCGGCCTGCGCGCTGTCGAGTTCGTCGCGCGCGGCGGCGCTTTCTTCGGTGTAGTGGTGGACCGTCCACGAGTCGATATCGTTACTGGAGCCGCCTTCGCGGGTCTGGTCGAGCGAGATTATGGTGAACGTCTGTGCGGGGTCGTAGCTGAACGACTCCACCTCGGGAACGATTCCCGTCACGGTGACCTCCACTTCGCTCGTCCCGTCGGCAGTGGCGATCTGCGCGCCGCTGAAGTTCTGCCCGTCGAAGGACTGCTGGTCGACTCTCGCGCCCGTCTGGTCGTAGTACGCGACGGTCCACGTCACGTCCTCCAGGTCGGTCTGGCCCGCGAGCGTCCACGATTCGAGTTGCGGACTCCGGTACAGTTCTTCGAGGGTGACCGACGCGGTCACTTGCGAACCGACCTGCGCCTCGTCGGGGACGTCGTCGGACGCGACGCTCACCGCCCCTGCCTGCCCCGCGAGGGCCGACAGGAGTACGACGAGCGCGAGCGCCAGCTTAGAAAAGCGACTCCAGTTCGTCTTCGTCATCGTTTATGAGGGTCTCCAGATTCGAATCGCTTTCTTGACGGATCTCTTCGATGTTGTCCTGCGCTTCGATGGCGACCTGTTGCAGTTCCTTGATGCGCGGGACGTTCGTCACGCCCGACAGGAGGATGACACTCGCCACCTTCTCCGCGCCCGGGATGGGGTAGTCGCCGCCGCGAACTTCCATGGAACCGGTCTGCTCTTCGATCCACTTCCGCCCGCGCTCTATGCCTTTCCGATTCAGATGCTCCGGGGGACCAGCGAGGACGAGCAGTGCGCGCTCCGCGCCTTCGATCTCACACGGGAGCGTGAGTCGACCGAGCGCGGCCTTGCGGACGAGGCTCGTGATGCGGTTGGTCGTGTGCGCTGTGTCGAGGTTGTCGTCGGGCTCGTCGCCGCCCGTCAGCCGAGACAGGAGGCCGCCGCCTTTGTTCTTCCGCGGTTCGACGCCCTCGGAGGCGTAGCCGACCGTCGAGACGCCGCCGCCGGCCAGCGTGTTGATGATCTCCGACGAGTCGACGACGGACTCCGCGACTTCCTGTCCGTCCTGGACCTCGCCGGCACCGAAGAGCACGCCGAATCGGTTGACGATCTCCGCGTTGATCTCGTCGTATCCCCCTTGGACCGACTCGCCGGTCTTCCGCCAGGCGTCGTTGTCGAACACGAGGAGGTTGTCGACCTCGCGGACGAACGTCTGGAAGGAGCGCGCGGCGTTGAGCGTGTAGATGCCACCCTCGTCGGACCCCGGCAGGATGCCGATCCCGTAGACGGGTTCGGTGTAGATGCGCTTGAGATGTTTCGCGAGGACCGGCGCGCCGCCGGAGCCGGTGCCGCCACCGAGCCCGGACACGACGAGGAAGGCGTCGACTTCGTGGACGGGGATGCTGTCGATGGCACCCTGTACCTCGTCGATGTCCTCCTCGGCGATTTCGGCACCGAGTTCGTTGTCCGCACCGACGCCGTGTCCCTTCACGCGGGACTGGCCGATGAGGACGCGCTGGTCCTTCGGGATGTTCTTCAGTCCGAGCAAGTCAGCCTTCGCGGAGTTCACCGCGACCGCCGCGCGGACGATTCCCGCGTTGCGTTCCCGGTCGTACTCGACGAACTTGTCGACTACTTTTCCCCCGGCTTGCCCGAATCCGATCATTGCGAGCTTCATAGGTTCAGTCCCCTCGCCATTGCGTGAATGGCAGTACGAACGCGGACATAAGCGTTGTGATGGGGAAGTGTACCTCAAGCATCAGATTATCGGCGAAAAACGGCGACTCGAAACCGATGTTAATCGGTCATTATCCCCGGAGAGCGCCTCATACCGGCGAAATAGGCCGCAGTTCACGACCGCTTAACCTCGGAGAACGGTTGGTGCGCCGTCAGTTCCGCTCGGCGAGGTACGAGGCAAGCGTCTTCATCGACGACACGTCGACGCCGAAGACGTCCACGTCGTTCCGGTCGGTCGTGTTGTCGAACTGGAGCGAGCGGTACTGGTCTTTCCCCATCGGGAAGCCCGGGACCGCCCCGAGGACGGTCAGGCCGACGCCCGCGAGACCCATCGGGAGCGGAACGATGGTGATGGACTTGTTCTCGGCGTCGTACACCATCTCCGTGATTTCGCGGAGCGTGAGCTTTTCCGGGCCGCCGATGCGGTAGGTCTCGCCGGCGTGTTCGTCGCCCTCGACGGCGTCGGCAAGCATCGGCACGAGGTCGCCGACCCAGATGGGTTGGAACCGCGTCTTCCCGTTGCCGGGAAGCGGGTAC
>Ga0207720_100406_pt1 | contig 30607 bp, 24 predicted proteins | sample A23P2SouthBayCA_2_FD_187751 | JGI IMG/M metagenome (GOLD analysis project Ga0207720, IMG submission 187751) | Aerobic enrichment media microbial communities from Eden Landing Ponds, California, USA - A23 E3 (2) (SPAdes) | ecosystem: Environmental > Aquatic > Marine > Unclassified | place...
GGGCCGGGTCTCGTCGCGGGTGCGGCCGCCGAGGCGGCTGCCGTCCTCGCGTTCGGAACCGCGGTGCTCGTCCTGTTCGTCCGGTCGGACCGGCGCCGCGTGGGCTTCTACGGCGTCGTGGCCGGCGCGGTCGCCGGCGGCGTCGCCGTCACCCTCGGGGTCACCTTTGCACTCGACGGCCGCCCGCCCGCGATGGTCGTGGCCCACCGCCGCCTGAACCTGCTCGGCTTTCTCGGCCTGACCATCGTCGGCCTCGTCGATCAGTTCTACCCCCCGACGGTCGCCGAGGCGTCGTGGGCCGACGACCGGACCGCCGGCGCGGCGCTCGTCGCCCTCGGCGGCGGCCTGGCCGTCGAGGTGGTCGGTCTCGCAGCCGGGGTCGACCTCGCGGTCGTCGCCGGGCGGGGGCTGGCGCTCGCGGGCGCCGCCGCGCAACTGTCCCTTCTCCTCGCGACTTTTCGGGCGCGGCCCGTGAGGTGACCGTTACCCCCCGTTCGCCGGCAGCGGAGCGTCGCCCGAAAGGTGGGTGTTAAGTGTCGCCCGACGGAACTTCGCGCTACTCATGAGCACCGGGGTCACCATCTCGTCGATGTCTTCCTACGCGATCCTGGGCTGTGGCAGCGTGGGGCACGCGGTCGCCGAAGAGCTCACGGGCGAGGGGAAGGACGTCCTCATCCTCGACAAGGACGAGAGCCGGGTGGAGGCGCTCCGCGACCAGGACCTCAACGCCCGGACCGCGGACATCAGCGAACCCTCGGTGGCTGACGAGGTCGCTGACCGCGACGTCATCCTCATCCTCTCCTCGGACGTCGACGCCAACAAGGACGCCGTCGAGACCATCCGCGACGCGGGGGACCAGTTCATCGTCGTCCGGGCGTCGGACCCGGTGTCCGGCGACGAACTCACCGAGCTAGGCGCCGACGTGGTCATCAACCCCTCGGAGGTGATCTCGGACTCCGCACTGCGGTCGCTCGAATCCGGGGAGCTGGAGTACAAGGCGCGACAGCTCGCGGAGATCCTGGAGGGCGTCGACGGCCCCATCGCCGTCCTGACCCACGACAACCCCGATCCGGACTCGATCGCGTCCGCGGTGGCGCTGCAGGCCATCGCGGACGCTCACGGGGTCGAGGCCGACATCCTCTACGACGGTGACATCGGCCACCAGGAGAACCGCGCGTTCGTGAACCTCCTGGGGATCGACCTGGTCCCGCTCTCGGAGGCGCCGGACCTCGCCGAGTACGCCGCCGTCGCGGTGGTCGATCGGATGAAGTCCGGCGAGCCCGACCCCGACTTCGAGATCGACGTGTTCATCGATCACTTCGAACCGGAGACGGTGGTTGAGGCCACCTTCACCGACGTCCGGCCGAACGTCTCCTCGACGTCGACGATCCTGACGAAGTACATCCAGGAGTTCGACCTCTCGCCCTCGGAGGCGGTGGCGACGGCGCTGTTGTACGGGATCCGGTCCGAGACGCTGGACTTCAAGCGCGACACCACGCCGGCGGACCTGACCGCCGCGGCCTACCTGTATCCCTTCGCCAACCACGACACCCTAGAGCAGGTCGAGTCGCCGTCGATGTCGCCCGAGACGCTCGACGTGCTCGCCGAGGCGATCCAGAACCGCGAGATCCAGGGGTCGCATCTGGTCTCGAACGCGGGGTTCATCCGCGAGCGCGACGCCCTGGCCCAGGCCGCACAGCACCTCCTCAACCTCGAAGGGATCACCACGACCGCGGTGTTCGGCATCGCGGACGACCGGATCTACCTCGCGGCCCGCTCGAAGGACATCCGCGTCAACATCGAGTCGATCCTGCAGGACGCCTTCGGCACCATCGGCGAGGCCGGCGGCCACTCGACCCAGGGATCAGTCGAGATTCCGCTCGGGATCTTCACCGGCATCGAGACCAGCGACGACAACCGCGACACGCTGCTCGCGCTGACCGAGGAGGCCGTTCGCAAGAAGCTGTTCGAGGCGATGGGCGTCGAGAGCGAGTCCGGAAACGGGTCCTGAGCGGCTCGGTACCGGGCCCGATTCGTGCGGGACGCGGCCTCAGACCGCGACCGGTTCGTCTTCCTCGTCGGGTTCGTGGAGCCGTTCGACGACTTCGCTGACGAGGACGATGTCACCTACCGAGCGCACCCAGCGGTACGGCACCATGACGCCCTTGCCCGCGTCGACGCTCCCCTCGAACAGTTCGCCGTTCAGTTCGCCGACGGCCAGGCCGGTCACGGCTTGCCTGTCGAGGTCGAGGCGGATGTCCTCGACCTCGCCGACGAACACCCCGTTTTGCGAGTAAACCTCCCGTCCCACCAGCGTGGTGATCTCCTGCGGAGTCCCGTCCATGTTGCTTACCAATTCTGCCGGGGTCTTAATTGTTCGTAGCACCGCCGACGTTCGTCTGACGCCGTCGGCCCGCTGGCGGCGCTCTGAGGCCCGGAGCGGGTCGCCGGCTGGCGTGACGATCGACGCCGAGGAGCGCTGAGGCCGACCAGCCCCGCGCCGAGGGAGGGGTATTTCTGACGCGACACGACGTGGCGAACGCAGGGAGTTTATTGCGGTCGGGACGTACGGTTCGGCACGATGGCTAGCAATACGGGCGAGCGTGGGGAGGCGCCGCTCGACGGGGCGAACTTCGACTACGTGAGCGACGAGGTCGACCGGCCGGCGATGGTCGACGACCTGGAGCGGCTGGTCGCCGGCGAGGTTCGGTTCGACTCCTACACCCGACAGCTGTACGCGACGGACGCCTCGGCCTACGAGGCGACCCCGATCGGCGTCGTGTTCCCGACGGACACCGACGACGTGGCCGCGACGATGCGGTACTGCGCCGAGCGGGACATTCCGGTGTTGCCCCGCGGCGGCGGCACCTCGCTGGCGGGACAGACCGTCAGCGAGGCGGTCGTGCTGGACTTTGCGACCCACATGAACGACGTCCTCGACGTCGACCCGGAGGCCGCGGAGGCGACCGCCCAGGCCGGCACGGTGCTCGCGGAGTTAAATGACGCGGCCGGCGAGTACGGCCTGAAGTTCGCCCCTGACCCGGCCGCGGGGGACCGGTCGGTGCTGGCGGGCGCGATCGGCAACAACTCCACCGGCTCGCACTCGCTGAAGTACGGCAAGACCGACGCCTACGTCGAGGAAGTCGAGTGCGTGCTCGCCGACGGCACGGTGACGCGCCTCGGCGAGACTCCGCTGGACGAGATCCGCGCCGAGGCCGACCCCGACGCCGACGAGATCCTCCCCCGGGTGTACGCCGAGGTCGTCCGGATCGTCGACGAGGAGCGCGAGGAAATCGAGCGGCGCTACCCGAGCCTCAAGCGCAACGTCTCGGGGTACAACCTCGACATGCTGATCGACGAGGCGACGGGCGGCGACAGCGTCAACCTCGCGCGCCTGCTCGCCGGCAGCGAGGGCACCCTCGCGACGATCACGGAGGCCACCGTCTCCCTGGAGCCGGTCCCCGAGACGAAGTCGGTCTGCCTGTTGACCTACGACGACGTCCTCGACGCGATGGAGGACGTCGCCCCGATTCTCGAACACGACCCCGCAGCCGTCGAGGTGATGGACGACGTGTTGCTGGAGCTGGCCGGCGAGACGGCGGAGTTCGAGGACGTCGTTGGCCTCCTCCCGGAGGGGACCGACTCGACGCTGCTGGTGGAGTTCTACGCCGAGGACGACGACCACGGCCGACAGCAGGTCGCGGACCTCATCGCCGACAGGTGTCCGGACGCCCCCTCCGAGGTCGACCCGCGGGACGACCGCGTGGTGACCGACGAGCCGATCCACGCGGTCACGGCCATGGAGGCCCACGACGACGAGACCAGGTCGAAGTTCTGGAAGATGCGCAAGTCGGGGCTGCCGATCCTGCTGGGACGGACCTCCGACGCGAAACACATCGCGTACATCGAGGACACCGCCGTGCCGGCCGAACATCTCCCGGAGTACGTCGCCGACGTCCAGGCAGTGCTGGAGGAGTACGACACCTTCGCCTCCTACTATGCCCACGCCGGCCCGGGCGTGCTCCACATCCGGCCGCTCGTGAACACGAAGACCCTCGACGGCCTCGAAGACTACCACGACATCGCCGACGAGATGACCGACCTCGTGGTGAAGTACGGCGGCTCGGTCTCGGGCGAACACGGCGACGGCCGGGCGCGAACCCAGTGGAACCGGAAGCTGTACGGCGACCGGCTCTGGAACGTGTTCCGCGACCTGAAGACGGCCTTCGACTCCGACTGGCTGCTCAACCCGGGCAACGTCTGCGGCGACCACGACATGACCGAGAACCTCCGGTTCGATCCGGCCTACGACTTCGAGGCCGGCTTCGAGCCGTCGCTGCGCTGGGAGAACGAGAACGGCTTCCAGGGCATGGTCGAACTGTGTCACGGCTGTGCGGGCTGTCGTGGCTCCCAGGAGAACACGGGCGGCGTGATGTGTCCGACCTACCGGGCCGCCGAGGAGGAGATCCAGTCCACGCGCGGTCGGGCGAACATGCTCCGCCAGGCCATGTCGGGCGACCTCGATCCCGACGAGCAGTTCGACGACGAGTTCCTCACCGAGGTGCTGGACCTCTGTGTCGGCTGCAAGGGCTGCTCGAAGGACTGCCCGAGCGAGGTCGACATGGCGAAGATGAAAGCCGAACTCACCCACGAGTACCACCAGCGCGAGGGCGCGAGCCTGCGGGACCGCCTGTTCGCGAACGTCAGCCTCGTCTCGAAGGTCGGCAGCGCGCTCGCGCCGCTGTCGAACTGGGCGGGGAAACTGCCGGGTGCCGGCCGCCTGCAGGAGACCCTCATGGGGGTCGCCGCCGAGCGCGACCTGCCCCAGTTCCACCGCGAGACGTTCGTCGACTGGTTCGACGCCCGGGGCGGGGCGGGGGTCTCCCGGGCCGACGCCGAGCGTGCGGTCCTGCTGTTCCCGGACACCTACACCAACCACAACCATCCCGACGCCGCCAGGGCCGCGGTCGAACTGCTTGAGGCCGCCGGCGTCCACGTCCGCGTCCCGAGGGATGTCGTCGGCAGCGGCCGCCCGCCGCTCTCGAAGGGCTTTCTCGACCTGGCCCGCGAGCGGGCCGCACACAACGTCGAAGCGCTCGCGCCCGATGTCGACGCCGGGTGGGACGTCGTCGTCGTCGAACCCTCGGACGCCGTGATGTTCCAGTCGGACTACCTCGACCTGCTCGACGGCGAGGACGTCGAGACGGTCGCGGCGAACACCTACGGCGTCCTGGAGTACGTCGACGCCTTCGGGATCGACGGCGATCTCACCTTCGAGGCGCCGGGCGAGCATCTGGTCTATCACGGTCACTGCCACCAGAAGTCGACGAAGAAAGACCACCACGCGGTCGGGGTGCTCCGCCGGGCCGGCTACGACGTCGACCCGCTGGACTCGACGTGCTGTGGCATGGCCGGCTCCTTCGGCTACGAGGCCGAACACTACTCGATGAGCAAGGCCATCGCCCGGATCCTCTACGGGCAGGTCGACGAGAGCCCCGGCGAGACGGTCGTCGCACCGGGTGCCTCCTGTCGATCCCAGCTCGGCGACCGACCCGGCGCCGACGACCATCCACCCCATCCGATCGAGAAGGTCGCCGCCGCACTCGCCTGACTGCCGGGGTACATCGTGACGCCCCGGCCGCGTCTGCCGTCCCCCCACGATGCCCCGGCCGCGGAGACGGCGCCTCGTTCCCCGCCGACGGTCATTGCTGACCAGGTTCGATTGCCGACACGACGACACTATATAAATAAGCACAAATTTTAAATATAAGCGCCGGACTCCGAGCCGTTATTCAGACAGTGACGTAATGAGACGGTGTACCTTCGTGTCGAGTGCCGGGGTGCCTCTGACAACGATTCCGGCAACCGTGCCGCGGCGCCTCTGCCCGGGACGCCGCGGCCGAGGGGATATCCCCTCTTCGTACGTGGACCGCGTTCTCGCAGTTCGGTCGACTCCTCGACAGCCCTAGGCACGCGCGGAGCCCCGGGCCGACCGGGAACCAGCCTCTTCGAGCCCGCTACCCCCCGAGCCGATCGTACGCCGCTCTGACCTGCTCGCTGACGGCCTCGACCGAGGGCTCGCGGGCGAGGTGGGAGTCACAGCCACAGTCCGAGGCGCCGAAGCCGTCGACCGGTCCCGCCCCGACCGCGGTCGCGACCGCACACTCGGCGTCCCGCCCCGGAGCGAGCAGGACAGTCCGGAGGGTCGTTCCGGGGTGCCCAGTCAGGTAGTCGACGTGCCAGTGATGCACGTCGTGCTCGCCGGCGGCGATCCGGCGGTGGCGGTCGACGCGGCTGAACCCGCCGGCTCCGAGCGCGCTCCCGGTGTAGGCGTACCCTCCCGGTTCGAACCGTACCTCGCCGAGGGCGCCGACCTCTACGGTCGTCCGGTCCGGCACCGACAGGACCAGCGTGTACGTCCCGCCGGTCGACCAGTGGCGGTCCCGCGCGGCGTCGAGCGGCCGGGTGACGAGCCCCGAGTCTTCCCTGATCGTGACCTTCATCGATCGCCGGGAGGCCCCGGGGACGGGTAGGGGTTGCGGCAGAGGTCGGACCCGAGGACTGCCACCGGCGACGGAGCCGAAGATCCCACAGTCGCTCTGGGCCACCACAACGATTAGGGAGGCCGGAAGCCGAGGGAGGTCGTGGACGACGCGCTCGCCGACCTCCGGGATCGCCCGTACTACGAGGGACAGATCGTCGCCGAGCGGACGCTCCCCGGCCGCGAGCCCACCCACGCCGACCTCGACCTCGAAGGGCGCCTGGCGTCGGCGCTCGACGACCGGGGAATCGACCGGCTCTACGCCCACCAGGCCAGGGCGATCGAGTCCGTCCGGGCGGGTCGGAACGTCGTCCTTGCGACGCCGACCGCCAGCGGCAAGAGCCTCGCGTACACCGTGCCGGCGTTCGAGCGCGCGATGGACCACGGCGGCCGGACGCTGTATCTCGGTCCCCAGAACGCACTCGTCGCCGACCAGGCCGACGCCCTCTCTGACCTCGCGCGGGGGCTCGGCTTTGGTTCCCGCGTCTCGGTCGACACCTACACGGGCCGGCTCTCACAGACCGAGAAACGGGAGGTCCGCGACCGGCGACCGACGGTCCTGCTGACGAACCCCGAGATGGTCCACTACGCCCTCCTGCCCCACGCCCACCGGCTCTGGGAGTGGTTCTTCTCGTCGCTCGAAACGGTAGTGATCGACGAGGTCCACGCCTACCGCGGCGTCTTCGGCAGCCACGTGGCCCTGCTCTGTCGCCGCCTCGCCCGGGTGTGCGAGCGCTTTGGGAGCGACCCGGCGTTCGTCTGCTGTTCGGCCACCGTCGCCAACCCCGTCGAGCACGCCGCGACCGTCACCGGCGCCGAGGCCGCTGATTTCGACCTCGTGGACGCGGACACGAGCGGGACCGGGCCCACCCGCTGGGTCTTCTGGAACCCGCCGGAGTACGAGGGCGAGGGGGCGAGCGGCCGCCGCCGGTCGAGTCACGTCGAGACCAGGCGGCTGTTCGTCGACCTCGTGTCGCGGGGGTACCAGACGCTCGCGTTCACCCGGGCCAGACAGACCGCCGAGCGGTACGCCGCCGACTCGGCAGAGGCCCTCCGCGAGCGCGGGCGGGCCGACCTCGCGGACGCGGTGACGGCCTACCAGGCCTCGCTCCGAGACGACCGCCGCCGCGAGATCGAGGCCGACCTCCACGCCGGCGACGTCCGCGGGGTCTGGTCGACGAGCGCGCTCGAACTCGGGGTCGACGTCGGCGGCCTCGACGCGGTCCTGCTCGACGGCTACCCCGGCACCCGCATGGAGACCTGGCAGCGGGCCGGGCGCGCGGGCCGCGGCGACGATCCGGCGCTGGTCGTGCTCGTCGCCGGCGAGGACCAGCTCGACCAGTACCTGATGGGCGACCCCGCGGCGTTCTTCGACGGCGATCCCGAGCGGGCGGTCGCCGACCCGGAGAACGACCACCTCCTCCCGGCACACGTCCGGGCGGCCGCCGCCGAGAACTGGCTGTCGACCGACGACGAGCGCCACTTCGGCTCTCCCTTCCCGGACGTCGTCGCCGATCTCGAAGCCGCGGGCGACCTCGACCGCCGGGAGACGGCCCAGGGTGTCCGGTGGACGTTCGACGGCGACGGGAGCCCACAGCAGGCGGTGAGCCTCCGGACCGTCGACGACCGCGAGGTCGACCTGCTCGACCGGCGTTCGGGCGACGTGATCGCCACGCTCCCGTTTGCGGACGCGCTCCGGGACGCCCACCCCGGGGCGATCTACCACCACCAGGGCGAGACCTACGAGGTACTCGACCTGGACTTCGACCGCGACGTGGCCGAACTCGGCCGCACGTGGGCCGACTACTACACCCGCGTCCTCACCGACAAGACCGTCTCGGTCGAGGCGGACCACGAGGCGACCGCGCTGTCGGCCCGGCCCGACGTCTCGGTCCACTTCGGGACGCTGACGGTCCGGACGCAGGTGACGGGGTTCGAGCGTCGGGACGCGAGCCGCGGCGAGACCATCGGGCGCGAGGCGCTCGACCTTCCGGAGACCTCGCTGCGAACGCGGGGCCTGTACTTCAGCGTCCCCGAGGACGTAGAGCGGGAGATGCGCGAACTGGGCGACTTCGCGGGCGGCATCCACGCCGCCGAACACGGCCTGATCTCCCTGTTCCCGCTCACGGTGCTCTGTGACCGGGCCGACGTCGGCGGGCTCTCGACGCCGCTCCATCCCCACACCGGCGAGCCGACCATCTTCGTCTACGACGGCCACCCCGGCGGCGTCGGCCTCGCCCGCGCGGGCTACGGGGGGTTCGAACCGCTCGCACGGCGGACCGCGAGCCTGATCGAGGGCTGTGGCTGCGAGGGCGGCTGTCCGGCCTGCGTCCAGTCACCCCACTGCGGCAACGCGAACGAACCGCTCGACCCCGACCCCGCCGCCCGCCTCCTCGATCGGCTCGCCCCGCCCGCGGACCGCGAGAGTTCCAGCGAGGCCGTCGAGCGGTCCACGGACGACGCCTGAGCGGAGCCGCCGCCGAACAACAGATATTTTAGGCTGCCCTAAAGAGTCGTGGACGATGAGTCAGGACGTCTGCGTGGTGGTACCGACGATCCGCGAGTACGAGTGCGTGCGCTCGTACGTCGAGAACGCCCGCGACCACGGCTTCGACACGGATCGGCTGTACTTCGTGCTGGTGACCGAGGACTTCTGTGACGCCGACGACATGGCGACGATGTTAGAGGAGGAGGGCGTCGCCGGCACCGTCGTCGACGGGAGCGCCCGCGAGGCGTGGTTCGAGCGTCACGGCCTCGCGGCGTACGACCACCTGATCCCCGCCGCCAGCCACGCCCAGACGTCCTTCGGCCTGCTGTACATGTGGGCGAACGATTTCGAGTACGGCGTCTTCATCGACGACGATACGCTCCCGCACGACGAGTGGGACTTCTTCGGGCGACACCTCGCGAACCTGCAGTACGAGGGAGAACTCGAGTGCGTCTCCTCGGACGAGCGGTGGGTGAACGTCCTCTACCAGAACGTCGAGGAACACGGCCTCTACCCGCGGGGCTACCCGTACGCCGCGATGGACGAGACCGTCGAGACCGCCACCCGCGAGGTCGACTCGGTCGTCGCCTCCCAGGGGCTGTGGACGAACGTCCCCGACCTCGACGCCGTCCGGATCCTGATGGACGGCGACCTGCGCGGGCAGGCCCAGACCCGGACGACCCGGGCCGACTTCGACGGCGACTTCGTCGCCGCCCCCGGGCAGTATCTCACCGTCTGCTCGATGAACCTGGCCTTCCGCCGCGAGGTGATCCCCGCCTTCTACCAGTTCCCGATGGACGACAACGAGTGGGACGTCGGGCGGTTCGACGACATCTGGTCGGGCGTTTTGCTGAAGCGGGCCGCGGACGTGCTCGGCGACGAGGTGCTGTCGGGCTACCCGCTCTGCGAGCACAACAAGGCCCCCCGGCCGACCTTCGACGACCTCAACAACGAGGTGCCGGGGCTCGAACTCAACGAGTACTTCTGGGAGGTCGTCGACGACGTCGGCGGCGACGCCGACAGCTACGCCGGGGTCGCCCGCGCGGTGGCCGACGCGCTCGCGACCGGCGACTTCGAGGAGTACACCAACGGGGCCTTTTTCACCTACTGCGGGGAGTTCCTCGGGGACTGGCTGGACTGTCTCGACCGCCTCGACGGCATCGAGGCCCGCGCCCCCGCGACCGCGGACGACTGAACCGGAAGCTATTAATGATTTAGGCGAACCTAAAACAAAACATGAACGACGACACGTGGCGGTCGGTACGCTCGCGGCGTCGGTTCCTCGCGGCCGTAGGGGCTGCCGGGATCGGCGGGCTCGCAGGGTGTAATCAGGGTGACGACGGCGGGTCGGGCGGCGGCACCGCCGAGGAGACCCGCGCGGACACCGGGGACGGTTCCTCGGGCGACGGCACGGCAGGCGGCTCCGGCGAACAGATCGGCTCCGGTCGGTCCCCGTTCGGCGACCGCGACATCTCGGGCGGCGTCTCGATGACCGAACTGCCGGACCTCTCCGGCGAACTCACGCTGTACTCGGGCCGGGGCGAGGCGCTCGTCGGCGAACTCGTTACCTACATCGAGGAACTGTACCCCGACTTCACCGTGCGACCGCGGTATAACTCGGCGGCGGACCTGGTCAACCAGATCTTCACCGAAGGTTCCTCCAGCCCTGCGGACGTGTTCTTCACCGTCAACGCCGGGGCGCTGGGCGCCCTCGCCGACGAGGGGCGGACCGGGACGCTGCCGGACGAAGTGCTCGACATGGTTCCCGACGGCTTCCACGACCCGGACGGCCGGTGGATCGGCACCTCCGGCCGCGCGCGAACGATCCCCTTCAACACCGACGCGCTCTCTGATTCGGACGTGCCGACGGACGTCATGGCGTTCCCCGACACCGAGGCGTTCCGCGACGACGTCGGCTGGGCGCCGACCTACTCCTCGTTCCAGGCGTTCGTGACCGCGATGCGCGTCCTGGAGGGCGAAGAGGCCACCCGCGAGTGGCTCCAGGGGATGCTCGATTTGGGCGTCACCGAGTACTCCGACGAGTTCCTCGTCTCCCAGGCGGTCGCCGACGGCGAAATCTCGGCGGGCTTCGCCAACCACTACTACATCCAGCGGGTGCTTACGGGCCGCCCGGACGCCCCGATCTCGACCGCCTTCACCGACGGCGACGCGGGCGCCATCTTCAACGTCGCCGGCGCCTGCACCCTCGACACCGCGAGCGACGACGACCTGGCCGCGAACTTCGTCCGTCACCTGCTGTCGGCGGAAGCCCAGGACTACTTCGCCCGGACCACCTTCGAGTATCCGCTCGTCCCCGGCGTCGATCCGATCGGCCGCCTGCCGTCGATCGACGAATTGAACCCACCCGAAGAGCTAGACCTCACCCAACTGTCGGATCTGGAGGGCACGATCTCGCTGCTGCGCGACGTCGGCGTCCTCTGAGCCGGCATTCCCCATGGAGACGGACCAGCACACCCCCGACGCGGGGACGGACCTGCCGATCGCGACCACCGTCGCCAGCGCGGCGGTCGCAGCGGCGGTGTTGCTCCCCCTGCTCTGGCTGGTCCGGACCGGCCTGACGGTCGGCTTCGACGAGGCGATTTCGCTGTTGACCCGGCCGGCCACCGTGGCGGTGTTCGTAAACAGCGCCGCGCTGGTCGCCGCGGTCACGCTCGCCTCGATCTGTCTCGGCGTCCCCCTGGCGTACCTGACCGTCAGGACCGACCTTCCGTTCTCTCGACTGTTTACCGTCGCCGCCTCCCTGCCGCTCGTGATTCCCTCCTACATCGGCGCCTTCGCCTTCGTCTCGGCGTTCGGTCCGAACGGCGCCTTCCAGCGGCTGCTGGCGCCCCTCGGGGTCGAGTCGCTCCCGCAGATCTACGGCTTCCCGGGCGCGGCGCTGGTGTTGACGCTGTACACCTACCCCTACGTCTACATCACTGCTCGGGCGTCGCTGAAGTCCTTCGACACGACACTCGTCGACGCCGCCCGCACGCTGCGCCAGTCGCGCTGGAAGACCTTCCGACGGGTCGAACTCCCGCAGATCCGACCGGCCGTCGCCGCGGGGGCGCTACTGGTCGCGCTGTACACCCTCTCGGACTTCGGCACGCCGGCGATCATGCGCTTCGACGCCTTCACTCGCGTCATCTACGTCGAGTTCAACACGTTCGGCACCGAGACGGCGACGCTCCTGTCGCTGCAACTGGTCGCGGTCACCTTCCTAATCCTGGGCCTGGAGTCGCTGATCCGGGGGGAGGAACGCGGCGGCGGCGGCGGCCGCTCGCGGGACACCGTCCGCCTGGGCCGGTGGCGCTACCCGGCGGTGGCCTTCTGTGTGGCCGTCACCACGCTCGCGCTGGTGGTGCCACTCGGCATCCTGCTCACCTGGTTCGCCCGCGGCGCCAGCGACGTGGGCCGCTCGCTGGCCTTCCGCCCGGAGTACGTGCTCAACTCCGTGGGCGTCTCGGCGGCCGCGGCGGTCGCGGCCACCGTCGCCGCACTCCCCGTTGCTTACCTCGCGGCGCGCCACCGGACGCGGCTGACCGACCTCTTCGAGCGGGCCACCTACGTCGGCTACGCGGTGCCGGGGGTCGTGCTTGGCCTGGCGCTGGTCTTCTTTGGCACCCAGTACGCGACGGCGGTCTACCAGACGCTGTACCTGCTCGTCTTTGCCTACGTGATTCGCTTCCTTCCCCAGGCGGTCGGGTCGATGCGGGCGTCCTTCCTGCGCGTCGACCCGGCGCTCCCGGAGGCCGCCCGCACGCTCGGCTCCTCCCCGTCGACCGCGTTCCGCCGGGTCACCCTGCCGCTGGTCGCGCCGGGCCTGCTGGGCGGCGCCGCGCTCGTCTTTCTCACGACCATGAAGGAACTGCCGGCGACGCTTCTCTTACGGCCCTCGGGTTTCAAGACGCTGGTAGTGCACATCTGGTCCGCCTACGAATCCGGGTACTTCGGACACGCGGCGGTGCCGGCGTTGATCCTGCTCGGCGTCTCCGCGCTGTCCATGCTCGTCATCATCTCCCAGGAGGGGTACAATGTCAAATAACGCGTCCCTGTCAGACTCCGCCATCGACGGCTCCGACGGCATCGACGCCACCGACGCCGAGGACGGGGTCCTCGAACTCGACGGCCTCTACAAGCGCTACGGCGACGAGTCGGTCATCGAGGGGCTCTCGCTGTCGGTCCGGGAGGGTGAGATCCTCACCCTGCTCGGGCCCTCGGGCTGTGGCAAGACCACCACGCTCCGCCTGATCGCCGGCCTCGAACGCCCCAACGGCGGCTCCATCCGCCTCCGCGGCGAGGAGGTCGCCGGCGCGGGCGTCCACGTCGCCCCCGAGGAACGCGGGGTCGGCGTCGTCTTCCAGGAGTTCGCCCTGTTTCCCCACCTCAGCGCCGCCGAGAACGTCGCCTTCGGGCTCGACGACTGGTCCGCCGACGAGCGCGAGGCCCGCGTCGAGGAACTGCTCGACCTGGTCGGGTTGGCCGAGCAGGCCGACTCTCACCCCGACGAACTGTCCGGCGGCCAGCAACAGCGGGTCGCCCTCGCCCGGTCGCTGGCGCCCGAACCCGAGATTCTGCTGCTCGACGAACCGTTCTCGAACCTGGACGTCGACCTCCGGGTCCAGATGCGCGAGGAGGTCCGGCGGATCCTCAAGGCCACCGGCGTCACGGCCGTCTCGGTCACCCACGACCAGGAGGAGGCGCTGTCGATCTCCGACCGCGTGGCGGTGATGAGCGACGGCCAACTGGAGCAGGTCGGCGACCCCGAGACCGTCTTCCAGCACCCCGAGTCCCGCTTCGTCGCGGGCTTTCTCGGCTACGCCTCCTTCCTCGCGGGGTTCGTCCACGGCGACACCGTCGAGACCGAACTCGGGTCGGTCTCCCGCGACCAGATCCACGGCCTCGCGCCGGAGTACGACCGCACCCGCATCGACGTGCTCGTGCGCCCGGACGACCTCCGCGCGACGCCCGAACCGCGACTCGACGCCGACGCCGACCCCAACGGCACGGTCGTCGGCCGACGCTACCTCGGCCCGACGATCCTCTACGAGGTCGAACTCGACGACGGCACCTCGCTGCAGTGTATGCACAACCACGACGCCGGCATTCCGATGGACGCCCGCGTCAGGGTCGCGCTCGCCGCCGCCCACGACCTGTCCTGGTTCCCGGCCGACCAGCGCCCCGGGGACGGCGACGGCGGCGACGGGGCCGCCCGCGGGCTGAACGGCAACGTCGTCGGCCACCCCGACGCGCTCGACGACGCGTGAGCGCCGTCGCCGTCCGCCCGTCGAACCGACTCGAACGACCCACGTCACTGGATTCCCGACGCGACCGATGATCCCCGGCGAGGACGACCTCGCCGAGTTCGCCCCCGTCGCCGCGGCGGCTGTCGCAGTCGTCGCCGCCGCCCTCGTGGGCTGGCTCGCCGTCGACACCTTCCCCTACCTCTCGGTGAACGACGACGAGGGGGTCTACCTCCTCCAGGCCGCCATGTTGCTGGACGGAAAGCTCGCGCTTGCCCCCGACGTGCTCGGGGAGGCCGTCCGGCCGTGGTTCTTCGTCGAGTCGGCGACTGCGGACGGCCTCCGGCTGTACCCGAAGTACGCGCCGGTGCCGGCGGCGATGTTCGCCGTCGGGATGGCGCTCGGCGATCCGCAACTGACGCTCGTGGCCGTCGCCGGCGGCGTCGCGGCGCTCACGTACTGGCTCACCGCCGCCGCCTTCGACCGCCCGACCGGGGTCGTCGCCGCCGCGCTGCTCGTCGCCACGCCGCTGTTTCTGGTTCCGACGGCGACGTTCCTCCCGTACGCCCCGACCGCGCTGTTGAACCTGGCCTTCGCCACCGCCTACGTCCGGAGCGTCCGCCGGGACTCGCGGCGGTGGGCGGTCGCCGCGGGCGCGTTCGCCGGCGCCGCCTTCTTCGCCCGGCCCTACACCGCGACCGTCTTCGCTGCGCCCTTTATTTGTCACGCCGTCCTCGTGCTGGTCGGCGCGTGGCTGGCCGGCGACGACGGCGCCGCCGGCACCGGGTCCGGGAGCCGGCCGCTCGATCCGGGGGCGCTCGGCGCCGTCCTCCCCCGGTACCTCCTCGTCGCGGCCGCTGGACTGGTCGGCGTCGCCGTCGCGCTTTCGTACAACGCCGTCCAGACCGGGGACCCGCTCGTCTTCCCCTACGAGGCGTTCGCTCCCCGCGACGGCATCGGCTTCGGCGTCCACGAGATCCTGGGGTACGAACGGGACTACACGCCCGCCCTGGCCGTCGAGACGACCGGGCGCGTCCTGTCGATGCTGCTCTCCCAGTGGACCGTCGGCGGCTGGCTCGGCGGGCCGCTTGCAGCCCTCGGTGCTGCGGCGGTCGCGTGGCGCGGCCGTAACGCACTCCGAGGATCCCGGACGCTCGTTCCGGCCGACGCCCGCGCCGCGACGGAGTCGGCGTCTGGGGGCGACTCCGGCCGCGACGCCGACCGATCCGGCGACGATCACGACCGGCTCCCGAGTGGGGAACTCGCGGCGCTCGTCTTCGCCGTCGCGCCCGCCGTCGTCCTCGGCAACACGTACTTCTGGGGCCAGCTCAACGGACTGGAAAACGACCTGTTCGTTCTGCTCGGTCCCTTCTACCACTATGACATGCTGCTCCCGCTGTCGGCGTTCGGCGCGGCGGGCGTCGTCTTCCTGTGGCGGTCGCTCGCGCGTGGGACCCGCGCCGCACTCGGTCCGCAGTCCGCTCGCGTCGCCCTCGCGGCCGCCCTCGTCCTCGCGACGGTCGCGGGCGGCGCCGTCGCGGTCGGGGCGGTCGACGACCGACTCGATCCGAACCGCGACCGGAGCGCGGTGCTGGCGGACACCTACCGGCCGATCGAAGTCACGGAGTTCGAGCGCGCGCTCGTGTTCACCCCGGACCAGTACGGCGATTGGCAGGCCCATCCGTTCCAGCACCTCCGCAACGACCCCGGCTTCGACGGGCCGGTCGCATACGCGACCGACGGGTCGCCCGAGCGCGACCTGCGCGTGCTCGCGGCGACGAACCGGACGCCCTACCGCTTCACCTACCGCGGGGAGTGGACCGGCGCCACGACGCCGGTCACGCCCGACCTGCAGCAACTCCGGGTACTCTCGGGCGACCGCATCGCGGCGACGACGACGGTCGGCGTCCCCGCGACCGCCCGCAGCGCCTCCGTCCGCGTCGAGGCCGGGGACGGCGACGCCTACGCCCGCTACGCCGTCGACGGCGTGGCCGGGCGGTCCGAACTGCCAGTCGAGTGGTCGATCGGTCCGGACCGTGCCCGGGTGACGAACCTCCCGCGGGCCGCCGGCGACGAGGGGGTCCCGCTCCCCGGCGACGGGGAGGTTGACCTCGTCGTGACGTTCGTCGGCTCAACCGGTGGGAGCGTCACCTACCGCCAGGAGGTGACCCTGGCGACGGAGGATAGTTCGGCGGCGGTGCGGGCGGTGTGGCCCCCCGAGACGCGGATCTGCCGACTCACGACCGAGTGTGGGTACGAAGGAACCTGGGTCGGTCCCGAGGGCGACTACCTCGACGGCGTGACCGTCGAGGCGTCGGCGCGGGTCGAGAACAGGTCCACGGCCGACGGGGACTGATCCCCCACGCGATCACCGACCGGTCACTCCGTCTCGGGGACAACGACGATGTCGTCGACCGCGACGCCGCCCTCGATCCCGACCGACCGGCCGGTGACCGCGTCGGTCGGCTCTACCTCGGGCGCGACTTCGACCGTCTCCGTCCCCTCGCCGAAGTTGAGGACGACGACGTGTGCGCCATCCCCGGTCGTCCGCCGGAACGCGGTCACCCGGTCGGTGTCGGCGTCGTAGGCGACGCGCTCGAAGCCGGCGCTGTAGTCGAGGCTCGACACCGACCCGCGCGCCACGATCAGGCGCTCGTAGTGCTCCTGGAACTCCTCGCGGGCGTGGTCCCAGGCGAGGGGGTCCCGCCGGCCGCGCTGCCCGATCTCCTGGCCGCCGTAGAGCATCGGGAGGCCCGGCAGGGTAAAGAGGGCGCCCGCCGAGGCGAAGGCCGCGGCGTCGCCGCAGTCGACGACGTACCGTGTCTCGTCGTGGTTCTCCTGGTAGAGCATGAATCCGGCGTGGTCGGGGAAGCCGACGGCGGCTCGCTGCTCGATCGCGTCGAGGATCGCGTCCGCGGGCTGGTGGCCATTGCCGACCTGACGGAGCGTGAAGTACAGCGTAGTGTCGAAGTGGACGTCGAACATCCCCTCGTGGAAGTCCGCGACGTACGGGATGGTCTCGTCGAGCAGCAGGAAGTCCGGATCGACGGCCTTCACGCGGTCGCGCAGTTCCTGCCAGAAGGTGTCCGGCACCGCCCAGGCCATGTCACACCGGAAGCCGTCCGCGATGTCGGCCCACTGATCGACCGCGTCGAGCAGGTGGCGCCTGACGGCCAGGGTGTGAAAGTCGAAGTTCGCGATGTACTCCCAGTCGAAGTACGTGCCGGGTTCGCCGTCCTCGCGCCACTCGTACCAGTCGTAGTACTCCGAGTCGGGATTGCGGTAGGCGTCCTGATAGAAGGGGTGGGCCCGGGCGCTGTGGTTGAGCACGAGGTCGAACAGCACCTTCATGCCGCGGTCGTGGGCGGCGTCGACGAACCGCTCGTAGGCCTCCCGGCCCCCGAGGTCCTCGGCGATGGCGTGGAAGTCGGTGATGTTGTAGCCGTGGGGCGCGTGGTCGTTCTCCAGGACCGGGGTCAGCCAGAGGCAGTCGACGCCCAGCTCCGCCAGGTAGTCCAGGCGTTTTTCGAGCGCGGCGAAGGTGGAGTCGGCCTCGTCGTCGTCGGCCGCGTACCCCCGGACGTAGATCTCGTAGAGGGTGACGTCCTTGGCCCACTCGGGGGGCTCGTACAGCCGTCCCGTCTCGACTGGTTCGGGTGCTGGATCGTCCAGGGCGTCCCCGTCGTCGCCGCGGCCGGCCCGGAAGTCGACCGTGGTTCCCTGCCGACGGATCTCGACCGCGTCGGCGACGGAGTACTCGTCGTCGACCGCGACGGCGTGGACCCGGGTCTTGCGGTCGAAAGCGTCGGTCGGGAGCCGGAGCGTCCGGTCGTCGACGACGATGCGGTCGCGGTCGACCGGCCACCGGTCGTCGACGAGGAACTCCACGTCGAGGGCGTCGGGGGCGGTGTTCCCCTGCGGGTTCGGCCGCGGGTCGGCCTCGACGACGACCTCGTCGCCCGCGACGCGTGCCTCCAGCCTGATCCGCGGACGGCCGCCGGGCCCGTCGTAGCTCCCGGCGTCGAGGCGGGCGCTCCCCTCGGTCTCGGGGCCCAATCCGGAACGCTCCTGATCGCCGTCGTCGCCGGGGTGATCGGACGCCGCCCCCGCGGAATACCCCGACCTGCCGGCGTCGCCGGCCTCCGAATCCGGCGCGTACTCCCCGGAGAACACCCGGAGCGTCAGGGTGGAGGTCCCTTCGGGACCGTCGAGTTCGACCGCGTACCGCCCCGGTGCGTCGGGGGCGAAGTCGACTACCGGTCCGTCGTCGAATTCGACGCGGCTCGCGACCGGGGCGCGACGCACGCGCCACCGGTACGTTGCCCCGGGATCGGGGTCGCGCGGCGCGAGCTGCACCGTCTCCCCGACGGCGAGAAACTGGGGCGGCCCTGGATGTTGCATGTCCCACACAACGGGCTGTGGAACTTTGGCTTTGCCCAAGTGGCCAGTTTCGCCCGGCGGGCCCTCACGCTTCCTCGGCGGGCAGCGCGTGACGACACTCCTAATACGCGCTGGTTCCGGGAGCGACTGTGAATCTCCTGCCCTGGTTGCTGCGGTGGCCCCCGCGGCCGGCGGTGGTGGTCGCCGTCCTCCTCGTGACCCTGGTGACCGCCGGGACGCTCGCGGCGTTCGGCGGCACCCCCGTGGACCCGGCCGACCGGTCCGTCGCAGTCGAGGACATCGACGTGACTGTCCGACTGAACGACGAGGCGGCGGCGCCTCCCGGCGGCAACGGGACGGTCCAGACGTGCCTGGCGAGCGGGACACCTGGGAACAGCGTCTCGGTGCTCGGGGACGTGACCGTCGACGTCCCGGCCGACCGTCGGGACGACCTCCGCGACGACCAGTGGGTCGTGGCGGTCGGTCTCGGGGGTCGGGCCGATACCAGCCGAACCGACCTCGACCGGACGGGCCGGACGACGATCGACGTGTTCCGGCTGCTGGCCGCGGACGGGACCCTCTCGGTCGGCGACGACGTCGACGTCCCGGTCCGGGTGCTCGCCGACGGTTCGGTCGTCGCAAACGACACTGCGACGGTCACCGTCGAAAACGGATCGCGGTCCTACGACTGCGACTCGTCGCCAGGGTGACCGGACGCCTGCGCCCCGCGAGGGGGGGTCCCGTCCCCTTCCGGGCGATCGGTTCCCTCAGGTCGAGCCCTCCTGCCGGTCGAGGTACTCGTTGACGAGCGTCGGGATGACGACGCCGACGCCGAGTAAGACCGCCGCGCCGACCCACGTCGGCGGGGTCGTCAGCTCGTTCACGGCGAACAGCGCCACGGCTGCCAGTGCGATAAAGGAGACAGTGACCGCGTTCTCGCGGGAGAGCACGGCCTCCCTTCAGGCGGTACTCCCGTAACCGTTCCGGCGGCTGGACGCCCCGCCCGTGGCCTCCCTCGACGGTCAGGACTCCGCGCCGAGGGCGTCCTGGAGTTCCTTGATGTGGTCCTCCTGCTCTTCGAGCGCCGTGGTCACCCGCTCGATCTTCGAGGTGGCCGTGTCCGCGTTCTCGGCGGTCTCGTCGAGCATGCTCGCGACCTCCTCGGTCGAGGCGGCCTGCTGGTCGGTGGCGCTCGCGACTTCGTCGGCGCCCTGGGTGGCTTCCTCGACGGCTTCGTCGATGTCGTGGAGGATGTCGACGGTCTCGTCGACCTGATCGATTCCCGTCGACACCTGGTCGCTCGCGTGTTCGATGCTCTCGACGGTGCGTTCGGTGTCGGTCTTGATGTCGTCGACCAACTCCTCGATGTGGGCCGCGTTGCTCTGGGACTCCTCGGCGAGTTCCTTGACCTCGTTTGCGACGACGCTGAACCCCTCGCCGGCCTCGCCAGCGCGTGCAGCCTCGATCGAGGCGTTGAGCGCCAGCATGTTCGTCTGATCGGCGATGTCGTTGATCACGTCGACGATCTCGTCGATCTCCTCGATGCGCTCTTGGAGCCGTTCGACGTCCTCGGCGACGTCCTCGTTGGCCGACTCGACAGACTGCATCGCCGAGATGGCGTCGTCCGCGACCTGGACGCCCCGACCCGTCAGATCGCGTGCGCGTGCGGTCACCTGCTTTACCTGGTCGGCGCTGGAGGCGACCTCCTGGATCGTCGCCGACAGGTTCGACACCTCGCCCGCGACCTCCCGAACGTTGTCTGACTGGGTGATGACCAGGCTACGGATCTCCGAGGACTTCCCCGCGACCATCTCGGAGACCCGGCCCACTTTCTTGAGCGTGTCGTCGATTCCCGAGGCGCCGTCCCGCCTCCCCGCTTCCTGTACGTCGTTTGACCCCTGGGCGTCTGCTGCCATACCTCCCTCTTGTCCGGGACGGGGATTTAATACTGCCCCCTAAATTATCAGTTTCGATTTTCACAGTTCACCCGTATCCTGCCCTCTGAGGCGCGTTCCGTCGGTTGAAAGCCGACTGACAGTATATAGTTATCAGATTTGATTTTTGATGCGTTGGATTTATCATGTAGTTCTGACGACTGGCGACCATGCCATCCCAAGTGGTAGCGGACACCGACCTGTACACGATCGAGTGGGACGACGATCCGGAGTGTTTCATCTTCACGTGGAACGACTTCGCGAGCGGCCAGCAGTTCCGGGACGGCGCGAACGCCGGCTACGAGGAATTCAAGAAGTCGCCCTGCGAGAACGTGATCGTCGACGCCAGCGCGGTCGAGGCCCACGACGACGCCGAACAGCAGTGGATCCAGGACGAGTGGACGCCGAAGATGGTCGACGCGGGCGCGTACTACATTGCGACCGTCACGGGCGACAGCGTCATCGCCGAGATGGACGCCGAGGAAATCCTCGAAGGCCTCGAACACGTCGACTACGAGGATTACCTGACGGACAGTCTGGACGACGCCCGCGCCTGGGTCCGCCGGCAGTAAGGCACCCGGACCTGCCCGCATCGTCGGGGGACCCCGGTCGACCCACGGCCACTCGGTCGCGGCCACCCTCGCTTTTGATTCCGCCCGTACCGCCCGGTAGCCAGTGAAACGGACTGACGTCGCCACAGGCCGACGGTCGTCGCCCGATTACCAGCGTTGATTATCCGGGCGGAGCGTTTATTGTGGGGTTCCTCGACCCTGAGTGCATGCCACAGCAAGTGGTAGCCGAAACCGACCTGTACACGATCGAGTGGGACGACGAAATCGACAGCGTCGTCTACACCTGGAACGACTTCGCGACCGGTGACCGGTTCAAGCACGGCTGTAACGCCCTGCTGGAGTACTTCCAGAGCCACGACTGCTCGAAGGCCATCGTCGACACGAGCGAAGTCGAGGCCCACGACGACGCCGACCAGGCCTGGCTCCAGGAGGAGTGGACGCCGAAGCTGATCGACGCCGGTGCGCGCTACGTCGTCACCATCACCGCCGACAGCGTCATCTCCGAGATGGACATGGAGGAACTGCTCGCGGAACTCGAACACCTCCCCTACGAGGCTCACATGACGAGCAGCATGTCCGAGGCTCGCGACTGGATCGCACGGCAGTAGCCACGCGCCGTTCCCCCGACAGCCACCCCCCGTCCAGTCCCGGACGAGGCACAATTGAGCGATCCACCAATACTTATATCCGGGCAAACTGGTGTGAAGTCATGCGACTGCGCACCGCGCTCAACGAGTACAAGCGCGATCGGGGGGCGCGCTTTCCCGAGGAGAGCCGGACGACCGCCGGGGCGTTCTCCGGCCACGGCGACCGGCTCGTCTACGTCGACCCACAGGGATCCCTCCGCGACTACTCCTCCGCCCTCTCCGGGCTGTACGGCATCGACCGTTCGCGGTTCGGGATCGAGACGGACGCCGGCACGCGGTGGTTCGACGACCTCGACCCGGTCCGCCAGCACTACTACCGCGAGACCTCCCTCGTCGAGACCGAGTACGACGCGGGCGAGTACACCGTCCACCAGTACGATCTGACGCTCGGGCGCGCCCACGTCACCCACGTCGAACTCCGCGGCGCGATCCCGACGGACGCACACCTCACGGCCTTTCTCACCTTCGCGCCGGAAGGCAGGGAGACCCGCGTCGGACGGCTCATCCACGAGGAGGGCGGTCCCCGCGGCACCAAGGCCGTCGAGGTGTTCCACCGGGGCGAACACGACTACGTCACGGCCTCGACCGGGCTGGACGACGTCCGCGGTCAGATCCCCGAACGGTTCGACGAGATGCTGTCGGCGGAGCACTTCGAGTTCCCGCGCGAGGCCGTACTGAAGAGCTACGAGGACACCCACCTCAGCGGCGACGTCGTCGTGTCGGCGCCGCTCGAACGCGACGGGCGCGCCGCGACGACGACGCTCGTCACCCAGCTGTCGAACCACGAGGAGGTCGACCGCGAGGACGCGCTGGCGGACATGCGCCACTGCGCCCTCGATCACGGCACCGCCGACGACCTGCGGGCGGCCGCCAGGGAGCGCGCGGAGGTGTCGGTCCCCGACGACGTGCCCCGGAGCCGGCTCGCCCGCGCCGACCTGCGGACCATCTCGCTGCTGACGGCGCCAACCGGCGCCCGCATCGCCGGCCCGGAGTTCGACCCCTTCTACGCTCACTCCGGCGGCTACGGCTACGCCTGGTTCCGCGACGACTCGGAGGTCGCCCGGCACCTCCTCGGGGCGGACGACCTCCTCGGGCTGGGACTGGATGACACGTTCGTCGACAGCGCGCGCTTTTTCGTCGACACCCAGCTCGACGACGGCACGTGGCCCCACCGCGTGTGGGCGGTCGACGGGACGCTCGCGCCGGGGTGGGCCCACGCCCGGGTCGAGGGCTCCGGCCAGCCCGAGTACCAGGCCGACCAGACGGCGTCCGTGCTGACCTACCTCGCGACCGTGCTGGGCACCCGCCGCGACGACCTCCCTGACAGGCTGGCCGGGTCGATCCGGCGCACCCTTGCCGACGGCGTCGGCGGCCTCGACGACGCGCTCGACGACGACGGCCTCCCCGAGACCTGCCAGAACGCCTGGGAGAACATGATGGGACGCTTTGCCCACACCGCGGCGACGTACCTCCAGGCCTACGCCGCGGTCGCCCGGGCGCCGGTCAACGAGGATCTCCGGACGCACGCCGCCGGACAGGCACAAACCGTCTACGACGGGCTGGCTGCGCTCTGGGACGAGGAGGACGGACTGTTCGCGCTCCGTGAACGGGACGGCGACCTCGACGTCCGGGCCGATGCGAGCACCCTCGCGCTCGTCGACGCCGTCGCGGAGTACGACCGCCTCGCGGCGACCACGGAGTTCGTTGACCGGGCCTCACCGGCTGCGCTCGACCGGCTGACGACCCACGTGCTCACCACGATCGAACGGCTGTACCGTCACCCCGGCGGGGAGGTCGCCGGGCTCGTCCGCTTCGAGGAGGACTACTGGCGGTCCGGGAGCCAGGACGACGAGAAGATCTGGTCGGTGGCGACCGCCTGGGGGGCAAACGCCGCCGCGACGCTCGGCGGCCTGCTTGCCGACCGCGCCGACGGCGACGCCGCACCGCCGGGCGCCCGGGGCGACAGTCGACGCACGGACCCGGGAGTCGGGGCTGGGGGACGCCGGGAGCGGCCCGCCGGTGCCCCGGAGCACGACTCCCCGTCCGGGGTCGGGGGCGACGGCGACTCCGACCTGGAGTTGCTTGCCCGGAAGGACGACCTGTTCGACTGGGCCGGCGACCTCTACGCGTTGCTGTCGCCCGACGGCCCGCTCACGACCGACGCGGGCTACCTCGCCGAACAGGTGTTCGACGACGGCACCCACGACTCGGCGACGCCGCTGGGGTGGTCCCACGCGATACGGCTCCACACGACGGCCCTGCTCCACCGGTACGACGCCCTGCCGGCGCCGAAGTCCGCGCCCTCGGGGCCGGGCGACCGCCCCCGGTGGACCACCGGCGAGAAGTACGGCGTCGGCACGGTCGCGGACCACCGGGCCGAGGACGCCTCGCGGGTGTGGTTTACCCTCACCGAGGGCGCGCTGACGGAGGTCCGGTTCCCGCGGGTCGACCTGATGAACCTCCGGACGCTCGATTTCCTGGTCGCCGACGCCGACGCGGAGGCGACCTACACCGCCCGCACGCACAACGAGACCCGGCGGGACGACCACGCCGACACCATCGATCGCACCGCCGAGATCGTCGAGGGGGAGGCGCTCGTCTTTCGGCACGAGGTCACCGAGACCGGCGACGGCCGCGGCCACGAGTGGACGCTGCGGGCCGAGTACGCGACCGACCCCGAACACGACGCCCTGGTCGTCGACGTCGACTTTTCGGCCGCCGACGGCCACGAGTACGAGGTGTACGCGGTTGCGGACACCGCCCTGACGAACACTGGCAACATGGACCGGGGGATCAGGCTCGGACAGCCGTCGGGCTACCACCTCGTCGCCCGCGACGCCGAAGCGTTCGACGAGACCGCCGCCGCCGAACCGCTGTTGATCGACGAACACGGCGAGGAGTACTCCGTCGCGGTGTCGCTTGCGTCCGACAGTCGCTTCGACTGGGCGACCGTCGGCGTCGCGGGGTCGCGGCGGCTCTCGAACCTCTTCACGAGGGGCCAGGTGCCGGACCCCAGGGACAGCGTCGACAACGAGAACGTGGTGCTCGTCGGCCGCATCGGCGCCGGCGACGACGTCGGCGAGACGCTGGCGCTCGGCTTCGCCGAGAACGCCGACACCGCTGCCGCGCTGGGCGAGGCCGCAGGGGCGCTCACGCGCGGGTACGACCGGGCTAGGGAGGCCTACGTCGACTCCTGGCGCCGCTTCCTCGACGGTAAGACGGTGCCCGACAGCGTGGGTGAGGACCCCGACCTCCGGGCGCAGTATCTCACGGCCCTGATGAGCCTCCGGGCCGTCGAGGACAAGACGTTCCAGGGCGCCGGGCTGGCGTCGCCGTCGGTGCCGTGGGGCGAGGCGGTGGCCGCCGAGGAGGCCAAAGGGTACGGCTACAACTTCGTCTGGTCGCGGGACCTCTATCAGGTGTTTACCGCCTTCGAGGCGGTCGAGGACCTCGACACCGCCGTCGACAACCTCTCGTACATCTACACCTACCAGCAGGACGAGCGCGGGTTCATCCCGCAGAACACCTACCTGAACGGCCGCACCAGGTGGGGCGGTGAGCAGATGGACAACGTCTCGTTCCCGCAGGTGATGGCCTACAGCCTGTACGAACGCGGCGTGGGCTTCAACGAGGTGCCCTACGACTTTGCCAACCTCAGGCGGTCGGCCGACTACGTCGCACGCAACGGTCCGGAGACCGCCCAGGAGCGCTGGGAGGAGGAGTCCGGCTACTCGCCCTCTTCGATCGCCGCCGAAATCGCCGGCCTGGGCTGTGCCGCCGCCGTCGCGATCGAGGAGGGCCACGAGGGCGACGCCCTGGCCTGGCTGGCGCTCGCCGACGAGTGGGTCGACCGCGTCGAGGAGTGGACGGCGACCGAGACCGGCACGGATCGACACACCAACACCCCCTACTACGTCCGCGTGACCCGCGACGGGGACCCCGATGCGGGCCACATGCGGACGCTGGCCAACCAGGGACCCACCCTCGACGAACGGGAGATCATCGACGGCGGCTTCCTCGAACTCGTCCGTCTGGGAATCAAGCCCGCCGACGACGAGGTGATCCGCAACACTATCAGGGAGGTCGATTCGACGATCCGGGTCGACACCCCCCACGGCCCCGCCTTCTACCGGTACAACGGCGACGGCTACGGCGAGCGCGCGGTCGGCGACGAGGGAGCGCCCTGGTCGGTCGAGGAGAAGGGCAAGGGCCGGCTCTGGCCCATCTTCACCGGCGAACGCGGCGAGTACGAACTGCTCAACGACGACCGCGAGGAGGCCGCCCTCGCCCCCGAGAACCTGCTGGAAACGATGGGGGAGTTCGCCAACGACGGTCGGATGCTCGCCGAGCAGGTGTGGGACCGCGAACACGGCACCGACTACAACTGGGAGTTCGGCGAGGGGACCGGTTCCGCGACGCCGCTCGCGTGGTCGATGGCCCAGTTCGTCAGGCTCGCCCACGGCGTCGACGCGGGACAGCCCATCGAGACGCCGGCGGTCCTCCGGGAGCGTTATCTCGACCGCGACCGCCCCGCGGGACCGTCGATCGAGGTTGCGACGCGCTTCGAGGGCGACACCATCGTCGTCGAGGGCGACACCGACGGCGCGCTCGTCGCGGTGAAGACATCGGCCGAGACGCGCCTGGTCGAACCGACCGACGGCGCCTTCGAGGTCCGACTCGACGTGGATCGCGGCGAGAACAGGCTCGTCGTCGGCGCGGCGACCGACACCGATCTCGATGCGGCCGGCACTTCGGTCCTCCGCCGCACGCTCTGAGCGGGGGTGGGCGCGCCCCCGGTGGAAACTGGGAGTTCGGGGAAGTATCGGAACCGACGCGGGACGGCGCGGTCGACAGGGGAGGTGTTTTGTCGTCGAAACCGCAAGAGGTGGTATGTCGGTCTACGAGCGCGTCACGCGAGTTCGGGCGCCACTCGACGAAGTGTGGAGTTTCCACTCCGGTGGTTCGGGGCTACGGGCGCTCACGCCCGACTGGATGGGCCTCAGCATCGAGGAGATCGTCGGTCCCGACGGCGAACGGGATCCGGACGTCCTCGAAGCCGGCGCTAGCCTCCGGATGTCGGTCCGACCGTTCGGCGTCGGCCCGCGCCAGCGCTGGGTGTCCCGGATCGTCGAGCGCGAAGAGGCCGATGGCCTCGCGTACTTCGCCGACGAGATGGAGGAGGGGCCGTTCCCGCGGTGGCACCACACCCACCGGTTCGTCGCTGACGGCGACGCGACCATGATCCACGACCGCGTCGAGTACGAACTCCCCCTCGGGTCGCTCGGGCGGACCGTCGCTCCGCTGGCCCGCGTCGGGTTCGAGCCGATGTTCAGACACCGCCACCGCCGGACGAAGGAACTGCTTGAGTAGGCGCCCGCCGTCCCGGGAGGTCCCTGGCGATCGGTGCCAGCGCCACCGCGTCGACTCGGGTCCGGGAGACCGTGGCGACCCCGCTCTCCCGCCGGGGAGTTTTTCGCCGTCGGTCCCCCACCCTGTGGCATGGACCTCGACGTCGTCGATCTGGATCACGTGGCGATGCGGGTGTCGAACCTCGACCGTGCGCTCGACTTCTACGGCGGCCACCTCGGCCTCCCGGTCCGGGAGCGCGACCGGTACGAGGACGACGAGGTCCCGTACGTCGCGGTCGTCGCCGGCGGACGCCGGCTTCACCTCGTGCCGACCGACGGGGCGTTCGACGTCGACCCCGAACATCTCTGTCTGCTCCTCCGGTCGACCGAGACCGACTCGCGTTCGGAACTCGAGGCGACCCTCGACGACCTGCGGCGGGCGGGCGTCGACGTCGAGGACGGGGAACCCAGGGAGCGGTACGGCGCCTACGGGCGGGCCTGGGCCGCCTACGTGCGCGACCCCGACGGGCGGCGGGTCGAACTGAAGATGCACTGACGGCCGCGAAGCGACGGGATCGCAGTCGGGGCTGAATAGTCAGTATTGGAACAGTCGCCGCTTCGATACGGGGATTTGACCCTGTAGAGCGACGACAAGCGGTTGGTACGCGACGGCGGCTGGTGTTCGAATTCGGACCAGTCACTCAAACCGTAGAAACCTATTTACTCTCACCCTCGGTGGGTCCCGGTGAGGGGGAACGCATGACGGTTTACGGAGGCTCCGACGGCGTGTTCTACACCGACTGGGAGGTTGGGTGGAACCTCGAATCCGGCGACTGGCAGGTGTGTATGTGGGACGAGGACGCCGGCTGGGAACTGTTCGAAACCGAATCGGGGGAGCTGGTGTGGCTGTTACCTATGGACGAGTCCGAACTCCCCGAGTGGGCCGAGGTCGAACGACTCGACCGGGGGAGCCGCGTCGTCGACCGCCGGGAGCAACCCGGCGGCCTCGATCCGCTGGAGTGATCGGTCGAGCCACTGGGCCGCCTCGCCCGAGCAAGCGATCGCCGGGTCGCCGGAACCGGGCCGGTGGCCCGCAAACCTTTATTGAGCGTCCGGGACTGGGGAGACCATGGTCGAAACGTTCGTGCGACTGCTGTGTCCCGAGTGTCAGAAGGACTGGGAGACGGGGCCGAATGACCTCCCCGATCCCCGGCAGAACTTCAGCTGTCCCGGCTGTCACGCGACGCGGCGGGTGGCGGAGTTCATGCGCACGGAACACGACCTCGAAACGCTCCGCCAGTTCGCGTAACGTCCCCTCGGGGTGTGGAACTCACTCCTCGGGGATCGGTGACAGCGCGCCGCAGGCGTCACACTTCAGCACCGTCGCCCCCTGTTCGGTCACCAGGCGCGTGTCGGGCAGCCCGCACTCCTGGCACAGGACGTACGCCTCGACGTACTCCTCGATGGCCTCGTCGACGCGCCGCTGCTTGAAATCGCCAGTAAAGCGGGCTCGTCCCTTCTCGTCGATGCTCGCGCTGGTCCCGAGCTCCGACTGCAGGAACTTGAGCACGTCGTCTTCCTCCCGGTCGAGCCTGTCGACCGTCGCGGGGAAGTTCTCGTAGATGGTCGCGTTCCCCTCCTGTCTGACCTCGGCGTCGGGTACTTCGAACCGGCTCCCGGTGTCCTCGATGTCCGGCGTGTCCTCCAGTGCGCGGTCGAGCTGGTCTTCGTAATCCATGTTGTTGCCTGGGGCTGCCGCGCGGAAAAACGTCACTGACTCCCCTCGCGACGAATCGACCTCCCTTCCCCGACGACTCTGGTCCCCCGTCGGATCGATATGAACGAAAATGATGAATTAGGGCCCCAGCGACGGGTTTTCGGGGGACGGTTGTTAACGCGTCTCAGGATAGTAATATAACCCTCCACCCGCAAGATGCAGTTGCTCATGAAGAAGCAGGAGCTCATTCACCTGCACGGACTGCTCGCAGAGGTACGCGCTCAGGTTGAGAACTGGGAGGGAGAGGAATTCGAGATGGACAGCTACGCGGCGCTTGGGGTTCAGCCGACATCGATCCACAAGTCCAAAACCGAACACAAAAACGCCGTTTTCGAGATCGCAAAAGGCATCACCGGGTCGATCGACGCGGACAGCGAGCCGGTCGCGCCGACGGCCGACTGACTGAACGTCGTCCTTTCCTCGGAACGTCACCGCCCGGTAGACACATCCCCGCTCGGTTCATGGCGTACCGGGAACAGCGAGTTCGAGAAGGCCGGGTCGGCCCTGGAGGAAAGAATCGACCGGGCAGCGTCGGCCGCGAATGCGACCGCGGTTTGGACGGACTGCGTGGACGCCCCGTCGGCGCCGGTGTGGGAAAGCGGGAGCCGTCAGGTGTCCTCGACGAGTTCCTCGAACTCCGGCAGCAACTCCTCGTCGTCCTCGGACGTCGTGGCGTCCGAGCGGTCGCCCTCGCCCCGCCCGTCGGTGCGCTCCTCGGTTTCGTCCCCGTCGGACTCCTCCTCGATGGGATCGACCGAGACGACCTTCAGCGGGATGTTGTCGAGGCGCTGTCCGATCTCCTTCCGGGCGATGCGGGAGGCGTGCTCGTTTTGCTCGACGTTGAACACGGTCATCTCCAGTTCCAGCGCGACCAGAGCCTCGTCGGCGGCGATGAACGCGGGGGGGAGTTCCTCGCCGGAGGGCCCCGTTCGAGACCCCATGTCGATTTCGACGTAGTTGAGGTCGGGATTGAGCATCTCCCCGGTCTTCGAGATGGCGATGCGGATCGCCTCGTCTTCCGTTTCGACGTCGTACACCGGGACCGCCGCCTCGACGACGACTCTGCAGTCCATGACGCCGGAAAATTGTACGTCCACCAGCATGAAGGTTCGGCCGGCGGCGGCGATTCGCTCACTCCCCACCGTTCCGGAGGTAGTGAAACAGGTACGTCTGTGCGTAGCCGGCGTACTCGCCGCCCAGGCGCTCGCGGATCGCACGCGACGTCTCTGTGTACCCCCCGCGGTCGCAGTCGGGGTAGTGCTCCCCGATCGCCGTCCGGATCCAGGTGTCAAGCGGCACCGCTTCCAGAAAGTCAAGCGAGAACAGACAGACGCAGTCGGCGACCTTCTCTCCGACGCCGACGAACTGGGTGAGTGACTCGCGGGCCGCCTCGTACGGCTTCCCGGCGGCGGTGGCCGGATCGGCGTCGCCGGTAGCGACCATCTCGGCCGTCCGCTTGACGTACGGCGCCCGGTAGCCCAGTTTCAACTCGCGGAGTTCGTCCTCGGTCGCCGCCGCGAGTTGCTCCGGGGTCGGGAAGGCGTGGTGCCGCCGGCCGTCGAACGCCACCTCGTCGCCGAACGCCCGGGCCAGTTCGACCTGCATCCGGTGGATGCGCGAGACCCGCATCTGTGCGGAACAGATGAAGGAAACGAGACAGGCGAACGGCGGGTCCCG
>Ga0207720_100407_pt1 | contig 30499 bp, 32 predicted proteins | sample A23P2SouthBayCA_2_FD_187751 | JGI IMG/M metagenome (GOLD analysis project Ga0207720, IMG submission 187751) | Aerobic enrichment media microbial communities from Eden Landing Ponds, California, USA - A23 E3 (2) (SPAdes) | ecosystem: Environmental > Aquatic > Marine > Unclassified | place...
CCCCGGCGGTCTCGGCGGGGAGGGCCGTCCCGTTGCCGCAGGCCGGCCAGCCCCCGCAGGCCGCCGTCGCCTCCGTGAGCGAGGTGGTGGCGCCGACGACGATGAGCAGGTACACGCCCATCGCGGCTGCCGCGAGCACCGCGGGGAATCGATCGGGTATCGTCACTTGGGCGGACTTAGGAACCGACCCATATATGTTCCGCGCTTCTTCGCATCGCTCGGGTCTACCGTTGCTCGCACGGTCGCTATCTCTGTTCGCGCCGGGCGCCGTCGCGGTCGCCTCCTCGCCGCTCCACGATTCGGTCGACGATGTCGCCGCTGGAGAGCAGTTCGTCCTCGTACCGGGGGTCGCGGGCCGAGGCGCGCTCGACTCGACAGTCGATGCCGCGCTCCGCGAGCGCGGTGGCGATGTCGGCCTCGTCGTGGTGCTGATCGAACCCCAACACGATCACGTCGGGATCGAGCCGCTCGATGGGGACGAACACGTCCTCGGAGTGACCGAGGTGCGCCTCGTCGACCGCGTCGAGCGCGGCGACCATGTCGCGGCGCTGCTCGGCACAGAGGATCGGCGCCGGCTTGTGCGTGACGTTGGCGCGGCGGGCGACGATGGCGTGGAGTTCGTCGCCGTACGTCGCCGCGTCTTCCAGGTAGTGGACGTGGCCGGGGTGAAGCAGGTCGAAGGTTCCCTGCGCGACGACCCGCGTCATCGGAACCACGAGAGAAATCCGCCGCCGTCGCGTCGCTCCTCGCCGATCTCGCGGTCGATGTCCTCCTGTGTGAAATCGAAGAAGTGCTCGTCCGGGACCTCCACGTCGAGCACGTCGAGGGTCGTCTGGTTCCCCTCGTTGTCGAACGCCTTCCAGTCGCCCCAGCCGTAGGGTGCGCCGACGATGATGTGGACTTGCCCCTGTCCGAACGTCGCGAGGTCGGCGTCGCTCGGCCGGAGCGCGCCGTTCGGGTGGGAGTGGACCGACCCGACCGCTCGCATGTCGTTCGGCTTCATGTGGGTGCGGACGCTGGCGCTCGTCGGGTTCGACTCCGTCCCCGGAATGACGAGCACGTCGGTGATCACCTGTCCGTCTTGGTCGAGGTCGAGCGTTCGGGCGTCGTCCGCGCGGAGGAACCCCATGTACTCGTTGGGGTGCGTCTCCTCGCTCGCCTCGAGGACGAACTCCATGGTCTCCCGGGCGATCCCGAGGAGTTCGTCCGAGCGGAACAGTCGCATACGCGACGGGAGGAGCCGTCGCCCCATATGGATTCCGGACCGCGGGGCGATCGGCGCCAGACCGCCGTCGACGACCTGGAACCGACCCCAACGACGGCGGAGACGCGAGAGAACAGGCTTAACACCGGCCCTTCCCGATAAGTGCCTATGAGCGAGAACACCGCCGGGGATTCCGGCACGCGGGGCGATTCGAGCCCCGAACTCGACGCCGGCGCGGCGGAGAGGGCGGTCGACGACCGACCGACCGTCTACGATCTGGCACCGGACTGCACACTCGAAGACGCCGGGGTCGACGCCCTGTATCACGCCGAGGTCAACGGCGTCGTCGACTACGGTATCTTCGTCGACGTCTCTGACGCTCTCTCGGGGCTCGTCCACAAGTCGAACCTCGACGGCGACTACGACGTCGGCGACCGACTGATCGTCCGGCTGACCGAGGTGAAGGAGAACGGCGACGTCGCGTTCGACGACGCGGATCTCGACGACTACCGCACGGAGGCGGTTGCCCACGAACCGGCCGTCTCCCGCGTCCGCGGGCTCGCACCCGGCGACGAGGTCACCGTCGAGGGTGAGGTCGTGCAGGCGAAACAGACGGGCGGCCCGACGATCTTCGCCGTCGCGGACGCGTCCGGCGTCGTCTCGTGTGCCGCCTTCGAAGAGGCGGGCGTCCGGGCATACCCGGAGGTCGAGGTCGGCGACATGGTCCACGTCGGCGGTACGGTCGAGACCCGCGAGAACGCCCTCCAACTGGAGGTCGATTCGCTGAAGCGGCTCCCCGAGGAGCGGGCGACCGAGGCCCGTGAGCGCTTCGAGGCCGCACTCGACGAGCGCGCCGCGCCCGCCGACGTCGACCCCCTCGTCGAGTGGGAGGCGTTCGAGCCGATCTACGAGGACCTCCGGGAGCTCGCCCGACTGCTCCGTCGCACCGTGCTCGCCGGCCGCCCGATCCGCGTCCGGCACCACGCCGACGGCGACGGCATGTGCGCCGCGATCCCCGTTCAGCTCGCCTTGGAGAACTTCGTGACCGACGTCCACGAGGACCCGGACGCGGCCCGGCACCTGTTCAAGCGGCTCCCGAGCAAGGCGCCGTACTACGAGATGGAGGACGTCACCCGCGACCTGAACTTCGCCTTGGAGGGACGCGCCCGTCACGGGCAGAAGCTCCCCTTCCTGTTGATGCTCGACAACGGCTCGACCGAGGAGGACGTCCCCGCCTACGAGAACCTCGCGCACTACGACATCCCCATCGCGGCAGTCGATCACCACCATCCCGACCCCGAGGCGGTCGAGCCGCTGCTCGACGCCCACGTCAACCCCTACCTCCACGACGAGGACTACCGGGTCACCACGGGGATGATGTGCGTCGAGCTTGCCCGGCTGATCGACCCGTCGATCACCGACGAACTCGAACACGTCCCGGCGGTCGCCGGGCTCTCCGACCGCTCGAAGGCGGAGGCGATGGACGACTACGTCGCGCTCGCCGAGGAGGCCGGCTACGACGAGTCCGACCTGCTCGACATCGGCGAGGCGCTCGACTACGCCGCCCACTGGCTGCGCTACTCCGAGGGGAAGACCCTCGTCAACGACGCCTTGAACGTGGGCTGTGAGGACGAGGCGCGTCACGAGGAGCTCGTGGAGTTCCTCTCGGAGCGCGCCGAACGTGACGTGGACCGCCAGCTCGACGCCGTCGACGACCACGTCGAGCACGAGCGGCTCGCGTCCGGCGCGCATCTCTACCGGATCGACCTCGACGAGTACGCTCACCGGTTCACCTACCCCGCGCCCGGGAAGACGACCGGCGAGCTTCACGACACCCGCGTACAGGAGACGGGCGACCCTGTCATCACCATCGGCTACGGCCCCGACTTCTGCGTGCTCCGGTCGGACGGCGTCCGACTCGACATCCCGAACATGGTGACCGAGCTGAACGAGGAACTCCCCGAGGCCGGCGTCTCCGGCGGTGGTCACCTCGTCGTCGGCTCGATCAAGTTCGTGAAGGGACGCCGAAGCGCCGTCATCGAGACGCTCGTCGAGAAGATGGCCGAGGCGGAGATCGACGAGGCGCTCTCGTCGACGGCCGCGATCGACGACTGACGCGGGACCGCTCGTCGTTTCCCAGTCCGCTGCTACGCGAACGATACTTCTCTGCGCGCAACGGCTCCGGCGCCCGCGACGGCGGTCGCCAGTCCACCGAGGATCCCGACCGGCAGGTGGACGCCGCCGCCGCGCCAGTCAGCCGCATACGCGCGGGCGTAGAAGTCCGCTACCGATTCGTCCTCGACTGCGAGCAACACCTCTCTGTTCTCGGTCGCCGCGCCCTCGTTCCAGTTGAGACTGCCGACGACGGCGGTGTCGTCGACAACGAGTCCCTTGGCGTGGACCTTCCCGAACCGACCGCGCGGCTCTGAGACGGCCACCTCGATCGGCTCGTCGGCGAGGTCCTCGACGAGCGCGCGATTCTCCTCGCGGTCGTACCACGCGCCGGACAACAGGAGGTGGACGTCGACGCCGCGGTCGGCGGCCCGTCGGAGCGCGCGGACGATCCGGTTGTCCGGTCCGCCAGTCCGCGGGACCACCGCCAGCACCCGATCGTCGGCGGCGTCGATCCGCTCGACCAGACGGTCGGCGGCGTTGCCCGGGGTCGTCAGGAGTTCGACGTCCGCGGTCGTCGCCGCCGGCGGCTCGAACCGCGTCGGGTAGCTCCCGTTCGCCGTCCCCGACTCGTGGAACTCGGTGTCCGCTCGGAACGAGGACCACGATCGGGCGTCTCGCGCCGTCACGTCCTCGCGGAAGAGTGCGGCGAGGTCGTCCGCGGTCGTCTCGCCGTCGGTCGTCTCGTTCGCGGTCCCGGACTCCGGCCTCCCGGTGACGACGCCCCACCCCCGGTTGGTTCGCCCGCCCGTCCCGGACGCCTTCCAGTTCTCAGTGAGCACGACCGCGCGGTCGTCGGCCACCGCGTACTTGGCGTGGTGGAAGCGGAACCGCTCGGGGTCGCTGTCGAGGGCACGAACCTCGACGCCGGCGGCCGCGAGCCGGTCGACGAGCCGTGCGCTCCGCGCCGAAAAGCCACCGACCGGCGACCCTTCGATGAGGACCCGCACGTCGACGCCGCGGTCGGCGGCAGCGACGAGGCGGTCGACGACGCGCTCCGATCCGAGCGTATAGCCGGCGAGAAACAGGCGGTCGTCGGCCTCGCGTAGCGGCTCGACCGGGACACCGGGACTGTCCGGGAGCACGAACGGCGTCACGGTCGCGTTCTCCGTTCTGGCCACGGACCGCGGATCGTACTCCCGCGGTCGCCACTCACCCCAGTCCGCGCGCCAGCGGTGACCCTCGGGCGCGCGATCGTAGTCGACCACGGCGACCGCCGTCCCGTTTCGGCGAAGTTCGACTTGGTCGCCCGACGCGGCGAGCGGGAAGTGGCCGTCGAGCGCGCGGAGAGCCGGTTCACCGACTCCGCCGTTGCCGGCGACCGCGGTCTCGTCGTCGAGCAGCGTCGTCGTGTTCGCGGGATCCATCGAGAGCGCGACGACCCCGCTCGCGTTCGCCGGAATATCAGCCTCGTAGTAGCCGTCGGAGAGCGACCAGTTCCCGCGCTCAGGGAGCCGGACGACGAGGTACTCGCCGCGGTTCTCCGCCGCCATCGGATTCGGGAACAGCTCGAGGATCCGCGGCTCCATCGCCACGAGCGTCCGGTTCTCCGCCCTCTCGTTCGACTGCTGGACGATGCCGTTCGGATCGGGTCCGGCGACCCCCGAGCCGGGACCGGCGTCGCTCGCGGCCGAGACCGGGACGGTGACCGTCAGGACGAGCAGTGCGAGTATGACGACGGTGACGCTCGTGACGGCGGTGACGCTCGCGATAGAGCCGCTTGCGGAACGAGAGGCGGGAGACACGGGGCGTCTGCCCGCGGCATCAGATAAGAAGGCCCGGTCGAACGGGGCCGGAGTCAGGCGGTCGGCGCCGTCTCGTCCAGCGCGCGCTCGGCCTTCTCGGCCTCGGTGGAGACGATGAAGGAGCGTTCGTCGCCGTACTCGGCGACCGCTTCGAGCGCCTCGCGCGTGCCGATCTGACGGAGTGCCCAGCCGGCAGCGGCGCGGACGTCGTCGGAGTCGTCCTCGGCGAGCGCGTCTTCGAGGGGGGCGATCGCGCGGGTGTCGCCGATGAGTCCGAGCGCACGGGCGGCGTGGGGGCGCACGAGGTCGGCGGTGTCGCCCTCGGGGTCGAGCTGGTTCGCGAGCGGTTGGACGGCCTCCGCGGCGCCGATCTCGCCGAGCGCCTTGAACACGGTCTTCTGGAGCTGCGGGTTCGAGTCCTCCGGCACGTACTCGACGAGGGTCTCGGTCGCCTCCTCGGCAGCCATCTTGCCGAGGATTCGGATGGACGGCCGGTCGCGCTTCTCCGCGCGGCCGAGAATCTCCTCGACCGACGCCTCGGTCTTCCCGCGCTTGCCCATGCGCTCGAACGCTTCGAGGCAGTGGCGCTCCATGAAGTCGGACTCCAGCGAGTCGAGGGCGAGCAGGATCATGTCGACGTTGCCGCGCTTCTCGTGCTCCTTCAGCGCGGCCCATTCGACCGGGAAGTCCTTGTAGTGGCCGAGCACGTCGTAGTACTCCTGTGCTCGGAGCTGCTCGTGCGTTTCGAGGTCGTCCCACTCCTCGGCGTCGTCGAGCCCCGATTCGAGCCCGTCCGTCGCGTCGATCAGGGCCGCGATCGTCTCGGCGTCGCCGTCGGGGTCGAGATCCGCGTTAGCGACCGCCTCGGCGACGGCGTCGAGCGCGGCGACCAGGTCCCCGATCCGGTCGCTATCGCGGTCTCCGTCGTCGGCGTCCGCATCTGTCGCGGCCGTCTCGGAGGTGCCCGTATCGGTCGCGTCCGCATCGAGGGTGTCCGGGTCGATATCGCCCGCGTCGACCCCCTCGTCGACGGCGTCCGCGGCCGCGTCGACGAACGCGACCACCGCGTCCGCGGCGTCGTCGCGACCGTCCGCGGTCCACTCGGTGTCTTCCAGCGTCGACGCGGCCGTCTCGATCGCGTCGATTACGTCTTCGGCGTAGGGACCGCGGGCCGCCTCGACGCCGTCGCGGAGCTCCGCGATCCGGTCTTCGAGATCGCCGCGCGGGTCGTCGGCGTCCTCGTCGTCCTCGTCCGGTTCGGGGAGATCGGCCTCGGCGACCCCTCCTTCGGCGTCGTCGAGGAGCGCGTCGACGTCGTCCAGGTCCGCCTCGGTCTCGGCGCCGTCGAGGCGCTCCGCGATCTCGTCGAGGTACTCGTTGAGGGACTCCTCGGTCGCTTCGTCGGGAAGCGTCGGCGCGGCGGCCGCGTCCGTCGACTCACCGGCGCCGCCCGCCTCCTCCGCGTCGTCCGCGGCGTCGGCCTCGTCGGAGGCGTCGGCCGGGTCGTCGTCGCCGTTGCTCATACACCACAAACTGCACGCGTACGCCATTAAGACGTTTCCCTTCGCGGGCGCCCCGCCGTTTATATCGTCTACCATCGAACCCGCCTCCGTGACTGAGACTGACGACGCCCGCACGGGGCCGACCGTCGCCGTGCCGCAGATCGCCATCGACGACCTCGCCGTCGATCGCAACGTCGACCGGATCCGCGACCGCGTCGCCGCCCTGCCCGAGGGGGTCGACGTCGCCGTCTTCCCCGAGTACGCGCTCACGGGATTCGTCGCGGACGATCGGTTGGGGGCAACCGCGCTCGACAGGACCGCGGCGCTCGACCGGCTGTCCGCGATCGCCGACGACAACGACGTGGCGCTGACGGCGGGGTACGTCGAGCGCGACGGCGACGAACTGTTCAACGCGATCGCGTACGTCTCACCGTCGGACTCTCGGTTCGGCGGTTCGAGAGGCCGTGAGGCACGGACCCACGGCGCGCGGACGGCCGTCTATCGGAAGCGACACCTCTGGGGAGACGAGGACGACCGCCTCGCGGCCGGCACCGAGCGCGTCGTGGTCGACACGCCGGCGGGCCGGACGGGGCTGTTGACGTGTTACGACCTCAACTTCGTGGCGGAGAGCGCGTGGTTCACCGAACGCGCCGTCGACGCGCTGTTCGTGCCGGGCGCGTGGCCCGCGGCCCACGTCCGGAACTGGCGGCTCCTTCTCAGGGCCCGCGCGCTCGACGGCGTGCGGTGGGTCGTCGGCGCCGGTCGGACGGGGAGTGCGGGCGCGTCGGCAGACGGCGATCGGACCGAGCGGCGCCGGTACGCCGGCAACTCTCTCGTCGCCAGGCCCGACGGTCGAGTCGCCGCCGAACTCGGTCGCGGTGAGCGAGATCTGACCGCGACCCTGGACCGAGGCGTGCTCGCCGACCAGCGCGACCTCGTCGGCTCCGTGGCAAATTCTGAAAAATAATTTTCCACATCTAAAAACACAGTTTCTATTATAAAAACTATTAAGTGGGCCGCGAGCGTACGTTGAGGTAGTTATGAGCACCCAGAAAGAGGCCCGTCAACGGTACGGCGACGTCCACGAGAGCGAAGCGCTGCGCGTTCCGGAAGAGAAGGCCGAACAGCTCGTCGACGCGCTCAACAGCGACCTCGCGGCGACGTACGTCCTCTACCATCAGGTGAAAAAGCATCACTGGCTCGTCGAGGGCGCCGAGTTCCACGACATCCACGAGTACCTCGGCGAGGTCGCCGCGGACCTCGAAGAGGGAGCCGACGTGATCGCCGAGCGCGCGCAGGCGCTCGGCGGCGTGCCGCTTTCGGGCGGCGCGAACTACGAGGAGCACGCGCCGGTGAGTCCCGAGGACGCCGACGCCTACGACATCCGGACCTCGCTGGAGAACGACCTGGAGATATTCGGCGACATCGTCGAGCAGCTCCGCGAGCACATCCAGCTCGCCAACAACCTCGGCGACTACAACACCGAGGAGCTGCTCCGCGAGATCCTCGAAGGCGTCGAGGAACACGCCCACCACGTCGAGCACTACCTGGAGGACGACACCCTCGTCACCCAGAACACGGTCGAATAGGCGCCGACGGCCCGCGGCAGCCGGTTCTCGCGGTCGCGGCCTCGAAGCTGTCCGTTTTGCACCTGTAACGCACCTGTAACAGCTGATCGCGGACGATCGCTTCTCGATCGAGAGTGGGAGTGCGTGTTGCCGATCGTCGGCGGCAATAGGGTATTTAAAAGGACCTGAACGATCGCGACTCTCGCTTATAAATACCTGATCCGGTCTACCGCCCAGACTCGTAGAACTCCTCGCGGTACACTCGCCCGAACGCGTTCCGCCGGAGGGTGCTGGCGGCCGCGTCCGGCTCATCCTGGTACGTCGCCGCGATCACGGTCTCGGCGAAGGGGACGGGGTGCCACACGACGTTGTCGACGTTGTCGGACCCGATCCGGACCACGTCGTCCTCGTCGAACTCGCTGTCGGCGAGCCACTCGTCGAACTCGCCGTCCTCGCCGACGTGGACCGCGAGCATCTCGGCGAACGTCGCGTCGCGCGCGGTCCGGATCACCTCGGGCGTGACCCGGTCGTCGTACTCGTCGGCGTCGAACTCCATCGCTTTGGTCGCCTCGCGGACGACGACCTGCGCGACCGGTCCGACCTCCTCATACTGTTCGAGCGCGTCGGCGCGGGTCTCCGGGGCGAACGTCCCTCTGGTGTCCATGCCCGTCCTTGGCCGCCGACTGAAAAGGGCGTTCCGTTACGCGGACGGCTCGTCGGGGTCGTCGCTTTCGCCTTCTCTGTCGCCCGCGTCGTCTTCGCTGTCTCCGTCGCTCGCGTCGTTTTCACTGTCTCCCGCCTCCCGCGCCATCTCGCGGGCCTCGCGGATCGCGTCGGCCACTTCCGGACTGGTCTCACCGGTCGAGTCGACCGCGCTCGGGCTACCGCCCGCGGTGTGACTCGAGTGGTCATGGCCCGCGTGATCGTGGCCCGCGTGATCGTGACCACCAGACCCGACGCCGTCGTGCGCCCCGAGGTCGACGTCCGGGCGTCCGCGATCGACGGTGTCCTCGAACACCTCGTGATACTCGGCATCCTCGGCGTGGGGCGTCACCTCGGCGGCGAGCCCCGCGGGCTCCCGCTCGCTCCAGTCGGAGACGCGCTCGTCGAGCCACGCCTCGTGGTCGCCGCCGTGTAACATCGCCGTGAACGCGAGGTGGTGCGCGAGGTGTTCGCCGTCGCGCTGCGGGGTGTCGCAGACGGGGCACGCGTATCCCATGTTGGGCGCGGGTACGGTGGTGAGGCCTAAAGTCGCGTCGAACGGTTTCGACGACGCTGTCTGTTTACGGCGACGATCTCTGTTTATAAACACGCGCTGACGGATCGACGTCGAACACGTCCGAAGCCCCGACTCACGCCCCCGAGACGTTCGTCGCCGCCCCGTCCCCAGGGGGCTTTCGCACCTATAACAGCAACTTTATCACTCGCACGGGGCGAAATTCGGGTAAGACTACTCCGTTAGGAGGTCCAACAGTGACTGAAGCCAACACACAACCGGAGGTGAACATCGGTCTCGTCGGTCACGTCGACCACGGGAAGACGACGCTCGTGCAGGCGTTGTCCGGCTCGTGGACCGACCAGCACAGCGAGGAAATGAAACGCGGTATCTCGATCCGGCTGGGATACGCGGACGCGACGTTCCGGCGCTGCCCCGGCGTCGACGCGCCCGAGTGTTACACCGTCGACGAGGAGTGCGAGGACGGCTCCGAGAGCGAGCCGATTCGGACGGTCTCGTTCGTCGACGCACCCGGCCACGAGACGCTGATGGCGACGATGCTCTCGGGCGCTTCGATCATGGACGGCGCCGTGCTCGTGGTCAGCGCGACCGAGGACGTCCCGCAGGCGCAGACGGAGGAGCACCTGATGGCGCTCGATCTCATCGGGATCGAGAACGTCGTCATCGCGCAGAACAAGGTCGATCTGGTCGATCGCGACCGCGCCGTCGACAACTACCGGCAGATCCAGGAGTTCGTCGAGGGCACCGTCGCGGAGGACGCGCCGATCGTCCCCGTCTCCGCGCAACAGGAGGTCAATATGGACCTCCTCATCGACGCGATCGAGACGGAGATCCCGACTCCGGACCGCGACCCCGGCGAGAACGCCCGGATGTACGCGGCCCGCTCGTTCGACATCAACCGCCCCGGCGCGACCGCGGCGGACCTCAAGGGCGGCGTCGTGGGCGGCTCGCTCGTCAGCGGCGAGCTGTCGGTCGGCGACGGGCTGGAGATCCGACCGGGCCGCGAGGTCGACGAGGAGGGGCAGACGGAGTGGCGTCCCCTCGAAACGACGGTGCGCTCGCTGCAGGCCGGCAGCAACGACGTGGAGTCCGCGCGGCCGGGGGGACTGCTCGGCGTCGGCACCGGACTCGACCCGAGCCTGACGAAGGGCGACGCGCTCGCGGGACAGGTCGCCGGCGAGCCCGGGACGCTCCCGCCGACGCGCAACGAGTTCGAGATGCAGGTCGACCTCCTGGACCGCGTCGTCGGGAAGGAGGACGACGAGAGCGGCGAGAGCGACATCGAGGCGATCAACACCGGCGAGCCGCTGATGCTCACGGTCGGCACCGCGACGACGGTCGGCGCGGTGACGAGCGCGCGCGACGGCGAGTGCGAGGTCAGCCTCAAACGACCGGTCTGCGCCGAGGAGGGCGCACAGATCGCGATCAACCGCCGCGTCGGCGCGCGCTGGCGACTCATCGGCGTCGGGACGCTATCGTAGCGTGACCGACGACGCCCGCGCGGACGACTCGGACGCCGACCTCGGCGGGGGCGACGCCCCCACCGAGGGCCTCGCGGGAAGCGGTCCCGACGGCGCCCCGGTCGTCGCGCTCGACGCGAGCGCGCTGATGGCGCCGGTCGAAGCGGACCTGCGGCTGTTCGAGGAGCTCGATCGGCTCCTCGGGGGCTACGAAGTCGTGGTCCCGACCGCGGTCGTGTCGGAGTTAGACCGGCTGCAGGGCGGAAACGGGAAGGAGGCGACCGCGGCGAGCGTGGGCGCGGACCTCGCAACGCGGGCGGAGGCGGTGGCAACGGACGAATCGTACGCCGACGACGCCCTCGTCGAACTGGCCGCTGAAGGCCGGATCGACGGCGTCGTCACCAACGATCGACCGCTGGCGAACCGGGTGCTGGAGGCGGGCGCACCAGTAATCGGTTTAAGGGGTCGGAACACACTGGCGATAACGGAACCCTAGCGGACGCGGACAACCAACGAATATGTACAAACGAGTTCGACTCAAGGATACGGTCGAGGTGCCGCCGAAACACCTGGCGGACGTCACCGACGAGCGGGTGAAAGCCCTGCTGCAGGACAAACTGGAAGGACGAATGGACGAGGACGTGGGGAGCGTCGTGAGCGTCATCGAGGTCCACGACATCGGTGACGGCGCGGTGTTGCACAACCGTCCCGGCGTCTACTACGAGGCCGAGTTCGACGCGCTGACCTACGACCCCGACATGCAGGAGGTCGCAGACGGCACGGTCGTCGAGACGGTGGAGTTCGGCGCCTTCGTCGGGATCGGTCCGGTCGACGGCCTGCTGCACGTCTCGCAGATCACCGACGAGTACCTCACGTTCGACGGGGCGAACCAGCAGCTCGCCTCCTCGGACTCCGACAAGACCCTCGGCGTCGACGACGCCGTCCGAGTCCGCGTGGTGACCAAGAGCATCGACGAGCGCAACCCGCGCGACTCGAAGATCGGGCTCACCGCGAAACAGCCCGGCCTCGGGAAACACGACTGGCTGGAGGGCCAGCGGCAACACCGCGAACAGACCGGTGAGGAGGCCGACTGATGGCCGAGGACCGCCTGGCGTGCCGTGAGTGCCACCACGTCAACGACCCCGACTCCCAGACCTGCGAGCACTGCGGGTCGTCGTCGCTCACCGAAGACTGGGCGGGCTACGTCATCATCACCCAGCCCGAGGAGAGCCAGATCGCCGAGGAGATGAACGTCACGAAGCCCGGGTCGTACGCGCTGAAGGTCCGGTAGGCGACGACTCGCGGGACGATTCGTGTCGACGGTTTGCGGCGATGATTCGCGTCGACGATTTGCGGCGACAGCTTGCGGCGACGATTCGCGGTTTTGGCCACTACGCCATGCTCACACTTCCCGACTCCCTGCGCGACGCCTTCAAAGAGCCGCTCGGCCCGGTGACGACGGACGCCGACGACCTGCTCGCAGACGCGGCGGAGACCCGCGGCGAGCGAGGCGCGCCCGACGCACCCATCATCGCGGTGGGCGACGTGGTCACGTATCACCTGCGGGAGGCGGGCCGCGTCCCCGACGTCGCGCTGATCGACGGGAAGACCGAGCGCGAGGCGGTCGACGGGGCGCTCGCGGCCGCGCTCGAGGCCGCGGACGACCGGCGGATATCGGTGGAGAACCCCGCCGCGTCCCTGTCGACGGCGCTGCTCGAGGCGCTCGGCGAGGCGCTCTCCGACGCCGACCCGGTCATCATCGAGGTGACCGGCGAGGAGGACCTGGCCGCCCTGCCGGCGATCCTCGCCGCGCCCGACGGTGCGAGCGTCGTCTACGGGCAGCCCGGCGAGGGGATGGTCCACGTCGCGGTCACGCCGGAGTCCCGCGCGGAGGCGAGAGAGCTGTTCGAGGGGCTCGCCGGTGACGTCGAGGCGGCCTACAAGGCGCTCGGTCGGGTCCCGGACGGAGATCGGTGAGATCCGGACGGAGACCGACGAACGCTCGTCGCCGGCGGCACCCCCGCTTCGAAATCCTTTTACAGCTTTCGAGGGGATATACGCCTAACTGAACCATGGACGTCGATATCATCTCCGAAGAGGAGAATCCCATGTTGCACCGCACGGACATCCGATTCGAGACCACCCACGAGGAGGCGACGCCCTCTCGTCTGTCGGTTCGCGACTCGCTCGCGGCCAAGCTCGACAAGGCCTCCGAGGAGGTCGTCGTCCACGAACTGGACACGAAGTTCGGAATGCGCAAGACGATCGGCTACGCGAAGGTCTACGACAGCGCGGAGGACGCGCTCGACGTCGAGCAGGAACACATGCTCGAACGCAACAAGATCGGCGACGAGGGCGACGCTGACGCCGAGGAAGCCTAACGCCCGCTGAATGCGTGTTCTCGGCATCGAGGGAACCGCGTGGTGCGCGAGCGCCGCCCTGTACGACGCCGAGGCCGACTCCGTTCTCATCGAATCCAACCCGTACGAGCCGGACAGCGGCGGTATCCATCCGCGCGAGGCCGCCGAGCACATGTCCGAGGCGATCCCCGATGTCGTCGACGCGATTCTCACGGCGGCCGAGGCCGAACACGGGCCGGACGCGATCGACGCGGTCGCGTTCTCCAGAGGCCCCGGGCTCGGTCCGTGTCTCCGTACCGTCGGCACCGCCGCTCGCTCGCTCGCGGGGGCGCTCGACGTGCCGCTCGTCGGCGTCAACCACATGGTCGCACACTTGGAGATCGGTCGTCACCGCTCCGGCTTCGAGAACCCGGTGTGTCTGAACGCCTCCGGCGCGAACGCTCACCTACTGGGCTACCACGACGGTCGCTACCGCGTGCTCGGGGAGACGATGGACGCCGGCGTCGGCAACGCGATCGACAAGTTCACCCGCCACGTCGGCTGGGACCACCCCGGCGGCCCGAAGGTCGAGGCGGCCGCTCGACGGTACGTCGAGGGGAGCGACGGCTCGGGGGACCTCCTCGATCTCCCGTACGTCGTCAAGGGGATGGACTTCTCCTTCTCCGGGATCAGCTCCGCCGCCAACGACGCGGCCGACGACGGGGTCCCCGTCGAAGAGATCTGCTTCTCGTTGCAGGAGCACGTGTTCGCGATGTTAACGGAGGTCTCGGAGCGCGCCCTCTCGCTGACGGGCGCCGACGAACTCGTGTTGGGCGGCGGGGTCGCGCAGAACGACCGACTCCGCGAGATGTTGACCTCGATGTGTGAGGCCCGCGGCGCGAGGTTCCACGCGCCGGAGCCCCGCTTCCTCCGCGACAACGCGGGGATGATCGCCGTGTTGGGGGCAAAGATGGCGGAGGCCGGCGACACCGTCCCGATCTCCGAGTCCGCGATCGACCCGAACTTCCGTCCGGATCAGGTTCCCGTGACGTGGCGGAGCGGCGAGTCGGTCGCTCGCGGACGCGCTCCCGGTGACGCAGACGGAACGGACGCCGATAGGCGGGGCGCCGAAGCGACGGTGGAGCTCGTCTCGGACGCGGACGGCGCCGGCGACCGCAGCGTGATCAAGCGCCGTGTCCCGAAGGAGTACCGCCACCCTGAACTCGACCGGACGCTCAGGCGCGACCGGACCGTCGCGGAGGCCCGACTGACGAGCGAGGCGCGGCGGGCGGAGGTGCCGACGCCGCTGGTGTACGACGCCGACGTGCCGAACGCGACGCTGACGCTCCAGTACGTCGGCGATCGCGACCTCGCCGCCGCCCTCGACGGAGGAACGGACCGCGTGGCGTCGGTGGGGCGACACCTCGCGCGGCTCCACGAGGCCGGGATCGTCCACGGCGATCCGACCACGCGGAACGTGCGGGTAAGCGCGGGGAGATCCGGCGAGAAGTCGCCGACCGCGACCGCCGCGGCGCCTGCCGACGACCGGCCGACGCTCATCGACTTCGGGCTCGCCTACCACACCGGCCACGTGGAGGACCACGCGATGGACCTCCACGTGTTCGAGGGATCGGTCCGCGCGACCGCGAGCGACCCCGATCCGCTGATCGAGGCGTTCGAGAACGGGTACGCGGCCGTCGGGGACGACGACGTTCTCGAACGGCTCCGCGACGTAGAGGGACGCGGGCGGTACCGGTGAGCGGTCGGGTGCGGCGCTCGGGGTGTACCGGCGAGCGGTCGGGTGCGGCAAGCGGTCGGTACCGAGAAGCCGCTGGCGACGGGAACCGACGCCGAGTTGCGCCACGCTTTATATGCCCGGCGAGCGATGTACGGGTATGGCAGACAAACCGTCCTCAGGGGAGATCCTCGGGATCCCGTACAACTTCGAGCGGCCGAGCCTCGGTCGGCTGCTCTCGTCGTACTGGCAGCCCGAGAAGGGCATGCTCGTAGAGAAGCCGTTCGGCATCGGCTACACGCTGAACCTCGCGAACTGGCGGTCGTGGATCGTCCTCGCCGTCGCCGGCGGGCTCTACTACCAACAGACGCAGTCGGCCGGGACCGCCGGAGCATCTGACGACGACGCGGACGCGGGCGACGAGCCGGTCGAAGTGATCGTCGACGACGACTGATCGTCGCCGACCGCCGCCGATCGATCGCCGCCGCCGGATCGCGACGACAACGACGGTCGTTTCCGACCGCCACGCCGTGGTTTTCAGATGCGATTTCGGGACGGTTTCTTTTAAATACTAGCACGGTGTACCGGAAGTAATGAAAGTCCAGTTCGAGTGCTCGTGCTCGGAGGAGATCTCCGAGTTCACTCGCGGGGAGACGAGCCGCGGTGTTCACGTCGAATGCGGGAACTGCGGTGCGGTGTACGCCGTGACGATCACGGAACTCGACTAACCTCGTTCGCGCGTCCCGAATCGGTCGCTCGTTTTCCCGTTCAGTCGTTGTCGGCCGCGCTCTCACCGCTCCCGTCAGCGACCGCGCCGGTGCCGGCCCCGGCCGCGTCGCCTCGGTTTGGTGTCCTCTGAGAGACGACGTTCGTTGACGCTGGCGAGCCGTCGACGGACTCGAACCGGAGTCGAACCGTCGTCCCGTCGTCGGTCGTCTCGAACCCGACGGTCCCGCCCTGCGTCTCGCACATCCACTTGACGAGCCACAGCCCGATGCTGCTCGCGTGCGACAGCGGCGTCTCTTCCTCGGCGCGCAACACCGCTCGCTCGTCGTCGGGGATCCCCGGGCCGTTGTCGCGGACCTCCAGACAGGTCGTCGCTCCGTTCTTCGTGACGCGCGCGTCGACCCGGCGTACCGACTCGTCGTTGTGCGTGACGGCGTTCTCGAACACCTCTCGGATCGGGTACTCGATCGACTCGTCCGCGCGGACCCACGCCTCGGTGGGTGCGTCGATCGTGAGCGACACGTCCGCGTGGTCGATCTCCGCGGTCGCCTCGTGCACCGCATCGACGAGGTCAATCCGTCCGCTCGGGGGCGCGGGCGACGCGTCCTCGATGACGCGCAGCTTCTCGCTGATCTCCACCACGTCGTCGGTAGTGTCCCGAATCGTCTCCAGGCACTCGCGGCTCCGCTCGTCGTCGACCCGGTCGATGAGCAGATCCGTGTATCCCTGAATGACGTTGAGATCGTTCCGCACGTTGTGCCGGAACACCCGACTCAACACCTGCAGCTGCTGGTTCGACGTCTCGAGCTCGCTCCGGGCCGCGACCGCCTGGCGCTTCTGATACGTCGTCGAGGCGTAGAGGACCAGCGACGAGAGGCCGACGAACGCCCAGCCGCTGACGACGTGAACAGACGTCCACGCCGACACCGACCCGATCGCCGACGCGACCGCGAGTTCGCTCGCGACGACGAACGCTGTTCCAAGACAGAAGTACGCGACGGCAATCTCTCGCGGAGGTCGGTCGAAGAGGAGATCTGGTTCTAATTTCATTTATATTTCACTAAACATCAACAGATCGTTGTCGTAAGTAACGACACTCTCCGTTCCGTATTAAACTTTGACTCGACCTACCACGTTTTGCAGTCGGGACAGACGCGATCTCCGTCGTCGAGCCAGCGGCGTTCGACGCGGTCGCCGCACCGTTCGCAGTCGGCCCCGCCGGTGGTCCACGTCGCGGTCACGGGCGTCACCTCGTCGACATCGTCGTCGTGCTGTCCCGCAGATTCTGAGTCATCGTCCGCGACATCGACGGGCTCGGCTTCCGTGGGTTCCGCTTCGCCGGGATCGCTTTCAGCGGGTTCGTCCCCACCGAAATCGTCGAGCGAGCGGTCCTCCGGCATCTACGCCTCCCGGCGGAGTCGCTCCACGACGTAGTCGCGCTCCAGTTCGCCGAGGAACTCGCCGAGCCGCGGCCCTTGCGTGTCGTCGAAGAAGAGCCGGTAGCCGGCGGCGAAGAAGTCGCTGACCTCCACGTCGTGTTCGCGCGCCGTCTCGTACATCTCCGACTGGATCGCGTCGCCGTCGTGACCGGCCGCGACGAAGTCGGCGAGGTCGTCGAGCGCGGCGGCGACGTCGTCGTCGAAGTCGACGTCGGGGAGCTCCGTCTGGAGCAGGTAGTCGTACTCGTTTTCGGTGCGTTCCGCCCAGTTGCGCGCTTTCTCGACGCGGGCCAACGCCGACTCGACGCTCTCGTCGGACGCGCCGTCGGGGATGTGCCCCTCGTCGCGGGCGAGCCGCTCGCGGAAGTCGGGGTCGTCGACCATCCCGAGGACGGCCGCGAACGTGTACGGGAGGCGCACGGGCTTCTCCTCGGGCGGGTCGTCCGCGCGCCCGACGACGAACGGGTAGGCGCGCTCGGCGAAGGCGGTCAGGTCCTCGTCGTCGACCTCGCCGAAGTACGCGCGCTCGAAGCGGTCGAACCGGTCGACGAGCTGATCGAGGCGCTCGATGTCGAGGTCGCGGGCCTTCTTCGGGTGGAGCGCGAAGAAGTAGCGGAGCACGGCGGGTTCGAGCAGGTCGAGCAGTTCGGGGACGGTGACGATGTTCCCCGCCGACGAGGAGAGCGGCTCGCCGTTGAGCGTGAACCACTCGTACACCATCGGCACCGGCGGCTCGATTCCGAGGACGTTCCGGGCCACGTCGACGCCGGAGGGCCACGACCCCTCGGCGTGGTCCTTCCCGAACGGCTCGAAGTCGACGCCGAGCACGTCCCACTGGCCGGGCCACTCCAGCCGCCACGGGAGCTTCCCCTCGCGGAACGTCGCGGTCCCCTCGTGACCGCACCCCTCGATGACCTCGTCGCCGACCGCCATGTCGGTGCAGACGTACTCGACGGTCTCGGCGTCGAGGTCGATTCTGGTGACCGTCTCCGTGATCTTCCCGCACTCGGCGCATACCGGGTTGAAGGGGACGTACTCGCCGTCGACCTTGTCCTGGTACTTCGAGAGCACCTCGCGGACGCCGTCGAGGTCCGAGAGGACGGTCCGGGTCACGTCGTCGAACTCGCCGTCGGCGTACAGCTCCGTGTTCGAGACCATCTCGACCGGAATCTCCAGCCGCTCGGCGTCGGCCTTCAGCAGGGCGGCGAAGTGGGCGGCGTACGACTCTCGCTCGCCGAACGGGTCCGGGATCGCGGTGTACGGCTTCCCGAGGTTGCGACCGAGCGCGCCCGCGTCCACCTCGCCGAGCCCGACGATCTCCCCGTCGGCGTTCGCCAGCTTCCGCGGGAGCTTGCGGAGCGGGTCCCTGTCGTCGGAGGTGAACACCTGCCGGACCTCGTGGCCGCGCTCGCGCAGCACCGCCGCGACGAAGTACCCGCGCATGATCTCGTTGAAGTTGCCGAGGTGTGCGACCCCGGAGGGGGAGACGCCGCCCTTGATCACGATCGGCTCGTCGGGGTCGCGCGCCTCGATCTCGTCCGCGATCACGTCGGCCCAGAAGGCGCGGAACTCGGCGTCGTCGTCGGCCGCTGTCCCATCGCCGGCGGTCTCCGCCCCCTCTCCGGTTCCCTCCGCCCTCTCGCCGGCGGCGTCCTGCGCCTGCTCGGAGAGGATGTGCGGGGAGTCGTCGTCGCTCACGCGTCGCTCGCCCCCGTCCAGTAGGTCGGTTCGTCGCTCCCGGTCGGCACCACGTCGGTGCCGGTGTGCTCACCGCGGAGAGCAGCGTCGACGACAGCGGTCGGGTCGGTGCCGTCGAGGACGATCGACCGGAGTCCCGCGCGGTCGATCAGCTTGGCGGCGAGCAGGTCGACGGGCGCCGACGCCCCCGCGTCTCGGCTCATCGGGAGCACGATGTCGACGAGCTCCGCGGGCGACATCGACTCGAACTGGGTCGCGTCCGGATCGACGTCGGGGTCGGCGTCGTACACGCCGTTCGCGCTCGTCGCGTACACCAGCAGGTCGGCGTCGACCGACTCCGCGAAGGCGGCGGCGACGGCGTCGGTCGTCTGCCCGGGAGTCATGCCCCCCATCACCGCCACTTCACCGCGACGCAGGGCGGCGGCCGCGTCGTCGTACTCCGTCGCCGGCGAGAGGTTCGAGCCGTCGTCGAGCGCGGCGATCAGCAGTCGGGCGTTGAGCCGGGTCGTCCCGATACCGAGCTGGTCCAGTTCGACCTCGTTCGCGCCTAACTCCCGCGCCGTCCCGATGTACTCGCGCGCGATGCCGCCCCCGCCGACGACGATGCCGACCTCGCAGCCGTCGGCCGTCAGTCGCTCGATCGCCTCGGCGTATGCGGCCACCCGGTCGGAGTCCAGATCGGGCGCGAGCACGCTCCCGCCGACAGAAACGACGACTTTCATTACCGTCGAATATCCCTGTCGCGGTCTTAAGGATTATCAAGCGGGACAGACGGAGCGCGGGGTCCGGTCGCTCTCGGCGACCGCTCGGCGCGCCGGGAAACGGCTTAAGCCGCTCGCAGCCCGCTCTCGGGTATGCAACCGATATCGATCGTCGGCCCTGGGGCGAACGACCTCGTCGGGCCCCTCGTGAACCGCCTCGACGGACGGGTCGCCGTCGTCGATTGCGACGAGGAGCGTGGAGAGCACGGAGCGGGCGTCGACGGCCCCGATCGACCGACCGATTCCGAAGCGACCGACGGGGGCGTCGCAGTGGGGGGAGACGACCCCGGCGGCGAGGGCGGGGCGACGACGGAACCGGCCGTCGAGACGGCGATAGCGCTCGACGCCGACGGCTCGTGGACGGGACGCGGGAGCGTTGGCGGGTTCGACGACCTCCTCGACGGGCTCGCGCCCGATCACGACTACCTCGTCGCCGTCGGCGAATCCCGCCTGCGCGTCCCGACGGTCCTGCTCGGCGCGGACGCGGAGCCGTCGGCGGTTCCCGGGTCGGTCGTCGCCGCCGCCGGACCCGACGAAATCGATCTCGACCGGCTCGTCGCGGACCTGGCCGACGCGGAGCCGTGGCTCACCCGGGAGGCCCTCGTGCGACGGGTGGAGGCGTCGGCGGACGCGGACCGCGCGGGCGCCATCGCGACGTTCACTGGTCGCGTTCGCTCGCGCGACGCCCCGGACGACGACCGGACGACCCACCTCGCGTTCGAGAAGTACGAGGGGGTCGCCGCGGATCGGATGGACGCGATCTCCGCCGACCTCGCCGAGCGCGACGGGGTGTTCGAGGTCAGGATGCACCACCGGACTGGCGTGATCGAGGCGGGCGAGGACATCGTGTTCGTCGTCGTCCTCGCCGGCCACCGTCGAGAGGCGTTCCGCACCGTCGAAGACGGGATCGACCGGCTGAAAGACGAGGTGCCGATATTCAAAAAGGAGGCGACAGAAGCCGAGGAGTTCTGGGTCCACCGGCGCGACTGATTCGTTTTGACTCTGCGATTAGCCTTGACCGTGCGACTAGCCCCTTCTCTGCGACCGGACTGTGGGCCGCGCGAGCCGTGAGGCGCGGCTCGCTCACCGGTATTTGCCGGTGATCTCTTTCGGCTGATGTATTCGTCACCGACCTCTCGGAGTGGAGCGGCGGTTGGAATCTGAATTACGAATGAATGGCTCAGAACGAGTTATAAAATTTCTACGCTTCTTTGAAACGTTTTTAAACTGTCTGTCAGACACGTTTTACCCGGTGTACTCGAGGTGAAACGCCATGAAAGCCACTGAACACCCCCCAACGGTCGCGGCTTTATATGACCTTCCGGCGACAAGCGGGGAGTGTACCATGAGCGCGACTGCAAACCCCTCCATGACCGCAACCACGACCGACGACCTCAGTAAGGAAGAGCGGCTGAAGCGATACCTGATCGACCGCGCTGAGGACGGCGAGATGTACTTCAAGGGGAAGTTCATCTCCGAGGACGTCGAGCTCTCGCCGAAGGAGATCGGCGCCCTGATGGTGAAGCTCCGCGACTCCGCCACGGAGCTCACCGTCGAGAAGTGGTCGTACACGGGCGCGACGACCTGGCGCGTCGAGCCCGCCTGACTGCCGGACGAGTCGCCGTCGACCAACGCGCTCGAGCGCGTCCCCGCACCGACGCTCAAACCTCCTTCCGATCCCCGTTTCTCCGCTGGCACCCTTCTCTGAAACCTCCGCTGGCACTCGTTTCCGAGGCCGCTGTCTCGCTGACGGATCGCTCTCCGACCGCTCGCTCGACGCGGGGTTTATACTCGCTGACCAGTTACGACCGACGATGTCAGAACACGAGGACGCGGAGGTGTCGGAGGCGTCCGACGTTCCGCGTCCGGAACCGCTCCGCACGTTCTTCCGAATCGACGAGGTCAGCCGGGAGGACGGCCGCGTTCGGTACGTCGGGGAGTCGTATATCCCGGAGCGCACGTTGTTGCGAAAGCTGGTTCCGGGGTTCCGAGACGCCGGATACGACGTCGAGTTGGAGACGGTCGAGGGCGGACACGTCGTCGTCGCGACCCCGTTCAACCACGGGAATGACGGGATCCCGTGGGTCAACGTCGCGCTGTTCGCGGCGACGATCCTGTCGACGCTGTTCGTGGGCGCGTACGGGTGGTACTACATCGGGTGGGAGGAGATCGCCGCGAACCCCTTCGTTCTGCTGCGGGCGTGGCCGTTCACTGCGGCGGTGCTCGGCGTCCTGATGACCCACGAGCTCGGCCACTACGCCGCCGGGCGGTACCACGGCGTCGACGTCTCGCTGCCGTACGTCATCCCGTTCGTCCTCCCGTTCGGAACCCTCGGCGCGGTGATCCGGATGCGGGGGCGGATGCCCTCTCGCAGAGCCCTGTTCGACATCGGAGTCGCCGGCCCGATCGCGGGGCTGGTCGCGACCGTCGTCGTCACCGTCGTCGGGCTCTCGCTCGACCCGATCCGCGTCCCGGCCGAGATCGCGAACGCCTCCGGATCGGTGATCCGGTTCAACAACCCGCCCCTCTTGGAACTCATCGCCGATCTCATCGGTCAGCCGACGGCGTACGACGATCCGAGCCTCACGGCGCACCCGGTGGTGATCGGCGGCTGGGTCGGGATGTTCTTCACCCTGCTCAACCTCCTGCCGGTCGGCCAGCTCGACGGGGGTCACATGGTCCGGGCGATGGTCGGTCCGCGACAGGAGACGATCGCGGCGCTGGTTCCGGGCGTGCTCTTCTCGATCGCCGCGTACCTGTACTTCTGGCGCGGCTTCGGGCTCGACCAGTCGGTCGGGCTGTGGACGTTCTGGGGCGTGTTCGCGCTCGTGATCGCGTTCAACGGCCCCGCGACCCCGGCCGACGAAGAACGGCTCGGCTGGTCACGTCTCGCCGTTGGTCTCGGGACGTTTGCGGTCGGCGCGCTCTGTTTCCTCCTCGTTCCGATCGAGGTCGTCTCGGCGTGAGCGGTCCGACTCACACGGACTCGACGCGGCGGACTCGACGTGACGGACTCGACGCGGCGGACTCGGCGTGACGGACTCGACGCAACAGCGCGACCGACGCTCAGTCGTCGCGCCGGTTTTTCATCCCCTGTCTGGTGAACTGCGGGGTCGCCCGGAGGCCGCGCTTCTTCCGGAACGAGCGGTAGAGCGCGACCGCCAGCGGGACCGCGAGCAGGAGCACGACCGCCGCGAGCCGCCACGCGTCGGCGAAGGAGTAGAGGATCGTCGCCGAGAGGACGCCGACAGCGAGCAGCACCGAGTAGGCGATCCGCATCGCGAGTTTGTCGAGGACGTTCGAGCCGTCGTCGATCGTGACGTCGACGTGGAGGTCTCCCCGGTTCGCCCGGTCGAGGAAATCGTCGGCTTTCGGCGGCACAGTGAACAGCGCCTCTGCCGTCTTCTGGGCCTGCTTTCCGGCATCCTCGGCGAGGTTGCGTGCGGTCTGCTCGTAGTACCCCTCCTCCCTGAGGTACTCCGTCGCGGTCGAGATGAAGTCGAACTCGGGGTCGAGGGTGACGCAGACCCCCTCGACGACGGTGGCGACGCGCAACACGAGCGCGAGGTTCGGCGGGAGCCGGAGCGGGAACTCGTAGATGGTCGACTCCACCTGTTCGATGATCTGGTTCACCTGGTACTGCTCGATGTCCTCGCCGCTGGCGTCCGCGATGGCCAGTTCCATCACGTTCCCCATCACCTCGCGGTCGGCTTCCGGCGAGAGGGTGCCCATCGCGATCAGGGTGTCGAGGATGCCGTCGATGTCCTGCCGGGCGACCGCGACGTAGAAGTCGACGATCTTCTCCTGAATGAACGGGTCTACCCGTCCCGCCATCCCGAAGTCGTAGAAGATCACCCGCCCGTCGTCGTCGACGGCGAGGTTCCCGGGGTGGGGGTCGGCGTGGAACACGCCGTCCTCGATGATCATCTGGAGGTACACCTCCTGAAGCGTCTCGGCGATGGCGTTCCGGTCGTGTCCCGCGTCGTCGAGGGCGTCGATGTCGCTGATCTTGGTCCCCGGGATGTACTCCATCGTGAGCACGCGTGACCCGGAGACCGCCTCGAAGGCGGTGGGGATCCGGATCCGGTCCTCGTCCGCGAAGTTGTCGCGGATCTCTTCGAGCATCGCCCGCTCGCGCTCGTAGTCCATCTCCTCGCGGATCGTCTTCGAGAACTCGTCCGCGAGGTTCTCCAGGGAGAACGCGCGCCCGCTACCGATGAACGTCTTGACCAGCGGGATAGACCACCGGATCGTCCGGAGGTCGGCCTCGACGAGCGACTCGATCCCCGGACGCCGGACCTTGACGGCCACGTCGGTCCCCTCGTAGCGGGCGGTGTACACCTGTCCGAGGCTGGCCCCGCTTATCGGGTCGCGGTCGAAGTCGTCGAACGTCTCGTCGACCGGCCCGAACTCGTCTTCGAGGACGGCCTTCGACTCCTCCCACGGGGCGGGCGGTACGTCGTCCTGGAGCCCCTCTAACACCTCGATGTACGCCGGCGGGAGGATGTCCGGTCGCGTCGAGAGGATCTGACCGAGTTTGATGAACGTGGGGCCGAGCGTGAGCAGGATGTCGAGGAGGACGTCGGCGCGCTCGCGCTGGGTCTCGGCGTCGACCTCGCGGCCTCCCCCGAACAGGAAGTACCGCTTTCGGTCTCGCCAGTAGGCGACGATCAGCGGCGAGAACTGCCGCATGACCACGAAGAACCGCCAGTAGGCGCGGAGGTTCACCAGCGTGACCCCCGTCAGGCGCCGTCGGCGGGTTCGTCGCCGCCGTCGGACCCGTCATCGCCCGCCTCGTCGACCGGGATCGCGCGGGAGGCGCCGTCGGTCCGCTTGGGGATCGTCACCTCGAGGACCCCGCGGTCCATCTCGGCGTCGGCCCCGCTGCCGTCCGCGTCGCCGGGGAGCGGGAGTTCCGCGTCGAGGAACAGGGGACGGTCCTCGCGCACGTAACGGAACCCCTCGGGGACCTCCTTCTCGCGGCGCCCCTCGATGGCGATCCGGCCGTCCTCCGCGAGGACCTCGGTGGTCTCGGCGGCCGCGCCCGGGAGGTCGACGACGAGGACGTATCCGTCGTCGGATTCGAGCAGGTCCGCAAACACCGCGTCCGGGAGGTCCCGGAGCGCGTCGCGTAACGCTGACATGTACACGGGTACGGTCGCCGCGGCGAAAAAGGTGTGGAAAGGGGGGACCGTTCCGCTCGGCCCCGATCAGTCGCCGAAGTCGAGGTCGATCTCGCTGATGTCCTCGCCCTGCGACTCGCCCGGAAGGATGTCACCGAGCCCGGCACCGAACGCCGCGGCGGCCCAGACGACCGCTACCCGGGAGACTCGTTCGAGGTCGGTGGGATCCCCCGCGTGAAGCCGGCCCCAGAGGAACAACATGAACACGGAGGTACACAGGGAGACCAGCAGGATCCCGGCGTACCGCCGCGGGATGACGCCGAGTATCGGGTGGCTGATCTCGATCTGTCTGAAGTCGGCGAAGTACAGCAGCCCGGCGGTCATGACCAGCACGAACCCCACGTGTACGAGCAGGAAGACGGGGACGCCGCCCGGCGTCACCGCGGCGAACCACGTCGCGATCTCGAAGACGCCCCCCTCGACGAGCAGGGGCAGCGCGAAGAGGACCGACCCCACGAACGCCTCGGCCATGTCGCGGGAGGTGTACTTGGTGATCCGCGTGGTGAACGCGGCGCTGCCCGGCATCCGCTCGACGAGAGAGATCGTCTGCCGCACCTTCTCGCGCTCGTGACCCTCGTCGACCGTGTCGCTCAGGGCGTCGAGCGTCGCGAGCAGGTCGTTGATGTCCGGGTCTACGGGGCCGTGGCTCGGATCGCTCGGGTCGTTCGAAACGTCGGAAGCGGCCTCGCCGTCGCGGTGACCGGAGCGTTCGGAACCGCTGTCGGAGCCAGAGCCGTCCATTGGATGCCGATCGAGACCGTTATTTAAAAAGGCTGCCGGCGCCCGACAGCAACGGGAGCGTCGAACGATTTATATACTGTCGCGTGGTAACACATACCAAGAGGTGAGTACGAGACGTATTCGAGACACAGACCGACCGCTATCGATGATCGGGAGGCACCGCATCGAGTTCTGTCCAGACGGCTTCCAGACGCGGAGCGCGCCTCGGCCTCGGGGTGCGTCTCCGACGACCGCTTCGCTCGCCGCAGCTTTTTAAAGCCCGACACATCGTCGCCGGCCAGCCGTCGCTACGCCTCCGGGGATATCCGCGAACAGAACCCCGCGAGCGCCGCGTTGAACGCCACCGGTCGTTCGAGCATCGCGAGGTGCGCGGCGCCCTCGATCGTCGCGCGCTCGCACGCGTCGATCCGGTCCGCGAGGTAGTCGTGGTACCCGACGGGCGTGAGCGCGTCGTGCTCGCCGACGACCGCGAGCGACGGGACCGCGATCTCGCCGAGGCGGTCGCGGACGTCGAAGTCGTGACAGGTGCGGAAGTCGCGCTCGGTGACGGCGCGCCCGCATTCGCGCATCCCGGCGCGCGACAGTTCGACGTACTCCGGCGGCGCGTCGTGGAACAGCCGGTCGGGCTCGTGGAGCAGTTCGATCGCCCGATCGAAGTCGGTCGCGAGCGCGTTACGGAGGGGCTCGGCGACGGCGAGTTTCGCGCCCGTGCCCGCGAGCGCGAGGCCGTCGAGCGCCAGATCGCGCTCGACGGCGACCCACAGCGCCACGGCCCCGCCCAGCGAGTTCCCGCAGAGGACGGTCGCGTCCGTCGCCTCCGCGACGGCGACGGCGTCGTCCGCGTACGCGTCGAGCGCCTTGGGGCCGGCGGGGACGTCGACGTCGTCGCTGTCGCCGTGGCCCGACAGATCGAGCGCGACGACCGGGAACCGATCGCTCAGGCGCGCCTGCGCCTTCCAGACGTCCTTGCTCCCGCCGCTCCCGTGCACGAAGCAGACCGTCGGCCCGTCGCCGCCGCGGTCGGAGACTCGGTAGGCCGTGTCGCGCCCGTGATGCGTGACCCGCTCCATGGGTGTCGATACCGTGCATCATATATAAATGCTCACGGCAGCGCCGAACGCGCGCCGGTGGCTCCCGATCGGGCTCGAACCGCAACACTACCGATACGCCGACAATATCTCACGTCCTGCGATTATTGGCGACATGTTTATATACTCTCGCGCCTAACTTGTAGTTAGCATGAATCCCCAACAGACCCGATCGACCGGCGACGGCGCGTTGCTCCGCCGGTACGAGTACGAGGACAGATGGGTCGTCGCCGCCGATCTGGGTGCCGACGCCGAGCACGTCTCGGTCGACACCGTCGGCGAGACCGCGATCGTCGTTATCGAGGGCGACGGCGAGCCCGTCGAGTCGGAGTTCGAGCTCCCGAGCGAGGCCGACTCGGTCGCCGTCGAGAACGGCGTGGTCACCGTGGAGGGCCAGCGATGAAACTCACGGTCAGACCGCTCAAGCAGAAGGACGCCGGGCGTCGCCTCGCTGCGATCGACCGGGTCGCCGCCGAGGAGCTCGGGCTTTCCGGCGGTGACATCGTCCGCGTCGAGGGCGCTGACGGCGCCGCGATCGCGCGCGTCTGGCCCGGCTACCCCGAAGACGACGGGACCGGCGTCGTGCGGATCGACGGCCGACTCCGTCAGGAGGCCAACGTCGGTATCGACGACCACGTGACCGTCGAGGACGTCGACGTCTCGCGGGCCGAGTCGGTCACTATCGCCTTCCCGAGCCAGCTCCGCGTCCGCGGGCAGATCGCCCCGTTCATCCGCGACAAGCTCTCCGGGCAGCCGGTGACCGAGGGGCAGACGATCCGCACGTCGATGGGTTTCGGCCTGATGGGCGGCCAGTCGCAGGCGGTGCCGATGAAGGTCGCCTCGACGACCCCCTCGGGGACCGTCGTCATCACCGACGACACCGAGATCGAGATCTCGGAGGTCCCCGCCGAGGAGCTGACCGGCCAGAGCGAGGGCGGTGACGGAGCGAGCGACGGCCCCGACGTGGCCTACGAGGACATCGGCGGGCTCGACAGCGAGCTCGAACAGGTCCGGGAGATGATCGAGCTGCCGATGCGGCACCCGGAGCTGTTCAAGCGGCTCGGCATCGACCCGCCGAAGGGCGTGCTCCTGCACGGCCCGCCGGGCACGGGGAAGACCCTGATCGCCAAGGCCGTCGCCAACGAGATCGACGCGAACTTCCACACCATCTCCGGCCCGGAGATCATGTCGAAGTACTACGGCGAGTCCGAGGAGAAGCTCCGCGAGGTGTTCGAGGAGGCGTCGGAGGAGGCGCCGGCGATCATCTTCATGGACGAGCTCGACTCCATCGCGCCAAAGCGCGAGGAGGCCGGCGGCGACGTCGAACGGCGCGTCGTGGCCCAGCTGCTCTCGCTGATGGACGGGCTCGAAGAGCGCGGCGAGGTCGTCGTCATCGGGGCGACGAACCGTGTCGACGCCATTGACCCCGCGCTCCGGCGCGGCGGCCGGTTCGACCGCGAGATCGAGGTCGGCGTCCCCGACCGCGACGGTCGCAAGGAGATCCTGCAGGTCCACACGCGGAACATGCCGCTGGTCGACGAGATCGACTTGGACGAGTACGCGGAGAACACCCACGGCTTCGTCGGCGCCGACCTAGAGTCGCTGGCGAAGGAGTCCGCGATGCACGCGCTGCGGCGCATCCGCCCCGAGCTCGACCTCGAAAGCGACGAGATCGACGCCGACGTGTTGAACTCCATCCAGGTCACGGAGTCCGACTTCAAGGAGGCGATGAAGGGGATCGAACCCTCCGCGCTCCGCGAGGTGTTCGTCGAGGTCCCCGACGTGAGCTGGGAGCAGGTCGGCGGCCTGGAAGACACCAAAGAACGGCTCCGCGAGACGATCCAGTGGCCGCTGGAGTACCCCGAGGTGTTCGAGGAGCTCGACATGCAGGCCGCCAAGGGCGTCCTGATGTACGGCCCGCCGGGCACGGGGAAGACCCTGCTCGCGAAGGCCGTCGCCAACGAGAGCGAGTCGAACTTCATCTCGATCAAGGGGCCAGAACTGCTGAACAAGTTCGTGGGCGAGTCCGAGAAGGGCGTCCGCGAGGTGTTCAGCAAGGCTCGCGAGAACGCGCCGACGATCGTGTTCTTCGACGAGATCGACTCGATCGCGACCGAGCGCGGGCAGAACTCCGGCGACTCCGGCGTCGGCGAGCGCGTCGTCTCCCAGCTGCTGACGGAGCTCGACGGGCTCGAATCGCTGGAAGACGTGGTCGTCATCGCGACGACGAACCGCCCGGACCTCATCGACTCGGCGCTGCTCCGGCCCGGTCGGCTGGACCGCCACGTGCACGTCCCCGTCCCCGACGAGGACGCGCGTCGGAAGATCCTGGAGGTTCACACCCGCAACAAGCCGCTGGCCGACGACGTCGACCTCGACGCCATCGCCCGGAAGGCCGAGGGCTACGTCGGCGCCGACATCGAGGCGGTGGCCCGCGAGGCGTCGATGAACGCCTCCCGGGAGTTCATCGGCAGCGTGTCGCGCGAGGAGGTCGGCGAGTCCGTCGGCAACGTCCGCGTGACGATGCAGCACTTCGAGGACGCGCTGAACGAGGTGAACCCGAGCGTCACTCCCGAGACGCGCGAGCGCTACGAGGAGATCGAAAAGCAGTTCCGGCGGTCGGAGGTCGAGTCCGCGGAGACCGAGCCCGGCACGGCGTTCCAGTAGTCGGTCTGCCCGGTTCCGGTAGTCTGTCTGCCCGGTTCCGGTGGTCGATCCAACGGGTTCGGATAGTCGGTCCGAATCGGTCGCGGCTGCGGTTTCTTTTTAAATGACGCCGAGCGTCGAGAGCAGGTAGAACGCGGCGACGACGGCGATACCGATCGTGACGAGCCGCCACGCGAGCTTCAACACGAACTTCCCGAGGACGATCACGATCGCGATCGCGACGAGCGCGACGAGGAGCTGTCCCGTCTGGCTGGCGAGGATGCCGGCCTGCAGCGGTACCGAGGCTGCGAGCGCGGCGAGCGAAGCGGTCATGGCTTGGACCACGGCGACGTCGGGCATAAGCTTGGGGGCGCGGACGGGAAGGGGACGGGCAATTATGCCATTCTGACAGGTCTGCGGCAATTCCTGCGCCTGACGACGACGAATGATCACCGGTGTGGCGGGCCGATATCCCGGCACTCCGCCGACCGGTCCGGGAAGCCATCGCCGACGAACCCCCCTTCTGTTCCGGTGGGGAGCCGTCTTCTCACGGGAGTTTTCCCGATCGGGAACCAGTTTCACTCCGGTTTGACTACGCTTATGTGTCCGGAGACCATCCCCTTCTGACGTACCGAAACGCAGCGTCAGACGCCCGGAACGGACGTTGTATAACGAATCGTACATATAGGCTCTGTCGGGTCCACGTATCCGAACCTACAAGGGCCCGCCTCGCCAGTACTCCAACACTACAGATGATCCATATCTCACGCCAACCGAGCGGGGTGGCCGTCGAATGAGCAGCGACGGCGTCGCCGCCGACGAACTCGAACTGCCGATCAAACGCACAACGGGCGACACGATGGAGGAGCGCCTCACCGCCAACGCCTACCACAACATTCTGCCCGCGCGCTACCTCCAGAAGAACGCGGACGGGGAGAACATCGAGAACCCCGAGGAGCTGTTCGACCGCGTCGCGCGCAACGTCGCGCTCGCGGAGGCCGTCTTCGAGGCCGAGAAGCAGGGCGTCGAGGTCACGGTCACGCCCGACCAGCTGAAGCCCGACCACCCGCGGCGCGACGAACTCGCGGAGGACGTGTTCGGCGCCGGCACCACCGCCGCGGACGACGCGGAGACGACGCTGACCGCGCACAACGTCAACAAGTTCGCGTACGACACCGTCGTCCCCGAGCTTCCCGACAGCGTGCGCGAGCACGTCGAGGCGACCGCGGACCGCTTCCGCGAGGGGATGGAACGG
>Ga0207720_100409_pt1 | contig 30365 bp, 30 predicted proteins | sample A23P2SouthBayCA_2_FD_187751 | JGI IMG/M metagenome (GOLD analysis project Ga0207720, IMG submission 187751) | Aerobic enrichment media microbial communities from Eden Landing Ponds, California, USA - A23 E3 (2) (SPAdes) | ecosystem: Environmental > Aquatic > Marine > Unclassified | place...
AACGAGGGAGCGAACGGAGTGAGCGACGAGTGAGGAGCGCAGTGAGCGTGCGGCCTCCTCACGGCTGGGGCTTTGAAGCTGTTCACCGCAGCACCATCGGTCACGTATAAACAGCCGACAGCAACACCACTCGGTCCCGTATAAATAACCGATCAGCCGAATCAAGACACAGACTCCCGCTATCGATCAAAAAGGGTCGTTCGGTGGACAGCCGTGTCACCTGGCTCTACTCTCGTCTTGATCGTCGTCGATGTCGATCCCGGCGGGATCGTTCCACTCGTCAGCCTCGTCGTCGTCCGCCTCTGTCCCGGCCGGACCGAGTCCCTTCTCCCCGCGCCGGCGCTCGTGGACGGCGAGGCCGGCCTTGCGCGCCTCGTTCCCCTGCGCGTACGGGTCTTTGGACGGGTCGTAGTCGCGTTCGCTGCGCTCGAACACGTACGCGAAGAAGCCGAACAGCGGGACGAAGAAGGCGATGAGCGCCCACTTCCGTCGGTCCATCCCGTGGTTCGGCGCGTCGAGGTACGCGTAGGCCGCGAAGGCGATCAGCCACACGAGCGGGACGCCGACGAGGATGACGGCGATGAGCGGTTGCATACCCTCGCTTCGACCTCGACGACATAAACGCACGGGTCGGATGCGCCGATCTCGAACGCTCGTACGACCGCCGAAGGACACTACCCCGTCGGCCACGTATCGCCCCCATGCACGTGTTCTGGCACCGTCGCGACCCGCGGACCCGCGACAACGCGGGGCTCGCGGCTGCCGCACGGTCGGGGACCGTCCTCCCCGCGTTCGTCTACGACGCCGATCTGTTCGAGACGCTGGGTGCGCGTCAGCGCGCGTTCGTCCTCCGCCACGTCGGGCGACTGAAGGCGCGCTACCGGACGCTCGATAGCGATCTCATCGTCCGGGTCGGCGACCCCGAAGCGGTTCTCGTCGAACTCGCCGAGGAGTACGGCGCGGAGGCGGTGGCCTACAACGAGTACTACCGACCGGCTCGACGCGATCGCCAGCGGGCCGTCGAGGCGGCGCTCGCGAGCGCCGGAATCGCGACCGAGACCCACACCGACGCCGTGCTGGTCGATCCCCGCCGGCTGGAAGAGCGCTACGCGAACCACGGTCGGTTCCGCGACGACTGGGACGCCGTTCCGAAGCGGGACCCGTATGCGGAGCCCGAACCGGAGGCGTTCGCGACCGTGCGCGACGGAGAGACGGTCCCGGAACGAGACGCCGACATCGACCTCCCGGAAGCAGGGTACGAGGCCGCCCGCGAGCGGTTCGACGGCTTCCTCGAACGCGGGATCCGGTCGTACGCCGACACGCGCGACGACCTCGCGCGAGCCGTCGAGGAACCCACCCGCGCGGTGTCGCGAATGTCGCCGTACCTCGCGGCGGGCGCCATCGGAATCCGAGAGGTGTGGGCGGCCGCGACCGACGCGTTCGAGGCGGCGACGGGCGACGAGCGCCGTAACGTCGACAAGTACCGCGACGAACTGTCGTGGCGCGAGCAGATGTACCACCTGCTGTACTACACCCCCGATCTGGCCGTCTCGAACTACAAGTCGTTCCCCAACGCGATCGCGTGGCGCGACTCCGACGAGGACTTCGATGCGTGGACGCGCGGCGAGACCGGCTACCCGCTCGTCGACGCCGGGATGCGCCAACTGAACGCGGAGGGGTACGTCCACAACCGGCCGCGGCAGGTGGTCGCGAGCTTCCTGACGAAACACCTCCTGATCGACTGGCGGCGCGGGGCGCGCCACTTCACGGAGCGGCTGATCGACCACGACCACGCCTCGAACCACGGCGCATGGCAGTGGACCGCCTCCACAGGCACCGACTCCGTCGACGTGCGTATCTTCGACCCGGTGGCGCAGATGGCGAAATACGACGCGAACGCACGCTTCGTGAAGGCGTACGTCCCCGAACTGCGCGACGTACCGGCCGAGGCGGTCGTCGACTGGCCGACGCTCTCGCGGGACGAGCGCGAGGAACTCGCGCCCGACTATCCGCACCCGATCGTCGACCGGAACGAGGGGTACGAGCGCGCGCAGCGCGTCTTCGAGGAGGCGCTCGGGAAGCGGTGAGCGAATCACCACTCGGCGAACGACGTCACGCGGGACGCGAACCGCCGGTAGGGTCGTCTCACTGCCCTCGCTCGATCCGACGGTTTAAAAGCCTCACCGTAGCAACGACCCGCTAATGAGTCTCGTCGTTACCGACACCCTGGAAGACGAGCGCGTCGAGTTCACGGCCGACGGCGACGTCACGCTGTACGTCTGCGGCCTGACGGTGTCGGACGACCCCCACCTCGGACACGCCCGCCTGTGGTTCCACGCGGACGTGCTCCACCGCTGGCTCGACCACGTCGGCTACGACGTGCGCCACGTCGAGAACGTCACCGACGTCAACGAGAAGATCACGGCCCGCGTCGGCGAGCGCGACGAGTGGGCCGCCGAGCGCGACGTGGCCGAGACGTTCACCGCGACCGTCTTCGACGCGATGCGCGGGCTGAATCTCTTGCGGGCCGAGGTGTACCCCCGCGTCACCGAGCACGTCCCGGAGATCCGCGACCTCGTCGAGACGCTGATCGAGAAGGGGTACGCCTACGAGTCGAACGGCTCCGTCTACTTCGACGTGACCGCGTTCGACGACTACGGGAAGCTCTCGAACCAAGACGTGACGGAACTCGAAGCGCAGGGCGAACCGGACGAGCGGTCCGAGAAGCGCAACCCGTCCGACTTCGCCCTGTGGAAGGCCGACGGCGTGAGCGAGACCGCCGCGCGCGAGCACGCGAAACACGACCACGGCGCCGAGACGCCCGCGGGCGAGACGTGGGACTCCCCGTGGAGCGAGGGCCGGCCCGGATGGCACGTCGAGTGCTCGGCGATGTCGACCACGCACCTCGGCGACACGCTCGACGTCCACATGGGCGGGCGCGATCTGGTCTTTCCCCACCACGAGAACGAGATCGCGCAGTCGGAGGCGGCGACCGGCGAGACGTTCGCGCGCCACTGGCTCCACGTGGGACTCCTCGAAATGGAGGGCGAGAAGATGTCCTCCTCGATCGGGAACTTCTGGACCGTGCCGGACGCCTTGGAGGAACTCGGCGTCAACGTCGTCCGCACCTTCTACGCCGGGGCCGCTTACCGCTCCGAGCAGGCGCTCACCGAGGAGACGATCGCCGAGGCCGAGGAGCGCTGGGAACGCCTCTCGCGGACCTACGACCGGGCCGTCGAGGCGCTCGACTCCACGGAAGCCCGCGCGAAGGCCGAGGACGACGACCTCCGCGAGGGCGTCGAAACCGTCCGCGACGACTTCGCGACCGCGATGAACGACGACCTGAACCTCCGGGAGGCGACCGCGGCGCTGTTGGACCTGACCGACGCGGTGAACCGACACGTGGACGGGGTCGAGGACGGGTCCGCGGACGCGTACGACTACCGCGCCCTCCGCGAGGCGGTCGAGGCGTTCGAGGACCTCGCCGGCGACGTGCTCGGCCTTCAGTTCGAGACCGAGACCGACGGCGACGTGGATCTGGCCGGCGAACTGGTCGAACTCGTGTTAGACGTGCGCGAGGCCGAGCGCGAGGCCGGCAACTACGAGCGCGCCGACGAACTCCGCGACGCGCTCCGCGAGGTCGGCGTCGAGATCGAGGACGGCCCGGACGGGGCGACGTACCGGTTCGAGTAGTGCGTGGATTCGGGTTTGACACGTATCGTCGGTATCGCGGTGACGACTGGCAAAGCCTCAGCCACTCGCTTATAAATGATTGACAGCAGTTTCGCGGAGAACAGCTCCAAAGCCCCAGTCGCGAGGACGAAGCTCGGCGACGTAAGCACTGGAAGGAGCAAGCGTAGCGAGCGACTGAAGCGCGCAGCGAGCCGCGCGAGTCCTCGCGACTGCCCCTTTGAATCCCACCCAACCGCGACCGCGACCGCACCTCATACCTCCCCAGCCTCGCGGCTCCCTTCGGTCGCCGCGTCCCTCGCACCGTCGTCACCGGCGGCGAAGCCGCCGGCTGCCAGAGGAACCGAAGGTCCCTCGCGGCCAGCGGCCCTTGGGGCCGCTGGCCGGGGCGCGCCACCGCATCGCCGTGTTCATTTATAAACAGACGTCTCCGTCCGGCGTGCGTTTAAATACTGCATCGCCGACGGCTCGATGAGTTCTTACTCCAACACGTGCTCGGTGTCGTACGACCCGAGCACCTTGACCCAGCCGTTGTCGGCGATGGCCTCGATGTCCTCGACCGCCTTCCCCATGTGGTCCTCGTAGAGCCCGGCGTCGACGTCGAAGTGGAACAGGTAGTCGCCGAGGCGTTCGCCGCTCGGGCGCGACTCGATCCGCGAGAGGTTGAGGTTGCGGTCGGCGAACGCCTCCAGCAGTTCTAGGAGGAGTCCCGGGTAGTTCGCGTTCGGGTAGACTATCAGGGTCGTCTTCCCGCCGGCGTCGGACCGATCGGACTCGGGCCCCACGACGAGGAACCGGGTCGCGTTGGAGGTGCGGTCCTGGATGTCCTCGGCGAGGATAGTGAGGTCGTCGCCCGCGTTGTCCGGGTGTCCGATCCCGGCGACGCGGGCGTCCTCGCGGGCGCGCTCGACGCCGCGGGCGGTGGAGGCGACCGCTTCGAGCCCCGCGTTCGGGTAGTTGGCCTCCAGCCAGTTGCGACACTGCGCGAGCGCCTGCGAGTGGCTGGCGACGACGTCGAACTCCGACCCCTGCGCGAGGAGGGCGTGTCGGATCGGGGTGACGATCTCGCGGGTGACCGCCACGTCGAAGTCGGCCAGCGCGTCGAGGCTCTCCGTGACGGAGCCCTCGATGCTGTTCTCGATGGGGACCACACCGCGCTCGAACTCGCCGGCCGCGACGGCGTCGACGATGGCGGTGACCGATTCGCGGAACGACACCTCGGCGGCGACGGCCCGCGCCGCACGGTGTGAGTACGTGCCGGCGGGACCGAGCGTGACGGCGTTCATCGACCCTACCTATCAGACGATATTAAAAAAGCATGCGGGGTCTCATCTGTCCGCGCCGCCTGCTCCGTCGGTCGGCACCGCTGCCAGCGCCTCCTCGACGACCCGGACGGCGGTCGCTCCGTCGCGCCGTCCCACGACGACGACGAGCGCGTCGCCGGCGACCCCCGCGGCCGCGACGGCGACGCCGACGGCGTCGAGGCGGCGGAGGACGGCTGCGTGCGCTCCGGCGTCGACCTCGCCGGTCGCGATGATCGCCGTGTCGCGCCCCTCGGAGACGACCGCCGCGCCGCCCACGCGGAGGAGGGGATCGGCGTCTCCGGAGGCGTCGGCCTTGGAAGCGTCGACCACTCCGACCCCGCTCCGCATCGACACGCTCGCGGTGCGCTCGGCGGTCGCGTACGCGGGGAGATCCTCGCGGAACCGGCGGAGGGCGGTCGCGATCGCGTCGGTGTCGGCGCCGCCGTCGCCGCCGAGGTCGGCCTCGTCGGCCAGCCACGCGGCGGCGGCGCTGTGGTTGAGGACGCCGGCGCGGAGCGCGTCGAGGACGAACGGACGCGCCCGGGCCGCCTCGCGGGTCTCGGCTGCGAGCGACATGGCCGAACCTGCGGCGCGGGGCGGCATGGCGGTTTCGGTCGGGGTCGGCGACTGCCGCCCCGCGAGCGAGCGGCAAGAACCCGGTTTCCCGCGGCGTCGCACACGCCGAAGTCCCTAAGAGCGGCGCGCCCCCAGCGTGCGTATGCAGTCGCTCGTCATCGTCGCACACGGCTCACACCTCAATCCGGAGTCGAGCGCGCCGACGTACGACCACGCGGACACCATCCGCGCGACCGGCGCCTTCGACGAGGTAAAGACCGGCTTCTGGAAGGAGGAACCGCACTTCCGCGAGGTGCTCCGCACCGTCGAAGGCGACGAGATCTACGTCGTCCCGCTGTTCGTCTCCGAGGGCTACTTCACGGAGCAGGTGATCCCCCGCGAACTCCGGCTGGAGGGGTGGGACGTCTCCGAGTGGGACTCCGACGGCCTCTCGGCCGACCAGGCCACCCTCGTCGCCGAGGATATCGACCGAGAGGTCCACTACTGCGGTCCGGTGGGGACCCACCGCGCCATGACCGACGTGATCGTCCGGCGCGCGGAGTCCGTGACGGCCGACCCCGACGTGGGCGAGGGGTTCGGGCTCGCCGTCGTCGGCCACGGCACCGAGCGCAACGAGAACAGCGCGAAGGCGATCGAGTACCACGCCGACCGGATCGCCGAGCGCGACCGCTTCGACGAGGTGCGGGCGCTCTACATGGACGAGGATCCGGAGGTCGACGACCTCCCCGAGTTCTTCGAGAGCGACGACGTCGTTCTCGTCCCCCTGTTCATCGCTGACGGTTACCACACCCAAGAGGACATCCCGGAGGACGTTGGGCTCTGCGAGGACCACACCGAGGGGTACGACGTGCCCACCGAGGTGGACGGCACCCGGATCTGGTACGCGGGCGCCGTGGGCACCGAGCCCCTGATGGCCGACGTGATCCTGGAGCGCGCGGCCGACGCCGGCGCCGACCTCGGGACCGCGCTCGACGACGTGCGCGAGACGACCCGCGTCGCCACGGGGGACTGACCGTGGCCGACCCCACCCCCGCGAGCGCCGAGACCGAGGCGGGCGAGCCCGAAGTCCCGGACGTCGACCTCCCGAGCGACGCCTTCGACGCGGTGCTCGACGCGCTCGCCGACCGCGACGCCGACGAACCCCTCCGGTTCGAGGGGTTCACCGTCGCGCGTGACACCGAAATCGGCGACGACGGCGACGCCGGTGACGCGCCGGGCGAGTACCGCCTCGACCCCGCCGCCGGCGACTCCCGGACTGGCCTGAGCGAGCGCGACCTCCACGAGGCGCTCGCCGAGCGCGCCCCCGCGGTCACGGACTGGTACGTCTTCGAGCGCATCGTCGGCGAGTTCGGCCCGCGCCGCGCGTTCCTGCGCTGGCTGGAGGACGCCGACGGGGCGACGGTGGCGGACCGGTACGCCGCGCTCGCCGAGGGGATCGAGCGCGCGTGGGGCGAACTGAAGATTACGGCCACCGTCACCGACCGCGGCGAGCGCCGATACGACGTGCGCCACGCCGACGACGCCGGCGTTCCGGTCGACGATCTGGACAGCTACGAGGACCCGCTCGATGCCCGGGACCTCGTCACGCTCGACGAGGAGGGACGGTACCGCCCCCTCAAAACCGCGCCGACGCTCGCGGGCGGATGGGTCTTCCCCGACCTCGGCGCGCGGGACGCGTACGAGGTCGTCGAAACCGTCTACCCCGCGACGGTCGCGAACTGGCATCGAGAGCGCGAGGGCGAACTCGACGTGACCCACTGGCGCGAGACGATGGCGCGACAATCCGGCATCTACGGCGTCGTGAAGACGTGGGACCGCGGCGAGGGCCACGAGCACGTCAATTGGGTCGCCGAGGCGTGCTGTGACGACTCGCAGTGTCTGAAGCGTCGCGAGTGGCAGTACGACGAGGAGACCGACCTCGACGTCGACGGTGGCGACGGCGTCTTCCCCTGCCGCGAGCCCTGCTCGGTCGTCGTGAGCGCCGCGCGCAAGTGGACCCGGCTGGAGAGCGAACAGCCCCGGACCTACGAGTTCGACCTGACGCCGAGCGAGAAGGAGCAGGTGGAGGCGATCATCGACGCGGTCGCCGACGGCCGGATCGACGAGATCCGCGAGGCCGACACGAAGGAGGGTGCGAACCGCTACCGCACCCGCTTTTTACGCGCCAAGTTGTTCGACGACGAGGGGAATCTCGGCGGCGTGCCGACGGAGCCGGACGGGGACGAAGAGGACGAGAACGACGAGGACGAAGACGACGAGGAGTAGCGCGCGCTGCGCCGACCTCGTTTTGTACCGTCTCGCGCCGTGGTCTGCGATTTTCATTTATAAACAGCAGTGAGCGAGCGCGACAACTGTTTATAAAGAACTGCGGTGGCGCGCCTCCGAGCGGGCCATCGGCCCGCGAGGAGCCCGCGAGGGAGTCGGCGCGGCGCTTATAAGCGCCGCGCCGACGAGGCTGGAGAGGCATGAGGTGCGGTGCAGTTGTGGTCGGGCGGGACTCAAAGGGGCAGTCGCGAGGACGAAGGCGCGCGACGCAAGGACCGCGGGAACGAGTGAAACGAGTGACGAGGACCGCAGCGAGCGCACCGAGTCCTCGCGGCTGGGGCTTTGGAGATGTTCACCGCAGCACTATCGATCACTTATAAACAACCGACGGCAACACCGCTCGATCGCTTATAAACAACCGACGGCAACACCGCTCGATCGCTTATAAACAACCGACGGCAACACCGCTCGATCGCTTATAAACAACCGACAGCAACACCGCTCGATCGCTTATAAACAACCGATCAACCGAATCCTTACACATACTCCCAAAATCGTTCGCTGCGGTGTCTGTGCCACTGCAACCGAAACCGAACACCACTGGGGAAGATCGCAATGGAGCCGGTCGGCTATTCGCCGTCGTCCGTCTCCGACTCGACGAACTCCATCCCGCGGATCTCGAACCGCGCCCCTCCGTCGTCGCCCTCGGTCACCGACACCTCCCAGCCGTGCGCCGAGACGACCTGCTGGATGATCGTCAGGCCGAGCCCGGTTCCGGACTCGCCGGTGGTGAACCCGTCGACGAACACCTGGTCGCGCTCGTCCTCGGGTATCCCTGCGCCGTCGTCTTCGACGTAGACGCCGTCGCCGTCCGCTACGTCGCCGACGCGGATCGCCACGCCCTCGCCGCCGTGTTCGATCGCGTTCCGGAACAGGTTCTCGAACACCTGCTGGAGCCGGCTCCAGTCGCCCAGCACGACCCGATCGGTGTCTATCTCGAGGGTCGCGTCTTTCGCGTTCACGAACGACCAACATTCCCGGGCGAGCTCGTCGATCCGGATCTCCTCGCGACCTCCGATCGTCTGCCCCTCGCGGGTGAGGAACAGCAGGTCGTCGATAAGCGCCTCGATCCGGTGTATCGCGTCGCGGCACCGCTCGAAGTACTCGGGGTCGCCGGTCTGTTCGGCCATATCGAGGTAGCCGTCGACGATGCCGAGCGGGTTCCGGATGTCGTGGGAGACGACGCGGGTGAACTCCTCCAGCTGGTCGCGCTGCTGTTGCATCCGTTCGGTGGCCCGCTTCTGGAAGATCTCGTAGCTCACCCACTGGGCCATCAGCTCCACGAACGTCTCCTCGTCCTCGGAAAAGGGACGGTCGCGCGCTTCGGTGTCCGCGAAACAGAAGGTGCCGTACACGTCCCGGTTGACGACGACCTTGGCGCCGATGTACGTCTCAAGTCCGAACTCCTCGTAGGCGGCGTCGTCCTCCCACCCCTCGACGCGCGCGTGCTGGACGGTCAGCGCGCCGTCGACGTCGACCGTCTTCCGGCAGTACGCCTTCGACAGCGGACAGCTCCGGCCGGTCTGCAGCAGTTCATGGTCGCCGCTCGCGGCGACGATGTGCTGGGTGTCGTCGTCGATCTCGGTGAGAAAGCCGGTCTCTACGCCGAGGTACACACAGCCCAGGTCGAGGAGATCCGGGAGCTTGCTCTCGAACGGGCGCTCCTGCTCCGCCGTGATCCGGTACATCCGGCGCAGAGCGTCGCCTTCGGACAGTTCCACGTCATCCATCGTGTATCACGACCCGTGATACCGTCTCACTGGCACGCAGCATTAAACCGGCGGGTTTTGGCGGTCCCGCCGGGGGCTACCCGGCCGGCGGACGCTGACCGGCGGCGGGTCGACCCCCCGAGCCGACCCCGCTACTCGTAGGCCGCGATACCGGTCAGGTCCTCTCCGAGCACGAGCGTGTGGATGTCGTGCGTACCCTCGTAGGTGTACACCGTCTCCATGTTGGCCATGTGGCGCATCGGCGAGTAGTCGGTCGTGATCCCGTTACCGCCGAGCATCTCCCGGGCGATCCGCGACTGGTCGCGCGCCGTGCGGACGTTGTTCCGCTTCGCCATCGAGACGTGCCGGGGCGTGAGATCGCCGCGCTCTTTCAGGTCCGCGAGTCGGTACGCGAGCAGCTGGGCGGTGGTGATCTGGGTGGCCATCTCCGCGAGCTTCTCCTGTTGGAGCTGGAACCGGGCGATCGGCCCGCCGAACTGGTCGCGGTCGAGCGCGTAGTCGCGCGCCTGCTCGAAGCAGTCCCGCGCCGCGCCCACCGCGCCCCACGCGATCCCGTAGCGGGCCTGCGTGAGACACGAGAGCGGCCCCTTCATTCCCGACACGCCCGGTAACACGTTCTCCTCGGGAACGCGCACGCCCTGTAAACTGATCTCGCCGGTGATCGACGCGCGCAGCGAGAGTTTGTCGTCGATCTCGTTCGTGGTCACGCCGTCGCGGTCCGTCTCGACGAGGAACCCGCGGACGGGGGCCTCGTCGTTAGCCCCGCGATCTCCCTCTCCTCCGGACACGTCGCGCGCCCAGACCACCGCCACGTCGGCGATCGGCGCGTTCGTGATCCACGTCTTCGAGCCGTCGAGGACGTACTCGTCCCCGTCCGTCCGCGCCGTGGTCTCCATCCCGGCGGGGTCCGAGCCGTGGTCCGGCTCCGTGAGCCCGAAACAGCCCACCGCCTTCCCCTCGCCGAGCGCGGGCAGCCACCGCTCCTTCTGGTCGTCGCTGCCGTAGGCGTGGATCGGGTACATCACTAAGGCGCCCTGCACGCTCGCCATCGACCGGAGCCCGGAGTCGCACGCCTCCAGCTCCTGCATCAGGATACCGTACGCCGTCTCAGAGACGTTCGGGAGGCCGTACCCGTCGAGGTTCGGCGCGTAAAACCCCATCTCACCCATCTCCTCGATCAGTTCCGTCGGAAACGTGCCCGCCTGAAAGTGGGCGCCGATGTCGGGTCGCACCCGCTCGTCGACGAACTCCCGAGCCGTGTCGCGGATCAGTCGCTCCTCCTCGCCGAGGTCAGCTTCCAGTCCCACGTAATCGAGCATAATCGTTCGTGGGTAACCGGCAGAGAAAACAGTTCTGGGGGCGAAGACGGGAGCGATCGGCGCCGGACACGGCGGTTCCGCCCTACGACCCCAACTGCTCGCGCGCGAACTTCGCTAACAGCGGGATGTCGGAGAGGTGGAGCAGCTTCGCCATCGACGACTTCTCTCCCTGGTTCGCCCGCTCGAGCGTGTTCTCCTCTGCCTTCCGGAGGTCGCGCATGAACTGGTCGTATCGCTCGTTGGGCGCGAGGTACAGCAGCCGCGTGAGCATCAGCCGCGACTTCATCCGCGGGGCCACGTCGCGGTGCCAGAGCCGCTCGTAGACGGCGAGGCTCTCGGCGTCGAGCCGACGCTCCGAGTCGGTGAGACACCGGTCGACGGTGGCCGCCGCGGCGCGGGCCGACTTCATCCCCTTATGGATCCCCTCACCCCACAGCGGGTCGATGGAGGGGACCGTGTCGCCGATCGCGAGGAAGCGGTCGGTGTGCATCTCGTCGGGCATCTGGATGTGCGCGGAGCCGCGGTGGATCTTCCCGTCGATCTTCTCGGCGTCGGCGAAGCGGGGGTCGCGGTCGACCCACGCGTCGAGGTAGCCGTCGACGGTCTGCCCCTCCTGTGCGAACTCGCGGTGGCGGTCGTTCTGGATGTAACAGATGCCGACCTTCGCCGTGTCCTCGCCGGTCGCGAAGATCCACGAGTAGCCGCCGGGCGCGATGTCGTGGTCGAGCCGGAGCATCATCGCCCGCCGCAGGTCGGCGTACTCCGGGTGGTTCATCTCGACGCCCTCCATCTCGTACTCGATGCCGATCGCCTGGTTTTCCCGCTCCAGATCGACCACGTCGAGCGCGCTCGCGATCGGCGCCGCGGGGCCGGTGGCGTCGACGACGACCTCGCCGTACACCTCCTCGTCGCCGTTGTACCGGACACCCTCGATGACGCCGTCGTCGTCGAGGATCGGTCGCGACACCCGGGAGTCGAACCGGTACTCGGCGCCGCTCTCGCGGCCGTCCGCGACGAGGAACCGCTTGAACTCGGCGAACTCCAACACCGCGCCGGGCTGGTAGCTCTTGTAGTGGCTGTTGGGCGACTCCAACACCACGTCGTCGGTGTACGACATCACCACGTCGTCGGGGATACCGAAGGAGGACATCATCGACGGGAACGTTCCGGCAGTCGACTTGTTGCTCTGGCGGGGGAACTCGTCTTCCGACTCCGTTTCGAGAACGACGACGTCGTAGCCTCGCGTCGCCAGGTCGCGAGCGCACTGGGCGCCCGCCGGTCCGGCACCCGCGATCACGACGTCGTAACGATCAACCATATACCCGTGAAAACGGACCCACGTAATTAGGCTTGCTGAAACCGGTCGCAAAGGGGCCGTGGCCCGGCTCGGTCGCCGGATTTTGGCGATATACGGAGGTCGGAATCTCGGTCTCGATCCGAAGCGTGTCGACCGAGTCGGAACCCCTCCGGGAAAACCGCCCGCGTGCTCGGCGACTGGTCAGTAGAACTCGCGGACGAGGTCCGTCGCGCTCTCGGGCGCGCCGTCCGGGATGACGGACATGTCCTCGTCGACGCCGTGGCGCTCGTGGTACGGCACCGACTCCTCGTCCTGGTAGATGATCCCCTGGTGCTCGGTCTCGTCGTCGAAGATGACGTTCTTGGCGGCGTCCTTGTCGCTGGGGTCGTGGTCCGTCTCCTTCAGGTCGACCAGCGAGTCGCGGAAGTAGTCGTAGGTGTCCACGTCGTTGAACGTCACGCACGGCGAGTAGACGTTCACGAAGCCGAATCCGTCGTGTTCGACCGCCTTCTGAATGATCTCCTGGTGGCGGAGCGCGTCGGAGGAGAACGACTGCGCGATGAACGTCGCGCCCGACGCCAGCGCCAGCGCGTGCGGATTGACCGGGGGCTGTTTGGGGCCCTCGGGACTCGTCGACGTCTCGAAGTCCTCGCGGGAGGTCGGCGAGGCCTGTCCCTTCGTCAGCCCGTAGATACGGTTGTCCATCACGACGTACGTCATGTCGACGTTACGCCGGACGGCGTGGACGAAGTGCCCCGCGCCGATGGAGTAGCCGTCGCCGTCGCCGCCGGCGACCATCACTTCGATGTCGGGCCGTGCCATCTTGACGCCGGTCCCGACCGGAAGCGCGCGTCCGTGAACGCCGTGGAGCGCGTAGCTGTGCATGTACGTGCCGATCTTGCCGGAACAGCCGATGCCGGCGACGACGAAGGTGTTGTCGGGGTCGTTGCCCGTCTCCGCGAGGGCCTTCATCATCCCGTTCATCGTGCCGAAGTCGCCGCATCCCGGGCACCACGTCGGCTGCTTGTCGGACTTGAAGTCGGTGAATCGAATGTCTGAGCTCATTGGTTACGCCTCCACCCCCGTCGCGAGGGTCTCTTTGATGTCGTCTGCGAGTTCGTCCGCCTTGAACCGCACGCCGTTGTACTTGTTTATCCGGTCGACGCGGGCCAGCACGTCGTGTTCGACGAGGTCCGCGAACTGTCCCTGTTCGTTACACTCCACGACGATGACGGTCTCCGCCGCCTCGACGTCCTCGGACAGGTCCGGGCGCGGGAAGATGTACGGGACCGAGAGCACTCGGACGTCGAGTCCGTCGTCCGCGAGGAACTCGACCGCCTCGGCGAGCGCCCCCTCGTTCGAACCCCACGAGATCACGAGCGTGTCGGCGTCCGCGTCGCCGAACTCGCGCGGGCTCCAGTCCTCGCGCTCGCGGGCGGTCTCGACCTTCCGGTTGCGCTTGTCGACCTGCTCGACGCGCATCTCGGTGTCCTCGGTCCGGCGCCCCTGCTCGTCGTGTTCGAGGCCGGTGGACATGTGCGCGCCGTCGGCGGTGCCGGGGAACGCCCGCGGCGAGATCCCGTCGTCGGTGATCTCGTGGGGCTGGAAGCCGCCCGACTCGCTCAGGTGGTCGTCGATCGTCGTCTCGTCGACGACGTTGCCGCGGTCGACCTCGACCTCGTCCATGTCGAAGGTGTCCGGGGAGAACGTCTGCTCGGTGACCGCCATCGAGAGGTCGGCGGTGAGGTAGACGGGGAGCTGATACTTCTCGGCGAGGTTGAACGCCTCGACCGTCTTCCAGAAGCACTCGTCGATCGTCGTCGGCGCGAGGACGAACCGCGGCACCTCGCCGTGGCCACCGTACAGCATCTGGTTCAGGTCGCCCTGCTCCTGTTTCGTCGGCATCCCGGTCGAGGGGCCGGAGCGCATCACGTTACAGATGACGAGCGGCGTCTCCGAGGTGGCGATGAGCCCGAACGTCTCCGTCATCAGGTCGATCCCGGGACCGGAGGTGGCGGTCATCGACCGCGCGCCACCGCGGGCGGCGCCGAGCGCCATGTTGATCGCGGACAGCTCGTCTTCCGCCTGCACGACGTGGCCGCCGTAGCGCTCGATCCGACCCGTGAGGTACGTCATCACGTCGGTCGCGGGCGTGATCGGGTAGCCGGCGTAGAAGCGGCAGCCGGCCGCGATGGCGCCCATCCCGATGGCCTCGTCGCCGTTGAGGAGGACGTAGTCCTCGTCGGTGGTCTCGAGGTCGTAGTCGAACTCGTGGTCGTACTCCTCGGCGACGTACGACCGCCCCGCGCGGGCGGCCTCCTTGTTGTTGTCGACGAGCTTCTGGCCCTTGTCCGAGAAGCGCTTCTCCAGCGCGGAGTCGAGGTTCTCGATGGGGAACTCGGCGACCTCGCAGGCCGCGCCGAGCGCGACGACGTTCCGCATGATCGCCCCGCCGGCCTCCTCGGCGAGCCGCTTGAGCGGGACGTCGATCCCGATCATCCCCTCGGGTATCTCCACGTCCTGCATCGTGGTCCGCTCGCCGTCGTAGATGATCACCGACCCCTCGTGAAGCTCCGCGAGGTTCTCCTCGATGGTCCGGGGAGTCAACGCGATGAGCACGTCCAGGCGATCGACGACGCTCTGTACCTTGTCGACCGACGTTCGCACCTTGTAGGCGGTGTAGCCGCCCCGAATCCGCGATGCGAAGTCCTTCGACGTGAACACGTGTCGACCCGCCCGAGAGAGAGCTTGCGCGAAGATCTTCCCGGTCGAGTCGATGCCGTCGCCGGCCTCACCGCCGACGGCCCAGTTGAAGTCCGCAGGCATACTATACGGGGGCTTTCGCCGGACTCATCAAAAGACTTCTGGAAGGAGCTATCACAGCATTTCTGGACGTTCGTTTTGTTTTTCGCAGATATTGTCGCTTTAAAGGAGCGGGTTGCGCCGATATAGCTCGTATAGTGGACAAACGTTTTTCAGATCTCTCACGATCGACCCTCATCGTCGTCGGTGGTTTCGACGGTCGTCGAACCGAAAGCGGCGGCGCCCGGACACCGTCCGCGCCCGAGTGTGGCGCGATGACGCGTGGCGACTCTCGCTCCGATCCGACCCTCGGCCGAAGCGCCTATCGGGGGTTTCGACACGGGCAGCACCGACGCCGACGGGAACACGTTTGTGTCTCCCGGTCGGATCTGCGATATGGACACGACAGCGACAGTCAGCGCGGTCGAGGCGGTCGGCCGCGACACGTACGCCCTCCGGTTCGACGCGCCCGACGGGTTCGCCGCCGAGCCCGGCCAGTTCGTCAAACTCGGCACCGAGATCGACGGCGAGTCCGTCGCCCGCTTTTATACCCTCTCGTCGCCGACCGTCGGCGACACGTTCGAGGTGACGGTCGGCATCGACCCCGAGGAGGGCGGCGACTTCTCCGCGTTCCTCGCCGACGCCGAGGCGGGGACGGAGATGACCCTCTCCGGCCCGTTCGGCGACCAGCACTACGACGGGGAGCCGCGCGCGGTCGTGATAGCCGGCGGTCCCGGCGTCGGCCCGGCGGTCGCCATCGCGGAGCGCGCGCTCGACGACGGCGCCGAGGCCGCGGTCGTCTACCGCGACGACGACGTGTCGCACGCGGACCGGCTGGACACGCTGGGGGAGCGCGGCGCCGCGATTCACCTCCTCGACGCGGACGAGGAACTCGACGACGCGGTCGCCGCGGCGCTGACGGGGAGCGAGGGCGAGACCGTCTTCGTGTACGGCTTCGCCGATCTGGTGGCCGACGCCGAGGCCGCCGTCGAGGCCGCCGGCGGCGACGCCGACGCCGCGAAGGTCGAGAACTTCGGCTAGACGGGGTTTTGGACGTTTTAGGCGGTTATTTTTAAGTGGATTACTGAGAACCGGCGCAGACCTCCAAAGCACCAACCGCTGGCTTATAAATGGCTGATGCTGGATCGGCGGTAAACAACTCCAAAGCCCCAACCGGCGAGGCGGGCGCACGCTCGCTGCGCTCCTCGCTCAGTCGCTACCGCTCCTTCACTGCGGTGCTTGGGTCGCCTGCGCCCGCCTCGCCGGCTGCCCCTTTGAGTCCCGCCCCGCACCGCAACCGCACCGCACCTCACGCCTCCCCAGCCTCGTCGGCGCGGCGCGTATACGCGCCGCGCCGACTCCCTCGCGGGCTCCTCGCGCCCTATGGGCGCTCGGAGGCGCGCCACCGCACCGTTCATTTATAAGCGATCGTCGCCGTCGCTCGTGTCTTTTTAAAAGTCGTCGCGACCCGATCAGGCGTCGAAGGTGCCGGCGGTGAGGTAGCGCTCGCCGCTGTCCCAGAAGACGGTGACGACGAGGGGTTCGTCGCCGGCGAACGAGCCCGACTCCCGAAGCTCCGCGGCGACGTCTTTGGCCGCGAGGTTGGAGGCGCCGGACGACTGACCCACGAGCAGGCCCTCATCGCGCGCGAGCCGACGACACTCGGCCTCGGCGTCCTCGATGTCGACCGTGTGCACCTCGTCGAGGAGGTCCGTATCGAGGTTCGGCGCGACGAACCCCGGCCCCATCCCCTGGAACTCGTCGATGCCGGGCTCGCCGCCGGAGAGAACGGCGTTGTCGCTCGGCTCGACCGCGTCGATCCGCACGTCGGGGAACGCCTCGCGGAGGCGCCGCCCGGTTCCGGAGATTGTACCGCCCGTGCCGACGCCCGCGACGAGGGCGTCGACGGTGCGGTCCCCGATCTGTTCGAGGACCTCCGGTCCGGTGGTCTCGTAGTGGGCTCGGGGGTTCGCCGGGTTCTCGAACTGGCGGAGCTGAACCATTCCCTCCTCGCGTTCGAGCTCGTCGGCGCGCGCTTTGGCCTCGGAGATGTCGCCGTCGACATACTCCACGTCGGCGCCGTACGCGCGCATGAGCCGCCGGCGCTCGACCGACTTCCCCTCCGGCATCACGAGCGTCACGTCGTATCCCTTCACCGCGCCGACCATCGCCAGCCCGATGCCCGTGTTGCCGGAGGTGGGCTCGACGATTCCGTCGCCGGCCGTCAGATCGCCGGACTCCTCGGCGGCCTCGACCATGTACTTCGCCGGGCGGTCCTTCGCGGAGCCGCCCGGATTGCGCGACTCGACTTTCGCCGCCACCGTCGTCTCGGGCGGGGAGTCGACCCGCACGAGCGGCGAGCCGAGTCCGTCCAACACGTCGTCATCCATACGCGATCCCAGGAGTGCGCCATTCAAATGCCGGTGGACACCGGCAAATCGTGTCCGGCGGAGAGTTTCCGGGAGTTGCCACCGACGCGGCGTTTACAAGCCTCGACGGCGTACCGCTGCGTATGACGCTCGAAACGCTCGATCCCGATTTCGCCCGCGACGACGCCGACCACGACGCCGGCGGCCACGCCGACGCCGACTTCGATCCCGCAGTGCTCGACGCGCTCGCGGCCGACGACTACCGCTTCAAGGTGTGGGGCGGCGACTGGTGCGGCGACTGCCAGCGACAGCTCCCGGCGTTCGGCGCGGCGCTCGCCGCGGCCGGCGTCCCCGCCGACCGGATCGAGGACTTCCCGGTGACGAAGGGTCCGGACGGCAAGGAGGGCGAGGCCGTCGACGAGTACGGGATCGAGCTGATCCCGACGGTCGTCGTCGAGACCCCCGACGGCGAGGAGGTCGCGCGCTTCGTCGAAGAGGAGGACGTGTCGATCGCCGAGTTCCTCGCTCGGCAGCTCGCGGACGTGGAAGTGAGTGTGTGAGGATCTGCTAGAAGTTCAACGGAACGAGATTCTCCGACCGAGCGCATCTACCGTGTTACGAAGGAAGATCGCCGACCAGTGCGGCGCAGACGACTTCCGCGCGTGGTCAGAGTGGATCGACGAGCACCGGAGACTGGCGACTTCTAGAACAGGTCGCTAGCCACGATGAGATCACCGACTGCAGTGAATGGCACTTACAGACATTATCTCACTCAACAGTTCCTCTGAGAAATTTCCAACTCGAACCGCTCAACTTCGGAGGGTTCGAAGCCGAAAGAACTGTCACTATCAACCACAGCCTCTAACTGCGCTGGGTTGTTGCCCCGAAACCCAAACTCAAGCGTCGCGTAAGTGCTCCCGAACCCAATTCCCCTGCCAGTAAACCATTCGACCTCTGCCTCAGCGAACGCGAGGGTTTTACTCGTCGTTACAGTTGCAGTAACGTGGTACTCGTCCACGTTTTCTACGTATCCGTGAGAGAGATCTTCAACCGTGAACCCCTCTGGAACGATCACTTTGTTGTCTTTGATTTCTTCCGTCCTATGCGGGTTTTCTCCGAACACACCGTACCCGAGGAGTGAGGTAGTAGCGATGCCAGCGAAACTCAATATCTGCCTTCGTCTATCGCCACCAACTGGCGGTGAATCCCGTTCACGTTTTTCGCTCCATGACCCGAGCACCGGAATCCTCCGATGGACAACTCGCCACCCCTCGATAAATACGGGTGTGGGAAGGAGTACCGCTACGGGTGTAAGAATCATCCTGTAACCGCCGTAGAACAAACCTTCTGGCTCGCCAATGAGCGAGATGAGAGCCGGGTAAGCAAGTAAACTAACAAAGACGGCAGGTGTGTAACTCAACACATACGCGAACCTGGTAGCGCGCCCCTGCCGGTAGAGTATTATTCCGCCAACCAGGCCGCTAAGTGCGGTAATTCCGAATATAAGCGGGAAGAGAGGTTCTAGTGGACTGACACGCCTGCCTAGATTTGTTACTGGCGGGAGTGTCAGAACCCGGACACTCTGAACAAATGCCTGGGCCACAACGATCGAGGCAATTGTCCCACCCACTGCTGCGAATAGGTACCCAAACTCTGTTGATGTGTTAATTCCGTTCTCTGGACTCTCTGTGCCTCTAGAGGTGATAAATAATAAATAGATAATCACACCAAGGATACCGGTTATTAGCGTTAGACCAGACCAGAACAGCGTACTTCGATTATGCCCGTTCGCGTGAAACCCAACAGCGACTGCAAGTGCTGTCCAGATCAGCAATGTCAACAATAGTAGTTGGCTCACGGAAGTTGTCTTCTCGTCTCCTATATCAATATAACGATAGAATTACTCAGTGACTTCCATTTCCGTAGTTGCAGTCTTGCGATATTCACGATCAAATGAAAATGACACTTATACTACATTCGGGTAGTACTAGTGGTCGATGTCGAGATAGGATATCCACATGCGAAAGGATGATTTCAGATATGACTGTACTCGGGACATCACGATCTGCTATAGAAGTCGTTACTCAACACGTGAAGACCGGCCCGATCACGCCGGTCGGCCCGTGGGTTCTATCGTCTTTTATGCAACCTTGTTAGAGAACGGTCCATGCGCTTGGAGGCGATCGGGAAGCCGGACCAGTACAAAGTGTGGCTCCGCGACGACGAACTTGACGAACCCCGTCGGGCGGCTGGCAGTCACCGTGACGACCTGATCGTTCAACTCGGCGGACACGTTGAGCCCCGCAGGTGTCACGGAAAGAACTCGCGGTCCTTCTCAACGGTGAACGACCCGGAGTGTCCGAGGCTCACGCACCGATACCTCCGACTCTACGCACCGGGGTATGGCGTGGAGGCGCGCCTGCGCAACTGTTCGGATTGCGATTTAGACCGGTGCCTCAAGAGTGTTAGAATACCGAAATTGGGTGGCTGGGGAGTCCCAGCCCACCAATCCCGCACGGCCAGAGACCGTGCGCGCAGTAGGTGGGCCAACACGGTCTTGGCTCTTCGGTCAGGCGATTTCGTCGAAGTTTCGCTCGTGTACATGTTAGATGTCCTCCGGAATGTGTTCCTGCCGGCGGTGCGCTCGCTCGCGGTTGCCGGCCTTGTCGTAGTGCTTTTCGAGCACGTCCTCTGACGCGTCGCCGCGATCGCTGATCACGGGCCGAGGCGTTCCGGCCGTCCGATGCGCCGTGACCGAGCCGGTCCGGACGTGGTGTGGGGCACGCGACGACGGGCACTTACTCGCCTGTTCGGCCGGGATCGCCTCGCACTCGTCGGGGTCGCGATCGTGAGGGCACTCCTCGCCGATGACGCACGGTCGCGTCACGCAGTAGATCCACCGCTGGAGCGTCGAGACGCCCGGCCGACCGCGGTTCGTCGTGATGAGCGGCCTGCGGCCCTGATCGTCGACCGCGTCGATGCGAGGCCCGGATACGTAGTCGTCGACGACCTCCGCGACCGCCTCTTTGAGAATCACGTCACGCTCGCTCGTCGAGCCGTTCTTCAGGGGCGTCAGCGGCGGACGATGTCGGAACTGGAGGGCGCGATCGTCGGAGTCCCAGTCTTCGAGGTCGAGGGCGCGGACGCCCCCGCGCCGGGCCGGGACGCGCCACATGAGCAGGAGCGTGACGTGCCGGCGTGACGCGTACTCGTAGGTGGAGAGGTAGTCGAGGATCGCCCTCGTGCGCTCCGATGAGAGGACCGTGTCGTTCGACTGTTGGTCCTTCGAGGGCGAGGGGACCCGGATGCGGTCCGGGAGCGTCTCAGGGACGCCGCGGATGTCGGCGACCCGGTAGAGGAACTGCTTGACCGTCGAGACCTGCCCCTGCATCGTCATCATGTTACAGGGATCGTGGTCGCCGTTGTCCTCGCGCTTCCAGACCCGCCACTCGTGGACCATCCGGACGTCGACATCGTTCATGTTGGCGACGTCCTTCCGGTCTTCGAGCCAGTCCACGAACGTCCCGATGCGGTACTCGTGGTCGCGGAGCGTCGCGTCGGCGAGCTCGCCGCGGCGCGCGTCGAGGTAGTAGTCGAGCGCGGCACTCGGGGTGATGGGGTCGAGGTCGTCGCTCACCGCGAGTCCCCCATGTCGTCGATCCGCTCGTCGATCGGGTCGAACTCCCAGCCGATCGAACCACCGTAGAGGTCGCCGTACGCGTCGACGACGTCCGTCGCCGTCGCGTGGTCCGACGGCCCGGTGTGGTCCGGGTCCGGATGCTCCCGCGCGGCCTGCCGGCGCTGGTCCTGGACCAACTGGAGGAGGAGCGCGTTCTGGAGTTCGAGGGCGTCGGCGATTCGGGCGAGGTCGTCTTTGGCTTCGTGTCCGGATCGATCACTCGACACGGTCATTCACCTCTGTATCGAGTCGTCGCGACTCACTGTGGAGGGTCTCCATGTACTGGCCGCTGTAGTTCCGGTTCGCATCTGCGGACTCTCTCGCATAGTCCTCAGTCGGAGCCTCCAACACGATCGTCTCCCGGTGCTCGGTGATGTATTCGAACTCGAAAACACCGGGCTCGGCGTTCTGAAACGGGCCGTCGATATGTGGGTTGTCCAACGGACCACCGTGACGTTCTTTCGCCTTTTCGCGTGCCTCTCCTTCGGAGTCTGCGACCACCGCGTAGCACGCACGGCTCCGCCCGTCGTCGCTCCAAACGGCCCACGCCAGCTGGTCAGCGTTCCGCGCAGCTGGATGCGCTTGCTCCGCTTCCGGAACATCTTCTCCACCGTCGGTCACCAACTCCCGACTCTCAGGGCCCTCCGCGTAGTGGCGCATGTCGTCGGCCAACGCGAGCGCGCGGTCAGTCTCGATATCGCGAACGAACCCGTCGCGAACGAGGATCTCGCCGATCCCGTCGTCGACGACCTCAAGCCGCGCAACCTTCTCGCCGTCCGACCCGTGTCGGCGATCGACCAGGTCGTACAGCGACCGGAGCACCTCGCGGTGGTTGTCGAACGCGTCCTCGGCGCGCTCCCGATCGTCGTACGCGAGCACCGACCCGTTCCCGTTCCGCCGGACCACGACCGCGACCTCCTCCTCGAAGTCGGTCACGCGCCGTCACCTCCCGCGTCGAGAGCGAGATCGATCGCGTCGCGGTGTCCGGCGAGCAGGTCACGCCCGAGATCGGTGATGCGGTACGCGTTGGTGCGCCCGTCCACCTCCTCCGTCTCGATCAGGCCCTCGTCTTCGAGGTCGCTCAGGTTCCCGTACAGGCGCCCGTGGTTGATCGGGTCCGAGTAGCGGGCTTCGAGTCGGCGCAGCAGCGTCAGGCCCTTCGGTAGCTCCTCGCCCTCGACCTCGGCGGCGACCAGGAGGAGGTCGCGCTGGAACCCGAGCAGGTCGTACCAGATGGACTGGGCGTGGCTCGGATCGTCGGCGGTGGTCTCGTCGGCAGTGGTCTCGTCGCTGTGCGTCTCGTCCGTCGGCTGGGTAGGTGCGTCGCTCATGGTGGTGTCGTCAGGCGTCAATGGTCGGTCGTCGCGCGGTGCTGGTCGCGTCGTCGTGCGTCGGCATGCGTCGAGGTCGGCCCGACGCGCGGTTTAGTGTCCCCCGGCCGGTTCCGATCGGTTCCGGTCGATCGCGTCCCGGCTCCCGTGTCCGGGTTTCGGCGGTTCCGGACGGTGTTCGGGACGGGGCGGTGGTCGCGTCGCTCATCGCTTGTCGGGGTACAGATCGACGTCGCCGCGGAACTCGCGAAGCGTCGTCTGGGCGACGTCGTGGGCCGCGCGATCGGCGCGGATCAGCGTCGCGAGCGCTGTCGGGTACTCGTCAGTCAGGATCGATCCACCTGCCGTCGGTCCGGGGGATTCTTGCTCCCCGGTGGCGATTGCGTACATGGCTTTCGTGCCCTTTCACGGAAGCTCACGCGGACCCGCTGTCCTAGCAGCGGGGTCCGCATTCCTTTCAGAGTGGACCCATCGAGGAGCGACGGGTCCGCGAGAGTGCTTCCGTCACAAACTGAACTGTAGGTCAGAGTAATAAATCTTACCAACAGTATAGTTTGTCATTTAAACCAAATTGTTTGTGGATGGGTTCCCATGAAAATAATAAAGCAAGAGTAGCCCTCGGGTGAGATACATGCGTCCCCCACTCGCTTCATGGATGACTCCGGTTGACCGGAGCATCCTTGAGCGACTCCAAAATGAGGGGAATCAGGAACTTGCTCTTTCGCCAGCGATGATCGCGGAAAACACGGATTGGGGACATCAAACTGTTCGCGAACACGTCTCAGTCCTTCGTGATCACGACCTGATCGAGTACAAAGACAAAGAGCGTGGCGTTTACCAGCTGTCTGACCGCGGTCGCGCCTACCTGAAAGGGGAGCTCAATGTTGAGGTGCTTGAGGATGTTTGAGCATGAGTAATGAGTCCACAATACTAGATAAGCTTACTACCTTGAATTCACGAATTGCTCTTTTCGTAGCAATAGCCACACTCCTCATCATCAGCGGCTCAGTATACCTGATTTCAGATCTAACTTCAGTTTCGGTTTCGGATTCTATACAGGCCGCAAACCTTGTTACGAATGTACTCCTTACTCTGGCTCTAATTATAATATATACAAATATCGCGAAATCAAACAGAAAGCAGGTATCCCAGTCTGAGGACCTCGTTGCTGCCCAGGAGAGGCAAAGCGAAATTGTAGAGAAGCAGATAGAGGCTGAAGAAAAACATAGAGAGATTATCGAAAGACAGACTGAGATTCTTAGCTCTCAGTCGGAAATTATGGACAAACAAGCGCAGATATCTGAGCATGAGGCTACTCCTGTACTTGCTGTTGACGATTATAGTATAAACAGAGATGATGTGTCTGTGTGGATGACTAATTATGGAGAATCTCCGGCGAAAGATTTGTCCCTAGAAATCGAAATCCGATCAGATGATGAAGAGATAGATCTCGAATCTCTCACCGTACCACTCAATCGTACGAAATCGACAGGGGGAAATATTGTCGCTACAGGGGAGAAAAATGTACAATTTGAGGCTAGAAACGTGGGCGGTAGATTTAGACCCAATGACAGACCACATAACACTACCTTTAGAGACTTGATGGCTGAGTTAGGATCAGAAGAAGTTGGGGAACTGGGCATAGAACTGTACGTTAGCTACTTAGGCCCTCTTGAATCAGAATCTAGAACCTCAGTTTTCCCACGTAAACTCATGCTCTTGACACCCCTACCTGCGGATTCGCTTCCGCTTGGTCGCTGTGTGGACGAAGGCGAATTTATATCTAGATCGGTCTATCATCATCGCTAGTAGGTTGTTCACTTTTACTCTTCAACATAGTCCGATGTCAACAGACACCCCCTCACTCAATTGAGAGCCGATATGACTTTACAAATTTGCTGACACCAATTTTTCCCGATCTTGCTTATCTTAATTGATAGCCAAATAATATATCAACTCCCCTCTCAATAGGAAGTATCAATGAGTACAGATTCGCAGTCAGATAGTTCAGAGTCTTCGTCTGACTCAACCGAAGATGGTGATCCAGAGGAGGAGCTCGACATTATAACACACTCACATTTGGAATCCAAATTGAGAAATCAGTCAGATCATCAGATAGGGAATGTTTCCCAAGAGCTTCTAGAGGAGAAGTTAGAGCGACTCTGTGAAAAGATTTGGTCGAATGCGACTGAAATTGCAGATCGAGATGACCGCAGTCGAGTACAGCCAAGAGACGTTGACAACGCCTATCAACAGTTACTCAAGCCCCATAATATGATACATCAAACAATATCTAAGGTTGATAAAATAAAGTGGGAGTTGGAAGACGTAGCAGATCAATCGCCATTCTCTAGTGAAGATGACTGAGAATCAGTTCTTCTTTCGGGAAGAGTATACCATTGAGGAAATGGAATCTCGTATCCGCGCAGGTGAGTTCACTATCGATAATGCACCGGTATACGAGATACTTGATGATACACAGTTGACGCCAGACGAAGCAGAGGATGCTGGAAAAGAGGAGATTCTGAACATTCTCGGTGATGACCTATCAAATGAGGACTACTATGAGTTCATTGAAGAAATGTTTGTGAGATATGGGCATGAGGGAGATCGGTTTAATCAACAACTATTCAGGCTACCTCCAAACCACGACTTGAACAACCTTAGAGATTCCTTAGAGAGATTCGAAGGGGGCCCACTTGGACAGCCCTTCGATAGTATCCTTAGTCAACCTCTTTATCTAAATGAAATAAAGGAAGAAGATTCGAATATCGATCTTCGGTTTAATACTTCAGTAGATATGGAAGAGTACGAGTCAGAAGAGGAGATACCAATTCAAGTAATAGACGAAGAGGGAAAGCGAGTGGATGAGATCCCAGAAGACAATGCAGTTAGAATTCCTACGAGAAGCCGAATTGAAGCACGAATATACCCTAATCAAAAGATGATCTCTATCTCAAATTCAGAGATTCCCGTCCGACTTCAAAAAGAAATATTCACGGTAGTACTCTCAATTATTACGGACAGCTCGACTGATACTGAGGACCTGATTGAGGTGGACGATGAGTAGCAAAATGCCCCCAAATTTGTCTCTCAATCTTGAGGGCATGGAACTACTCACCATCCAGTATATGCTTGATGGTAAAAACACAGAGTATGGTTACAAATTCAAGCTCCTTGGTCTAGATAAAGCCAGTTTCTCTGGGTCGCGAGATGAAGATATGCTTGGCACGAGCTTAGTCCAAACGGCTGAAGAGGCGGGAAACCTGCGAAAAGTGAAGTTCTACATCCACCATGTAGAGTCTCCAGAGAAATCCCGAGCGGTTAAACTCAATTTCTACGAGGATGGGCACATAACGTCAGGTAGTGAAATAACACCCGAAGAGTTCGATAAGATTGTGGAAGCGATCTCGGCTACTAAAGCCTATTCAAAATATCTCAGTTCACTAGATGACTTGATTGATGACTATATTACTGAGATCAATTTGAAAGGAGAACGTGAGAAGCACCGGAATCGAGTTTCTCACGCTTTTGAAGAGTTATCATCTAATGAGCTTAATGTCTCTTCAGACCATGTTGTTGATTCATACATACATAGTATGGTTCTAGCGAATATTGGAATTGGATTGTATGAGAAATCAACGTCTGGATCTGACTTAGATTATGATCCCAACATGGTTCCTACCGACTGGCACCCGCATATCTCAAAATTCTTTGAAAATTATGCTCAATATCAGATGGAGGGTATCCCGGAGGAAGCACACAATTTTGTAGTCTCGAATATAAACAAACTGTTAGATGCTGTTGATCCAACTGAGGAGGGTTATAGCGCCATAACACTCCTCGAAGAGGCTCAACAACAATATGATCTCTAGAGACCATGAGAAGGTCATTGACCAATGCATTACGGGGTCATCACTAGGGATCAGTTTAGCAAAAAGGTACTTTTTGAAGGCTGAGATTCTGGAGATAGCATCGGAAGAGGGAATAGATTCGTTTGAATTTGCTTCATTTAAATCATTTCTGATTACTAAATCAAAGGGGTGGTGTGAGCAGTGTGATGAGAAGTTTACCAACTGTGATCACCCCTCCAGTGTACGATATTCAAAAACAGTCTATGCGCTAGATTTGGAATCAATTGCGCGCGCTGCTATGGAAACAGCAGCAACAAGTGGCCCACTATCGGATCATACATCACAATCAGCTTCTTGGGGGCTGTATCGAGCAAAATCTGAGTTTGGCCAAAGGACAGTATGGTTTGAGTTCTTTGAGGATCAGAAGCGATTAGAACTTGCAGACCTCGATCCGCTCAATCTTGAGTTTCCCGTTCTACTGAGAGATTTTGCCAGTACATCATACGACGACTACCGATTTTCTTGGAGAGAATTGCTTTCCAGCGACTTTGGTGGTAAACTCTCTAGTCAGGTCTCAAAAATAAAAAATAAGACTACTGCCGTATTCGCAGAGTACGATGAACCATTTGTGTCGGAACATAGAACAGAAATTAAGACTAGTATCGAGGATTATTTTGAAAAATCAGGATACACCGTCTCAACAGAGATCGCGGAACATTGCTCAGAGATTGAAAAGTATGGTATCAGTTCAGAGCCAGCGGATTATATTTGTATTAGCGAAAAATATCCTCAGGAGAAAATTCTGATTAGCCATGGAGATCTTCGTGACAGTGGTTGGTACGTTCATAAATTCAAAGATGGCGAGCTCATCTCTATTGAAAACGATGCCGTATTTGATGATTTGTCGGAACAACTAGCCAGCAAGATTTCATATCGAAAATCGATATCTGAACAACTAACGAGTACTTCGAAATATGTACAGATACTTACTGCAGTTCTTGTAGTGGTTACTAGTTATATCATGGTAATTAATGTGGATCAAGTCCGAAACCTCCTCACAGAATACGTGTCGATAGGGTCATCCGAACCATTAGTTACGGGAGGAATATTTGTGCTTCAGATACTTGTTGCAGTCTCGTTATTTACACTGTTATCAATGCCGTATCTCAAACAAATGGTCTTTTCTTGGGAAATGTATCCTACAGGAGAGAATCGACCGAACTGGGATATATTACAGCACTCAAAAATTAGGGATGACCAATAACTAAGTCACACTGAATGTGGATCCAGTTTGCGCACAGTTGTCTCTGTGGTACCCTCCGCCAAAATACGCTCTTGATTGTCAATATCTAAGACGTTTACCAAGCTTTGTACAAGGCAATTTGCAACCTCTTGAAGAATATCACTGAGAACAGTTCTCCAAAAGATTGGCATCGAAAGCAACGAACTCGTGTTTCCTAGTCCCTGACAACCTAGGGATTAAGATCCTACGAGTTACTTAGTTGAACACAGAATTGATGGCGAGAAACCAACAATACAGTGACGAGAAGCTCCTAGATGACGTGAGGAGAGTCGCTGAGCTGTGTAGCCGTGAGCCACCGCGCAAAAAGGACTACACTGAACACGGTGAACATGCGCCGAGAACCGTAAGACTCCGATTTGGTGGGTGGAACGAGGCAATGAAGGAAGCAGGCTTTGAGCCACGTTCCGCAATAGAAGAGACGCGAGACCGACCGTCAACATGTCCACTCTGTGAAGAAGTTGACGAGGGTTTAGACTTTCACCATTGGAAGTACGGCGAAAATGAGATGGGATGCTATCTTTGCCGAGAGTGCCACGATCTCGTTCACGAGGGCGATGGAAAAGCAAAGCAACCGGGGTGGCTTCCAGCAGCAATCGAGAATCTCGTCACCCATCACCTCGAAAATCATGATGAGAGGGAAGTTGACAAAATCATTGAGAAATACAACCTGCCGGATGTTAACGATCTCGTCCGGCGAGAATTGTAATCTCTACTTGACAACTAGATTCTTGGAAGTTACCTCAACTCTGACTTTCTAGCTTCGCTTGATATTATAAATGGAATAAGTCGGCTTTGAAGTTCGGATTGATGTTCATACTTTCTGAGCTTTGCTGATGAAAATATTTCCAACTCCCCTCTCTTTGCTGGGCGCCAAAGATAATTCCTCCAGACACGATCTACAAATTCTTCAGCAGTTAAGCCAGCAGCTTTGTCCCCCAAGAGGGAATATACATTTTCTTCGTTACTCTCTATTTGATTCTCGATTGCGCTATAGACTCCAGTCTCCCTAGCCCTAGATTGAATTTTTTGTTTGAATTCGTCAGGGATCTCTTCACCGACTGCTCCTCCAATCTCTCGGAACCTGCTTCCCCCTTCATCCAAGCCACCGGCTATCACGTCTTTTAACGGAACTGCTAGTTCTTTAATTCCATTGGCGGCAATTGTGCTTCCCGTGACTTTGAGTGCCGTTCCCGCCCAACGATCAACAGTATCGTAACTCTGGAAGATACTTTGTAGTTCTTTGTTTGCTTCTTTTCCTTCATCAATCTGTAATTTTGAAGCGTCCCCTGCTTTCTTCGTTTTAAATAACTCTCTACAGTCCTGATAAAGTTCAATTGCTGATGAGCTTTGGACCTCTTCTCGTAGCTCTAGAAATTCATCGAAATACTTTTCGGTAGAGTCCTGTGATGGATCCAGCTTACGGAAATATATTCCACCGAAGTCGTCTTGATTACCCCACCTGCCCCACCCACCAAATTCAATGAGCGACTGGGTCAAGTCGGTAGGAAATGCTTTCATATCTGGGAGTCTTCCGAATTTCTCATTACGATTCTCAACCAGATGGCGATAAGTCTGCGCCCTCTTTGAGGTCTGTATTGTTGAAAAAGGCGATCGCCACTCCCTCTGCTCCAGCCGATTCAAAGAGTCTACTCCAGATATGTGGATTAAGTCACCTGGATTATTTATTAAATCATCGTATCCCAAAGCATGAGACATATATAGGATATCTTTGAAAGCTTGGATTTCCGCAGCTTCGTTTTTCATCGGAGAAGATCGAACCTCATCTTGTTCAAAACCTCGAACAAATGTACGTAGTATAAACTCATCTGCCCGCTCACTACCAAAAAAGGAAGAATTTCGAGCTTTTTCCAGCCTATTTCGTAATTTTTCTGTCCAATCTGGATTACACAAGTTGAAATGCTCAACACTATATAACAGTTCAGATCCAATGAGTTCAGAATTTATTAACGGAGAGTAATCTAACTCCGCATTGTCAAATGCATCAAGTGTAGTTTGGCCAGTACCAGGGAGTTTCTTTGGGGAATCAAGAACGTTTAATCGAACAGCACCTTCATCGATTAGAGTTCTCAGATGTTCTGGGGCTAGCCCATACATCTCGATAAATTCATCTCGTGTGTGATATGGGAATATATCTAAAATTATCTGCTCTTCAAAGAGTATTGGTAGTGAAAGAGGTAAGCTTTGATCTGGGATAACCCGCTTCGCATTTGGGTCTACTTCGGGAAAGTAGACGTTCCTGCGGTCAATTTCTGATTGTGCAAACTGATCGGCAGCTTGGTAGCTTTCACGGGTTTTAGAAGATAAACGCTCCCGTAGCTCATCTGGTGACTCGGTTAGCATGATCAATCACTAGTATTATGTGAATTTGGGCAGAGACCGGGTTATATCCGGAATCAAGTACCCAAATTTGACTAGGTTGCTACCTGTTATCTAATAGGTTATATATCTACCTGATGTTCCTCTAGAGTCACGAACCACACCACCTCCGGCTCGAAGTTCATCACCAACCGCTCTTTCGCGTTCTTCGACGACCCGCGCTTCCCGCTGTTGATGAACCGCTTCTTGTCGCGATCGAGCACGTACACCGCTTCGAACCTCAGGCAGATCCTCGTACGAACAGATCCAGTCCCCCTCCAACCCCGCGAGCCCGTCGACGAGCGCCTCGTGGTCGATCGTGTTCACGAGGTAGTAGTCTTCCTACCCTATGGCGACTCTTCCCGCCGGGAAAGGGGAAGACGGCGTCTGCCATCATCGATCCCCGTCTA
>Ga0207720_100410_pt1 | contig 30316 bp, 22 predicted proteins | sample A23P2SouthBayCA_2_FD_187751 | JGI IMG/M metagenome (GOLD analysis project Ga0207720, IMG submission 187751) | Aerobic enrichment media microbial communities from Eden Landing Ponds, California, USA - A23 E3 (2) (SPAdes) | ecosystem: Environmental > Aquatic > Marine > Unclassified | place...
CGACTTCGAACGGCGGTCGGCGCCGCCGTTAGCCGATGTCGCCGGGCGGTACCCGCGGGGCCGACCACGCCGGATTTATGCACGGCCGCCCGGAATCCCCAGACATGTTCGAGACCATCGTCGTCGCCACGGACGGGTCCAGGAGCGTCGGGCGGGCGGTGTCGGTCGCGCTGGACCTGGCCGAGCGGTTCGACGCCGCGGTGCATGCGCTGTACGTCGTCGACGTCGACGAGGTCGACTCCTCGCCCGACCGCCTCCGCGGGGAGATGGAAGAGGCGCTGGTCGAGCGCGGCGAGGAGGCCCTGGACGAGGTCGCGGCGGCGACCGAGGGCGGGGTGACGACAGCGATCGAGGAGGGACGGCCGGCGTCGGTGATCGACGACTACGCCCGCGAGCACGACGCCGACGTCGTGGCGATGGGCACCCGCGGCCGCCACGGCGAGAACCGCTTTCTCATCGGCAGCGTCGCCGAGAAGGTCGTCCGGACGTGTCCGGTCCCGGTCCTGACGGTCCGCCAACTGGAAGAGGAAGAACGGGAGGCGGCGGCCTGACGCGGGGGCGAGCGTCCCGGAGTCGAGGTACACCTGTGCGATCGCCGTCCCGGACCGGAACGGCTTTTCGCCCCGGGGGCCGTGGTCCGGGGTATGGACGACGACCTCATCGACACTGACGGGCTCTCGCTGTCGCGGAAGTCCCGGCTCCCCGGGAAGGGCTTTTTCTACCCCGACTCGCTCGACGAGGAGTACGCCGAGCGGCGCACCCGCGAGGCGGTCGAGGGCGCCGAGGCCGTGGTGATCGCCGACGGCGACGCCGACGGTCTGGGCTGTGTGGCCCTGCTCCGGGACCTGTACGACGCCGCGCTGGACGTCGCCGACTTCGAGGCGTCGATCGCGGACCGTCTGGACGACGGCGGCGTGGCCGGTGCCGGAGACGAAGACGACGCGGCCGAGGAGCAAACCACGAACGACGCGGCCGAGGAGCAAACCACGAACGACGCGGCCGAGGAGCAAACCACGAACGACGCGGCCGAGGAGCCAACCACGGACGACGCGGCCGAGGAAGACCCGACCGCGGACGCCCACGCCGAGTCGTCGGTGGCGCTCGTGGCCGCGGGCCCCCACTCGCTGGTCGACGCCCTCGAACGGGTCGCCGAGTTCGCCGACCCCGGCGTCGACGCGTACGTCTGTGACATCTGCCCGGACAGCTTCGACGACGTGGCCGACCCGCTCGACGACCTGCTCGACCGCGCCGACGGTGTCCGGTGGTTCGACCACCACCAGTGGGACGAGGAGGTTGCCGCGGCGGTCCGGGACGCCGGCGTCGATCTGGTGGTCGGCGACTCCGACGAGGAGTGTTCGACGGATGTGGCGCTGCGATCGCTCGATCACGGCTTCGACGACCGCTTCCGGGAGCTGGCGGACGTCACCCGCGACCACGACCTGTGGCTGCGCGAGGACCCACGGAGCGACGACCTCGCGGACTACGCCTACTGGGCCGGTCCCGAGGAGTACGTGACCGTCGTCGGCGCCTACGGCGCCGACCTCCCGGACCCGGTGCAGTCCTACGTCGACCACCGGCGCGTGGAGAAGGAGCGCCTGATCGAGCGCGCCGTCGAGCGCGCCGAGGTCCACGAGGTCGGCCCCTGGACGGTCGGGGTCACCTACGGCCGGTGCTCCCAGAACGAGGTCGCAGAGGCCCTCCGGGAGCAGGGGACCGACGCCGCCGTGATCGTCAAGCCGGCCGGCAGCGCCTCGATCCGCGGGACCGACGGCTTCGAGCGCTGTCACGAGGTCGCCGCCCAGGTCAACGGCGGCGGCCACCCGAAGGCCGCCGGCTGCAAGCCCGACATCTACGACGACATGCTCGACTACGCCCACCACTGGTCGACCGACGGGAGCGCCGCCCGCCGGGTGATCCTCGCCGCCTTCGAGCGACTGGCCCGCGAGAACGAGGACGAGGAGGAGACGGCAGGGGACGACGCTGGCGGCGACGGCGACGACGTGGCCGACGACGACGAGACGTAACGCGAGAAGGGATTGCGGGCGGGGATCGATCCGATCTCGGGGTCAGGACTCGTCGACGACGTCCTCGGGTACCTCGCGGTCGCCGACGACCCACCGGTCGGAGTAGCTGACCCCGCAGGTGCAGTGGGCGTAGGCGTGGATCACGTCGCCCTCCTCGTAGATACCGCCGACCCCCTCGTTTTGGGCCTCGGCGAAGGCGAACACGAAGTCGGCCTGGTGGTTCTCGTCCGGTTGGCGGTCGGGACAGACGCCCCCGCCCAGGTCGGCGTCGATCTCCCCGTCGGTGTCCATCGCCCGACCGGCGAAATCCATCGCGTCCATCCCGGTGCCGGCCTGGAAGGCCCGCCGCCCCTCGTCGCCGTCGACGACGAGGACGTACCCGTTGTCGACGCGGTCGCCGACTTTTGGCATCTTGCCCTGGTCGGTGAGGTACTCCTCGGTCAGGAAGATGGCGACGTCGTCGAGCCGCTCGCCCCGGAGGAACTCGGTGAGGTTGCTCATACGCCGCGTGGGCGGGCCACGAATAAAAGCGCCGTCACTCGGCGGTAACGGTCGGCGCCGGTCGAAACGCCGGCGGCGGCAGTGGTCGGCGCCGGTCGAAACACCGGCGGCGGCAGCGGTCGGCGCTGGCCGAAGCCAGTGTCGCCAGCGGTCGACGCCGGCTCAGCCGCCGTCGCCGTCGATTTGCTCCGCGATGGCCGCGAGCGAGTCGCTCGGCCCCTCGCTGACGTCGTAGACGACCCGCTCGCCGGGGACGCGCAGGCCGTACAGATCGCCCGGGACGACCTCGTCGAGTTCGACGGCGTCGCCGGGGGCGCGGTCGACGTCCCCGCACCACTCGACGAGGCGGTTGTCGCCCTCGCCCGGATTGCGGGCCAGCCGGCGGTTGTCGAAGGCGCCACGGAGCAGGGGGCCGCGGTCGTCGGTCACGACCCGGGCGTGGCGCTCGCGGCCGGCAAGCACCAGGCGGACGACGTCGCCGCCGTCGACGTCGAGACCGTCGGGGAGGCGCAGACAGGGCCGACGCGTGCCGCCGCTGCGGGCGATAGAGGCACGGACCGTCGTCACCGACGAGTGGTCGCTGGGGACGCTGTCGGCCACGGCGGACACCTACTCCTCGTCGTCCTCGCCCTCGCCGAAGGCGGCCGCGACGTCGCCGTCGCCGGCGACGACCTTCGCGTTGACCTGGGCGACCGCCTCGCTGATCTCCCGACCGCGGACCGTGATGCGCTTGCGCTCGCCGTCGCGGGAGGTCTTGTAGCCGACGCCGCCGTCCGAGAGAATCTCCTTCAGGTCGGCGCCGCGCACGTCGGCACGGAGCGGTCGGCCGGCCTCGTCGGAGCCGCCGGTCAGTTCGAGCGTGAAGCCGTCCAGGCCGACGGCGCCGCCGTCGACCTCGTCGCCGAGTTCGCGGCCGAGAAAGCGGTTCGCGTCCTGTCCGTCGACTGTCGTCTGGTAGGTCGCCCCCGAGTCCGGGTCGGCGACGGTGACGGTGAAGTCTGCCATGGCCGTGGAAAGACGACGGCGGATGAAAAGCACGTCGAATCCGGGCGTAGAACGGTGCCCGGCACGAACGCCGCGACGCACAGCGCCGGCGGCGACCACGACCCCGACGGCGTACTTTACTTGTCGGGGTGGACGAACGTCATCGCCTCGCGGACGGCCTCGCGGTCCCCGAGGATCGTGATCCGGTCGCCGGCTTCGAGCGTGAACTCCGCGTGCGGCACCGTCGTCTCGCCGTCGCGGGCGACCAGCGCGATGAGCACGCCGGAGGGGAGTTCCGGACCGATTTCCTGGACGGGTCGACCGACCAGTTCGTCGGCGGTCACCTCGATCTCCTGGACGTCGCCGGACTTGCCGAGTTCGCCCATCCAGTTCATCATCGCCGGGCGCTCGATGTAGTTGTCGAGCGCCTGGGCGGTCGCGAGCGTGGTCGAGATGGTCCGGACCCCGAGCTCCTCGAACGGTTCGACGTTGTCGGGGTTGTTGACCCGCGCGAGGATCGTCTCGGGGTCGAACTTCGAGCTCGCGAGCTGGGACACCAGCAGGTTCACGTCGTCGTCCCCGGTGGAGGCGACGACCACCTTGGCGTTGCCGGCGCCGGCCGACCTGAGCACGTCCGTGTCGGTGCCGTCGCCGTGGTGGACGGTGTGCCCGTCGTTGCGGGCGGTCTCGACCACCTCGATGTCGTCTTCGACGATGACGACGTTCTCTCCACGATCCTCCAGTCGGGAAGCGAGCGTCCGGCCCACCTTCCCGCCGCCGATGACGAGTACACGCATTGGTATCACATCCAGGTACTCCGCGATCTGTCGGGCGAAGCCCGCCTCGAAGACGACCGTCAGCAGGATGACGAGAAAGACCGTCCCGACGAGCACGTCGGCTGCCTCGCCGAACCCGTTGGCCCGGAGTTCGATGGCGAACAGGGTCGCGACCGAGGCGGGGATGATCCCCCGCGGCCCCACGAGGCTCATGAACAGCTTCTCCCCCCGGGTGAACCGCTCGCCGGCCGTCGAGACGAAGACCAGAAGCGGCCGGATGACCAGCGCGACGAGCGCGACGACGAGCAGGCCGCCGCCACCCAGGGCGATGAGGTTGTCGAAATCAAGCAGCGCCGCGAGCGCGATGAACACAAAGGAGAGGACGATCAGAGTCACGTCCCCCTTGAACGCCGAGATCTCGGCCTCGTATGGAATCTCGACGTTGCCGAGCAGGACCCCCGCGGTGGCCACCGCCGCCAGGCCGGCCTCGGTGGCGATGACGTCCGCGCCGGCGTAGGCGACGAGCGCGCCGGCGAGCACCAGCAGCCGCGCGTTCCGCGGGGCGTTGCCCGGCGAGAGGTCGACGTACCGGAGCAGGTAGTAGACGACGCCGGCGACGAGCACGCCGACGAGGACCCCGACGCCGAGCCGTTCGGCGAACAGCACGAGCAGTTCGTTCGGCTGCCCGACCCCCCCGATGATGGCCTCGAAGATCACGACCGCGAGGATCGCCGCGCTCACGTCGTTGGCGATCCCCTCGGTTTCGAGTGCGACCCCGACCCGGTCGCGGACCGGAACGACCTCGAGGATCGGCGTGATCACCGTCGGTCCGGTGGCGACCAGCAGCGCGCCGACGAGAAAGGAGACCGTCCACGGCGCGTCGAGGACGTAGTGGACCGCGACCGCAGTCCCGACCAGCGAGATGAGCACGCCGATCGTGATCAGCCGGATCGCCGCCGCCGGGGCCTCCCGGATCTCGGTGAAGTTGAGGTGAAAGGCCCCCTCGAAGACGATGATGGCGACCGAGAGGCCGACGATCGCGGTGAGGGCGTCCCCGAACGACCCGGGGCCGACGACGCCGAGCACCTCCGGGCCGAGGACGATACCCGCCGCGATCAGAAAGACGACGCTCGGAACCCGGAACCGCGAGGAGAGCACCTGAGAGATGACCCCGATGCCGATTATCGCCGCAACCAGCGGAATGAGGTTCGCTCCTGCGCCGGCGGCCATTCAGTTCGCCTCCATCAGTCTGGACCAAGCCCGCCCGGCGTATAAATTCCCACATTTCTCTCTCCGGTTATCGGCATGGGAACCAAACGAACGTCCACTTTTTTCGGTCGTCCGCCCGGGCGACGCTTCGCAGGGGAGGGATCGTCGGGGAACCGAGGGGACTGAGCCGCTGATCCGACCGCGTCCCAGCGGGGGGAACCGATTGCAAACGACTCGCTGCGCCGATGGCTCCGGCCGAAGGCGGGTCACTCCTCGGCGTAGATTGCGTCGAGTTCGTCGGTAAAGCGGTCGAGGATGGTCCGACGCTTTTTCTTCATCGTCGGCGTCAGCGTGTCGGTCTCCTCCGAGAACTCCTCGGCGAGGATCCGGAAGCGCTTGACGCGCTCGTGAGGTTCGAACGAGTCGTTGATGGCGTCGATTTCGGCCTCGATGCGGTCGCGCACCCGGTCGTCGCGCCGGAGCGCGTCCCGGTCGGTCGGCAGGTCGATCCCCTCGCTGGCCGCCCACTCCTGGAGGCCGTCGACCGACGGGACCACGAGCGCCCCGACGAAGCGGCGGCCGTCGCCGAGGACGATGATCTGGTCGATCACGGGGCTAGCGGCGAAGGCGTCCTCGATCGGCCCAGGGGCGACGGTCTTGCCGGTCGAGAGCTTGAGTAACTGCTTTGCGCGCTCGCGGAAGACCAGGTAGCCGTCGGGGCGGATCTCGACGACGTCCCCGGTGCGGAACCACGGACCGGCGGCGGAGTCCGGATCTGGGTCCCCCCACCGTTCGCCGGGTGCCTCGTCGACGAACGCCGCCGCCGTCTCCTCCGGGCGCCGCCAGTAGCCGTCGGTGACGTTCGGCCCGCGGACGAGCAGTTCGCCGACCGTCCCGCCGTGCTCGGGCGTCGCGTCCGGAACGACGGAGCCGTCGAGCGCGAGTTCCTGGTCGACGAGCGGGGGGCCGACGGTCCCGACGACGGCCGCCCCCGGGGGGTTGGCTGTCACTACCGGCGCCGTCTCGGTGAGGCCGTACCCTTCGAGGACGGGGATACCCATGGCGTGAAACAGCCCGCAGAGTTCCGGCGAGAGGCTTCCGCCGCCGCTGATGAGGAAGTCGACCCGGCCGCCGACCGCCTCGCGGACCCGCGAGAACACCAGCCGGTCGGCGAGCCGGTACTTCGCAGCGAGGAGGGTCCCGGGATCGTCCGCCTCGCGGTGGGCACGGGCGACCCCGGTCGCCCACTCGAACAGCCGGTCGCCGAAAGGCGACCCGGTCGCCGTCGAGCGGATGGCGCCGTACAGCTTCTCGTAGACTCTGGGGACGCTCGTGCCGATGGTCGGGCGGACGAGCCGGAAGTCCTCGCGGAGGGTGTCCGGCGACTCGGCGTAGGCGACCGTCGCACCCGCCCCGAACAGGAGGAAGTGGCCGGCCAGCCGCTCGAAGACGTGCGCGAGCGGCAGGAACGACAGCGACACCGAACCGGGGCCGATCGAGGGGTCCCGGTCACCCCCCTCCGGCGCCCCGAACCGTCGGAACGTGCCGTCGAGGTTCGACTTGAAGTTCCGGTGGGTGAGCCGGACCCCCTTTGGCCGCCCGGTCGTCCCCGAGGTGTAGACGAGACTCGCCAGGTCACCCGGATCGCGCTGGTCGAGCCACCCCTCGTACGTCTCCGCATCGAAGGTCCGTTCCCCGCGGTCGTACAGGTCGCCGAGCGTCAACACGTCCGGGCGGTCCCTGACCGCGGCCGCGGGGCCGCTCCCGTCCGGAACGGCGTCGATCACCACCACGAACTCCAGGTCGAGGTCGTCCTCGACGGCGAGCACCCGGCGCAGGCGGTCGGCGTTCTCGACGACGACGCCGCGGGCCCCCGAGTCCGCGAGCAGGTGCTCGACCTGTCGCTCGGTGGCGGCAGGATAGAGCGTCGTGACGGCACCGCCCGCCGCGAGGGCGGCGAAGTCGGTCTGGGCCCACTCCATCCGGGTGTGCGCGAAGAGGCCGACCCGGTCGCCGGGGGCCAACCCGAGGTCCCGGAAGCCGGCCGCCAGCCGGCGGACGATCCGCCGGGTCTCGGCGTAGGTCAGGCCGGCGTAGTCGTCGCCGGGGGCTGCCGGCAGCGCCCCGGCTTCGACGAGCGAGCGATCGTACACGCCGCCCTTGTACCGCTGGGCGATCCGATCGGCGTGGCGCCGGGCGCTCCCCTCGAACGCCCGCGCCAGGGTGACGTCGCCGAGCAGCGGGTGCTCGACCGACTGCTCGGCCTCCCGGCTGTCCATACACCGCCGTGGGAGCGACTGCCACATAAACGGGAGGGGCGGAACGGGGTTGTCGGCCCCCGACTGGCTCAGTCCTCGACGCGGTCGAGGTACCGCAGGACGCCCGCGGCGTTGAGGCGCAGTTCGTCGCTCGCCTTCCGGCGACCCCAGACCTCGACGAGGTCGGGGTCGGGCGAGGACGCGAAGGCCTCGATCACGGCCTCGTCGCCGTCGAGCGCCGCCCGGCGCTGCCTGACGGCCTCGACCCACTCGATCAGCGTCCGCTTGTACGTTTCGAGGACGCCGGCGACGTCGTCGGTCACGGGACCGAAGTGGCCGAAGCAGACCCCGTCCGGATCGAGGTCCTCCAGGTGCCGGACGTCGTCGAGGCACTCCTCCAGGTCGAACTGCGGCGGGGGCGAGGTGGGGTAGACGTCGCCGGCCCACCGCACCCAGATGCCCGCGGCGTCGCCGGTGAAGACGACGTCGTCGCGGCGGTCGTGGAAGGCGACCTGGTGGGGGGCGTGGCCGGGCGCACGGTGGACCGCGAGCGTCCGGTCGCCCAGATCGATGGCGTCGCCGTCGGCGAGCGGGTCGATCCGATCCTCGGGGATCGGCACCGGGTCGTCGTAGAAGCGCCACTGATCGCCGACCGCCTCCTTCGTACCCGCCACCAGGCGGTCGGGGTCGACCAGATGGGGCACGCCGACCTCGTGGGCCCGGACCGTCGCTTCGGGGTACCGGTCGGCGAGGTAGCCCGCGCCGCCCGCGTGGTCGAGGTGGACGTGCGTGAGCAGGATCTCCTCCAGGTGACCGTCGAGGTGCTCGTCGACCGCGTCGAACACCGCCTCGCGGTCGGCGCCGATCCCCGCGTCGACGACCGCGGGTCGCTCGGCGTCGAGCAGGTACACCGACCCGTAGCCCGCCACGTCGTACATCCCGGTGTCGAGGTAGGAGAGGTCCGAACAGCCCGGAACCGGCTCCACGTCGCCGATGGCCATACGTCGTGACCGCGCGGTGCGACCAAAAGGGTTCGGCCCGCGGCCGAGCGGCGTGGCCAAATCCACCCGCCGGCCGAGGGTTCTTACGTCATGACGGGACCACCCCGTGGCATGAGCTGAACAGGGCCGCGCGACGGGAAGCGGGTGTCCGGCGCGTCGTCGCGCGGGCGGGAAGTGCCGGCTGTCAGCGAGTCAGCGACGGCCGCACGCCGTCGCTGTCAGCCAGGATGCCGGATCCCGGGCTGTCGGCCGCCGGTCACTCGGCCTCGAACCCGTCCTCCCAGCGGAAAACCCCGTTCCGCTGGACGACCTCGCCGTCGACCTCGAAGCGCGAGTCTCCGGTCATGTCCGCGATGAGGTCGACGTGGACCGCGCTGTCGTTGCCCGCTACTCCGTCGGGGAGACAGGCGTCGTACGCCCGCCCGAGCGCGAGGTGGACGGTCCCGCCCATTTTCTCGTCGAACAGGATGTTGTCGGTGACGCGGTCGATTCCACGGTTCATGCCGACGCCCAGTTCGCCGAGGCGGCGGGCGCCGGCGTCAGTCTCCAGGACGTCCGCCAGCACCTCCGGGTTCGTTTCCGCCCCGAAGTCGGTCACCTCGCCGTCGGCGAAGGTCAGGTGGGCGTCGCGGACGCGGTGGCCGTTGATCGTCATCGGGACATCGAAGAACACGTCGCCCTCGGCGGAGTCTGCGACGGGCGCGGTGAACACCTCGCCGCTGGGGAGGTTGTGCGAGTCGTAGGCCACCGAGGCGGCGCTATTGACCGCGACCCGATCCTCGATCGACAGCGACAGGTCGGTCCGCTCGGCGACGATCCGGACCTCGCTGCCGGCGTCGAGGATCTCTTTCAGCCGGGCCATCTCGTCGGCGAGCGCCTCCCAGTCCCGGAGGACGGCGCCGTAGACGAACTCGCGGTACGGTTCGTAGGCCATGCCGGCCTGCTGGGCGAGCGCGCGGGTGGGATGGACCGTCGACACCCAGTCGGTCTCCATGCGCGCCTCGCGGATCCCCTCGCGGGCGCGGCTGTGGGCCGCCCGCACGTCGCCAGCGACGTCGGCGGTGGCGGCGGTGTTGCGGCCGCCGCCGAGGAAGAGAGCGACGTCCGCGGCCTCGTACAGCGCGAGTTCGTGGGCCGGGTCCGCCTCGAAGTCGCCGTCGTGGGCGCGGAGGTACGCCCGCGACACCTCGTCGGAGCCGTACGTCGCGACCAGGTTCGCACCCCGATCGCCGAGTTCCGCCGCGACGGCGACGGCCAGGTCGTGGGCCCCCTCCGCGACGCTCATCACGACGTCGTCACCAGCTTCGACGCGGGCGCTCCAGTCGACGAGGACGCGGGCGTGTTCCCGCACGCGGTCGTCCATACGATTGCCTCCGCTCGGAGCGAGAAAAAGACACGGCCCCTGGTGCGGACCGCGAGCGCCGCCGACTCAGTCGTCGGAGTCGGCAGCGCCGCCGGTCAGTCGCCGGACGACGCAGCCGCCTCAGTCGTCGCGGTCGGCGAGCAGGTCGAGCAGGGCCTCCAGTTCGCGGCCGAAGTCCACGACGACGTCCTCGGCGGAGACGACGCCGGCGAAGGCGCCGTCGTCGACGACCACGATCCACCGTTCGGACGTCGCCGACAAAAGCGAGACGAGGTCGTCGCGAGTGGCCGAATCGCGTATCGTCACCGGCTCCCCGTCCAGGAGGTCGGCCGCGGTCATCGACCCGAGGTCCGCACCGTCGACGACCGCCCGACCGAGAGTGGCCGGTGTGATGACTCCGAGCGGTCGTCCCTCGTCCAGCACGACGACGACCGGCTCGCCGTCTCGAAACGCCGCCGCGAGGTCCTCCGCGGCGGTGTCGGGCGCCGCGGACGCCACGTCGGTGGTGAGGAGGTGGGACAGTGACATGGGCCACGGTAGGGGCGCGAGCCGCCTAAACCCAGCGGCAGACGGGGGACGCCGAGGCACGATCCGACCGAAGCGCGAACCACAACCCCTACGACCGCCGGGGGCGACCCCCCGGGTATGCAACTGGGCGTCATCGGGCTGGGGCGGATGGGTCAGATCGTGGTCGAGCGGACCGTCGCCGCCGGGCACGAGGTGGTCGCGTTCGACCTCGACGCCGAGGCGGTCGCGACGGCAGCGGATGCGGGCGCCACGCCGGCCGAGAGCCTGCCGGACCTCCTCTCACAACTCCCCGAGGAGAAGCGGCTCTGGCTGATGGTCCCGTCGGGCGACGCCGTCGACGCGACGGTCGACGAACTCGACGACCACCTCGACGCCGACGACGTCGTCGTCGACGGCGGCAACTCCCACTTCGAGGCCTCCCGACGTCGGGCCTCGCGGATCGAGGCGGCGTACCTCGACTGTGGCACCAGCGGCGGTCCCGCGGGCGCCGACCTCGGGTTCTCGCTGATGGTCGGCGGCCCCGAGTGGGCCTACGCCGAACTCGAATCGGTCTTCGACGCCGTCGCTACCGGTCCCGACGGCCACGCGCGGATGGGCCCCTCCGGCGCGGGTCACTACGTGAAGATGGTACACAACGGGGTCGAGTACGCGCTGATGCAGACCTACGGCGAGGGGTTCGAACTGCTCGCCGAGGGCCGGTACGACCTCGACCTGGAGGCGGTCGCGCGGACCTGGAACAACGGCGCGGTGATCCGGTCGTGGCTGCTCGAACTGTGCGAGGAGGCGTTCCGCGAGGAGGGTACCGACCTCGGCGACGTCGACGACCACGTCGCCGGCGGGTCGACCGGTACCTGGACGGTCCAGGAGGCGCTCGAACGCGAGGTTCCCGTCCCGCTGATCTACCAGGCGCTCGCCGAACGGTTCGGGTCCCGATCCGGCGATCGCGGCCGGTTCGCGCGACGGCTCGCCAACCGGCTCCGGTACGGCTTCGGCCGTCACGAGGTCGCCCGGCGGGACGAGTGACGACGCGGCCGGCGTCGGCCCGCGCAGTCCCGGCGACCCCCGCGACGGCCCCGAACCGCACGCCTGCGCCGGGACGACCGGCTCCCGGCAATCACAACGCTGTTAACCCCGCCTTCCGTAGCCGGCCACATGGTCGAGATCAACATGCTGGGGCTGAGCCTGGGTGCAGCCCTCACGGTGGTGGTCGTGGCGTTCCACTACGCCCGGGGGACCGGGTGGGAGCCCACCGCCGACATCACCCAGGAGGTTCTCGAACGGCGGGCCAGTTCCGTCGCGGAGACGGACTTCCCGGAGCCGATGAACCGCTCCATCGGCGGCGGTGCCGCCGCCGGTGCCGTGCCCGCCGGCGAGGGCGCCGAACTCGAGGGCAGCGACGAGGCGGCCGCCGACGAGGAGTCGGGCCCGTGGGACGTGTCCGACGACGAGGCCGAGTACTACGAGATCGAGTTCGTCAAGCAGGGCGAGACGATCGAGGTTCCCGAAAACGAGCCGCTGCTCGACTCCGGCGAGGAGGAGGGCTGGGACCTGCCCTACGCCTGCCGCCAGGGCCAGTGTGTCTCCTGTGCCGGCCAGATCACGTCCGGCGGGAACTCCGAAGACTACGTCGTCCACGACGACCAGCAGATGCTCGAAACGCCCGAGTTAGACGACGGGTACACGCTCACCTGCGTGGCGTACCCGAAAGATGACTTCGCCATCGAGACCGGCGAAGCCCCCTGAGTCGCCGGCCGCATTTTCTCCGACGACCGCCGCTCGGCGACCACCGTTCAACCACTCTACCGACCTAATCCCGGGCGATCGGACGCGCCGCCGACTCCCGCCACGAAGCCGCCGGCAGTCACAACCGTTAAGCGCTCCACCTAGTAAGGGAGCGTCGAGGGCCCGTAGCTCAGTGGACAGAGTGCTTGGTTCCGGACCAAGATGTCGCGGGTTCAAATCCCGTCGGGTCCGTTCGGCCCTCGGCCTCACTCCCCCGACGACTTCTCACTCGCTTCGCTCGTGAGAATCCCGTCGGGTCCGTTCACTTCGCCCGCGTTCCTGTCTCAGTTTTGGTCCAGCGTTTGCGAGCGACCGTCAGATACCGAGCGTCCGGTAAGCCGTGCTTTGTCGCCGCCCTGCCCCGACCTGAGCGTTAATTGGTACCGTGGGACATAATCCGGGGTTACCCGAGCGGAGCCATACAACTAACAATGGGAGCCGAGTGCGTACCCCGCCCCTGCATTATGAAAACCAACCGACGAGTACTGCTCCAGGGCCTCGGCGCGACGTTCCTCGGGGGGACTGCACTGTCGTCCCTGTCGGCCGCGGAGGTAGCGCAGTTACAAACGCAGCACTCGGCGACCAACGGCGTCCACGCGGCAGCCCACTTCACCGACGAGAGTCGGATTCTCGGCCTCAGCGACGACGTTCGCGTCACGAGCGCGGCGAATCCCGCACCGGGGGGCGAGGGAGGATCGGCCGCCGAACGCGTCCTGCACATCACCTCCCTGCCACGGGGGGAGCAGCGACCCGGCGAGGGCCAGGGGGGCGGCCGCGACCGGGGGACCCGCAACGACGATTCGAACGACGACGGCGTGACCTACGACTACGGCCTCTCGCTTCTCGGCGTCTCGGGCCGCGAACTGACCGTTAACGACCTCGCAGAGCGGGAAGACGACGCCGGCTTCGCGTACGACTGGCTGGTCACCGACGAGAACGTCGCCGGCGTCGGCACGGCCGAGGAGGAAGCCGGCGTCGGGCCCGACGAAGCCTGGTTCGTCCTGCGGGAGGGACAGCAGTCGACGTCGGGGTCCGGCACCGGAATCGTCGAAGACGCGCTTTCCGGGCGCCTGACAGCCGTCATCCGGGAGCGACAGGACGATCGGGGGACCGACGAATGGCACACGCGGGACGTGGCCGCGGAACTCGGGGACGACTCCGAGCCGCGCTGGCAGGAACTGACGATCCAGTCGGGCCAGTTCGTGGACGTCGACGCGGCGCCGGCCGAGGACTACGGCGACGCACACGTCGTCGCCGTCGGCGTCGGTCGCGGCGATCCATACGACGGGCCGTCGGTGCTCGATGCGTACTTCCGAAACCTGGAGGTCGCCGGCGAGACCTACGCGTTCCCGAAGGCATCCGGAAGCTCTCGGAGGGGACGGGGAAACGACTGAGGACGATGTCCGGACGAACGAGCAGAGCAAGCAGTCCGTCACAGAGGGTGGCCAACGGGATGCGGCGACCGTTCTCGTCGTCGCGGGGCAGCACCGAACATCCATCCGAAAGGGCGGCTCCGCCCGTCCCGGCGGGCACGACGGGTCCGTGTCCCCCACGGGGTGCCCCTGGCGGTGACGAGGAGATAGGGCAGGCCTCCGGGCGAACCGTTATCACGCCGCCGACCGTCCCGGAAGACCATGTTCTGGACTCGGTGGAGGGACCGACGGTGAGTTCGTTCGTGCTCGTCCACGGCTCCTGGCACGGGCCGTGGTGCTGGTACAGGGTCGTCCCGCGGCTTCGCGAGGCAGGCCACCAGGTACGCACCCCCCAGCTTCCGGCCCACGGCGTCGACCCGACCGCGGCCGCCGGCGTGACCTTCGCCGACTACGTCGACCGCGTCTGTGCTGCCGTCGACGAGGCCGAGGAACCACCGACCCTCGTCGGACACAGCATGGGCGGGCACGCCGTGACCCAGGCGACCGAGGACCGCGCGGCCGACCTCGGGCGGGTGGTGTACCTGGCGGCGTTCCTCCCGGCGGACGGTCAGTCGCTCACCGACCTGGACCTCTCCGGGTACGGATCCGAGCTCGTCGACCACGTCGTCCCCGACGAGGAGCGAGGGACGCTCGCGCTGGACCCCGAGGGCGCCGTCGAGGGGCTGTATCACGACTGTTCGGACGAGGACGTGGCGCTCGCCCAGTCGCTGTTGCGTCCGGAGCCGGCCGGACCGCGGACGGTACCGGTCGACCTCTCGGCGTCGGGGTACGGGAGCGTCCCGCGGACCTACGTCGAGTGTACCGAGGACCGGTCGCTGCCCGTCGCCTTCCAGCGGGCGATGCGGGAGTCGGTCCCCTGCGAGGACGTCCGGAGCCTCGAAACGAGCCACTCACCGTTCTTTTCGGCCCCCGACGAACTGGTGGGAGTACTCGAAGCGGCCGCGGCCGGGTAGCTGCCGCGGTCGAACGCGTCACACGATCGAACGGAGCCGTGCGGGCAAACGTACAACATCTAATATCGTTCGCCCCGAGGTCGACACACCCACGACCGATGGACGAGCAAACCCAGAGCGGAGACGGGGACGAGACGGCCCAGGGCGGAGAGAACGCGGAGTCGCCCACCTGCAAGTACGACGACGACTGCGAGTCGCCGGCGGCGTACGTCGTCGAACGCTTTTACTACCCGAAGGGGACCGTCGAGACGGCGGCCTGCGAGGCACACACCGAGGAGTACCTGGAGCAGTTCTCGGAGGACCGCGTCCGACCACTGTCGGCCGAAGACTCGGCGTAACCACGGACCGGCGGCCGGCCTGGCGCAACCGCGCCAGCGGATCGATCAGTCGTCGACGGTCTCGACGGCGGCGTCGACGTCGGCAGGTCCCGCGTCGGCGTCGGTCGCGCCGGAGCCGGATCCCCGCGCCGATCCACGGGACGCCAGGCTATCGGTCCGCCAGGTGCCCCGCTGATACCAGGCGTACGCGAGGAGGCCACCGACCACGTTCGAGGCGGCGAAGCCGATCCAGATGCCGGTCGTCCCGATAGTGACAGCGCCGACGTACGCCCCCGAGATGCGGACGACCCCGAGCATGACGATGGTGATGGCGGCCGCGGTCAGCGTCTTGCCGGCGCCGCGGAAGCTCCCCGTGTAGGACCGCCAGACCCCGATGAAGCCGAAGGTCGGCGCCACGTAGTGGGTGAAGGCGACGCCCACGTCGACGACCGCCGGGTCGGTGGTGAACAGCCCGATGATGGGGCGAGCCCAGATCCACGCGAGGAGCCCCAGTCCCAGGAGGACGACGAAGGTGACCTTCGCGGCGAAGCCCGCGGCGGTCGCGGCCCGGTCAGGCTTGCCCGCACCGACGTTCTGGCCGGTCATCGTCTCGACGCCGCGGCCGACCGCGACGGCGGGGAGGAAAAACACGGTGAACACGCGGAAGGAGATGCCGAAGCCGGCGACGACGGTGGTCGAGAAGAGACCCACAACGACCATGAGGAGGTTGACCGACACCGCCGTCCCCGTCATCTCGACCGAGGCGGGCGCGCCGACCCGGATCAGCCGTCGGACGTACGCGCGGTCCGGGATCATGTCCCCAAGACGGATCCGGAGGTCGTGTCGCCCCGAGAGCATGAGCCCGATCCCGACCGCAAGTGCGAGCGCCCGACAGACCACGGTCGCGATGGCGGCGCCCTGGATGCCGTACTCCGGGACGGGGCCCCAGCCGAAGATGAGCACGGGGTCGAGCGCGATGTTGAGCGCCACCGACCCGAACATCACGAGCATCGGCGTCCGGGTGTCGCCGTACCCCCGCAACAGCGCGGTGAACACCAGGAAACCGAACATGAAGACGAGGCCGATCGTGATGACCCGCATGTAGCGCGTCGCCCCTTCGAGGACTGTCGGCGAGGCGCCGAGCAGCGCCAGGGTGTCCTCGACGACGAAGAAGGCCAGTCCCCCGAGGACCAGCGCGAACAGGAGCGAAAAGGACAGCGTCTGGGCCGCGGCGTACCGCGCGTTGGCCTCCTCGCCGGCGCCGGTGTGCTGGGCGACCAGGACGCTGCCCGCGATGGACAGCCCCATCCCGAGCGCGATCAGCAGAAACACCTGCGGAAAGGCAAACGAGATGGCCGCAAGCGCCTCCGTCGAGTACTGGCCCAGCCAGAACGTATCAGCCAGGTTGTACGCCGTCTGGAGCAGGTTGGTGACGACAATAGGAAGAGAAAGGAAAAACAGCGGCTTCCCGATCGACCCTGAGGTCAGGTCGAGTTGCTCGTGGCCGCGAAACAGCCACTCCAGCCGGTCCCGAACCGGTCGGCTCACCGACTGGCCCTCCGTCGGTCGGCCGCGTCGTCCGCCGGCGCACAGTACGTCGATCGATACGGATAGATGACTACCGTCATGTGAAAGAGAACGTTAGGTGTCCTGACTGACTGGACGGTTAGTCAAAGGCGTTGCGATCCGAACCGCGGCGGGAAGTCGGATCGTCGGGATTTATAGCCGGGAGGGCGGAGGAAAGCGTATGGAGTTGCGCTCGCTCGATCCGACCGCCGGAATCGCCGTGGTGCTGGGACTGTTCGTCGTGCTCGCCGGCGTGGCGACCGTCGTCGGGATGCCGTGGCAGTACCTGAACGGCGGCCTCGCCCTGACCGCGCTCCGGGTGCTCGGCGCGCTGCTCGCCGTGGCCATCGGAGCGAGCCTCGTCCGTCTCGCGGTCGACGCGCGGCGTGCGTGATCGGCGACCCCGAACCACGGGAGCCGCTGGGGCGGAAACGACGAACCAGCGGGACGACGGATCGACGGGACGACGGATCGGCGGGACGGCTGTGCAGCAGAGCAAGGAGACGGTGAAAACGCAGCGAAGCGTCGACAGGAGCCCGTGGCGAACGGTTGCAGTCAGTATCGCGAGGGGAGGTAGGCCATGGCGGCGAGCAGAATCACCGTCAGGCCGCTGACGACGCTAATCCCCCAGAGGCCGTTCTTTTGGGTCTCGAACCGTTCGATCTCGGACTGCTGGGTGCGGAAGCTCTCGAAGTCCTGAGTCATCACGACGGTGCTGTTGTCGGGGAACATGGCGAGATACGTCTGGTCCTGAATCGTGACGTTCTGCCGGTCGGCCAGCGTCATCGTGTTTTTCCGCGGCGCCGTCCATTCGAGAACGGCCGCGTCACCGGAGACCGAAGCGATGGTCGTCTGGTTGCCGTCGGTCTTCAACTGCTCGCCCTCCGCGTAGGAGATCACCTCGGGGGTGGGGAAGTAGTCGGCCACGGGCACCAGGCGGGTGGTGTTGTCCTCGGTGACGGCCACGTAATCCTCACCCTGCCGGGTGACGAGTTCGTTGTCGGCGTTGGGGTCCTCCTGCAGGATGGCCGTCCGGTTGAGTTCCTCCTCGAGGACGACCTCCGACGGCTCGGAGTCGGTGTCAGTCAGGACCCGCCAGTCGATGCCCCTGTAGGAGACGGTGTCGTTTTGCTCCCAGGTCACGGTGTAGCGGGCCGATTCGTTGGTCCAGGACAGGGTCCCCTCCCTGACGAGTTCGGGCGCCGATCCGTGACCGCCGCCCTCGTACCCCGCACTGATGTCCGCGACGGTGTACTCGGTCCCCCCGAGCGTGAACGAGTCGTCTTGGCCCAGTTGGTACTCGGGGTTGTCGAACTCCACCGTCGGCGCGGTCGCTGTCGCGATCAGCGAGTAGGAGGCTGCCCCGACGATCAAGAAGAACGCGACGTAGATCGCCGCAGCACGTCGTTGCATACCCGAGGCATGGGCCACCCGCGGTATAACGATTGCCATTCAAAACGAGCGACGGGGTCGCCCGCGTCGTGCGGTTCCGGCGACGAACCGTGCGGTTCCGGCGACGGGTGACGGACGCGACGACTCCCCGACCGACGAAGGAGGACCGCGAACTGACCGCGTCGATGCCGTTGGACCACAGTCGGAGGTGGATCACGGTCGGCTGCGGTCGCGGCCGGATCCGGTCGGGGGCGGAGCGTCGGCGTGCGGTTTTATTATCGGTACGGGGGACGGATCGGGTATGAACGAGAAGCGTCTCGTCGTCGCCCTCTTCGGCGTCGTGGTCGCGGTCCTCGTCGGCGCCATCGCGTACAAGTTCGTCGCTGCCCTCACAGTCTCGGTGTTTCTCTACTACTCGACGCGCCGGTACCACGCGGCGCTACGGCGGCTCCGGCTCCCCGCGCGGGTGCGCGCCGTGGTGGTGCTCACGTCCCTGGCCGTGCCGCTGCTGTTGCTCATCAGCTACGCCCTCGTGTTGCTGGTGATCGAGGCGCGGCAGTTCGTCACCGAGTACAGCCTGATCGACGTCGCCTCGTCGAACTTCGACTGGTTCGGCGGGATCGAGACGCTGCCGGAGTTCACCGTCGACGGCATCTACGGAGCCTACCAGGCGGGCGAACTCGACGTGTTCATCGACTTTGCCGCGGACAACGCGGCCTTCCTGACGACACTGGTTTCGGACTTCTTTCTCAACCTCTTCATCATCGTCATCGTCACCTACTACCTGCTGGTCGACGGCGCGCGGATCCGGTCGTGGCTGCTCCGGTTCGACGACGAGGCCATCGTCCGGGAGTACCTCGAAGCCGTCGACCGCGAACTGGAGGCCGTCCTCTTCGGGAACCTGCTGAACGTGATCGCCACCTCGCTCATCGCCGTCGGCGTCTTCACCGCGTACAACGCCGTCGCCCCGAGCGTCGCGGAGGTCCCCTACCCGGCGCTGGCGGGGGCGCTCACCGGCATCGCGAGCCTGGTCCCCGTGGTCGGGATGAAGATCGTCTACCTCCCGCTGACGATCATCAGCGCGATACCGATCCTCGTCGGCGGCGACTCCTCGTCGCTCGTGTACGTCGCCGGCCTGCTCGTCCTCGCCATCGTCGTCGTGGACACGATCCCTGACCTGGTGCTCCGGCCGCTGTTGAGCGGGGAGACCACCCACGTCGGTCTGCTGATGCTCGCGTACACCCTCGGCCCGGTCGTGCTCGGGGCCTACGGGCTGTTTTTCGCGCCGATCGTCCTCGTCGTGGGGCTGACGTTCGCCGACACGGCGCTCCCCCGACTGCTCGGGGCCGACGAAGACCAGGGCATCCCGCCGGACCAGATGCGGCTGGACGACTTCAGGTCGACGACGGACCGCCCCGGTTGGCGCGGGGGTACCACCCCGGCCGACGCTGACGGGCTCACCGCCCGGGACGGTGCTGAACGGGCGCATCGCTCCGGCCGACGCTGACGGGCTCACCGCCCGGGACGGTGCTGAACGGGATGTCGAACCGCCGTCGACGCGGCCGGCCGGCCCTTGATCCGCGGTCCCCGACCCGGTTTCAACGGTCGGCAGACGAAAGCACGCCGCTGTTCCCGCGTGCCGCTCGATACGAAAGAGTGAGTATCACGGACCGATGTCGGTCGTAGCAACCGGCCGAACCGTCCTCGGGATCTTCCGCGAGTCGGACGTGCCCTTCATGGCGGCGAGCATCGCCTACTACGGGATGGCGTCGTTCGTCCCGCTGTTGCTGGTCGCCCTCGCGGTCGTCTCGGCGGTCGGCGCCACGGGGACCCTGATCGAGATGCTGCAGTCGGTGCTCTCCGAGAGCGGTAGCGAGGTGCTCAACGCCGTCCTCGCCGACGTGGGCGTCCACGGCGCCGCCGGTGGAATCGGATTCCTGCTCGCCCTCTGGAGCGGGAGCAAGGTGTTTCGCGGTCTCTCGGTCGCGTTCGACGAGATCTACACCCGCCGGTCGGAGCTCTCCCTGTTGCAACAGCTCAAAAAAAGCCTGCTCGCGCTCGGAACGTTGCTGTTCGGCTTCCTGCTGCTGTCGGCGCTCAGCGTCGCCCTGACGTTCGTCGACCTCCCGGTTCCCTCGCCTGCACTGGTCGGCACCCTTCTCGCGGTGCTCGTTCTCACACTCGCGTTTCTGCCGATCTACTACTTCATGCCGCCCACCGACGTGTCGCTCGGACACGCCCTCCCGGGCGCCGTCGTCGCCGCGGTCGGCTGGGTTGCCCTCCAGACCGGCTTCTACTACTACGCCGGCAGCGCCGGTAAGTACGCCGCCTACGGCCTCCTCGGTGCCATCCTTCTGTTCGTCACGTTCCTCTATCTCGCCGCGATCGTGCTGCTGGTCGGTGCCGTCGTGAACGTCGCCGTCGACCGGGAGGTCGTCCGAAACGTCCCGAGCGGGGAGCCGGAAGCGAGCTAGCCCGTCCAGACGCCGGAGCGATCCCCGACGAGTGGGCGCCGTCGGCGGCCGTCCTGCCGTGGCGGGCTACCCGCTGCCACGGTCCCCGCCCTCCGCCCCGGAGGACTCGCTCTCCCTCGGCGGCGTTGGCTCCGGTGTGGCCGCCGCGTCGGGCCGGCCGGCCTCCTCGCGGACGCGCTCGCGGGCCGCCGCGACGCGCCCGCGAATGGACGTTCCGTCGCCGTCGACGACGGTCCTGGAGAGCGGGTGCTCCCGGTCGAGGTGGGCCAACAGATCACCGTAGTCGCCGACGAGCACCACGTCGCAGTCGGCCATGGGACAGTCGAAGATCCCCCGACCGTCGAGCGCTCCATCGTCGACCACCGACCGGCGGTTTCGATCGTCCCCGGCAGGATCACTCATCGGTGTCTCCTCCGCGGGCGTCGCGTCCAGCGCCCGATCCACAGGTGCCGACCGGAGGCCGCTTCCGATCCGCCGGATCGATCCCGTACCGACTGCTACCCGACTCGTCCGCGTCGCCGCCGGCTCTCCACCCGTGTGACGAACGTCCGGGTTGCCCCTCGTCTGCCATTGCTCCTGGTTCAGGGCCGACGATTATAAATTACTTCATATAGAAGTAAATCCTCTTCGCCCGTTGCTCCGCATCCCAGGGGCGCGAACGCACCGAGGATCGGCACGTCGAACAGTTCGTCGAGCGGGGCGGTTCGAGGTCGAGTGACATCGCGGTTCGCCGTCGTCGGGAGTTTCCCCGGGAAACGGGAGACGGATCTCAGAGCACCCTCTCCGCGACCGTTTCAGGAACGACGTCGGCTTCGGCGAGCGGCGTGATGTTGATTTTGACGCCGTACGTCCGGTCGGGTTGGTAGCCGGCAGTCGTGATCGCCGAGAGCGCGCGGTCGGACCAGTCGGAGGGGATGCGATCCGAGACGGAGTCACACGTCGACTCGATGTCGGCAGCCAGCTGCTTGTACCCGTCAATCCCCGCTGCGAGGTCCGCGAGCAACTCGGCTTCCTCGGTTCCGAGCTCCGCCTCTGGGGTCCCGTCTTCGGTGAGAAATCGCTCACCCTCGCGCTCGAAGTAGTACGTCATAAAGAGGACCCCGTTGCTGGAGTAGTGATCCGATCCGACGACGTCGCTAAAGTACGGGAACAGGTCGTAGTGATGGGGTTCGACGGAGTCGACGGCGGGGGCGTCGTACGCCTCGGCGGCGGCCGCCAGATCGTCGAGTGCGTCGAGCCACTCGTCACGGTTCTCCGAGACGGTCTCGAGGAAGGTCGGGCTGAACGTCTCCGCGAACCACTCCTCGTCCGTGCGTTCCAGGAGGCGATCCAGGGTTTCGAGATACTCGCACGTTTGCCGTTTGAACCGCCGCACCGAGGAAGAGAGCTCCGCCGCAAGCTGCCGATCCTCGGCGGTCCAGCTTCGGGGCGTCTCGTTCATGAGCTCCTGGACAGCGTCCTCGAATAGCTCGATCCCTCGCATCGAGTCGATACAGCGGTCGTACCGGTCTGCTGCTACAGCCCGTTCGGAGGCAGACGCGGACTCGTCGGTGCGTCGGCGGTCGGCCGCGTTCCGGCGCTCCCGGAGCCGCGCCTTCCGCGGTTCGACCAGCGTCGACTGGATTCGATCGAAGAGCGAACTGTCGACGGCCTCGTAGTCCACGAAGCACGCGAACCCACGGCCGTCCCCGCTCGTGAACCCGGCGGTGTCGAGCTGCCAGACGATCGGTCGGTCGTCGAACTGCTCGACGTGGAACTCGAAGAACTCCGTTTCGATCCAGTGCCGAACGTTCGGATAGGACTCCTCGACGGGCGGTCGGGATCCCAGGAGGCCGTCGATCTCTTCGAGGCGCTCGTCGGTGTGCTCCCCGAAGTACCTCCGCAGTTGGGCGTCGAGAGCGCCGAGTGGGCTCGGGTGTGCCTCGCCCTCGGCGTGGAACGAAACGACGCCGTGCTCGCGAACCGCCGACAGGAGACAGTAATGCAACAGCTCCTCTGCCTGTGCCCTCAGTTCGTCGTCGCTCACCGTGACGGCGTCGGTGTCAGCGAGTTCGCGGCCGGCGGGGTCCTCTTTCGTCCGGAGCCGGATCTCTTCGAGAACGGACGCCCTGGCCGCGTCGGAGACACCGACCGCGTCGAAGACGGTTTCGTTAATCTCCCCGGCGAGCCGCTCGATCTCGTTGGATCGAGCCAGGCGAGCGCGCTTGGCTTCGGTCCCGATCTCCCGGATCGATGCCGTTTCGTCCGCGATGTCCCCCCGGATCGCTCCGGGATCGTCGAGTGCAACGACCGCAGGCCGGTCGTCGTAGAAGAACTCGCAGTCCTCGGCGGAGGGCAACAGTTCCGGCCCGGCGAAGTACGGACTGGCGGGATCGTAGCTCTCCTCGGCGATCGAGAGTCGGTACTGGTCCGTAACGGTCTCCGTGATCCCGTCGTCGTCATCGAAGACGTCGAGCCACGGGATCCGGGAGACGGTCTCGATCTGCCAGTCGCGTTCGGGGGTCAACGAGAGAAAGAGCCCGTGATACAGGTCGGAGTTGAGCGCCGCGAGCATCTCCCACCCCATCGAGTCGTCGTGTGGAAACAGCATCGAGCCGGTCACGTCGAAGGCGCCGCCGCCGGGGAAGTAACCGAAGCGGCGCCCCGTCTCCTTGATGTACGACCAGGTCAACCCGGCCCGGTCGTAGAACTCCTCGTTGCGCATGACGGAGCCGTCGAACCGTGCGACCTCCGTTCCGTCGTGGTACCAGTTGAGCCGGTGTGCGACCTCCGGGAGGACGTACGCGTCCGTCCCTCCCTTCGCGTACGGGATGAACGCGTCGTCCGCGGGGACCTCGTGGTGACGTCTCAGGAACCGCTCGTTGTTCCCCGTCGCCAGCCCCTGGACCACGTCGGCGACCCCGTCGGCGTCGAGACCGCTCTTCTCCGGGTTGATCTTGACGTCCGAGCCGTGTAGCTCCCTGATCTCGGGATGCGTGTAGTAACAGATCGGGTTCCCCGGGACGGACGAGAACGCCGAGTGATCGACCTCGAACACGCGCTGTACGTCACCGTCGTACACCGAACTGATGACGTCGAGGAACGTCTCCTCCTTCTCCCCGGCAGGCACGTCGTGCAAGCGGATGAACCGACCGGTCGGGTTCGGCTCGGACGCCGTCCGGACGACGGTTCCGACGGTACGAACGGTCGCGTTGTCCAGCACGCCGTTGCCGAACTCCGCGAGGAAGTCGAACGCCCCCTTCCCGCCGACGAAGTCGTTCCGGAACTGCTGGAAACTCCGCTTGAACATGAAGGTCCTCGGGACGATCATGCCGATCCGGCCGTCCTTGCCCGTCAATCGTTCACACGTCTCGAAGAAGTTGATGTAGTACTCCGGATAGTACTCGTAGTTTCGCTTGACGTAGTTCTGTACGGGGTCGGGCATGCGTTTCCCGCTGCCGTACGGCGGGTTCATCAGCGCGACGTCGTACTCCTTGGTGAGAAGTTCCAGCAGTCGCAGGAAGCTCCTGAGGTCCTGGGCCAGAAACGAGTCCCCGGGCCTCTCTTCCTCGATCGCGTCCTGGAGCGTCGAGAGAAAGGCCGAGAGCGTGAGGTCGTCGCCCCAGTCGGCGTCGAGTCGTAGCTGCCGTTCGGAGCCGGACTCCAGGAAGGTCTCCGACAGCGTCTCGTGGACGTTCAGCAGGCTCCCCAGGCCGTGGATGTTCTCGAACTCGGTGACTAGCTCCTCGAGCGCGTCCCGCACCGCCGGACGCCCCTCGGCCACCTCGTCGAACACCGCAGTCGCCTCGTCGACGTCGGTGATCTTCGCGTCGGCGCAGACGATGCCGACCGGGGGGAGCGTGAACCCGTCTGCCCCCTCGTCTTCCGCGCGGGAACGCGCTTTCAGATACAGATTGAACGCCGCCAGCTGGGCGGCCCGGAGGTCGATGTCGACGCCGAACAGATTGTTCTCGAGGATCAGTTCCGGGATTTCGGCACGATCGAGGTCGGGGCGTTGTTCCCACCAGATCCGCTCTAACACGTCAAACGCATAGAGGAGGAAGTGTCCGCTGCCACACGCGGGATCGATCACCGAGAGTTCCTCCGGGTCGATCTCCCCGGTCGCCCGGCCCTCCGTTCCCCCAGTGAGGTACGTACAGTAGCCGGCCACGGAGTCAGTCGCCACCGCGTCTCCCGACCGACGTCTCCGTTCGTCGGGGGAGAGCCCGTCACTGTCCATCGGCGGGTCCGAATCCGGATCCTGTCGTTCGAGGTACAGCTTTCCGAGGCTGTTGTCGGTCAACGTCCGGACGACCCAGTGTGGGGTGTAAAACTGGTTGGCGACGGACACGTCCTCGATGGTCATGGCTCCGCGATGCGCACGGGTGCGAACGTCCGAGAGTTCGGAGGTGTTGTAGTACTCGTAGACCCACCCGAGCACGTCGTCGGCCCGCCAGACCGCGTCGGGAACCGAGTCGAGCATCCCACACAGATCCTCGAAGGTGTCGTCGTCGGGATCGAGCAGGCTGTACTCGGACGACCGGTCGAAGAGGATCTCGATCTCCGCCGCGAGGTCGTCGCAGGCGTCGTGATACGCCTCGAGGATGGCCTCCTCCTCCAGCATGAACTCCTCGTGGACGAGCGTCTCCGCCGCGGGGGTCAGCCCGGCGTCGGTGAAGACGGTGACCTCCTCGTCGAGAAAGTTCCGCACCTCCATACAGCGGAGCGCGGCCAGCCGGTTCACGACGGTGTAGCCCACGCTCGTGACGTACCCTTCGACGGCCGCCGACCACGAGTCGCCGTCGGCGGCTTCGAGTTCGATCGCCTCGACGAGTCGCCGGGTCTCCCCGTCCAGCGCGCCCACGTCCTCGGGTTCCTCGTCGAGACCCCGCTGTGTAAGCTGGAACGCGACGTTGTCCTCGACGCGCCCGCGCATCTCGGCGACGACGTCCTCGAGACGTTCGCGTTCCGCCTTGTCCAGTTGGACCGTCCGCGGGGAGGGGGAGTCGCTTGCCATCGAAGATACTCGCGTATGCCCCCTCCGAAACGGAGGAGGGTCTTCAATGTTGGCTAACGGTGGTGGCCCGTTCGGGTCACTGCAAGCGACCGTCAGCGACGGCTTCCGGGATTCCAGGCGGGCGTGTGCACTCCGGGATGGCCATCGTCAACCCCGTCAGGGAAAACGAGTGAGAGCCAAGGGCCGGATTTGAACCGGCGATGATCCGCTCTGCAGGCGGACGCGTTAGGCCGAACTCTGCCACCTTGGCGCAGTTCGAGGTAGCGCCGTTCCGCGCTTAAGCCTAGCGGTCTCGGGTCCGAGACGTCACGGGCGCTCGGTGCCGTCTCCCGGACTGCAATCGGAAGCCCGGCGGCGAACTGTGGCTGCCCGGGCCTGGCGGCCCGGCCCGTGGCCCTGTGGCTGGTGCGTAACCGTGGCCGTCGCTACGCAGTAACACGAGTGCTCGGCGAGCAGAACCGTCGCTTGCCGAGCGTGAATGAAGTATGAATGGTAGGCGGCGAACCGACGTTTCCAGAGGGTCGCCCACTCCAGTACTTGCCGATACGCAGACGGGCTTAACTTCCGTGTTCGGGATGGGTACGGGTGTTTCCCCGTCGCTCTGGCCGCCTTTACGCTCACACACGGACTCGAACCGTGCTTGTGGCCGTCCAGAATGGACGGCCGCAACACACCTGTGGTGAGTGGTCTTTGACCACCGTATCTACGTGCAATCCAGTTACCGCCTGAACTCGGCTCGACCGATCGGTCGAATCCGAATATGACTGTGGCTCGGACTGTTAGTGCTCGCGGGCTCAACGTCTCGTTGCCTCGACGCGTACACCCCGAGTCTATCTACCGCCTCTTCTAGGCGGGTCCTCTACGGCGCCTCGTTTCCAGGTGGGTTTCGAGCTTAGATGCGTTCAGCTCTTACCCCGCGGTGCGTGGCTGCCCGGCAACTGCCCTCTCGGACAACCGGTACACCAGTGGCACCCAGGCGTAGTTCCTCTCGTACTATACGCCCGTTCCCGTCAGGCACCTTACACCCCCAATAGATAGCAGCCGACCTGTCTCACGACGGTCTAAACCCAGCTCACGACCTCCTTTAATAGGCGAACAACCTCACCCTTGCCCGCGTCTGCACGGGCAGGATGGAGGGAACCGACATCGAGGTAGCAAGCCACCGGGTCGATATGTGCTCTTGCCGGTGACGACTCTGTTATCCCTAAGGTAGCTTTTCTGTCATCGACGGGTCCCATGAATGAACCTCGTCGGTTCGCTAGACCACGCTTTCGCGTCAGCGATCCTCGTTGGGAAGATCACTGTCAGGCTTCCGTGTGCTCTTGCGCTCTCCGGCGAGTTTCCGACTCGCCTGAGGAAACCTTTGGGCGCGCTCGATATCTTTTCGAGCGCGTACCGCCCCAGTCAAACTGCCCGGCTACCGGTGTCCTCCTCCCGGAGTGAGGGTCACAGTCACTGACGGGTAGTATTTCACTGATGGCTCGGTGGCCCGCTAGCGCGGGTACCTGTGTACCGCCTCCTACCTATGCTGCACATCAGCGACCGTGTCCCAGCGACAGCCTGCAGTAAAGCTCTATAGGGTCTTCGCTTCCCCTTGGGGGTCTCCAGACTCCGCACTGGAACGTACAGTTCACCGGGTCCAGCGTTGGGACAGCGACGCTCTCGTTGATCCATTCATGCAAGCCGCTACTGAAGCGGCAAGGTACTACGCTACCTTAAGAGGGTCATAGTTACCCCCGCCGTTGACGGGTCCTTCGTCCCATTGTACTGGGTGTTCAGATACCCGCACTGGGCAGGATTCAGTGACCGTACGAGTCCTTGCGGATTTGCGGTCACCTATGTTGTTACTAGACAGTCGGAGCGTCCGAGTCACTGCGACCTGCTCGGTCAGGAGCAGGCATCCCTTATTGCGAACGTACGGGACTAGTGTTGCCGAATTCCCTAACGCCGGTTGGTCCCGAAGGCCATCCCTTACTCTGGGAGAGCACCTGTGTCGGATCTCGGTACGGTCGCCACACTTGCCTTTTCACGGGCTCTCGGTTGAATCGACTTGCGCTGTTCCGCCGTTCGTTCGCTTCGTGCCATTACGGCTTCCACGGACTTTGACGGTTCGACCGGGCGAAAGCCCGGCTCGATCTACCCAAAAGCGTCGGCGTTTGTTGTGTGACGGCACTGGAATATTAACCAGTTTCCCGTCGTGCAATTCGAATTACGGTTGCACTTAGGACCGGCTAACCCTCGGCTGATCAGCAGTGCCGAGGAACCCTTGCTCGTAAGGCCGTCGGGGTTCGCACCCGACTGTCGCTGCTACTGTGACCAGGATTTTCGTTACTACGCGGTCCACACGAAATCTCTCCCGTGCTTCCACCCACGCAGAATGCCAACCTACTAGATCACTCTTATGCAGAGTGCTGCCAGGTCTCGGTGGTGGACTTGAGCCCCGATCATTTTGGGCGCCCCGAACCTCGGCCGGTAAGCTGTTACGCTTTTCTTAGAGGGTAGCTGCTTCTAAGCTCACCTCCCGGCTGTTTAGGGCTCGGGACCACCTTCAATCGCACTTAGTCCACACTTGGGGACCTTAACCCGGCGCTGGGTTGTCTCCCTTACGGTGCACAGGCTTACCCCGCACACCGGACTCCCCGCGTCAGCGGCGTCTGTAGGTTTGGAGTTCGACAGGATGGCCGACTCCTCTCGGAGGCGGGTCATCCAATCGGTAGCTCTACCCCACGGACTACCTCAGCGGAGGTCATGCTTCGACATGTTTCGGTTGGAACCAGCTGTTGCCAGGTTCGATGGGCCTTTCACCCCTACGCGTAGGTCACGGGAGGGTATTGTAGGACACCACCCCTAACGGGCCTCCACGCAGCTTTCGCCACGCTTCACCCTGCCTACGTGTAGATCACCTGGTTTCGGGTCGTACCCGCTTGACTCCCCGCGCTTGAACACGGTGGCCCTGGCGCAAAGCGCTGCGGCCATATTGGTTTCCCTATGCCTTCCTGGATACTCCAGTTAGACTCGTCAAGCAAGTACACTCCCTGGTTCGTTTTTCAAAACGCACGACGCGACATCGGCTTCCTCGCCTTCCTACTGGTGGGTCGCCCCACGGTCGTTTTGGAGAGGACCTTGTATGCCCCGTCGTTCGATCGCCGCCTGATTTCAAGCCCTATTGCACCGCCCTTCTCGGGGTGCTTTTCAGCGTTCGCTCACGCTACTTGTTCGCTATCGGTCTCGAGTCGTATTTAGTCTTCCCAGTTGATGCCTGGGTCCTTCACAAGGGATATCCGACCCCTGCTACTCGGGAGCTGACGCACATCGTACTGCACTCACTTACGGGGTTGTCACCCTGTTTCACGCTCCGTTCCAGGAGACTTCAGTGAGCGGGTCGGATGCTGAGAGTCAGTCCACACACCACATATCCCGAAGGATTCGGTTTGGACTGTGTCGCGTTCACTCGCGGTTACTGACGACATCGCTAATTTGCGTTATGTTCCTGCCGGTACTGAGATGTTTCAATTCCCGGCGTTCCCCATTGCGCGAAGCAATTGCGGTGGGGATTCCCATTCGAAGATCCTGAGTTCTTGGCCTCCATGCGGCTCCCTCAGGCTTATCGCAGCTTGGCACGTTCTTCATCGGCGCTCGAGCCGAGCTATCCACCAGACGGCACAGTAGCCGTACTGATAGTCGGACGCGACCGAACTCGGTGAACCGAGTTCAGTGGACGTCTGGATTGCACGTACATACGGTGTTCATCACGACACGCTGGGGTAACAGCGCGCGTTCGACCCTTCCCATCCACGCTCACACGGGATGGTGCATCGGTTCGTCGTAACAGACTCGAACAGTCTCCCACACTTAAGGGGAGCGGTTCGAGCCCGCCACATATGGACCCACTGGGATTCGAACCCAGGGCATCCTCCTTGCAAAGGAGGCACTCTACCGCTGAGCTATGGGCCCGCCCTGCCTGCCCCGAAACCGCGAGGAATGACCCTCACGGCGATGGCAAACAGGGGGAGACGTGAATATGAGCCCTGGTGATTCGTCGGTGCCCGACCGGCGGCGGCGACCCACGATTGGACATGACTGAAGGTGGGCTGAGGTCCTCGAAAGAGGCACCTCAGTCCCGATCGTTAGGAGGTGATCCAGCCGCAGATTCCCCTACGGCTACCTTGTTACGACTTAAGCCCCCTTGCGGAGCCCAGATTCGACCTGGGTTTCCAGGCCTCATCCGGACCCCACTCGGGTGCTTTGACGGGCGGTGTGTGCAAGGAGCAGGGACGTATTCACCGCACTCTGGTGAAGTGCGATTACTACCGAATCCAGCTTCATGAGGGCGAGTTTCAGCCCTCAATCCGAACTACGACCAGGTTTCGGAGATTACCGTCCCCTTTCGGGGTTGGAACCCACTGTCCTGGCCATTGTAGCCCGCGTGTAGCCCAGCTCATTCGGGGCATACTGACCTACCGTTGCCCGTTCCTTCCTCCGTGTTGGCCACGGCAGTCCTCCTAATGTACCCACCCACGCGAACGTGGTGCTGGCAATTAGGAGTGCGGGTCTCGCTCGTTGCCTGACTTAACAGGACGCCTCACGGTACGAGCTGACGGCGGCCATGCACCTCCTCTCTGTGGCTCGTGACTAGGTCATCAACCTGACCGTCATTACCACAGTCGGAGCTGGTGAGATGTCCGGCGTTGAGTCCAATTAAACCGCAGGCTCCTCCGGTTGTAGTGCTCCCCCGCCAATTCCTTTAAGTTTCATCCTT
>Ga0207720_100411_pt1 | contig 30281 bp, 29 predicted proteins | sample A23P2SouthBayCA_2_FD_187751 | JGI IMG/M metagenome (GOLD analysis project Ga0207720, IMG submission 187751) | Aerobic enrichment media microbial communities from Eden Landing Ponds, California, USA - A23 E3 (2) (SPAdes) | ecosystem: Environmental > Aquatic > Marine > Unclassified | place...
GGGCCGCCGCGTCGTCGGTACCGTCCGCGTCGTCGGTGCTGTCCCCGCGGGCGCGGTCGAGAGTCGCCCGCACGTCGCGCCCCCCGGGGACGAGAATCGTCTCGGTCATAGAGACAGGTTGCGCTGGTGAGGTTTTAAGCCGAACGTCGCGTAGTAATTGGGTATGGGAATTCTCTCTCGCACGTCGTACGTCATCCGGTCGAAGATAAACGCCCTCCTCAACCGTGCGGAGGACCCGACCGAGACGCTCGACTACTCCTACGAGAAGATGCGCGACGAGCTACAGCAGGTCAAACAGGGTATCGCCGACCTGACCACCCAGAAGAAGCGACTGGAGATACAGAAGCGCCGCCTCGAAGAGAACGTCGAAAAGCACAACGACCAGGCCCGCGAGGCCGTCCAGCAGGACCGCGAGGACCTCGCCCGCAAGGCGCTCGAAAAGAAGCAGGCCAAGATGAACCAAATCGAGGAGCTGGAGACCCAAATCGCCAGCCTGCAGGAGACGCAGGACCAGCTCGTCAACAAGAAGGACGAACTCCAGAGTCGCATCGAGGAGTTCCGCACCAAAAAGGAGACGATGAAGGCCCGCTACGAGGCCGCCGAGGCGTCGAGTCGCGTCTCCGAGGCGATGACCGGCGTCGGCGACGAGATGGCCGACGTGGGGCGCGCGCTCGAACGCGCCGAAGAGCGCACCGACGATATGGAGGCCCGTTCGGCCGCGATGGATGAACTGATGGACTCCGGCGCGTTCGACGACGCGCTGTCGGACAAAGACTCCATCGAGCGCGAACTCGAAGCCGGTCGCACCAGCGCCGAGGTCGACACCGAACTGGAGACGCTCAAAGCTGAGATGGGCAAGTCCTCCGGGTCATCGTCATCGAGCGAGGGCGCGAGCGACGCCGACGTGGACGTCGAGACCGACGTGGCCGACGAGGAGATCGAAGCCGAACTCGAAGAGCTGAAAAACAAAGACGACTCCTCGTCCTCCTAAACGCACCCGCCCGCCCGCTCCGAACCGACGCCTTGCCCTGAGGTGCTCGGCTGACCCAGTCGCCTCCGCCGTCTCCGCGACCGACCGCCAGTACGCACTTGACCCCGCCGCTCGATAGCTTCGGTCATGTCGAACACCAGCGGGCCGTCGGCGGGCGAGCCCGACGACACGATGCGGGAGCGCGGGACGACGAGCCGCGCGAAGCTCCGCGCCCTCCTCAACGCGGACCGCCGCGCCGTCGCCGCGGTCCCGCTCGTCGTCGTCTTCTGTAGCGTCGTCGTCCTCGGCCAACTGGACCCGACCCCGCTCCGGGTCGCCGTCGAATCGTCGGACCCAATCGAGACGCTCGCGCAGGGCCTTCTCACCGCGATTATCACGGGCGTCACGCTCGTCGTCACCATCAACCAGCTCGTGCTCTCGCGCGAACTCGGGCCGCTGGGCGACCAGCGCGACCGGATGGAGGGGTCGATGAACTTCCGCGAGGACGTCGCCGACCTGCTGGACGCGCCGGTCGCGCCGCCGGAGCCCTCGGCGTTCCTGCGCGCGCTGGCCGAGGGCATCGCGTCGCGGGCGCGGGTGGTCGAAGACACGCTCGATGCGGATGGAGACGCGGACGCGAACGGCGACGCGGGTACGGACGGCGACGCGGGCGATACCGATGACGACCCGACGACCCGGGTCCGCGAGTTCGCCGCGGAGGTCGAGTCCAACGCCGACGCAGTCGCCGAGCGGCTGGAGGGCCGGCAGTTCGGGACGTTCGCGGTGCTGTCGGCGGCGCTGGACCTCAACTACTCGTGGAAAATCTATCAGGCGGCGCGGCTCCGCCGCGTCCACGACGCCGAGTTCTCGGCGGAGACGAAGACGGCGCTGTCGGAGCTTCGCGACGCGCTCGAACTGTTCGGCCCCGCCCGCGAGCACGTCAAGACGCTGTACTTCCGGTGGGAACTCGTCGACCTCTCGCGGACGATGTTCTACGCGGCCGTCCCCGCGCTGGTGGCGAGCATCGCCGCGGTTCTCTTTCTCGACGACCCGACCACGATTACGGGCGCGACGCTCGGCGTGTCGAACCTGCTTCTCGCCGTGGCGTTCGTGGTGGCCGTCTCGCTCGCGCCCTTTGCGGTGCTCGCGGCCGCGGTCCTCCGAATCTCGACGGTCGCAAAACGGACGCTCTCTATCGGGCCGTTCGTGCTCCGGTCGGAGACCCGCGAAGACGACCTCGACTGGGAGTCCTGACGGGTGCGGAGGTCCCGCGACGGCGTCGCCGCGTTACCGCGTCCGCGTCACCGACGCTGTGCGCCGGTTCCCGGTCGGTCGAGCGCTTCGAGGTCGATGCGGCCGTTCGGCATCGAGACGCCCTCGTAGGGGTCGTCAGCGAGGAGGAGCGAGCCGTCGAGGTCGGCGTAGTCGAGAAGCGGCGCGAGGTGACAGCCCGCCGCGATGGCGGCGTTCGTCTCTATCATACAGCCGAGCATGACCTCCAGCCCGTGGGCGCGGGCGGCGTGGATGGCGCGTTTCGCCTCCGTGAGGCCGCCGCACTTCATCAGTTTGAGGTTCGCGATGTCGACGCGGTCGGCGATGCGCGGGATGTCGTCGGCGGTGACGCAGGACTCGTCGGCCGCGATGGGGAGCGCGCCGCGGTCGTAGATGAACTTCAGGCCCTCGCGGTCCTCGGCGGGGACGGGTTGTTCGACGAACTCGACGCCGTGGTCGGCGAGGAACTCGGTCATCTCGACGGCCTCGCGGGGCGTCCATGCCTCGTTGGCGTCGACCCGGATGGTCGCGCTGGGGGCCTCGTCGCGGACGGCCTCGATGACGGCCCGGTCGCGGTCGGTGCCGAGTTTGACCTTGAGCACGTCGTAGCCGGCCTCGTAGGCCTCCGCGGTCTTCTCGCGCATCGTGTCGAGGTCGTCGAGGCCGACGGTGTACGACGAGGCGGGCGTCCGCGAGGGGTCGAGCCCCCAGAGGCGGTACAGCGGGACGCCGAGGCGCTTGGCCGCGAGGTCGTGGAGGGCGATGCTCACGGCGGTCCGCGCGGCCGGGTTGCGGCGGACCGTCTCTGCCATCTCGCGCTCGATGCGGTCGATGGCGTGGGCGTCGCCGACCTCCTCGACCACTGAGAGCAGGTCGGGCAAGACCGCTTCGACGGTGTCGGCGGTCTCGCCGTAGTGTGACGACGGGGCGGCCGCGCCGACGCCCGTCATGCCGCCTTCGTCCTCGATGCGGACGACGACGTTCTCGGCGTCGGTCTGGACGCCGCGAGCGATGCCGAACGGCTCCGCGAGCGGCATCGAGACGCGCTCGAACTCGGTCGCGAGCATCTAGAACACCTCGTCTATGAGGTCGGCCGAGCCGAAGCGGACGGGGTCGACCGCGGGGACGCCGAGTTCGTCCGCGAAGGCGTCGATGGCCTCGGCCGCTTCCACGTCGTCGTCGACGTGGGAGGTGTTGAGCATCCCGGCGACCACGTCGGCCTCGTGGACCGGGGCGGCGAGGTTCTCGTACAGCGAGACGTACTCCGAGAGGTCGGGGAGCGCGAACTCCTCGTAGCCGTGAATCGCCTCGCGGGTGGCCTCGTGACAGAGCACGAGCTTGTCGGCCATCGACCCGTGGAGGATGCCGCAGGTGACCGCGGAGTACGCCGGGTGGACGATGCTCCCCTGCCCTTCGACGAACAGCACGTCGTGTTCGTCGCCCTGCTCCAGAATCATCTCCTCGACCGCGCCGGCGGTGAAGTCGCTGACGACGCGGTCGACGGGGTTGCCCCAGCCGGCGATCATGATGCCGGTCTGGCCGGTCGGGATGAAGCCCGCGTCGATGCCCCGCTCGCGGGCGGCCTCGACGAGTTCGAGCGTCGCGGTCATCTTGCCGACCGAGCAGTCGGTGCCGACGGTGAGGACGACCTCGGCGTCCACGTCGGCGGCCTTGCCCTGCGCGACGCCGAGGTCGTCGTGAGGCTTGCGAACGTCGTTGATGTCACAGCCGTGTTCGTCGGCGAGGCGGGCGAACTCCTCGTCTTCGGCGAGGAAGTAGTGGAGCCCGGAGATGAGGTCACAGCCGCGTGCGAGGGCGGTGCGAACGTCGTCGCGCCACGTCTCGTCGAACGCGCCGCCGATGGGCGAGATGCCGACGAGGAGAGCGTCGGCGTCGGGCGCGTCGGCCATCGAGGCGACGACGGGCACGTCGGGGAGGTCGCGGCGGTGGTCGGCGGCGGAGGTGCCGGGGTTGTCGCGGTCGAGGACGGCAACCACGTCGTAGTCGGCGTACTTCAGGACGCCCGTGGCGGTCTTCGCGCGGTCGGGGAACTTCTCGTGTGCGAGGACGACGACTCGCTGTGGGTCGTTCATACTGGGTGTCACTACGTGCCACCCTAAAAGGTGGGGCGATTCGGCGTCGACTGCCGGGTCGCGTCGCCGAGTCGGCTACGACTATTCGGGACGGTTGGGAGCGCACCGCGGCGTCGCCGCCGATTCAGAGCCGGTAGAGCCGCGTCGTCCAGAACTCTCTAGAGGCCTCGGCGAGCGCCGCCTCGGGGTCGCCGCTGGCGTCGACGGTCGCGGTCAGCGCGGCGCGGTCGCGAAACTCGCCGAGGACGGTCCGCTCGCCGAGTACGACGAGCTCCGCGTCGTCGCCGGCCGTTTCCGCGCCCGCGTCGGCGTCGCCGTCGATGAACTCGTCGAGCGCCTCGTGACAGCGGTCGAGGTGGTCGTCGATTTGCCCCTCGCGGATGCGCTCGAAGCGGCCCTGTGAGAACCCGCCTTTGGAGTGGGCGGACTTCACGTCGCTCTCGAAGCCCTCGACGAATTCGAGGTCGCCGTGCTCGTAGTGACCGAGGGCGAATAGGTCGCCGCGGACGAGCGCGACTACAGTGGTCTCGGTCGGGTGGAACCACGCCGGAGGGAGGTCGAAACCGTCGCTCCAGGCGTCGAAGCCGTCGGGCTGGCGGGGCGGGGAGAGTGCGACGCTCACCACTCCGGCGTCGTCGGTGAGCGCGACGCAGGGCGCGGCCCGGCGGACGAGCGAGGCGCGGTCGCCGAAGGCGGCGTCGACGGCCGCGGGGAGAGAGCGGTCGTCGGAGACGGCGGCGGTGAGCGCGCCCTCCGCGTCGGTCGAAAACGAATCGAGGCGCGACAGCACCTCGCGGAGGCGGTCGCCGCGGAGGTCCTCGGTCCCGCGGAAGTCGAGGGAGTCGTCGTCGCCCGAGAGGCGCTCCACGTGGTCTTCGAGTTCGGTGATGCGGTCTTCGAGGCGGTTGACCTCCGCCTCGGCCTCCTGTCGCGCGCGGGCCGCCTCCGTTCGGCGCTCGGACTCGCCCTCCAGACGCCCGGCTAACGCGTCGCGTTCGTCTTCCAACTCGGCGATACGCGCTTTGAGTTCGGCTCGGCCCAACAACTCATCCAGCATACACGGACGCGTGCGGGCCGACCACTTGAGCGTTCGGACGCGAGGCGAGCGGGACCGCTCCGCCCGCCGCGACGCCGCGAGAACCGCTTAGGCCAGCCTGTCGTCGGGGCGGTCCGGGACGTCGCCGTCGGGACCACCGGGCGCGAGGTCGTCGGGGTCGTAACCGGCGTACCGGAGCAACTCGGCGGCTCGCGGGGCGTCGGCGAGAAGCACCGGCCTGTCGTCCGGAAGCGAATCGGAGTCCACGGCGTCTCGGGGGAGCGCGAGCGTCCCCGAGGGGACGCCGTCGTCGCCGACGACCGGGAAGTGGGCCGTGTCGAGTTTCATCACGAGCGGGTAGTCGACTCGCTCGACGCCGCGGCCGTCCGTGTAGACGCACTCGTTGAGTCGCTCGTGTTCCGTTCGGTGAATCGCCGCCTCGGCCCCGTCGTACGGTTCGACGTACAACCGGCCGAGGAAGTAACTGCTGGAGAAGCGTTCGAACATCTGTGCGTGTGAATGTCAACCATGGATGGGCATAAGCCTTGTCGGAACCATTTATATCGACACGCAATTCCACCGTCGAGAATCGGGGACGGGAGTCGATACCGGCAGGCGAGAGCGCGGCTCGCGCGCGAGAACTCGGTCGTGAAAACGTCGCGTCTCGCTCGCTTCGGGAGAGCGGTTTCGGCGGGTCGAAGGTGCGGTTACGGGCGGTTCAGTCGTCGCCGCGGGTCGCCGCGGTCATCGACCAGACGGCGACGAGGCCGAGCGCGAGCGCCGGGAGCATCGGCAGGGCCAGCATGGCCGCGAGGTACGGCAGGCCGGCCATCGCCGGGAGCGACGGCACGAGGTACACCGCACCGGGGACGACGAGGAAACAGAGCGCGACGACGCCGACGAGCACCCAGCCACGGCTCCCGAAGCCGGTCGCTTCCGGCTCCGAGCCGTCGCCGCCGACCGCGACGCCGTCCGGTCGGTGGACGTACGTGTCGGACTCGGCGGTGGCGTCGTTCCGAGCCGTGGTGTCAGAGCTCACTATCGGGGATTACGACCACCTTGCCAAAGCCCTGTCGCTCCTCGATGAGCTCGTGCGCGCGGTCGATTTCGCTCATCGGGAGCGTCTCGCGGATGCGGGGTTCGAAGGTGCCGTCCCAGACGAGGTCGAGCACCTCGTCGGCCTCGCCGGGCGTCGCCATCGTCGAGCCGATGACTGAGAGCTGATTCCAGAAGATGTAGTTGAGGCCCGCGCCCGGGTCGGGGCCGGTGGTCGCCCCGCAGGTGACGACGCGGCCGCCCTTGACGAGGCTCTTGAGCGACTGCTTGTAGGTGGCCTCGCCGATGTGGTCGACGACCATGTCGACGCCGCGGCCGTCCGTGAGCGTTCGAATCTCCTTCGAGAAGTCCTCCTCCTCGTAGTTGATGACGTGGTCCGCGCCGCATTCCTCGGCGTACTTCAGTTTCTCGTCGGTGGAGGCGGTGGCGTACACTTCCGCGCCCGCGTAGTCGGCGATTTGGACGGCCGCGTGGCCGACGCCGCCGGACGCGCCGAGGACGAGCACCTTCTCGCCGGGTCGGAGTTCGCCGCGGTCGACGAGCATCCGCCACGCGGTCTGGAAGACGAGCGATGCGGAGCCGGCGACCTCCCACGGCACGCCCTCGGGGACGGGCACGAGGTTCTCCTCGGGAACCGCCGCGAACTCGGCGTGGACGCCGCGGACGTGCTCGCCGATGATGTGGAAGTCCGGCGCGAGCGTCGGGTCGCCCTTCCGGGAGAACTCGTCGCCGCCGCCGGCGACGCCCGCGATGAGCGCGACGCGGTCGCCCACCTCGAACCGGCTCACCCGCTCGCCGACCTCGGTGACGACGCCGGCCATGTCGCTTCCGGGGATGTGCGGCATCTCTAACTCGACGCCCGGAAGCCCCCGCCGCGTCCAGATGTCGAGGTGGTTGAGCGAGGCCGCCTTCACGTCGACGAGGACCTCGTCGGGACCGACTTCCGGGTCCGGGAAGTCGCCGTATTCGAGGACGTCTCGGTCGCCGTGTTCCGTGAATTGGACCGCTTTCATCTCGACCCGACCGAGGATGGGCAGGAACTAAAGTGTGGGTTTACGCCAATCGTCTTTCCTCTTAATCGACATTCGACGAAACATTATGGATTCAAATCATATCGGTGCGAAGATATATACGACACAGGGTTCCCAACATAGTCTAGTTCGACAGTCACGTTCGCCGACAGCTACCGGCGACCCGAACAGGGGCGGTCGACAGGGCTCCAACTCGTTGGAAGGAGTATCAGGCACGTGAACGGAGACGAGACTTCAGCACAGCTTTCGCGCCTCCTCGTGAGGCGGTCGTCGTTCGTCCGGGCGCTCGCAGAGCGACCGCGAGACAAGCGCGGACTCGCCGCCGACCTCGACACCTCGCGTTCGACGGTTGACCGCGTCGTCCGCGACCTCCTCGACGCCGGCTTCGTCGAGCGTGCCGACGGCCGGTATCGGCTGACCTGCGTCGGTCGGTGCGCGCTCGGCGCGTACGACGAGTGTCTCGACTCGCTCCGCGGCGTCCAGGCGGCTCGGGACCTCCTTTCGATGCTTCCGACTGACGCGCCGCTCGACCGGGCGTTTTTGGCGGGCGCGTCGGTTCACACGTCGACGCCGGACATCCCGGACAGCGCGATTCGGGAGCTGTTTTCGAGCGTCGAGAGCGCAGAGCGAGTCTACGGCGTCGCCCCAGTCGCGCTCGTCGGTCAGCTTCGACCCTTCTACGAGACCGCCACCGAGGGTGGGACGGTCGTCGAGATGATTATCGCCGACGAGCTGTTGGACCGACTCGCCGCCGCCCCGGACTCGCACGCGGTCATCACCGACCAGCTCCGACACGAGTCGGTGACGCTCTATCGGGGCGAGGCCCCGTTCCGGTTCGGCCTCTGGGTGACGGAATCGGAGGCGGGGGTCGTCGTCTACACCGACACCGGCGTCGGCGGGGTCGCCCGCAACGACACCGAAGCCGCCGTCGAGTGGGCCACAGAGCAGTTCGAGGCGCTCCGCGAGAACGCGGAACGACTGACGCTCGACTCGCTCGACGGCGTTCCAGACGACGGGTGAGCCGCGCCGGTCGCCGGTGAGTCGTCCGACCGGCCGCCGCGAACCGACGACCGCCGGGGCGACGCGGGAATTTTATCGCCGGACGACGAAGCCGCGGCCGTGAGCGACCACGACCACGGCGACGGCGAGGGGGACGGCGACGACGACCACGGCCATCATCACGGCCACGACCATCACCACCACGACGTCGACGAGCTCCGAGCGGCGGTGCTGACGATTTCGTCCACCCGCGAGGTCGACGACGACCCCGCGGGCGACGCGATAGCGGAACTGCTCCGCGAGGCGGGTCACTCGGTGTCGGTCCGGCGGGTCGTCGACGACGACTACGACGAGATTCAGACCGCGGTCGCGCGGATGGCCGACCGCGGCGACGTCGACGTGACGGTCACGACCGGCGGGACGGGCGTCACGCCCGACGACCAGACCGTCGAGGCGACGGCGCAGTTGTTCGGGAAGGCGTTGCCCGGCTTCGGCGAACTGTTCCGGCGGCTCTCGTACGACGAAATCGGCACCAAGGTCGTCGGCACCCGCGCGACCGCGGGCGTCGTCGACGAGACGCCGACGTTCTGTCTGCCGGGGAGCGAGAACGCCGCCCGGCTCGGGACCGCCGAGATAATCGTCCCGGAAGCGCCGCATCTCACCGGGCTGGCGCGGCGCGACGCGGAGTAAGAAAACGCCCCAAAAACCGAGGGTCGTCGGTCGAATCCGACTGCAACGTCTGCCCAGTCGCGGCCATTTAAGTTCGCGCACACGCTCCGATGAGGTATGAGCCAGCAGTCCCCTCGCGAGGAGGACTCGGACGACGTGTTCTCCAGCGGCAAGGACCCGAACCTCCGCAGCACGGAGGTCACGGAGGGTCCAGACAAGGCCCCGCACCGTGCGATGTTCCGCGCCATGGGCTTCGACGACGAGGACTTCTCGTCGCCGATGGTCGGCGTGCCGAACCCCGCCGCCGACATCACCCCGTGTAACGTCCACCTCGACGACGTCGCCGACGCCGCCATCGAGGGAATCGACGCCGCGGGCGGGATGCCCATCGAGTTCGGGACCGTCACCATCTCGGACGCCATCTCGATGGGGACCGAGGGCATGAAGGCCTCCCTCATCTCCCGCGAGGTCATCGCCGACTCCGTCGAACTCGTCTCCTTCGGCGAGCGCATGGACGCGCTCGTCACCGTCGCCGGCTGCGACAAGAACCTCCCCGGGATGATGATGGCCTCCATCCGGACGGACCTCCCCTCCGTCTTCCTCTACGGCGGCTCCATCATGCCCGGCCAGCACGAGGGCCGCGAGGTGACCGTCCAGAACGTCTTCGAGGGCGTCGGCACCTACGCCGAAGGCGACATGAGCGCCGACGAACTCGACGACCTCGAACGCCACGCCTGCCCCGGCGCGGGCTCCTGCGGCGGGATGTTCACCGCCAACACGATGGCCTCCATCTCCGAGGCGCTCGGGATGGCCCCGCTCGGGTCGGCCTCCGCGCCCGCCGAGTCCGACGAGCGCTACGAGAACGCCCGCCGCGCCGGCGAGGTCGTCCTCGACTGCGTCGAAAACGACCGCCGCCCCTCCGACATCCTCACGAAGGAGTCCTTCGAGAACGCCATCACCCTGCAGGTCGCCACCGGCGGGTCGACCAACGCCGTGCTCCACCTGCTCGCGCTCGCCGCCGAGGCCGGCGTCGACCTCGACATCGAGGAGTTCGACGAGATCTCCCGCCGCACGCCGAAAATCGCCAACCTCCAGCCCGGCGGCACGCGCGTCATGAACGACCTCCACGAAATCGGCGGTATCCCGGTCGTCATCCGTCGCCTCGTCGAGGCCGGCCTGTTCCACGGCGACGCGATGACCGTCACCGGCCGCACCATCGCCGAGGAGCTCGACCACCTCGACCTGCCGGACGACGACGGCCTCGAAGCGGACTTCCTCTACACCGTCGACGAGCCGTATCAGGACGAGGGCGCAATCAAGATTCTCACCGGCAACCTCGCGCCCGACGGCGCGGTCCTGAAGGTGACCGGCGACGACGCCTTCCACCACACCGGCCCCGCCCGCGTCTTCGAGAACGAGGAGGACGCGATGCGCTACGTGCAGGAGGGTCACATCGAGGAGGGCGACGTCATCGCCATCCGCAACGAGGGACCGCGCGGCGGCCCCGGCATGCGCGAGATGCTCGGCGTCACCGCCGCCGTCGTCGGACAGGGCCACGAGGACGACGTGGCGCTTCTCACCGACGGTCGGTTCTCCGGCGCGACGCGCGGCCCGATGGTCGGCCACGTCGCCCCCGAAGCGACCGAGGGCGGCCCCATCGGCCTCCTCGAAGACGGCGACGAGGTGACCGTCGACATCCCGAACCGCGAACTCTCCGTGGACCTCACCGACGAGGAACTCGACGCCCGGAGGGAAGACTGGGAACCCAAGCCGCCGGCGTACACCTCCGGCGTGCTGGCGAAGTACGCCCGCGACTTCGGCTCCGCCGCGAACGGCGCGGTGACGAACCCGGCGCTCACGCGCGACGAATAACGGCGAGTCGCCGCGGCGTCTCCCGCGGCAGTTCCCGCGACGCGGACGCCGTCGTCCGTCGTCAGAACAGGCCGAGTCCGGACGCTCGGTACAGGGCGAGTATCCCGATTCCGAGCGCCGTTCCGGTCGGGACCAGCAGAATCACGTTTCGCGGCTGTTCGGTGAACCCGTAGACGCACAAGCCGAACGGGACGGACAGCAACACGTCTATCGCCCACTCCGGGAGGATGGGCGAGAGCCCGGACCACGGAACGAAAAAGAGGAGTCCAGCGCCGCCGAAGAAGGCGATGATTCGGTTCCACCGCCACGATGAGAACTGCACGGCGCAACCGACAGTCGCCACCGAAGTGACAGTTTCGGTGCCGAACCCGGTCGCGGCGTCACTGACTCCGCGCTCGCGGGGCCGCCGGTTCGACTCGGCTTAGACCACGCGGTTCCGCAGGTCGTCGTCGCCGGCGTCCAGTTTGTCGAGGTTTTCCGCGATGATGTCGGCCATGCGTTCCCAGTACTTCGGGGTGTGGCCGGCGTTGTGGGGCGTGATGAGGACGTTCTCGAAATCCCAAAGCGGGTGGTCCGCGGGGAGCGGTTCGGGGTCGGTCACGTCGAGGGCCGCCCCGCGGATGCCGTTGCTCCGGAGTTGGGAGACGAGCGCGTCGGTGTCGACGACCGGGCCGCGGCCGACGTTGACGAGGACGGTGTCGGGGGCCATCGACGCGAACGCGTCGGCGTCGACGAGGCCGCGGGTGGCGTCCGTCAGCGGGCACGCGATGACGACGTAGTCGGCGCGGGCGAAGGCGTCGTGGAGGCCTTGCTCGTCGTCGAAGCCGACGACCTCGTCGGTCGGGCCGCCCTTCTCCGGCGAGTAGCGCACGCCGGCGGTCTCGACGCCGAACGGTTCGAGTCGGTCCACGACGGCCTCGCCGAGCGCTCCGAGGCCGACGACGGCGACCGTCGACCCCTGCAGTTCGACCGTCGGGTACGACTGCCAGACGTTCGCCTCCGTCTGTCGCTCCGCGACGTGGAAGCGACGGGCGAAGTAGAGGAGGCTTCCGAGGACCTGCTCGGCGATGTTCGGGCCGTGGACGCCGGAGGCGTTGGTGACGGCGACGTCGCGGGCCTCGAACGCCTCGATGGGGAGGTGGCCGGTGCCGGCGAACACGCAGGCGAACAGGTCGAGGTTCTGGGCGGCGTCGAGGTCCGTTTCGTCCACCTCGAAGCCGGTCGCGACTCGGGCGCGGGAGAGGAGGTCGCGCTCCTCTTCGGGCGTCGTCGCGAGGGCGACCTCGCGGTCGGGGAGGCGCTCGCGGAGCGTTTCGGCGTACGCCTCGGCAGACAGGCCGTGAATCTTCTGCCGAAGCACCGCGATGTCTGGGTCGGACATGCTCGATGATTCTCGAAGGCGGTGATGAATCTGTCCGATTCGGACGCGGAAGGCCGCTCACTCGATGGGCTCGCGCCCCCGCGAGCGACGTTTCGAAATCGTCCGGGTGACCGCGACCGCATCGACCGTCGGGTCGACGACAAACCGGGAGCCGTCTTCGCCGAGTTTCCACGCAACGGGCGCATAGCCCTGTGGGGCGGGGCCGCCGTCGACGAACACGAGGTCGCCCGTCTCGTCGCGGAACACGACGGGCTCTCTCGGCTCGTCCGGCTCGTCTGCGGTCATTGACTCGGAGCTACCGCGGTCTCCGCTATAAACCTCCGTCTCCGGTTATCAACTGCTGTATTCAGTTGGTGTTTTCGGAGAAAACCGGGCGCAGTAACGCTGTCTGACGATACATGAGTTATCGAATCACAGAATCAGGCGAGGAAATCCCGCGTCAGGTCGTCCGCGGGACCGTCAACTCCGGGGAGTCACGTCGCTCGTGGGACCGTCGGCTCCGGGGGGTCATATCGCTCGTGGGACCGTCGGCTCCGAGGAAGGTACCGAGCGGCGGCGCGTCGGGCGCGAGCGCGACGCGCCGGTGGAAAACGCCCCGAAGGGAGGTGAGACGCGCGGTCTCGAAACCGTCGGACGCCGCGGCGCTTCAGGGGGTTTAATAGCCGAGCGAAGTGCTGTAGCGGTATGGAACGCGTAGATGTCGCCATCATCGGCGGCGGTCCGGCCGGCACGTCGGCGGCACACGCCGCGGCCTCGGCCGGGGCCTCCGCTCTGGTCCTCGAAAAGGGCGTCCCCCGAGCAGACAGACCGGGCCTCGGCCCCGATTCGACGGACGCGGCCGGTATCCTCGACTACTGGGTGGACATCATGGGCATCCACCCCGACGAGTTCCCCGACGACGTCGTGCTCGACATCCTCGACCGCGCGGAGTTCATCGGGCCGAACGAGTCGCTGACGCTTCGGAGCACCGGCATCGACTCCTCGTACGACGAGTTCGGCTACACCTTCCACCGCGCGAAGTTCGACGACTGGCTCCGCGGCCGCGCCGAGGACGCCGGCGCGGAGTACCGCGTGAAGGCATCCGTCCGCGACGTGGAGACCGACCTCGACGCCGCCGGCGACGACCCCCGCCACGTCGTCCGCCTCGCCAACGGCGAGGACGTGGGCGCGGCGTTCGTCGTCCTCGCCGACGGCCCTCAGCGGACGGTCACGAACAAGGTGCTCGACGACCTGCTTCCGTTCCCCATCACGGACCGCCTGTCGTCGACCGAGGCGAACCACATCGCCTATCAGGAACACCGCGAGTTCCCCCCGGAACTGTTCGACGAGGTCGACGGCGCTATCAAGTTCTGGTGGGGTTACATGCCCGGTCACACGGCGTATCCGTGGGTGTTCCCGAACGACGACAACGTCTGCCGAGTCGGCCTCACGATGCCCATCGGTCTCGACATCGACGAGGTCGACGACCGCGATGCGTACACGCTCCTCCGCGAGGACGACGAGCGCATCCCGCAGGGCCGCGAGTACGTCCGCCGCCTCCTCGAACAGGAGTACGGAGACGAGTACGACGTCGAGGAGGACTTCCCGCTCGTCGAGGACCGCGGGAAGACGAAGGGGACAGAGACGTACGCCATCTCCTCGACGCGCCCCATCGACTCGCCCGCGTCGGCCGGCATCGCCGTCACGGGCGGCGCGATGGGCGCGACCTCCGCGTTCCACGAGGGCGGCGACCACGTCGCCGTCCGCACGGGAGCCATCGCCGGCGAACTCGCCGCCGAGGGCGACCTGAGCGACTACAACGACCGCTGGAAGGACGCCATCGGCGACGAGATTCTCCGCAACGTCGCCATGGCCGAAATCGTCCACGACTACGGCCCCGCCCAGTGGGACAAGACGTTCAAGGCGGCCCGGAAGCTCCTCGAAAAGGACGAGGGCTACAAGGCGTTCAGCGCCTCGAGGCTCACCGCCGGGTTCAGCGCCGCGAAGCTCGCCACGCAGTACCAGCGGACGAAAGTGAAGTACCGCAAGGGCAAGTACGTCCAACTGCGCGAAGACGAGTACGCGCTGTAGCCGTGGGTGCCGAAGGTGGTCGAAGCGGCCGCCGAAGGCCACCCCCGCGAGTCGAGCATCTCGGAGTCCCTGAGCGACTACGACGCCCGCCGGTCGGAACTCGTTTTACCCCCGGCGCGCTAGAGGCGAGTGCGTACCTCAAGTCCCCGGCCGAGTGTTCCCGCTTCGGGAGCGATGACAGCACGGCGAACCCGGGTGCGCAATACCTACTGGCCGGCTAGCGCCGGCGTACTTCGGAACGTCCGCGCCCGAAAGACGGACCGCCCGGCACGAGGGTTTCCCGGTCGACGCGGCACGCCGCCTCGGGATGAGACCGGCCGTTAGTGTTCTGGGCGACATCCTCTCCCGGAAAGAGATTTCTTCGACGCTCGTCGGTCGCCAGTCCGACTGGCGAATGTGGCGAATCCGAAACCCCGCGAGCGACCGCTATCGGTCCCCGAACGTCCCGGGCCGCCGCTCGCCGAGGGCCGCGAGTATCGCCCGACGGTACCGTGCGGCCAACGCCGTCACCACGAGTCTGTCGCGGTCGTTGACGCCGAGGGCGACGAGCGCGACGACGTACGTCACCGCGCCCAGCGTCGCGCCGGCGGCGGCGACGAGTCCGCCGGGGCCGGCGAGCGTCGCGCGGACGAGGAGCATGACGCCGGCCGCCGCGACGCCCGCGCCGAGGGGCTTGAGAAACGTCGCGTCGAAGGGCCACAGCCCCTCGAAGCGGCGCAAGAGAACGACCTGAATCGTGTTCTGGACGGCGATGGCGACGGCCGTACCGAGCGCCGCGCCGGCGAGGCCGAACGCCCGGACGAACGCGAACGTGAGGAGCGTGTTCAGGACGGCCAAGAGCCAGTCGAGCGCCATCCGGGCGTACTGGTGGTCGGTCATCATGAGTAGCCACCCCGTCGCGCCGACGGCGCTCCCGACTAAGACGCCGCCGAGGTAGACGACGAGCGGGACGTAGCCAGCCGCGAAATTCGGGCCGAACACGGTGAGAACCGACCGCCCGTACACCGCGAGCACGGCGAGAATCGGAACGACGCAGGTGACGATGAGCCGCGTCACCGCCGTGTACACCGCGTTGAGCGTCTCCATCTCGTCGTCGGCGTAGAGCCCCGACGCGACCGGCGGCAGGAGCATGTTAAACGAGAGGAGCGGAATCCACGCCAGCGACACCAACACGAGCACCACGTTGTAGACGCCCGCCGCCTTCGCGGTCAGGAGGAACCCCACGAGCATCACGTCGATGCGGTTCTGAAACACCTTGCCGAGACTGCTCAGCGCGATGGGGGCCGAGTGGTTGTAGAACCGCCGGGCCTCGGAGCGCAGGCCGCCGACGGACGGGCGGATGCCGCTCGCCGAGACGACCATCGGGACGCCCAGCACCACGAGTCCGGCCATGCCGACGACGAACGCGGCGGCGACGCCGACCAGCGAGTACCCGAGCGCCATCGCGGCCACGGCACCACCCAGTTTGACCGCCGGGCGGAGGACGCGGTTGAAAAGCACCTCACCGCGGGCCGACTGCACCGCCCTGAGGACGCCGGCGTGAATCCGCACCAGTCCGACGAGGACGACCAGCGCCGCGAACAGGTGTATCGTCGGCGGGAAGGCGGGATGTGACACCGTCGCGTCGTTGAGCCACCCGCTCGTGAGCACCAACCCACCGGCGAGTCCGAGGCCGACGACGAGCGTCGTCAGATACGCCAGCCCCACCACCCGCCCCTGTCGAGCGGGGTCGTCGTCGTACGCGGAGAGGTACCGCTGGAGCGTCCCGACCGACCCGAAGTTGACGAGGCGGAACAACAGTTGGGCGATTCGCCACGCGAACGCGTAGACGCCGTAGACGACCGGACCGAACCCCTGTGCGAGGACGTACTCGGTCGCCGTCGTCAGGGCGCGCTGGAGCGACTGTCCGCCCGAGCCGACGACCGCGCCGTGGCCGACAGTCAACAGCGCCTCGCGTTCGTCGGCGGAGATGTCAGCGTCAGCATCGGGGGGAGGGGCGGCGTCGGCGTCAGTGTCGGGGGCGGAGGCGGCGTCGGCGTCGGCGTTGGGGCTCGGGTCGTCGGGAACGTCGGCGTCGGATGGATCGGAGGGCACTGTCGCGTCTCTGTCGCTTGTCGAGGTCGAAGATAAGTCGCCTGATTCGCCCGCGAGTCACCGCCGAACGCGGTATCGCGGTCAGTCCCGACGCGAGGCGAGCGCGAGCCACCCACCGCCGGCGGCGATGCCGAGGATGCCGACCAGTCCGAGCGGCCCGGAGACCCCGAACAGCGTCGCCGCGAGGCGGTACGAGCCGGCGGCTCGAAGGGCGACGCCGGCGGCCGCAACGCCGAACGCCGAGAGCCAGAGCGCGCCGCCCAGACGGGCCAGCCGACTGCGCCACAGGCGCGTCGCGAGACTCGTGAGCGGTCGTCGGGGGAGGCCGTCGTCGGGGTCGGCCGCGGAGGCGGTGTCGTCTCTGCGGTCGTCGGATGGGGCCTCGCGGGGCGAGAGGAACGCGGTCCCGACGCCGACGACGAAGCCGACGAGTCCGACGGCGAGGGAGTGCGGGGCCGCGGCTCCGTTGAGCGCGGCGGCTATCGCCACGAGGCCGACGAGTTTCGAGCCGCCGTCGAGGAGGCGGAACGCGCGAGGCGAGAGTGGAACGTCCATAGTCGAAGTCGGGTTCGGTGGGTCGCGAGCCTGTGCGGTCAGCCGGCGGTTCCGGTTCGGCGCTTGCGGCGTTTACGGCGTTTGAGGAGCCAGTAGACGACGGCGAAGTCGAAAATCGGCATCCCAACGGTCAGCGCGACGAGCCACGGGTAGAGAACGGCGTCGGAGACGCCGAGAACGGCGGCGACGGTGGCCCGCATCCCGTCGATAGAGAGGACGATGATGAGCATGACGGCCGCGACGCCGAGGGCCGTCTGGAGGGGCCGGTCGAGCGGGTCGGCGGTGAAGTGGACCGGGTGTTCGGGGTTGTCGAGGAGCGGCCAAATCATCATCACGCCGATGATGAGCGAGGGGACGACGACGCCGCCGGCGAACCGGCCCCACTCGCCGAGCCACGAGGGCATCATCTTCAGCGAGCCGAACACCCACATGAAGAACCAGTCCGGGCCGACGTGCGAGGGAGTCGACGTGGGCGTCGCCGGACCGATGGCGGCGATACGCTGGACCGGGAAGAAGCCGGCGAGGAAGGCGACGGTCGCGGCCGTCAGGAGGAAGACGATAGTCGAGACGAGGAACTGCTGGGGGAAAAGCGGCATCCCGACGACGAGGCTGTCGTCATCGTCGTCGGGGCGGCCCTCGCCGCGGGAACTCGGCGCGTGTTCGGTGTGTTTCTGCCGCATCAACACGGCCATGTGGAGGGCGATAGCGCCAACCAACGCGGCCGGGATGAGAAAGACGTGGAGGAAAAACATTCGCGGGATGACCTGGTCAGCCCCCGCCGGGAACGCCCCGCCGAAGACGAGCGACTGCAGGAACGACCCGACGCCCGGAATCGTGCCGGTCATCTGGAAGCCGATGGTCGTCGCGGTCTTGCTGAAGTTGTCGTAAGGGAGCGCGTAGCCGAAAAAGCCCTCCACGAGGGCGAAAAGGAGGAGCGTGCTCCCGATGAACCAGTTCGGCTCGTGGGGGTTGCGGTACGCGCCCGTGAAGAAGACGCGGAACATGTGCAGGGCAATGGCGGCGATGAAGAGGTACGCCGCCCAGTGGTGCATCATGCGCGCGAACATCCCGAAGGTGGTGTCGTAGGTGATGTGCAGGACGCTCGCGAACGCCGCGGGCACCTCCGTGCCGGCGTACTGGAGCGCGTTGCCCTCGTAGGTGACGCTGTTGACCGCCGGATTGTACAGGAGGCCGAGGAACGTCCCCGTCAGGCCGAGGATGACGAAGGTGAAAAGCGCGATTTCGCCGAGGAGGAACGAGCCGTAGTCGTCCTCCGGGAACGCCTTGCCGAGGAGCGTGTGGTCTAGTTCGAGCCGCTGGTCCAGCCAGTCGAACAGGGCGTTTCTCGGGTAGGCCTCGTGGGTTCGGACCGTCAGGTCGGTTCCCGGCAGGTCGCCGTCCGCCTCGCCGCCGTCCGGCCGGACGTCCGGTCGGTCGTCGGCGGAGCCGTCGTCTGGTGCTGTCCCCGTCATCTCACTCCTCCGTCCCAATCGGTCCCTCGAACGGTCCCGTCGCGAGGAGGAGCGTTCCGTCCTCGTCGTCGGCGATGCCGAGGGGAAGTTGCGGGAGGGACCGCGACGCCGGGCCGCCGGTCACGGACCCACCCTTCGTGGGGTCGTAGAGACTACCGTGACAGGGACACCGGAGCTCGGAGCCCTGTTCGCCCGCGACGAGACAGCCCTCGTGGGTGCAGACCTTCGAGTAGGCCACGTAGCCCTTGGCCGTCCCCTCGATGTTCGTGGGCGCTTCGTACTCGTCTTCGGGGAAGCGAAGCAGGAGCGTGGTCGCGCGCTTGGTGACGAGCGCGCCGCCGCCTTCCTTCTCCGGGAAGACGTCCATCTTGTCGAACTCGTCGGTCGAGAGCGCGTCGGCGGCGGTCAGGGGGTTGCCGTCCCTGTCGACGAGGCGCGTTCCCTCGACGTAGAGCGTCTCGCTTCCGGTGTCGAGACTGCCGGGGAGTCCCGCGGCGTAGTCGACGCCGAAGCTTCCGATGGCGGCCGCGCCGCCGATACCGGCGAGGAGCTTTGCCATGTTTCGCCGCGTCAGTTCGTCGTCGGTCTGCGGGATGTCCGGGGCGTCTGTGTCGGTGTCGGTGGTGCGGTTGCTCATGTCTGTGCGGATGGTCAGTGGTCTCTGGTCTCTGCGACGGTGATGCTCGGGACGAAGTACGCCGTGTACGCGAGGACGGTCAGCGCGAGCGAGAGGAACAGCATCCCGGCGTAGGTGCCGAGGAACTGCGTCCGCGCCGAGCCGAGTCCCTCCAGCGCGAGGAGGGCGGCGAACGACACGTCCACCCACGAAAGGAGCGCCACGACGAGTAGTCCCGTCCGCGACGACACGGCCGGGACGTAGTCGAGGATGCGCCGGGACTCCGTTTCCATGTACGGCGGGACGGAGACGGTCGCGCGGCCGCCGTCGGCGACGACGGAGTCGCCGAGGTGGCTGATGCGGTCGAGGAACCGCTTCGTCCCGACCATCACGCCGACCATCCCGAGAAGCGCGACCCACGCGACGACGCCGGCCTGATTGACGCCGACTTCGACCGGGCCGGGGAGATAGCCGCTCGCGGGCTGGAGGTCGCCCGAAGTGTTGACGGCGACCGGCTCCGCGCCGGTGCCGACGCCGATACCGCCGCCGTCGGTCCCGCTCGTCAGCGCGACGTACCACATCGGGAGTAGTACGACCGCGATGAGGAGCAGGATGACTGCGGTCTCACGCCGCATCGGTTCTCACCGCCGAACGTCGGGTCGGATTCACCACGAATTTCATGAATGTACCAATGGTTTTACCTAATCGTTAATGCCGTATTGACGCTCCCGCGACCGAGGGGGCGACCCTGGGTTCGCGGGAGCGACGATGCCACGTAAGCGTTCAGACGAGCGGTTATTTGTTTTTCTGTTTCGGGATGTTCGAGAACCAACAGAACTACAAGATAGTAGACGAACGGTCAGGTAGTAGGCAGTATCAGCGGTAATACGAACTCAGACACCATTATGAACAGACGAACGTTCATGAAAAATATTGCGGGTGGGGTCGTCGTCCTCGGGGCGTCGACGGGCGTCAGCGGGGCGTCGAACGAGAACTCGACCGCCGAGTCCGGCGGCAGTACAGACGCCGGTGGCGGCGCGGGCGGCGGCGGTTCGACCACCCATACTATCCAGATGGTGACAGAAGACGGGGAGTACTATTTCGACCCCGTCGGTCTGCACGTCGACCCCGGCGACACCGTCGAGTGGGTCCTCGAAAGCGGCGACCACTCCGCGACGGCCTACGCCGAGTCGAATCAGGCCGAACAGCGCATCCCGGAGGGCGCGTCCGGTTTCGACAGCGGCCTCTTGGAGGAGACCGGAACCAGCTTCTCGTACACCTTCGAAGTCGAGGGGACCTACGACTACTTCTGTAGCCCGCACAAGCAACTCGGAATGGTCGGTCGGGTCGTCTGCGGCGACCCCGGCGGGCCGGCCGAGGAGGGCGCGATTCCGAACGAACCGGGCTCCGGTCTCATGCCCGGGTCGGCGGACATCGTCGAGGCGGGGTCGCTGTCGTACCCCTACGTCCCGAGCGGCGGGTCCTCGGGGTCGCTCCCGTGGCAGTTCTGGGCCGCGACGGGCGGGCTCGGGACTGCCGTCATCGCGATGGTCTCTAAGTACGACCGGGCGTCGGGCCGCTACAGCGAGTAGGCTCGCGGCCCCAGGCCGGGCCGCTCAGGCCGCGGTCGGTCGCGCAATCGTCTCGCGGACGAACTTGCCGAGCAGGCCGAGCGTTGCCGCCGCCATGGCCGCGGCGAAGACGACGACGAACGCCGAAAGCGGGTCGCCGAGGTCCGAAAGCGCCCGCGAGCGGACGAAGTTCGCGGCGAGGACGGTCGTGACCGCGAACAGGACGACGCCGCCGAGGTTCGCGAGCGTCGAGTTCGGCTCCGCGACCGCGTCGCCGTTGAGTAAGACGAGCACGACGGCGATGGCAAACGGCGTGCCGACGAGGCCGAACGCCAGCACCAACACGAGAAGCGGGAAAAAGGCCCCGCCGAGGAACGCGCCGACGCCGGAGAACAGCGCCACGCCCGCGAGGAGCGTTCGGTACCGGTCGTCCGAGAGGTCCGTCCCCCAGCCGAGCTTGTCGGCGACGACGTACGGCGGGACGACGGTGTTGCCGCCGAGCGTGGAGACGGCCGCGCCGAGGAGGCCGAGGAGGAACAGCCACTTCGCGTTCGCGCCCGCAATCGGGCCGAGCGCCTGCGCGGCCGCAACCGCCGAGAGGTCGCTCGCGGCCACCTCGGGGCCGTGGAGGACGCTCGCGGCGACGAGGAAGATGGCGAGGCTGTAGACGCCGAAGGCGACGAGCATCGACGCGCCCACGTCGAACGTCGCCAGCCCGTAGTCGCGGGTCGTCCAGCCGCGGGCGCGCATCGTGTACGAGTGCATCGTGATGAGCGTGATGTGGACCGCGCCGCCGAGGATGCCGGCCGCGACGAGCGCGCCGTCGACGCCGGCCGGGATTCGCGGGACGAGCCCGCCGACCGCGGCCGCCGGGTCGACGGGGACGAAAACCAGCGAGGCGAGGAACGCGACGACGACGGCCGCGACGAGTCCCTTCGCGAGGAGTTCGACGAAGCGGTAGCCGCGCCCGGCGAGGCCGCCGGCGAGGACGACCGCCCACGCGACCCCCCAGAGGCGGGCGTCGACGCCGGTTATCGTCGCGGTCACGTCCGCGAGGCCCTTCATGATGACCAACTGAGCCAGCCCCGCGGCCAGCACCGCGTCGGCGACGAGCACCCACGCCCAGCCGTCGCCCAATTCGCGTTCCACGACGGAGACGAGGCCGTCCTGCGTGAGCAGTCCGAGTCGCATCGAGAGGTACTGCGCCGACGCCCCGAGCACCGCAGAGAGCACCACGACCCACAGCATCGCGTAGCCGAACGTCGCCCCCGCCGTGAGCACGGTCGCCATCGTCGCCGGTCCCGCCGCGACCGCGCCCGCGACCCACGACGGCCCCATCTCCGAGAGATACTCCCGCCAGTCGCCGCCTGTCACCGCCGATACGTCGAGTCTGGGTTCGTTCATGGCGTCGTGGTCTCGGCGGTCGTCACAAAAGTGTTGCTACTGGGTGTTACAACCGGGTAGTCATCTCGGAACGGCGCTGAGCGCCACACGACCTTTACCCGATGGTCGAGAGTTATCTAGGTGATGAGCGATGGTGACGGTTCGGTACCGCTCCTCGTCGTCGCCGACCCGGACGTTGCGACGGCGGTCACCGAGGGCGTCCGGGGGCGAGAGACGCGGTTCGAAGTCGAGACGGTTCGGACCGCGACCGCGGCGAGAGAGCGACTGCGGGACGCCGGCTCAGGCGTCGGCTTCGACTGCGTCGTCTCGTCGGTCGACGGGGAGGGGAGAGACGCGCTCGAGTTCCTCGCGGCGGTTCGCAGTCGAGAACCGAAGCTCCCGTTTCTCGTCGTCGCCGACGCGACGTACGAGTTGACCGCGAGCGAGGCGCTCGACGCGGGCGTCACCGATTACGTCCGTGTTCGGGAACCGGATGACTACGAGGAGTTGGCCGTCCGGGTCGAACGGGCAGTCGCGGCGACCGACTGGCGGTCGGTCGACTCCTCGCTCGTCTACGAGCGCGTCTTCGAGCAGATGCTCGAGGGCGCGTGTCTGTACGACCGCGAGGGACGGTTCCTCCTCGCGAGCGACTACCTGGCCGACTTCTACGGGATGACGCCAGCCGAACTCGAAGGCGAGCGGAGCCTACTCATCGAGACGGTCCGCGAGGAACGTCCGGGCGACCCGTATCAGCGGCTCTTGGACGCGGAGGTCGACTCGCTCGAAGGCGAGACCGAACTCGTCACGCCGGACGGCGAATCGCGGACGCTGAGCTACCGCTTCGCGCCGTTTCAGGTGGCCGGCGAGGTCGTCGGCGTCATCGCCGTGTCGAGAGACATCACCGACCGACGGGAGCGAGAGCGGAAGCTGAAGCGCGCCCGCGAGGAGTACCAAGAGCTCATCGACGGAATGAACGACACCGTCTGGGTCATCGACATCGACAGCCGCATCCTCGCGGTGAACGAGACCGCGGTGGAACTGCTCGGCTACTCGCGGGACGAACTCCTCTCGATGACGGTCCACGACATCGACGCGGGTCTCAGCGACGACGAGGCATCGGCGCTCATCTCCCAGATGCCGTCGGACGGCACACAGGTGTTCGAGACGGTCCACCGGGCGAAAGACGGTCGGGAGATACCCGTCGAAATCAGTTCGAGCCTCGTGACCTACCGCGGGAGGACAGTCGTGCTGAGCGTCGCCCGCGACATCACGACGCGGAAGCGCTACGAGTCGGAGCTCCGCGAGCAGAACCGCCTCCTCGAAACGCAACGCGACGAGCTCGCGGTGCTGAATCAGGTCGTCCGCCACGACGTCCGCAACGACCTCCAACTGGTGACCGCCTACGCGGAGTTGCTCGGAGAGCGCGTCACCGACGACGAGGCGCGGGAGTACGTCGACATCGTCCGGAAGCGCGCCAATCACGCGGTCGAACTGACGAAGACGGCGCGGGACGTGGCGGAGATGATGCGCAGTCGGGGCGTCGAAAACGAACCGGTCTCGCTCCGGCCCGTCCTCGAAGCCGAGCTCGCGTCGCTCCGAGAGATGGCTCCGAACGCGAGCGTGACGGTCGACACCGAGGTTCCGGCGGTCGCGGTGCTCGCCGACGACATGCTCGGGTCCGTCTTCCGGAACCTCCTCACGAACGCCGCCCAGCACACCGACGGGGACGAGCCGACTATCGAGGTCTCCGTCTCCGGGACCGAGGGGGGCGACCGCGTCGTCGTCCGAATCGCCGACGACGGGCGCGGCGTGCCCGACGAGCGGAAAGAGGCAATCTTCGCGAAGGACGAAAAGGGACTGGGGAGTCGGGGAACCGGCCTCGGACTGTACCTCGTGCGGTCGCTGGTCGAGACGTACGGCGGCGACGTGTGGGTCGAGGACAACAACCCCTGCGGGTCCGTCTTCTCGGTCGAACTCCGGACCGCCCCCGGTCAGGCCGATTCGGACCAGTCGTCGCCGACGCGGTCGTAGCCCATCAGCTGGCTCCCCTCGTGTTCGGTGAAGACGACCTTCTGGTTCGACTCCGGCACGCCGAACCGCTCGGCGACGGCCTCGATGACCGCGAGGGCGAGGTCGCGCTTCCGGTCCGCCGACCGGCCCGCCCGGATGTCGGCCTGCAACACGGCGGTCTTGTCCCCGGTCGCCCGGCCGAGGTGAATCGCCCGGGCGTCGCGGACGCTGACGGCGGCGTAGTCGGTGTCGGCGTCCATCCGCTCGGCGTACAACTCGGCTATCTCGCTGGCGAATCGGTCCGCCTCGCGCGCCGTGACCTCGAAGTCGAGGTCGAACTGGAGATGCGGCATCTGCGTGACTCGCCGATACGCCCGCGACGACAAAAAGCCCGCTCCGTCGGAGGGCACGGGGACGGAGTCGGTCGAATAGAACGCGAGGCGTCGGGGCGGAGCGAGTCGCGGCCTACAGGTCCGCGACGTCTTCGATGGCGTCGGTCAGCGCCCTGATGGACTCCACGTCGTGTTCGCCCATGTGGCCGATGCGGAACGTCTTCTCGCCGAGCGCGGAGCCGTAGCCGTTCGAAAAGGCCATGTCGTACGTCTCGTTGACCTCCTCGATGGTGGCGGCGACGTCGATGCCCTGCGTGTTCTCGATGCAGGCGACCGTCTGGGACTCGTAGCCCTCCTCGGGGAACATGTCGAAGTGCTCGTGGGCCCACTCGCGGGTGTACTCGGCCATCTCGCGGTGGCGCTCGTCGCGCACCTCGTGACCCTCGTCGAGCATGTACTTCATCTGCTTGCGGTACGCGAGCATGATGGGAATCGCGGGCGTGGAGTGGGTCTGGCCCTTGCGGTCGTAGTAGTCGAGGGCGCGCTGGAAACCGCCGTACCACGATGCGGAGTCCTTCGACAGTTCGCGCTCGTAGGCGTCCTCGCTGACGGTGCAGATGGCGAGCCCCGGCGGCATGGCGAACGCCTTCTGCGACGAGGCGAAGATGACGTCGATGTTGTGCTCGTCGATATCGACGTAGTCGCCGCCGAGGGCGGACACCGCGTCGACGACGAAGTAGGTGTCGGGGTACTCGGCGACCACGTCGCCGATCTCCTCGATGGGGTTGCGGACGCCGGTCGAACTCTCGTTCATCACGGTGGCGACCACGTCGTACTGCTTGTCGCTGGATTCCAGCGCCTCGCGGATGTCCTCGGGCTTGATGGCCTGTCCCCACTCGTATTCGATGCGGTCGACGTTCTTGCCGAGGCGCTCCGCGACGTTCGCGTGGCGCTCGCTGAAGCTCCCGCAGGTCGGCACGAGGATGTTCTCGTCGACGAGGTTGAGCGTCGACGACTCCCAGATTTCGGTGCCCGACCCCGTGAGAATCATCACGTCGTTGTCCGTACCGAGGAACTCCTTCGTGTCCTCGACGATGGTCGTATAGAGGTCGGTCATGCGGTCCATGCGGTGGCCGAACATCGGCTGGCACATCTCCGCGATGACGTCCTCGCGCACCTCGGTCGGACCGGGGATGTACAGCGTCTTGTCCGGATAGTCGTCCGTGTATTCGCGTTTTTCCGTCACGTCATCCACCTGAATACGGACCACTGCGTCGCGGGCGATGATGGTACTTGTGATTGCGACACTCGTCGCAGCTGCTCAGGTGGTGTTAACACGGGGCAAAACGAGGAGGCCGACGAGTGGAGAACGGACCCGAAGCGGGACGGTATCGAGGCTCAGTCGTCGGCTTCGGCCGACTCGGCCCGCGGGACCGTCACGTCGGTCAGGCCGGCTTCGATCTGCTCGCGCCGGCCTTCGAACTCGCCGGGGAGGACGAGGCGGCCGCCGAGGTCGTCGAGGGGTTCGTCGGCGGTGTAGCCCGGTTCGCTCGTGGCGAGTTCGAACAGCACGCCGCCGAACTCGCGGAAGTAGACCGACCGGAACCAGTGGCGGTTAATCTGGGCGGTCGGGCGCAGGCCCTTCGACTGGACGGCCTTGCGCATCGCCGCTTGGTCCTCGTCGGTCGGCGTCTGAAAGGCGACGTGGTGGACCGTGCCGTGGCCCTGTCGACCGCTCTCGATTGTCGGCAACACGTCCACGTACGTCCCGACGGTGCCGGTCGCGGCGAACCGCGTCCGCTCGTCGCCGGGGGTGTCGCCCTGCGCTTCCTCGGTGCCGACGCGCTCGAGGCCCATCGTTTCGAGGAGGTCTTCGGTGGGTTGGGGGTCGGACAGCCAGAGCGTCACGGAGTGGAAGCCGCGAATCGCAACGTCTCCGGGGACGAACTCGGTCCACGGGACGGTCGGGTCGTCGTCGGGAACCTCGACTTCGACCAGTTCGACCGGGAGGCCGTCGGGGTCGCTGAAGGGGAGGACCGTCTCGCCGAACCGCTCGACTCTCGCGTCGTAGTCGACGCCGTACTCGTCGAATCGGTCCTCCCAGTAGTCGAGACTTCCCTCGGGCACGCGGAACGCGGTCCGCGAGACCTGCCCGGTGCCGACCTTCCCGCGCGAGAGGTTCTCCCACGGGAAGAACGTCATGCTCGTGCCGGGCGTCCCCTCCGCGTCCGTGAAGAAGAAGTGGTACGTGCTGGGGTCGTCCTGATTGATGGAGCGCTTGGCGAGGCGGAGTCCGAGCGTCTCGACCCAGAAGTCGAGGTTCTGCTGGGGGTCGCCCGCGATGCAGGTGACGTGGTGGATGCCGGGTGTCGGCGTGATGTCTGCCATGGATGGTCTTACGGGCCGGAAGGACTTGAGTATCCGCTGACGCGAGTGTTACCGGGTCGCGGCGGCGTCATCGCCGCTCGCGCGGACCCGGCAGTCGAGTCGGCGAGACACACGTTTTTGCCCGTCGGCGGTGACAGTCGACGTATGCAGACCCGCGCACTCGGTGACACCGGCCACGAGAGTAGCATCGCGACGTTCGGCGCTATCGCGCTCAACTGGCTCGAACAGGAGGGCGCGAACCAGATGGTCGAACACGTCCTCTCGAAGGGCGTCACCCACTTCGACGTGGCCCCGACCTACGGCGACGCGGAGCTCAAACTGGGGCCGAAGCTCCGCCAGCACCGCGAGGACATCTTCCTCGGCTGTAAGACCCAAGAGCGGGGCTACGAGGGCGCGAAACGGAAGCTCGACCGGTCGTTCGACCGCCTCGGCGTCGACTACATCGACCTCTATCAGGTCCACGGCCTCGAATACGAGTCCGAACTGGACGAAATCACGGCCGACGACGGGGCGCTGGCGGCCTTCCGCGAGGCGAAAGACGAGGGGAAAATCGGCCACATCGGGCTGACGAGCCACGGCAACCCCGGGCTCATCCGCGACGCCATCGACCGCATCGACGACCTCGAAACGCTGATGTTCCCGCTGAACCCCGTCGTCGTCGGCAAGGGCGACGACGAACACGACTACGCGGGCGTCTTCGAGGCGGCCGAGAAGGCCGGCATCGGGACGCTCGGCATCAAGGCGTTCGCCCGCGGGCCGTGGCCCGACACCGACGAACTCCCGGAAGCGGACCGACCGTTCGCCAACTGGTACGAGCCGGTCGACAGCCCGGACGAAATCGCCGAACGCTTCGACTTCGCGGCCGCGCAGGGCCTCACGAGCGTCGTCACGCCGGGCGACCCGAAGCTCGTGGCGATGGTCCTCGACGCCGCGACGCGGTACAACGGCATGGACGAGACGGCCCAGCGGTCGCTCATCGAGCGCGTCCGCCACGACGAGAGCCCGGTTCCGGAGCAACTGCACCACTGACGAGGCGAAACGGCCGCGCCTCGATTTCCACCCGCCGCCAATGGACGTTCCAACGACCGTCACGGCCGCCCTCGACGACCGACCGGTCCGCGGCGCGGTCTGTCTGGAGGCCGGCGCGGGGACCGGCAACGCCACCGCGGGACTCCTCGACGCGGGCGCGAAGCGCGTCTACGCCGTCACCGACGACCCCGAACACGCGGAACTCGTCTCTGACCGCGTGGCCGCATCGCCGACGGACCGAGCGAGAACCGCGGTGCTGGAGGCCGACGTTCGGAGCCTCCCGCTCGCCGACGATTCGGTCGATATCGTCACCGCCCACGGGCTGTTCAATCTCATCGGTCCCGCGTCGCTCGCCGCCGTCGCGGGCGAGCTAACACGGGTCGCCGCCCCCGGCTGTCACCTCGTCGTCGACGACTACGAACCGCTCCCCGACGACGCCGCGGTTCGGGGGCTGTTCGCGCTCGAAAACGCGGCGAGCCAGTTGGCCCGCGGTCGACCCGCGCTGACGTTCTATCCGGCCGACGCGCTCGGGGCGCTGTTTTCGGGACACGGCTGGCGCTTCGACCGCGAGCTGACCCTGCTGGACCCGGTGCCGTGGTCCGAAAGCCACGTCGAGGCGCACGCGTCGGTGGCGACGTCGCTGGCGGCCGAAATCCCCAACCCGATGGGCGGGTGGCTCGCCGCCGAGGCCGAGCGCGTCGCTGACGCGGTCGAATCGGAGTCCGCGGGCGAGATGTACAGCGTGGCGATGCGGCTGTCCGACTCGGGGACGGACGCGACTCGATAGCCGCGGGCGCTACTGCTCGCGGTCGACCGTCGCGTCGTCGAGCCAGCCGTCGACGACGCCCTTGAGCGCGCCGGTGGTACTGCCGAGGTTGATGAGCTGATAGCCGTCTTCGGCCTTCTGGTTCACGTCGTCCATGCCGAAGCCGAGGCCGCCGACGGGGACGCCCGCATCGACCGCGGCCGAGCGGATTCGCTCGACTGCGTCCTGCACGTCGGGGTGGTCTCTCTCGCCGGGGTGGCCGAGCGCCACCGAGAGGTCGAACGGCCCGATGAAGACGAAGCCCAGTTCGGGGACGTCGAGAATCGCGTCGAGGTCCGAAAGCGACTCGGCGGTCTCGATGGTCACACCGACGAGGGTCTCGCGGTCTTCGCCCGCGACGTAGTCGTCGGCGAGTCCCCACCGACGGGCGCGCGGCGACGCGAGACCGCGGTCACCGGGGCCGTCGCCGTAAATAAAGCGGGCCGACCGAACCGCCGCGCGGACCTCATCGGCCGACTCCACGCGCGGGAGGAAGACGTTCCTGACGCCGAGGTCGAGGGCCTTCCGGACGAACTCCGGGTCCGTCGTCGGGAGTCGAACCAGCGGCTCGATGCCGGTTCGTTCCGCCGCGCGGAGGAGGTCTTCCATCGCGCCCGAGTCGAGCGGGCTCGGCCCGCCGTGTTCGAGGTCGAGCCAGACGAAGTCGAGACCGAGTTCGCCGTAGAACTCCACGAGCGTCGGGCTGTAGGTGTTGTCGAGGACGCCGAGCGCGACGCCGCCGTTGTCGAACCGCCGCCGGAGCGCGTTCGATGATGGGGTGTCGACCATGTTCGCGATACGACACGTGGCCGGAAAAAGGGGGGTGGCGGCCGTCGGAGTCCCCGCCGTCGGTCGTCGCTTACGACTCGTCGGGCGTCCAGCCATCGCCGACGCCGACGAGGTGGTTCACGCTCCCCGCACCCTCGCCCACGTCGGCCGGTTCGGCGAGGGTCGCGCGCGTAAACTCGATGCCGCGGCGGACCGCGTCGGCGAGGTCGTCGCCGCGGGCGAGGCGGGCGGCGACGGCGCTCGAAAGGGTACACCCGGAGCCGTGGGTCGCCGTCGCGTCGATGCGCGGGTTGACGAACGTCGTCGTCTCGGTCGGCGTGACGAGCGTGTCGACGACGGTGTCGCCGTCGGTGGCGACGTGGCCGCCCTTCAGGAGCACGGCGTCCGCGCCGCGGTCGAAGAACCAGTCGGCGGCCTCGGAGACGGCCGTCGGGGAGTCGGGGAACACCCCCGACAGCGCCTCGGCCTCGTCGGCGTTCGGCGTGGCGAGCGTCGCCCGCGCGAACAGGGCGTCGTAGGCGTCGACGGCGTCCTCGGCCAGCAGTCGGTCGCCGGAGGTGGCGACCATCACGGGGTCGAGGACGACCGGGCCGTCGTAGTCGGCGAGGCAGTCGGCGACCGTCTCGACGGCCTCGGCCGTCGCCAGCATCCCGAGTTTCACGGCCGCGATATCGAAGTCGTCGGCGACCGCCTCGTACTGGGCGCGAATCGACTCGGCGGGGAGGACGTGCGAGCCCTCGACGCCGCGGGTGTTCTGGGCGGTCGCGGCCACGACGACCGACCCGCCG
>Ga0207720_100412_pt1 | contig 30243 bp, 33 predicted proteins | sample A23P2SouthBayCA_2_FD_187751 | JGI IMG/M metagenome (GOLD analysis project Ga0207720, IMG submission 187751) | Aerobic enrichment media microbial communities from Eden Landing Ponds, California, USA - A23 E3 (2) (SPAdes) | ecosystem: Environmental > Aquatic > Marine > Unclassified | place...
TAGCCACATGGAAACGGCGAGGACTAGATCCGCCCGAACAGCTCCAGTCCATCCTCGGTGGGAAAGAACTCAGTTCAGGATGAGAGGTATCACTGACCGGTGAATCCTGGTCACGCTATCCAACTACCTGTCGACCAATCCAAGTCAGAAACTAGCTCTCTGAGGCATCGACATGATCAAAAACCCACCGTGTGAGATGGGTGACGAATGCGTCTTACGAGTAGAATCATAATCATAACCACATTACTCGTCGCCCTTGGTGGAGTTAGTGTCCATTATCACACGACGTACGATGAAAACTGGCCACACCCGACTGGTGATCAACTCCAAGAACAGGGTACCAAGACCTTTGTTGGCGAGCGTGTACTCCTATTCGGTGAGGTTCAGACCGTCAACCCCGACGTGATCACGATCCACATCACAGACGACAGCGACAACGTCGCAGCCGAACTCGAGGTGACCGGCATCGAAGACCGCGTCAAACCAGGCGGCGTTGTACAGGTCTACGGCGTCCTCGAGTCGAAAACAAAACTCCATGCAGGCCGTACAGTTGTCGTCAATCGCGATCCGTCGGCGACGATATACAAACTTGGAGTCTCAGTCGTCGGCCTCGTGCTAGCAGTGGCGTACTTTTTCCGACAGTGGCAGATTGACTTCCAAAAGCTCGCCTTCAAGCCAAGAACCACAAAACACGATCCCGAACCCGAAGAGGTGCATAATCGTGGCTGATCTTCTTACCCACGTCTTGCTCGCGTATGCGGGCTGTACAATCCTGAGCTGGCACCGTCCGATACCCACCCATTGGATTGCCATCACGATGGTCGGCTCGATCTTGCCAGACCTCAACCGAATCACCCTGATCGTTACCAACAGAACATTCGAAGCATTCCTCGGTGTCCCCTTCGACATTGACGCACTATCGACGCTCGGCGGCACTGTCCTCCTCGCTGGAATCGGATCGATGGTCGTCACAAACCAGCACCGACGAACGTTTGCCGCCCTCCTTGCAGGTGCACTCTCTCATCACTTCATCGATGGGGTCAAAGCCTACGCCGACAGTGCGGCTGGCACATGGCTGTACCCGATCACCTGGGCCCGCCATCCAACGCCGAGTTTGTACGTCTCGTCCGATCCAGCAGTTCTCGTCGCCGCCGTCTCAATCACAGCGATTGTGATCGTAACCGACCGGTATGTGATCCAAACAAAATAACCCACACCGCCACTTAAAACTCGAGAGAGACTCGACATGACAATATCTATGGGACAGAAGCTAACTCTATCCTATATGAACTTCAGGAGGAATCTATGCCGCTAATCGACGATGAGGGGAACCTCTTCGGCGTCGTCAATGTCATCGACGCACTTGCAGTCTGTCTCGTCATCGCCGTCTTGGTCGCGGGTATCGCCGTCGTCGGCGTCCTTGGCGACGGAAACGGGACTGCAGAGCCCGAAACGGCAGGCAACGAGTCCAATACAACGCCGACCAACCAATCCGACAACGAAACCGTAAACGCTAGCCAACTGGCGACGCAGTATGCCACAATCAACCTGGGAACCCAACCTGACTACGTCACTGAAGCCGTCGACGAGGGCGACCAAGCAGCCGTCGCCACGGATGGACACAATCTGACGATCACCGACGTGTACGTCTCTCCAACGAACGGAGGCGACGGGCACGTGATTGTCCGTGCCAAGATCGACGGTGAATATCCACCAGCCGAGGCATCGAAGACAGCCTTCCAGTTCGATACCAACTCTGTCCGACTCGGCAGCCAGCTAACGATCGATACAGCCGACTACGTTCTCAAGGGAACAGTCCAGCAACTCGAGGACGACGGCACAATTCTCCAGACAGAGCAAACAACCGTCCACCTCGAATCGAACGTCTCGGAAACGACAGCCGACGCAATCGGAATTGGCGACGAGTATCGGTTCGCCGGACAAACGGTCGCGACCGTGACCGACGTCGAGACAAGCGAACTGGAAAATACCTCGAAAGTTGCCGTCGACCTCGAGGTCGACCTCGTGACGTTCAACCAAGCGGACACACGCACGTTCGGCGGTCGATCACTCGAGACTGGCTCCCAGATCACTATTCGGACCGCACAGTACGACTTCAGCGGTGAACTGGTCCGTCGCGGACCCTGAAAACAGATAACCGACTAGCCATGCTCGAAACCCCACTTGAGCGATCAACTACCGTCCGATTCCTCACCTCTCTGCCGGATCGGCTTGAGGCTGCGCTCGAGGAGAGCCGACTCCGCGACTTCGGAGACACGATTACCAGCTACGTTCGTGCGTCGTTCTGCTACCAGTGGCTCACGACCGAACCCGATCCGGATGTCATCGTGATCGATCTTCGAGAGACCTACACCGTCGGACCGTTCATCCGATTGCTCGACGCAGTAATAGACGAACTCGAGACGGGATACGCGAATTCACAAGCCGAGTACACCATCTCCAAAATCACTACGGCAATACAAGCACAGCCCATTCGCCTACTAGGAATCGTCGGGCTCGCTTGCGTCCCTTTCTCCTTGCTCATCCTCACACTAGCCGGTTCGATCACGACGATGCTATTCGCCGTCCATCTCGTCGCAAGCGCCCTCTCGGCCGCCTCGCTTCGATCGACACACTCACTCGCAGATCTCCTCGAGAGCCGACCAGCGAAACTCCTCATAGCAGCACTCGAACCTCCGGAACCACCCGAAACCAACCAACCACCGACAGACCAGAAACCAACAAATGAAGCGACGGCAGAAAATCAACCGGCCCGACTCGAGGAAACGGAATCGGCCAAGACAATGGCCGAAGGAATTGAGACCGCAAGAGAACAGAACCGTCGTCGATAGACCCCCTCTAGAGGTCCATTCCGCCGTTGACGTCGATCACTTCTCCCGTCACATACGACGAATCCTCACTCGCCAAAAACCGCACGACAGCAGCGATGTCCTCAACCTCAGCGAGTCGCTCGAGCGGAATCTCTGCAATGATCCGATCGAGCACGTGGTCCGGGACGCTCGTGACCATGTCAGTGGCGGTAAAACCAGGCGCAACACAATTAGCAGTCGAGCCACCCTGGGCGAACTCGAGGGCGATCGTCCGGGTGAAACCGAACATCCCACTTTTCGCAGCGGCGTAGTTGGCCTGCCCGAAGTTCCCCTGTTTGCCGACGACGCTCGAGATGTTGATCAATCGGCCCTCCTCGGCGTTCCAGATATCATCGTAGAACACCTGAGTACAGTTGAACATCCCACCGAGGTTGACGTCCATCACACGGTCCCACTCCTCGCGGGACATCTCGGTGAACTGCTTGTCAGCAGTGATGCCGGCGTTGTTCACCAGCACATCACACTGGCCGAAGGCCTCGTGGCAGACTTCGCGCATGTGCTCGACGGCCGCGCGGTCGGAAACGTCTGCCTGGGCTGCAACAGCCGAACCGCCCGCTGATTCGATGGCGTCGACGGCCTCGTACGCGTCTTCTTCCGATGAGCGGTAGTTGATAACGACGTTCGCCCCCTCTTCACCGAGATATTTTGCGATACCGCGACCGATACCCCGCGCTGAGCCTGTGATCACACAGGTACGACCATCCATGGACATAGTTCGTCAATTCAATTCCCAATGATAAATAATGATGTGATAGTTGTCAGTGAATTGAGGGTGAGAACAACCCCACGTGGAGGTGGTGGACACATCCCACGGAGACCACAGATTCTGGTAACAGATCAGAGCGATTGCCGTCGCTGGTCCCGGTCGAATCAGTAGTCCATACGAAACGGAACGCACTCGAGCCGTCAAGCGACGACGGCTCCTGCGATGGTGACCGCTGATCACCAAGTAGCTGCTTACTGCTCCTGTGCCTGTTGGATCCAGTCTTCGATCCGACTTGGAGAGATGCCCGTCTCGGCGGCGAGGTCGGCGGTATCTGCCTCCGCAAGTTGGTCGAAGGTGTCGATACCGGCCTCAGAGAGGTCCTCCGCGTACGCCTGACCGACACCGGTTAAATCAGTAAGGTCGTCAGTCTCGGATTCTATTTCCACGTCCGTGACTTCCTCGACGACGTCCTCATCGACGTTCATTTCGCCGGGCTCTGTGGGTTCTTCCTGAACCTCTGCTTCGCCACGCTCGACGATTTCCTCGTCCGAACGGTCTTCGCCCTGAAGGTCACTCGTCTCGACATCAAGATCCGTTTCCGTATCAGGACTTGTTACGGAGTCGAGATCAGTCTGAGAACTGCTGTCGGAACCCGTCTCCACGGGTGAGCCACCGTTGGTAAGATCCGCTGTTCCCGCCTCGCCACCGGTGACATCCGTATCCTCAGCATCAGGCGTCGCTGGCTCAGCGCTTTCTTCCGTTCCGTTCGAGCGCGCTTCGAACCAGTCACAGACCTGCGGCCAGAGTTCCTCGTGACTCCGCGAGGAGACGGACATGCCGATGTGACCCGTCGCGAACTCGAGGGTCTCGGTGTCCTCTGAGGAGATGATCTCGTTAAACGGTTTGGAGGCTCCTGGCGGGATGAGGTGGTCGTACTCGGCAACGATCTGGAGGACAGGCATGTCGATGTTGGAGATGTCGACGTGCTCGCCGCCCAACTCGAGCTCGTTGTTATACAACTTGTTCTCCTGATAGATGTCGTTGATGAACTCCTCGTAGGCGACGCCGGCGACATCGATGCCCTCGTCGAGCCAGCGTTCCATCCGAGCGAAGTTTTCGACGAAGTCCTCGTCCTCGACGTTGTCGTAGAACCGGACGTACTTCGTCACGTTGTTCGCCACGGGGTCCATCAGCGCAAAGCCAATGTCCAAGAACTCTGCCGGGACGTTGTCGAAGGTCTCGGTGACCGTCTCGGGATCGTAGTACTCTTCGGAGCCCCACAGTTCGAGGACGCCACCGTCGCCCGCAAAGCAAAGGCCAGCAGCCATCAAGCCAAGGTTCTTGACCTTCTCGGGGTACAGCGAGGCGTACATCGCCGACATCGTCCCGCCCATACAGTAGCCGAGGATGTTGATCGCGTCCTGCCCGGAGCGCTCGCGGACGACGTCAGTACAGTTGTCGATGTAGCGGTTGACGTAGTCGTCAAGCGAGAGCTGTCGGTCCAGTTTGGATGGCTCGCCCCAGTCGATCAGGTAGACGTCGAAACCCTCTTCGAGCAGCGTCTGGACCACCGAGCGGTCGGGCTGCAGATCGAGGATGTACGGCTTGTTGATCAGCGCGTAGACGATGAGGATCGGCACATCGTATTGCTCCTCAGTCTTCGACTCGTAGTGGAGAAGCCGGAGTTTGTTCTCCTCGTAGACGACCTCGCTTGGAGTCTGTCCGACCTCGGCGTTCTCGAGCGTCTCGGTGCGCTCGGGGGCGACCTGGCTCTTCTCGGCTAGGCCGGCAGTCGCCTCCCAGGCCTGTCGCTGCATTTCCAGTGCGGTTGCGTACGGGTTCTTCATTGCTCGTCTTCGATGTGCTCGAGGACGCGGTCGAGTTTCTCCTCGACGGCGTGTTGGCGGCGCTCGAGTTCGACGAGGCGGTCGCCGATTTCGACGACGTCGTCCTCGGTCGCAAAGCCAAGCGACCGGAGCGTCTCTTGGGAGGCCTCGTCGGCCTGCTGCTGGAGTTCGAGGACGTCACCGACGGTCTCGCCGGTCATCTTCGCGAAGGCGGTCGTCGACATGACGTCTTTGAACGCCTCGTTGGCCGTGTTGAGCCAGATGTCGCGGAACTCCTCGACGTCGACGTCTTCGCCTTCGAGCTGGTCGTTCATGCGCTCGACCATCTGCTGGGAGGCGTTCATCCACGTCTCGTAGGCGCGGGCGTAGCCCTCGACGCCGTCGGACAGTTCGTTGTCCTCGCTGACCTCACCGACGGTCTCCGACCAGCTCTCGACGAATTGCGCCTGCGCTTCCATGTTGTCCTCGAGTGCCTCGAGGAACTGTTCGTTCCACTGTTCGACGAACGCGTTCCAGTTCTGTGTCTGGGGCTGTGAATCTGTCATTGGGATAAAATTGGGAGTCGACTATCAAAAGGCTAGGCCCGACCGACGGTCTACGCCGAGGCGTCGAACTCTTCGGTGGCCGCTTCGACGTTCTCTGCGACGGCGCTCATGTTCTCTTCCATCTGCTCGTGGGCCTCGAGGGCTGCGTCGAACGACGTGTCGACGACCTCGGAGTAGCTCTTGGCGAATTCCTCATAGGCAACTTCCGACTCCTCGAGCGCATCGATCATTGCGTCGATCGACTGCGACTGGGCCTCGGTGGCCGAGTCAACGCTTTCGTCGACGAGCTCGCGAAGTTCGTCGAAGTCGGCTGCGTCCTCAGGCATCGACATCTCGACGGCGTCGAAGTAGGCGTGGATCGCACCCTTGGTCATCTCGGCGTTGGACTCGACCATCGAGCTCGACGTTTCGATGGCGTCAGCCATGACACTGATTGACGTCTGCTGTGCGTCGAGGGCATCGTGGGTGAACGACTGGCTCTGTTCGAGTGCGGTGCGCTGGGCGTCGAAGACTGCGGTGAATGGGTTCTGAGTCATGATTAATCCTCTCGGTTGCGTTTGACTGGGACGACGATGGTCTGGACGATATCACCCTCTTCGATGTCGAGGGCCTCCCGTTCGGGTCCGGGAATGCTGATCCGGCCGCCGCTCTGGACGCGGGCTTTGAACGTTGCCGTGCCCATGTTCATCGGTCCGAACGCCGATGTGTTCTCGAGCGGGTTTGCCGACGTAGCCTGCAGCAACTGTTTCATCATCTCCTGCTGGGATTCAGCGACCTGCTCGCCTGCTTCCTGCATTTGCTCGGTGAACATCGCAGGTGGGAACCAGAGCGATCGGTCGGAGTCGTCCGTCATCACCTGTTGGTTGGATCGCATACATAATAAGGCTTTCCACTAGATGTCTTTTGATGGCAAGAGATGGTAGAGTATGAGGGTAAATGGGATTATGCTCCTGCAAAAGACAGGACTCGCGGCTGATCTGAGGGTTCGACAGCCGACGCTGTAAGTAGAGATTTACAGTTAGACGGACTCTAAGTAACGATTACTGTGATTCTCCGCCAGCAAATCAGTATTGCGACAGCCAAAGAAGTCATATAGCCGCCACACTTAGCCGTTTGTAGATGTCCCACCAGAACGCGGGCGAAGATAATCTCGCGAGCATGACCGACGCGTGGTCGGCGATGACGCGAGGATTCCTTCGAACGGCGACCGCGGCGAATCGTGCTGCTGTCTCTGCAATGTTGCCCTCGACCGAAGAGAGCAACGGCGCAGACGTTAATCGAATCGCCCCGTCAATTCCGTCGATCGAGTACTCCGATTTGGACTGGCAGTTCGACCGCACCGTTGACGATCCAGACTACATCAGCGTCGGTGACACCGTCACCTTCGAGAAGACGCTCTCCGACGAGGATATCCGGGCGTTCGCCGCCGTCAGCGGCGACACGAACCGGCTCCACCTCGATGAAGAGTTCGCATCCGAAACCCGGTTTGGCGAGCGCATCGTCCATGGGACGCTCGTCTCCGGTCTCATCAGCGCCGCCCTCGCGCGGCTTCCCGGGCTCACGATTTACCTCTCACAGGACCTCGAGTTCAGCGGCCCCGTCGGCATCGGCGACAGCGTCTCCGCGCGCGTCGAAGTCGTCGAGAGCCTTGGGAACGACCAGTACCGACTCGAGACGCTCGTCCGAGACGAAGACGACGACACGACCGTCATTAACGGTGAGGCCGTCGTCCTGATCGACGATCTGCCAGCCGAGTAAGACCTCTTTCCCTCGGTCGACTGACGAAATCGCTCGCTGCGCATCACAGCCGCTTTTGTCGGCTTATCGCAGCCGCGTTCGGCGATACAGGGACTGTTTCAACGCGGGTGAACTACCCCGCCCCATTCGCTCTCTCCGGTCGCTCCGTGAGGGCGGGGGCTTGGTACCCTCAACGCCACCGCTAAGTAGCTCCTCGCGGAACGAATTCGCATGACGCTTTTTGGGACTGCAGGAATTCGCGGCCCGGTCGAGGACATCTCACCCTCGCTCGCGCTCACCGTCGGGCAGGCTGCCGGTGAACCCGGCGCGACATTCGTTGTCGGTCGCGACGGGCGAGAGACGGGACCGGCGCTTGCGGCGGCGATGGAAGCCGGCCTCGAGAGTGCCGGAGCCGACGTTCGCCGCGTCGGACAGGTGCCAACACCCGCGCTCGCCTTTGCCTCGCGTGGCCGACGCGGCGTGATGCTCACCGCCAGTCACAACCCGCCCGCTGACAACGGCATCAAACTCTTCGTCGACGGCGTCGAGTACGACAGTGACGCGGAACAGGTGATCGACGACCGCGTCGCAAACGCGGGCTCCCGTCTCGCCCACTGGGAAGAGTGGGGCGACTCGGAACAGCTCTCGGTGCTCGAGCAGTATCGCGACGCCGTCGTCGACTACGTCCGCAACCGGTTCGGCGGCACCGATGCGACGAAGACAGACCGACCGCTCTCCGGCCTGCGGATCGCCGTCGACTGCGGGAACGGCGTCGGCGCGCTCGCAACGCCGCAGGTCCTCGAACGGCTCGGCGCGACGCTCGTCTCGATCAACGCGTCCGTCGACGGCCACTTCCCCGGCCGCGAGAGCAAGCCCACGCCGGAGACGCTGACGGAGTTTAGCGAGTTCCTTGCAAACGGTGAGTTCGACCTCGGGCTGGCCCACGATGGCGATGCAGACCGCCTCGTCGTCCTCGGTCCTGACGGGGAGGTGATCCACGAGGATACGATTCTTGCGGTGGTTGCAGCCCACTACACGGCTGCCAGCGACGCCGACGATCCCGTTGTCGTCACGACACCGAACGCCTCGGCACGCATCGACGAGCGGGTCCGGGCGGCTGGCGGCCGCGTCGAACGCGTCCAGTTGGGGATACTTCACGAGGGTATCGCCAGAGAGCGCGACCAGGGGACGGTAGACACCGAGGTCGTCTTCGCTGCCGAGCCCTGGAAACACATCCACACCGCGTTCGGCGGCTGGATCGACGGTGTCGCAAGCGCTGCCGTCGTCGCCGCGCTCGTCGCCGACGCGGGCGACACGGCGACGCTCCGCGAGCCGGTCTCCGAGCGTCCCTACCGAAAGGTCAGCATCGACTGTCCGGACGGGGCCAAAGCCGACGCGATGGCTACCCTCGAGACCGACCTTCCCGATGCGTTCCCGGACGCGGCGGTCGACACGGAGTACGGCATCCGCCTCGAGTTCGACGACGCTTCGTGGTTGCTCGTCCGTCCCAGTGGAACGGAGCCGTACATTCGCCTCTACGCGGAAAGTCAGTCCGTCGACGACCTCGTCGCCGACGCACGATCAGTTATCGAGGCGGCGATCGAGCAACACCAGTAGGGAGTCGATATCCTTTGGTAGCCACTGGTCGAACCCATGGTCCATGGACGACCTGATCGAGGCCGCTCGCGATGTCCAAGACCGCGCGCACGTCCCTTATTCCGAGTATCGAGTCGGTGCCGCCCTCGAGACGGCCAATGGCGAGGTTTTCGTCGGTTGTAACCTCGAGAACGCCAACTTCAGCAACAGCCTTCACGCCGAGGAGGTCGCAATCGCCGAGGCTGTCAAGAAGGGCCACCGCGACTTTGCACGACTTGCGGTGAGTTCGGATCGCCGCGACGGCGTCACTCCTTGTGGCATGTGTCGCCAGACGCTCACCGAGTTCTGTGATGACGACCTCGTGGTGCTTTGTGACGAAGGCGACGGCGACGTGACCGAGTACACGCTCGGCGAACTGTTGCCAAATACGATCACGCAGGAGACCCTCGAGTCGTAAACGACGAGACTCTCTCGCTGTTAAAGATGGCTGCCGACACCGCCACTGCCATCCGGCCCGTTCACGTGCGTTCCTCGAGAATGTTCTTGAGAATCGTCCGGTGACACCGCTTTTTCTCGGTGTTTTCGTAGCAAACCAGCGCCAGCGATTCGCCCGATTCTAGCCGGTCTTCGAGCTCCGAAAGCGCCGCTTGCGCGTCACTCGAGTCTTCGAGATACTCCCGGTATGCCGTACCGAATCCGACCTGATCCCACGCGGCGTTGTGGGCACCTTCCTCGCAGAAGCCCTGCATCTTCATGTCCTCCTCGGCATCACGAAATGCCTCAAGCAAGTCCGTTGGCGGACCGAGCTCGGGCTGATTCTCGTCAATAGCCGCGTGAAACCATCCGGTCGGGTGCCGAACGACGCCAACTCGAGTTACGTCTGGCGACAGATCGGCCAAGTCGTGCTGGATGGCAGCGACGTATGTGTCTGTGAGTTTGCCCCATGACATTGCGTGACTCTACTCGCCCTGCAGTTATATACCGTGACGGATCGAATCGTCGCTGTTCAATGGCTCGCGACAGCGAAGATCCGAACGCCGACGTCCAGTACCATCTCGAGGTCGGCCCCGACGACGTGGCAGATACCGTCCTATTGCCAGGCAATCCCGAACGGCTCGAGAAAATCGTCGCGTTCTGGGACGACCACGAGGATCGAGCCCAGCACCGCGAGTACCGGACGGCGACGGGCACGTACGAGGGGACGCCGATTTCGGTCACCTCGACCGGGATCGGTAGCCCGTCGGCCGCGATCGCCGTCGAGGAACTGGCACGCGTCGGCGTCGAGACGTTCATCCGCGTCGGCTCGTGTGGAGCGATCCAGCCGGAGATGGCCGTCGGTGATCTGGTGATCACGACCGGCGCGGTCCGTCAGGAGGGAACCAGCGACGAGTACGTCCGCGAGGACTATCCGGCCGCCGCAGATTACGAGGTCGTTTCCGCACTCGTTGCCGCCGCCGAACGCCTCGGCTACGACTACCACACCGGTGTCACGATGAGCGCAGATTCGTTCTACGCCGGCCAGGGTCGCCCCGGATTGGACGGGTTCGAAGCCGCCGGTGCTGACGACTTGGTCGCCGATCTCAAAGCGGCGAACGTCAAAAACATCGAGATGGAGGCGAGCGCGATTCTCACGCTTGCCAACCTGTACGGTCTCCGTGCGGGCGCAGTCTGTACCGTCTACGCCAACCGCGAAACCGGCGAATTCAGAACAGAAGGCGAATCGCGGGCCGCCGAGACTGCGACACTCGCGACCCATCTCCTGGCGAAAATGGATGCCGTCAAACGCGAGGTCGGTGTCGACCACTGGCACGCCGGTCTCTCGCTCGAGTAGTTCCGATCGTCACTCCCGAATACGGACGATCCCGTCTTCGAAGACCTTGCGGTTCGGAACGATGTACTCCTCGGAGTCGTCTTCGATCTTGGTGACGAACAGATCGACCTCTTGGACAATCCCTCGCTGATCACCGATCCGGACCTGATCACCGATCCCGTAGGGCTGGTTGAGCAGCAGATAGATGCCGGCGGCGCTCGAGACGAGGAAATCCTTGAACGCGACTGTGCCGACGATGACGACGCCGACGGCATAGACCGTCAGCAGGATCAGCAAGGCGAGGACATGGACGCCGATCTGGCCCAGTGCGATGATGAAGGTGACATACAGCACGGAGTATTTGACCAACTTCGGGATGATCGATACTTCAGGGAGCTTCACACCGCGCAGATACTCGCTGACGACGAGTTCGGTTTTGTCTGCGATGATGAACCCGATGATGAGCACGAGGACCGCAATAAACAGCTGTGGGATGAACTCCGTGACCCGCAGCCAGAAGGCGTTGGTGTCGAGCAATTGGGCGATGTGGATCGCGGTGAGAACTGCGATCCCGTAGATAAACCACGAACTCAGCCGGGCGACGATTTCGACCGTCGAGGTGCCGATCGACTGGGCGGTCCGCTCGAACGGCGTCCCCTCGACGGCCTCCGGGACGCCTGAGGCCGAGAGTAACTCTTCGTTGAGCCGGCCGACGAGGTAGCCGACGATGAGTCCAAGCGATAGCACCGCCGCCGCAATAACGGTCGGCTCGTTGAGCAACGGCTGCCATGCAACCATATCAGTACGCCTCCGGGTCGACCTCCAGGATGAGTTCACCGCCTTTGAACGCCCGGACGAGCCCGTCGCTCTCCGAGAGCACGATCGCGATCGCGTTCGTATCCCGCGTGATCGCGCCGCCAGCCATGTGACGTGCACCCAGTCCCTTCGGAATGTCGACGCCCTCAGCAGAGGGCTCTAAGTAGCGATACGCCGAGACGATCTTGCCCGCATCCGAGATGACGAACGCGCCGTCGAGTCGCGAGAACTCCTTTAACATCACGTTGACGATCGGGTCGCCGACGTGCACGTGAGACTTCTCGAAGGGGTTGTACGACAGGGGCCGGGACTTGTTCATCACCTTGCCGGCGTCGCCGACGACGAACAACGCGCCCACCGGTTTTCCCTTCTGGCCCTTCTGTCCCAGTTCGATCGCCAACTCGAGGACCGCTTTGACCACCTCTGGGTCGGCGCGGGATTTCGCGAAGAGGTCGTAGATCCCCGTGTGGGTTTCTGCGTCCGCACGAACCCGCGAGATCGTATCGATCCCATCGCTGAAGACGCTTGTCGCACAGACGAGTTCGTCGCCGTCTTCGATGACGTCCTGTTCTAAGGCCCCCTCGAGTCCGAAACGGATCCGCTCGGTGACGTCCTCGAACTCGAGCGGTAGCTCGACGAACGTTTCCGCGCCGACGCTGTTTTCCGTGCCGACGACGACCACGTCTATATCCTCGACGTCCGTGACTCGTTCGTAGTAGGACCCGCTCGGCGAAAAGAGGACAACGGCATCGACACTGGAAAAGAGATCCCCAAACACGTCGTCTAACCCGGCCATTGATACTACAACTCGTTCCTGCGCGAATAAGCGTTATGGGGTGTCTGACGCACGTCTTTCGATTATCGCCCGTGGCGGTCGAATTCAAGTCAGCTGTCGAACCGTGGCTGACACTCCCTGTCGGACGATCGGTCGCCGGATGCTGGCTCGAGCGCTGTGACTTGCAGGGTCGAACCAGCCGGCGATGCTTCTCCACGAGAAAGTGCTCGGAGAAACATGCGCGGGACCGGATTCGAACCGGCGGACCCCTACGGGACAGCGTCCTAAGCGCTGCGCCGTTGGCCTAGCTTGGCTACCCGCGCTCGTCTTCGCCTTTTGCCGAATCGAGTAAGTACCTGTCGGTCCGCGTTAGCAACGAGTCACCGATTCCTCCGGCGACCAGTCCGGTGGCACGATGTACGTCACGTGCTCGGGATCTCGCGCCTGATGTAACTCAGCGGCCTCTTCGGCGAGCGCCCGCGACTGATAGGGCATCTCGAGACCGCAGCCAGTACAGACGAGTTTACACGTTGGCTCTTTCATAGGGGCGTTGTGGACCGCTGCCGACCGCTGACGTTGCGCCCTGATTCGGGCGGCAACCGGTTTAGTAGGCGTTTCCTAGTGCAATCCGTGGTGAACGACTGCGCTACCGATTTGTTCGTAGCACACTGTTGCAGGCGGCAGTATCGAATTGGGGCGCGATGGACACTGATCAGACGGGCCCACACGTTTATTCTATCCGACCCGATAGGCGACATATGCACAGCGCGCGTGACCGCATCGAGTACGAACCGTGGCTCGAGGAACTCTCGGAGATTGCCGACCGGCTGGAGCTGTCGACGGAGGCGCGGTCGTGTGCGGCCGATCTCTTTCTCGCCGACGTCCCCGACTCCGATCGATCGAAGCAAGCAGTGCTGGCCGCAAGCGTGTACGCCGGCTCGCTCGTCGCCGGTGACGGTCGCACACAAGGTGCAGTCGCCGACGCCGCGGACGTCTCCCGGCTATCGATTCAGTCCCGTTGGAAGGACCTGCTCGAGTCGGCAGGGCTCGAACCGCCGCGCTGGTAGCCGGTAACAATCCCGTACAACTGCCACGTCTGACGCTCTGAGACAGCGATGTGCCGTAAGTATCTGCTACGAGACCATTCCTGCGTCGGAGAGACACGTCAATCGTCGTCACGAACAGCGCCATGTTCGTCGATCTCGCCGCGGACGATCCGTGTACTCGAGATGATGTCGCCGTCCTCGGCGAGGACGTGCGGCACGACGACGACCTCGAGCGGGTCGTGGCCGCGCTCGCGGCGAATCTCGTTGATCCGTGCGCCGCCCTCGCGAGTTTCCGGAGAGACAACGAGATAGTCGAACTGTGGTTCCGTCGCGATCCCCGTCGGCGACTCGAGTTTGCGAATCTCGAACCCACGGTCGTACTCGGCCGCGATCGACTCGAGTTCGGCCGCAAGCGTCTCCTTTCGCTCGTCGTACGATCGGACCTGCCGATCCGAGCTGCGTGTCTTCGGCGCGAGTTCGTCGCTGGTCAACCCGACCGTCACGTCTCCAAGTTCGAACGCCCGTTCGAACAGCCGCCGATGACCGTCATGAACGGGGTCGAAGGTCCCACCAAGCGCGACGTCCATACCCCACGTCACTCTCGCGGCCCGTATAAAACGGTCGAATTGCTGTGTTTTCTCGCTCACACTCTCGTCTCTCAGTTTCTACCAGAATATTCGACGATCGTCGATTGTCCCCTTCACATTGTTTTTAGTGGTCGCCGACAGTGTCCCCAATATGGGATTAGACGAGGACGCACTGGAGTACCATCGGACGGATCCCCCAGGAAAGATTGAGATTTCGACGACGAAACCGACGAATACGCAACGTGATCTCGCGCTTGCGTACTCGCCGGGCGTCGCCGCGCCGTGTCTCGACATCGACGAGGACGAAACCGACGCCTACAGTTACACGGCGAAGGGCAACCTCGTCGGCGTCGTCTCGAACGGGTCGGCCGTGCTCGGACTCGGCGACATCGGCGCACAGGCATCCAAGCCTGTCATGGAGGGGAAAGGCGTCCTGTTTAAGCGGTTTGCCGACATCGACGTCTTCGACATCGAACTCGACGAATCGGACCCTGACAAACTGGTCGAGGCCGTCAAGATGATGGAGCCGACCTTCGGCGGGATCAATCTCGAGGACATCAAAGCCCCCGAGTGTTTCACCGTCGAGGAACGCCTACGCGAGGAAATCGACATTCCGGTCTTCCACGACGACCAACACGGCACCGCGATTATCTCCGGCGCAGCACTGCTCAACGCCGCCGACGTCGCGGATAAGAACCTCGACGAACTCGAGGTCACGTTCTCGGGCGCGGGAGCGAGTGCGATCGCGACCGCACGATTCTACGTCTCGCTTGGCGTCCAGAAAGAGAACATCACGATGTGTGATTCGACAGGGATCATCACTGAAGAACGCGCTCAATCGGGCGACGTCAACGAGTACAAACAGCAGTTCGCTCGTGACGTCCCCGAGGGAAGCCTCGCGGACGCGATGGACGGCGCGGACGTCTTCGTCGGCCTCTCGGCCGGCGGCATCGTCAGCCAGGAGATGGTCGCGTCGATGGCGGCCAATCCGATCGTCTTCGCGATGGCCAATCCCGACCCGGAAATCGGCTACGAGGAAGCCAAGGCAGCCCGTGATGACAACGTCATCATGGCTACTGGCCGCTCGGACTACCCCAATCAGGTCAACAACGTCCTTGGGTTCCCCTTTATTTTCCGCGGCGCACTCGACGTGCGCGCGACGGAGATCAACGAGCAGATGAAAGTCGCCTGCGCCGAGGCACTGGCCGAACTCGCGCGCCAAGACGTTCCCGACGCCGTCGTCAAGGCCTACGGTGACGAGCCACTGCAGTACGGCCCCGACTACATCATCCCCAAGCCCGTCGATCCGCGCGTGCTCTTCCGCGTCGCACCGGCAATCGCCGAGGCCGCGATGGAATCCGGTGCTGCCCGCATCGACCTCGATCTCGAGGAGTACGAGGAAGAACTCGAGGCCCGGCTGGGCAAGTCCCGCGAGATGATGCGCGTCGTCCTCAACAAGGCCAAGAGCGATCCCAAGACGATCGCGCTCGCAGAGGGCGAAAACGAGAAGATGATCCGGGCGGCCTACCAGATCCAAGAGCAGGGAATCGCCCTGCCGATCCTCATCGGCGACGAAGACGAGATCAAGGGAACGGCTGCGAACCTCGGTCTCGACTACGATCCGCAGGTCGCTGATCCGTCCGTCGGCGACTACGAGGAGTACGCCGACCGACTCCACGAACTTCGCGCACGCAAGGGCATTACGCGGAGCGAGGCCGGCGAACTCATCGAACACGATACGAACTACTTCGGGAGCGTCATGGTTGAACAGGGCGACGCCGACGCCTTGCTGTCCGGCCTCTCCCATCACTACCCGTCGGCGCTGCGCCCACCGCTGCAAGTGATCGGTACCGCTGATGACGTCGACTATGCGGCGGGCGTCTACATGCTGACGTTCAAGAACCGCGTGATCTTCATCGCCGACGCGACGGTCAACCAAGCGCCCGACGAAGACGTGCTCGCGGAAGTCACCAAACAGACCGGGAAACTCGCACGCCGGTTCAACGTCGAACCCCGCGCAGCCTTGCTCTCGTACTCGAACTTCGGCAGTGTCGACAACGAAGGAACACGCAAACCGCGCAAGGCGGCCGCGATGCTCCGAGAGGACCCCGAAGTCGACTTCCCCGTCGACGGCGAGATGCAGGCCGACACCGCCGTCGTCGAGGATATCCTCGAGGGCACCTACGGCTTTTCGGACCTCGACGAGCCCGCGAACGTGCTGGTCTTCCCGAATCTCGAGTCGGGGAACATCGGCTACAAGCTGCTCCAGCGACTCGGCGGTGCGGACGCGATCGGTCCGATGCTGGTCGGCATGGACGAACCAGTCCACGTCCTCCAGCGCGGCGACGAAGTCAAAGACATCGTGAACCTGGCAGGCGTTGCGGTCGTCGACGCCCAGAAAAACTAGACGTGTGAGCGAGGAGGCCGCCGACCGTCGGGACGAAACGTCCGACCGAGCGGGTGAGACAGCCGACGGTCTGCAGTTCTCCAGACGCCAATTGCTCTGTACTGCGGGCACCGCTGGCATGGCGGGTCTTGCCGGCTGTGCCGGACGAGCATATCGCTCGATGCCCGACTGTTCGCCCATCGCAGCCGCGATGAACACGGAGGAGTACGTTCCCCTTCCGGCGGACGACGAGAGTTCGATGTTTCGACGTGGCCTGCGCCGGTATGGCTACTACCCCAACGAAACCGTTCCCTCGTCCGTACGCGTCGACTGGTCGTTCCCAGTCAACGGCATCGGCCACACCGCGGCCAAGTCGACGCCCCGGCCGACGCCCGATGGCGAGACGATCCTCATTGCCGGCGATACCGGGACAATTCACGCCGTCAGGCCAACCGGTGAGCGCCGCTGGACGCTCGAGACGGATGCCGGCCGTAGCCTCGGCATTCATGGCACGCCAGCGATCGTCGGCGACACCGCCTACATCGGCGGCTACGACGGCGAACTCTACGCCATCGATATCCCGTCAGGGACCATCGTCTGGCACACCCGACTGCGCGAGTTCGGCGGCTCGATCGCGATCGGCTCGAGTCCTGCCTACATCGACGGGAACCTCTATCTCGTCGCGGAGTACAAAAACCCCGCCAAGGGTGCATTGTGGGAGGTCGACGCCGAAACCGGGACTCCGACCTGGAGCGATGACCGCATCTGGGGGATGCCCCATCCCTCGCCGGCGATCGACTGCGAAGCCGGCAAGCTCGTTACTGGTTCCAATGACGGCGTCGTCTACTGCTGGGAGTTTCCTTCCCTCGAGTTCGCCTGGTCGTTCCAGGCCGGCGGCGAGGGTGGCCCCGACGGCAAGCCGATGGCCGACGGCCGATTCAACCTCGGAGCACAGATCAAGGGGACGATCCCGGTCTACGACGGCGCGGCGTTCGTCGGCTCCTGGGATGGCCGCTTTTATCGGCTCGATCTCGAAGACGGTAGCGAGGAGTGGTCGATCGACACCGGCGATGTCGTCATGTCGAATCCGGCGATCGACCCCGAGCAGGGTATCGTCTACGTCGGTGGCGACGACCGCCACGTCCGTGCGCTCGACGCTGCAACCGGCGACGAACGCTGGTCGGCGTACGTCGGTGGTACCGTCATCGGCTCGATCACGGCGACTGCCGACACGATCCTCGTCGGATCCTACGATACGAACCTGTATGCACTCGACAGAGCAACTGGCGACCGCCGCTGGCGGGTCAACAACCGTGGCCACGTGACCAGCGGTGCGATCCCCCACGACGGGCGACTCTACTACGCCGAACGCGGCGTCTTCTCGAACTACTACGACGAGGACGAGGAGACGGTGCTCGAGGAGCGTGGTCACGCATACTGTTTGGTTCCCGACGAGTGAGGGCGACTATCGGCAGTTGTCCCCCTCGAATTGATCGAAGTTTTCGATAGTGACTGCAATCGCATCCTGCTCCGGGAGGTCACGGACTGCGTACGCGGTCGGATAGCGGCCGGCTCTGGCGTACGTTTCGGGCTGTGCGATCGCCCGCCGATCGATCCCGGAATGCTCGCGAAGATACGCTTGGGTGAGCATCGGCTCGACGAACGATAGCGCCGCAGTCCCGTCGCCGTCCGGGTCGGCGGCTCCCCAGATGAGCGTGTTCGTAAACGTCCCACCGTTCATCTCGGGGACGGTGGGATCGACCAGGTGTTCGCCCATGTCGGTGATGACCCGTTCGTCGACGACTGGATTCCGAGTGTATCCCTCGGGGATGTATTTGGCCGGGAGATCGTAGGTCGGCGCGGCCGGCCCAGTGATTTCGTCGACGGTCTCAGTCGACAACATATGGAAGTGAACGTCGAAGTGGGGCACCGTCCAGACGCCATCCGGCGGATGGCCACCTGGGTTCCAGTTCAGCCCGAGGAATGTTACTGGTGTCGAATCCGTCTCCGGAAACGGAACGAAGAATTCCTGGGACCACTTGTGGTGTATGATCGTCGACTTACCGTTCGGGCCGTACTTGTCGGTGTAGTCGTCCTCACCTGACTTTGCGAGTGCGTCGGCCGATGGGAGCCCCTCGAGGACGGCCCGCTCCATCAGGAGACCATGATATTTCGGGTTCCCTGACGGTGTAACGGTGGTAAACGGCGTCGCCTCGCCGTGTCCGAGGCTGACGGATCGTCCCCACTCGGTGATGCCAGCTGGGGGGAATCCCTTGTTCGTGTTTGCAGTTGCCACTCCACTCAGCCCGATGGCTACGCCACTGGCAGCTACGGTCCCGACAAATTGTCGTCTCCCGCCGTGAAACCGATCGTGGTCAGCGTTCCACTCTCGAGTGTGTTTTCGTGTCATTGGTGACTAAGAGTGCCGCGGTAACAATCCCTCTCGAGCCCATACCACATGAAGATAGTAAGGTAACACGCAGCATACCTGCCGGACAATCTCGAACCGGTAGACGTGAGCCAGTCCATCGACAGCTGGCCATCTCAGAGCGTCTATCTGATGATAACGGTGCTGTACCTTCGCCCTACGATGCTCTTCGGCCGCTTCACTCTCCAATCACTCAAGGGATCGTCAATCACCCTCCATCTGCGAAACCGACGGTTTCGCTTGCTGCTGCGATGCCGGAACCGTCTCGAGCCACACTGATTCGTCAACACGAGGCAATAGCAACCGAATCTCAGGTGGAATTTCGTAGCAGTGCATTCAAGTAGACGCCAAGATTTTGATCTGGTATGCAAGATCAGGGACGCTCTACGCGCAAGCGAACCGGTGGTCGACTGAAGAACGTTCGAAAGCGCCGCAAAGACGAACTCGGTCGGCTGCCAACCGAAACGGAGGTCGGCGAGCCACGATTCCGCACCGTCGACGTTCGCGGCAACGGCACGAAGACGCGTGCGCTCGCGACGGACGTCGCAAGCGTCAACAAAGGCGGTGAAACGGTCTCCACAGAGATCGAAGACGTCGTCGAGAACGACGCGAACCCGAACTACGTCCGCCGGAACATCATCACGAAGGGTGCCGTCATCGAGACCTCGGAAGGACAGGCACGTGTCACGTCCCGTCCCGGACAGACCGGTCAGGTCAACGCCGTCCTCGTCGAATAACGCCGACTCTGCCGAATTGAACTGTTCTCCGATTGTTCCTTGTGGTCGACGAGAGTCATCTCTCCTCGCCGCTCAGTATCGGCAGCGATACCACTGTCACGCGCCCCTTCGGCTCTAGAACTCTCGAGTCCCCAATCTGACAGACAGCTATCGACGAGGCTCGAGAAGCGAAGTGGCGTGAGCGACTGGAGAAAATGGCGATGACCGGAAGCAGTTAGGGCCGCGGTGCGGCCTTCTGGAGTGCCGTTTCGGCGATGTTGCCGCCGTAGTCGGCGCTTCGGGACAGCGAGTCGACGATCAGCCCGAGCGACTGGGCCTGTGCAGGCTCGAGGTCGCGGAGTTTGTCGTCGATTCTGCGGGTGTGTTCGTCGATTTCGACGACGGCCGCAAGCGCGTCGTGGCCGAGCCGGTTTGCCTCATCGGCATCCTCGGCAAACAGCGCGTCCATCGACTGTTCGAAGACACTGCCGGCTTCGGCGTGGAGGCCATGGATCGCGTCGGCGACGTCTGCCGGGAGGTCGTCGAGTTTGAGCGCGATGTCGCTGATCTTGACGGCGTGGTCGGCGATCCGCTCGAGTTGGCGGGCACTCGAGTGGAAGTCAAAACAGTCCTCGCGCGAGACGCCCAGTTCCTCGACAGCACGGGGTGAGCGAAGCGTCGCCCGGAAGATTCGCGAGACGACGAGCCAGAGTCGGTCGACATCGTCGTCGCGCTCGATCACGTCGTGGGCGATGTCATCGTCGTTTTCGACCAGCGCACGGACGGCGTCTTCGAGCATCGACTGGGCGATCAGTCGCATCCGCGTGACTGCGTTGACGATCGAGAGTTCGGCGGAATCGAGCAAGTCCTGAATCACAACGCTGTCGCTTGTCTCCTCTAAGACTTCGACGCCGACGAGACGCTGGGTCGCGTCGCGAATCGCGCTTCGCTGGTCGGTCGAGATCCGGCCCGCCTCAAGCTTGATAATGTCGAAGCCGCTGACGTACATCGTCATCACGGCTCGCATCAGCTGTTCGTCCTCGAGACCGGAGACATCGATCGACCCCTTCTGTCGTCGGGTTTCCCGCTCGGGGGTCAAGAGCAATTCATCGCCTTCGGGATAGAACTCGACTGTCGTCCCGCTACTGACGTCGTTCTCGGTCGCCCACGTTTTCGGCAGCGAAACGGTATACGTCGACCCACCAGTCATCTGGACCTTTCGCGTCTCCATACGCGGCGCTTTCTACTACAACAATATAAATCCACTAGACTATAGAGCGATATAGTGATAGCGAGATTGGCGATAGAGCGACCAAATATGCTGTTTTCGGCACCTTCGGAGTGATATTCCTCTATCGATAACAATTATCAACAATAGGTCTATATAGATATTCCACTCCGTATATCCGGAGCGGCGTGTCGCTAGCGCACCTCGTCAAGATCGACGACCGCCTCGAGATCAACCGACAGCCACGTGGTCAACCGCTCGGTTTCGGAACACTCGCGTGGCGCGATCGTACACCGATCCGGTCCGTCCTCGTATCGGACGACAGTCGACTCGAAGGCGAACGTGTCCTGCTCGTACTGTGTGGCCGTGGCAAGTCGCTGTCGGGTGGTCCGGTCGTCGTAGCCGCTGGTGGATCCGGTCATGAGTTCGTGGAGTCGCGTATGCGAACCGACCAACGGCACGTACAAAGCCACTGCTAGTTGTGCTATTGAGAGGTTTGTATCAGTCCCAGCCACTCCATACGAATGTCACAGACGGCTGTCGGTTCGACAGCAATGCAGAATCTTGACTGCAGGACTACAAACCCAAAGCGGCGACCGCAAGCGAGACGGCTGTGTCCACTCCAGCGTGTACGTGCCCGGCGTTACTATGGCCGGAGATCGGTCTGTCCGTCGTCAAGCGACTTTCGCATGAATGTCTCGTGGACATTCGTCGTCGAACCGTCCCCATCGGGACGACATCGCTCGTAGCTCCCGTCAGAGCGCATCACCCATCGGTTCTGGTTGTCCGACAGCAGCGTCTCGAGGATCGTCTCGAGGCGGTCTTGCAGCCGTGGTGCTTCGATCGGCGTAATCGCCTCGACCCGGCTATCGAGGTTGCGGGTCATCCAGTCGGCCGAGCCGGTGTAGTATCGGTCCTCGCCGCCTGCCTGGAAATAGAAGATTCGGGAGTGTTCGAGAAAGCGGCCGACGATGCTGTAGACGTCGATCGTCTCGCTGATCCCCTCGAGGCCAGGCCGGAGCCGGCAGATATCACGGACGATAAGATCGATGTCGACGCCAGCCATCGACGCCTCGTATAGTTCACGGACGATTGCGGGATCCTCGAGCCGGTTCATCTTGGCGACGATGCGAGCGTCCTCACCGTTGCGGGCACGTTCGGCTTCGGCCCGGATGAGCTCAACGAAGCGCTCGCGCATGTTCCCGGGCGCAATCAAGAGCTTCCGGTAGTCGCGGTGCATCGAGTGACCCGTGAAGTAATTGAATAACTTCACGAGGTCCTGTCCCACGTCTCGATCGACCGTCAGCAAGCCGATATCCTCGTAGTGCTTGGCGGTCTCTGAGTGATAGTTGCCGGTGCCGACGTGGGAGTACAGTCGCACCCCGTCGTCTTCCTGGCGGACGACCAGCGACGTTTTCGTGTGGGTCTTGTAGCCGATCGTCCCGTAGGCGACGTGAATCCCTTCTTCTTCGAGTTTTTTCGCCCACTCGAGGTTGTTCTCCTCGTCGAAGCGGGCTTTGAGCTCGACCATGACGGCGACTTGCTTGCCGTTGCGCGCGGCCTCGAGCAAGCTCTCGATGATCTGTGAGTCGCTGGCGGTCCGGTAGATCGCCGCCTTGATCGCGAGCACGTCGGGATCGTTGGCCGCAGCCTCAAGGAATCGCTGGACGGTTCCCTCGAAGGAATGGTACGGGTGGTGGACGAGCACGTCGTCGTTGCTGATCACGTCGAAGACGGTCATGCCGTCGTCGGCCCGCTTGAGCCGTGGATGGGGCTGTGGTGACCATTCTGGGAGTTTCAGATCCGGTCGGTCGAGTTCTGTTAGCTCCGCGAAATCCCGATAGTCGAGGGGACCGTCGAGTTCGAACACTTCCCGCTCGTCGAGGTCGAGTTCGCGGGTTAGAATCTCACGGACCGCCTCGGGCGCGTCGCGTTCGATCTCGAGTCGAACGGCAGTCGCGAACCGTCGCTCTTCGATGACCTCCTCGATCATCTCGATCAGATCCTCGGCGACTTCCTCGTTGCGCCGAACCTCCGCGTTGCGCGTGACTCGGAACAACGCGGTGTCGACGATTTCGACGTCCGGGAAGAGCAACTCGAGGTTGGCTCGAACGATGTCCTCGAGAAGGACGTACCGCGTGTCGTCGCTGAGCTGGACGAAACGGACCTGGTTGCGTGGAATCTTCACTCGCGAGAAGGTGAGTTCGGCATTGGGCCGTTCCCGCGTCAGAACCGCCAATGAGAGGCTCTGATACATAGTGTGAGCGCATACCCGCGTCTTCAGGCGCGGGTCGAGCGGTAGGCATAGTGCGTCCGGGCACGTTGCTACGAACGGCTGGATTTCCCACGTCACTCGGTAGTTTTAAGATCGTCACTCATCATAGTGTGTAGTACGGATGAAGACCACACGACACGCGACTTACAACCTCAACTACCACATAGTGTGGTTGCCGAAGTACCGCAACTCGGTACTGGTTAATGAGGTCGAAGACCGTGTGCGTCGAATCCTCCACGAAATCGCCGACGAGAAAGACTTAGAGATTATCGACCTCACGGTCCAATCCGACCACGTTCACTTGTTCGTGAGTAGTCCTCCGAAGCACGCTCCGTCTCTTCTCGCCAACTGGTTCAAGGGAATCAGTTCGCGGAAGTACAATCACCGCTACGCCGACCACGACAACGAGAAAATCAAGTGGTCACGCGGCTACTACGCAGGAACAGCGGGACACGTCTCAAGCGAAACGGTCCAAGACTACATTCAGCGCCACGAGGAGGAACAGTGACCGAACTCACCGAGACGCTGGAACTCAAGCTTGTGGAGCCGAACGTCCACAAGCACCGGAAGCTCTGTGAGACGAAACAGGCGTACCAAGACGCTCTCGAAGCCGCGTTCAACGCTAACTGTACCACCCAGACCGAAGCGAACGACGTGGTGGTTGACTACAACCTGAGCGGCTACGCGAAGAACGCCCTCAAGAAGTACGTCCCACAACTCTGCGGCGGAAGCTACGACGCAAAAGAGCTTCATGACGACCACCCTGTCCGGTTCACGAACGAAGGCCCGAAGCTCGACCACAAGCCACAGAACGCCATCGAGTGGTACGTGAAAATCCCGCATCACGACGACTACAACCTGTGGCTCCCCGCGCAACTGAATCCTGAACAACGGGAGTGGCTGGAAGCGTTGCACGCGAGAGACGCGACGATGGGCGAGTGTCGGTTGTTCGACCGAAACGGTGAGTGGTACTTGCACATCGTCGCAACGCGAGACGTGGAGGAACGGCCCAGTTCGGCGTCCGAAACGCCGATTGGGGTAGACATCGGGGAAGCCTCTTTGTTAACGGTGTGTCACCGTGACGAGCGCGGCTCCCCGGCTACACCCAACCTCTGGAACGACGAAGGTAAGCGAGTCCGACAACTCCGTGAGACGTACTTCACGGCGACCCGACGCCTTCAGAAACGCGGAAGCGAACGTATCACCGAGTCCTACGGTGATTCACTCTGGCGACAGATAGACGACATTCTCCACACGGTCACGTCGGAGGTCGTCGCCTACGCCGACCAATTCGAGAACCCCGTATTGGTCCTCGAAGACCTGACGCACATCCGTGAGAACATGGACTACGGTGCGTTCATGAACCGACGGCTTCACGGGTGGAGCTTCGCAAAGATGCACGCTCAGATTCGGTACAAGGCCGCCGAAAAAGGGATTCGCGTGGAGACAGTGAATCCTGCGTACACCTCGAAAACGTGCCACTGTTGCGGAGAGCAGGGCTACCGCCCCGACCAAGCGACGTTCAAGTGTTCCAACTCGGAGTGTTGGGTCTCGGAGTACCACGCGGACATCAACGCCGCGCTCAATATTGCAGACCGCTACCTCAGCGGAGAGAGCCATTCAAGAGAACACACGGATGGCGATGACTCGGCTGAGGAAGGGGGCCGTTTGATCGGCCCACAAGACAGCCAAGCTGATGCTGAAGCCCAGCAATTGACGCTTGGAGCGTATGCGTCTTGAAACCTGAGGGCCACGCACGGCCTGAAATCCCATGGTGGGATTCCCGCGACTTTCGGCGCGGGAGGAGGTCAATCGAAATGAAGGGGAACGGATGAGCCGGATCGAACGTTAGCGGCGTCAGCGTCGGCAGGACAGAACTCTCGAAGTACTCGCGCAGGTGTTGGCGTTCGGCAGTGGTGAGGTCGTCGTAGTCGACGATGTGAATTCCTTCCCCCGCCAGTGCGGGCCGGATCTCCTCGCGATAACACTCGGACTGGCGCTCGAACAACGGTCGGGCCTCCTCGAGGGCCTCAGCCCACTGCTCGCGGGGCGTGCGTCCGTCGGGTGTCTCATCGATAACCCCAGCCGCGATCTGCTGTTTTAGGCCACCGACGCGCTTGCGGAAGAACTCATCAAGGTTCGTCGTGACGATCGCGAGGAACTTCACGCGCTCTAGTAGCGGATTGTCGTCATCGAGTACCTCGTGGAGCACGCGCCGCTGAAAGGCGAGTCCACTGAGTTCGCGGTTTAGATAGTACGACGGCTCCGAGAGATCGACTGCATGACTCGCGGCGTCGAATTCCGTGTCGTCGCCTGCGGTCGTCGCGTCGAGTGCCGCCGATTCGACTTCGTCGGTTGCCCTCAAGTCGGGGTCGGCAGATCGATCGAATCCCCCGTCATCGACTGGATCGAGGCGTGCAGCCGATTCGCTGTCGGCGGGGAGCATCCCGTTTTCACCGTTCCCGTCCGTCGACTGGTCGGGTGCGCTCGAGTCGCCGTTTTCGCTCGTCTCACCCAGCATCGACCGAAACGCAAACGTATCTCCACCGTCGGCCACCGAGTCGTGCCGTTGGTCGTCCGATTCCACCTTCTCCTCATCGTTCTCGGTCGTGTTTCCATCGCTCATCTGAGTGTCCACCTCAGCTATCGCCAAGCGCGACGATCTTCGCGGCCGAGCGTTCGACGTGATCAGGCCCGGAAACGCTGTGGAAGCGATCGCGTCGAACGTCGTACGCGGTAAGTTCCCCACCGTAAACACAGCCGGTATCGAGGCCGACCGCCCACTCTCGGTCGATCGGCGTATCGAGGACAGTATGGCCGAAAAAGACCCGCGGCTGCCCCTCGTAGGTCTCGAACCAGAACGGACCGTCGTAGCCGTCGCCGTCCGGTGCTCGCATCGTCAGGAGGTCATCGGTGGCGTGTGCCGACAGCGGTCGGTTCGGATCGACGCCGCCGTGGACGACGAGGCCACCATCCCACGAAATCGCCGTCGGCAGTGACTTCAGGTACTGCTGGTCAGCCAGGTCAAGCGACGACAGCGACTTCTCCCCGTCGATAAGCTTCTGCTCGTTGTTCCCTTTCACCGACAGCAGCCGTGGCGACTGCCTGACGCGATCGAGGACGGCCTTGCTTTCCGGTCCCTTTCGAACCAGATCCCCCACGAACACGGCGAGGTCGTTATCGGCAAGGTCGAGCGTCTCTAGAAGATCCTCGAGCGCGTCCAGACAGCCGTGAACGTCACCGATGACGTAGACGTCGTCCCGTTTCTCGAGGTCGATATGTCGGTGGTCGAACGATACCGCGTCGTCGATCGCGAAGTTCCCGGTCGTCACGTGCTTTCTGTTGCAGTGCTCCAGCGAGACCGGATAAGTCGTTTATATGTTCTGTATTGTATACTATGTAGTGCCATATATACGGGATGCCTGTCGACAACTGCGTTGAATTCGGCTGGCAGGATCTCGAGACACGGGGATTTCTTTACCACAGCCACCTCACCACGGGTATGCACGTCGTCGTCAACGCCGCCATGAGTGCGGACGGTAAGCTCTCCTCGCGTCGACGCGAACAGATTGCGATCAGCGGCGAAGCCGATTTCGAACGCGTCGACCGAATCCGGGCGGACAGCGACGCCGTCGTGGTCGGTGTCGGGACTGTCCTCGCAGACGACCCACACCTGACCGTGAAAGACGAAACCTTACGCGAGAAGCGTCGCGAAAACGGCCAACCGGCAAACCCCGCACGCGTGGTCGTGGACTCGAGTGGCCGGACCCCCACAGATGCAGCGATCCTCGACGACGCGGCGACGACCTACGTCTGTCTGAGCGAGGCTGCATCCGTCGAGCGCCGCGCAGCCCTCGTCGATCGCGCCGAGTTGGTCACCGCAGGCGAGGAACGGGTGGATCTCCTCCGTGCGTTCGCGACGCTCCAAGAACAGGGCCTCGAGCAGGTCATGGTCGAAGGCGGCGGCGAACTCATCTTTTCGCTGTTCGACGCCGGGCTGGTCGATGAACTCCGGGTATTCATTGGCTCGAAAATTATCGGCGGCCGCGACGCCCCGACGCTGGCCGACGGTGAGGGGTTCGTCACGGAATTTCCATCGCTCGACCTCGAGTCGGTTGACCGACTCGACGACGGCGTGGTCCTGACCTGGTGCGTCGCCGATCGCTAGACGCGCTATTCGAAGTCCGGCTCTCGGTCCTCGACGAACGCCGACATCCCCTCGCGCTGGTCGTGCGTCCCGAAGAGGCTCGCGAAGGCGCGCTTTTCGTACGCGATACCGCTCTCTTGGGACCCTTCGTGGGTCTGATTGATCGCCTGTTTGGCAGTCTGCATCGCAAAGGCCGGCTTCGAGGCGAGACGGGTAGCGAGTTCATCGATGACGTCCTCGAGTTCGTCGTCAGCAACGACTTCGCCGACGAGTCCCACTTCGGCGGCCGACTCGGCATCGAGGCGCTCGCCGAGGAAGATCATCCGGCGTGCGGTCTCGTCGCCGACTAGTCGCGGCAGCCGCTGGGTGGCACCCCAGCCGGGGATGATCCCGAGATCGATCTCGGTGTTGCCGATCAGTGCCGACTCGGCCGCGACCCGCAGATCGCAGGCCATCGCCATCTCGCAGCCGCCACCGAACGCATAGCCGTTGATCGCGGCGATCGTTGGCGCGGGGAACGCCTCGAGCGCGTCGGCGACGTCGTGGCCGAGTGCGCCCCACGCTTCGCCCTCCGCCGTGGAGAGGTCCTGCATATATTTGATGTCGGCACCGGCGATGAACGCATCGCCAGCCCCCGTCAGGACGAGCGCGCGAGCGCCCTCCTCGGCGGCTTCCTCGAGTGCTTCTCCCATTGCTTCGAGCGTCTCGATGTTCAACGCGTTCAGCGCATCGGGTCGGTCGACGGTCAGTGTTGCAACGTCTCCGTCCCACTCGAGTCGGACTGTATCCCAAGACATACTCCGGCGTTTGACGGCCACCGTCAAATCCTTTCGGACACGGTGACGGTTCGGCGAATCGACGATCGGTTTTTGATCCCGGTCCCCGTCACATCTTTCCTCGCGGATGCCTTCAGAACAAGTATGGAACGAGCCACGTTCGGCGGCGGGTGTTTCTGGTGTATCGAGGCGGCCTTCGAAGAACTCGAGGGCGTCGAATCGGTGACCTCGGGCTATGCCGGCGGTCACACTGAGGACCCGGGATACCGAGAGGTCTGTTCCGGCAAGACCGGTCACGCAGAGGTCGTCCAGATCGAATACGATCCTGATCAGATCGCCTACGAGGACTTACTCGAGGTCTTCTTTACGATCCACGACCCAACGACGAAGGACCGTCAGGGCCCGGACGTGGGCTCTCAGTACCGGTCGGCGATCTACGCACACAGCGACGCACAACTCGAGACCGCCGAGGCGTTCGCTGCGGAACTGGAACAGGAAGGCGTCTACGAGGGGATCGTGACCGAAATCGAACCGCTTGACATCTTCTACGAGGCCGAGGAGTACCACCAGAACTACTTCGAAAAGAACCCGACCGACGCCTACTGTCGGATGCACGCCGCGCCGAAAGTCGAGAAGGTCCGGAAGAAGTTCGCGGAGAAAGCGGCTGCAGACGATTGAATCTGTCCCAGGTCATTCGGTGAAAGGTATCTCCGTCTCGAGTCAAACAAGCACGTATGGAGAGTCACCCGGACGTCCTCGTTATTGGCGGCGGCGCGACCGGAACGGGAATCGCCAGAGACCTCGCGTTGCGAGGCGTTGACGTCACACTTGTCGAGCGAGACGGACTCGCGGCCGGCACCTCCGGCCGCTCACATGGCCTGCTCCACAGCGGTGCTCGCTACGCCGAGGCCGACGGGCCGGAGGCCAGGGAATGTCTCGAGGAAAACCGCACCCTCCGTGCGATCGCCGGAGCGTGTATCCGGGACACGCGGGGTCTGTTCGTCCAACTCGCCGACGACGACCCGGCGTACTTCGACGCAAAGCGCGCTGCCTGCGACGACGTTGGCATCCCGACCGACGTGATCGACGGAGCGACCGCTCGCGAGGCAGTCCCGAACCTCACAGGCGACATCGAACGGGCGATGTGGGTTCCAGATGGCGTTGTCGTTCCGTCCCGGCTGGTCGCTGCTAACGCGGTCGACGCCCGCGAGCACGGCGCTCGCGTCCGTACACACGCGCCGGTCACGTCGATGACCGTCGAGCGCGGGCGGGTGACGAGCGTCACGCTCGGCGGTGACGCGAACGAGACGATTCACCCGCGTTACGTCGTGAACGCGGCCGGTCCCCACGCTGGCCACGTCGCCGAACTGGCCGGCGTCACCGTCGCGATGCGGCCGACCCGGGGTGTCATGGTCTCGGTCGAACACGAGGGTCTCGAGCCAGTGCTCAACCGGTGTCGCGACCCCGACGACGGCGATATCATCGTGCCGCACGACGGGCAGGTCGTTCTGGGGACGACGAGCGTCCCGGTCGATGATCCGGACGACTACGAGCGGGCCGACTGGGAACTCGAGCGAACGATCGACGAGTGTGCAGCGATGCTCCCGCCGGTTGCCGACGCCGAACACGTCCGGACGTGGTGGGGCGTGCGGCCGCTGTACGAACCCGAGGAAGCCGCCCATAGCGGACGCGGCATTTCGAGAGGATTTCACCTGCTCGAGCACGCCGACGAGGGCGTCGAGAACTGCTGGAGCATCGTCGGCGGGAAACTGACGACCTACCGGGCGATGGCCGAGGCGACGGCCGACCTGGTCTGTGACCGACTCGGCGTCGACGCCGACTGTCGCACGGCGGAGACCGAACTCCCGGGCGCATCGGACCCCGGCCTACTCGATGCGTTCGTCCAGGAGTTCGACGGACAGGGGCCGACG
>Ga0207720_100413_pt1 | contig 30082 bp, 29 predicted proteins | sample A23P2SouthBayCA_2_FD_187751 | JGI IMG/M metagenome (GOLD analysis project Ga0207720, IMG submission 187751) | Aerobic enrichment media microbial communities from Eden Landing Ponds, California, USA - A23 E3 (2) (SPAdes) | ecosystem: Environmental > Aquatic > Marine > Unclassified | place...
GAGCCACGACGTGGCGACCGGAATCGACTGCGCCCAGTCTTCCATCGCGGCGTGCCACGTGTCCGTGCTGTACACCTGGTTGAGGAGCGTGGACTTGTCGACGGCGGTGACGCTGGCTTCGATACCGATTTCCGATAGTTGGTTCTGGATGACGACCGCCTCGTCTTTGAACCACGACCCCTTCGTGGCGATGATGTCCATCTCGAAGCCGTCGGGGTTGCCCGCGAGTTCGAGTTCCCGGCGCGCTTTCTCGGGGTCGTACATCTGCATCTCCTTGAGCTTCGGCGAGGTCCAGTCGTTGTCGGGGTACCACGGTCCCTTCTGGACCGCGCCCTGCCCGTAGAACACCTCGTCGAGAATCTCCTCGCGGTCGATGCCGAACAGCACCGCGCGGCGGTTGTGCCGGTTGCTCATCGGGTTGCCCTCCGACTCCATCAGGTTCACGTACAGCACCTGCGTGAAGTTGCCGGGGACGGACTCGGTCGTGATGTCAGGCTGGCCGCTGAGGCTCTCGAAGTCCTTCGGAGGGACCTTGTCGGTCAGGTCGAGTTGGCCCGAACGGAGGTTCGCGAGGCGCGTGGAGTCCTCGCCGATGAAGTTGAACCTGAACTCGTCGACGGCGGGCGCGCCCTCCTTCCAGTAGTCCTCGTTCTTTTCGAGGAGGACGTGACTGCCGCTTTTCCACTCGACGAATTTGAACGCGCCGGTGCCCGCGCCGGAGGGGTCCTGCGTGAGGTCGGTCGCGAGGCCGCTCGGTCCTTTGCCCTCCGCGGTGTCGCCGCGGGAGCCCTCGGGGACGATGCCTTCAAGCCCGCGCGTGAGCCACCAGTTGAGCGTCCCGAACGGCTGGGAGAGGTTGAGCCGGAGCGTCCGGTCGCCGACGATTTCGGTGTCCTCGACGAACGGGAGGCGACTCTTGACCGGCGAGTTGTTGTCGGGGTTGAGAATCCAGTCGACGGAGTACTTGAAGTCCTCGACGGTCACCTCGTCGCCGTTGTGGAACGTGATACCTTCGCGGAGCGTGTACTCGAAGGCCGTCCCGCCGTCGATGGGGTCGGGAACCTCGGTCACGAGACCGGGCTGGAGCTCGGAGTCGGGCGTCAGCTCGATGACCTCGTCGTAGACGAGGCCGCCGATGGTGCTGGTCGCGGTGTCCGTCCAGAGCGCGGGGTCGAAGTTCCACGGCTCCGCGGCGAGCGCGACGTTGACGCGGACGGTCTCTCCCGAGTCCCCCGATGAACTGCTCTCGGTGCTTCCACCGCTCGTTTCGGTCCCGTCGGAGCCACCGGAGCCACCGGAGCCACCGCCGGTACAGCCCGCGAACGCAGTCGCGCCGACCGCACTCGCGGCCGCGATAAATTGCCGTCTGTCCATGTTTATCTCGGTAATGTTGTCGTCTGCCATTGTTTTGTTGAGCTACGTACACACCTTCGTAGCGGTACGCGTGATACCTTAGCTCATGAAACACCGTTATTTATAGCTTTGCCAAACTCTCACAATCTTGGCACTATATCTCACTATAGTCCGGCCGAGTTCGTTGTGCTACCGCTTCCCAAACAGTTTAGCGGGGTGGTTGCAATGTCGGCTTCATGGCGTACGCCAGCACGCTCTCCCTGCGAGAGTTACGACAGGACCTTCACGCCCATCCGGAGTCCGGATGGAAGGAGTTCCGCACGACCGCACTCATCGCCGCCGCGCTCGACGACCGCGAGTTCTCGCTCCACCTCGGTTCCGACGCCGTCGCCGAAGACGAGCGACTGGGCGTCCCCGACGACGACGCCGTCGCGGTCGCACTCGAGCGCGCCCGCGAGGAAGGCGCTCCCGAGGCCTATCTCGACCGGATGGACGGCGTCACGGGTCTCGTCGCCGAGAAGCGGTTCGGCGACGGGCCGACCGTCGGCGTCCGCGTCGACATGGACGCCCTCGAACGCACCGAGTCGAGCGACGAGGAACATCGCCCCGCGAAACTCGGCTTCGCGAGCACGCACCCCAACGAGATGCACGCGTGCGGCCACGACGGTCACACCGCCATCGGCCTCGGTATCGCCCGCGACATCGACGACGGCGGCGGGTTCGACGGCACGCTCCGGCTGTTCTTCCAGCCCGCCGAGGAGGGCGGCCGCGGCGGCAAGCCGATGAGCGAGACCGACCTGCTCGCGGACGTCGACTACTTCCTCGCGCTCCACCTCGGCCTCGGCAACCCCACGGGGACCGTCATCGCCGCCTACGAGAACCCGCTTTCGAACGCGAAGCTCGACGTGACCTTCGAGGGCGCCCCGAGCCACGCGGGCAACGCGCCCAACGAGGGGCGCAACGCGCTCCACGCGGCGACGGCCGCGGTCCAGAACCTCTACGGGATTCCCCGCCACGCCGACGGCGCGACCCGCATCAACGTCGGGAAGTTCGAGTCGCCCAACCCGCAGAACGTCATCGCCGAGGAGGCGCGCCTCCGCGTCGAGGTCCGCGGCGGGACCGCCGACCTGAACGAGTACATGCTCGGAGAGGCCCGGCGCGTGCTCGACCACGCCGCGGGCATGCACGACGTGTCCGTCGAGACGGGGCTGTACGGGAAGACGGCGACGTTCACGGCCGACGACGAGATGATAGCGGCCGTCCTCGCGTCGGCGGCCGACCTCGACGACGTGACCGAGACGGTCCCGCGACTCGACATCGGGGGGAGCGAGGACGCCTCCTACCTCATCCGGCGGGTTCAGGAACACGGCGGGAAAGCGACCTACGTCGGCATCGGCGCGAGCAACGAGTTCGGCCACCACACCTCGCGGTTCGATATCGACGAGGACGCCCTCGACATCGGCGTCGACGTGGTGTGCCAGACGATGCGAACGCTCTAACGCGGCGGTTCGACCCGGCTGTTCGACCTCGGCCAGCCGCGCGTCTCACCCCCCGTCGCCGCCAGTGCCCCGTAGAACCTGCCACGAACACGCACAGTTATTAGACGTCGTTTGCGAGTTGAGCCGAACATGGAGGCCTCCCAGCAACGACTCCGCGAGGACATCGAAGCGAACGCCCGCTTCGGCGACATCGACGCGCCGGCGGGGCGCGGCCGCACCGTCCTGACCGGGAGCGACGCCGACCGACGTGCCCGCCACTATTTCGTCGAGCGACTGCGCGACGCCGGCCTCTCGGTCCGCGTCGACGCCGTGGGCAACATCGCCGGGCGATGGGTTCCCGAGGGGGCCGACCCCGACGCGGCCCCCGTCGCCGCCGGGAGTCACCTCGACTCGGTCCCCGAGGGCGGCATCTTCGACGGTCCGCTCGGCGTCTACGCGGCGCTCGAAGCCGTTCGGACGCTCCAAGAACGGCAAGCCGACCTCGCGCTTGACCGGCCCATCGACGTCGTCTCGTTCACCGAGGAAGAGGGCGCGCGCTTCTCGCACGGCCTGCTCGGGTCGTCCGTGGCGACGGGCGCGCGGGACGCAGACGACGCGCTCGCGTTCCGCGACGCCGACGGCACGACCCTCGACGCGCACCTCGACGCCATCGACTTCCGCGGGACCGACACCATCGCGGCCGAAGAGTGGGACGCGTGGGCCGAACTCCACATCGAACAGGGGACCGTGCTGGAGTCCGCGGGCGCGGGTGTCGGCGTCGTCGACGCCATCACCGGCATCACGACCTGCGCGGCCGACATCGTCGGCGAGGCCGACCACGCCGGTGCGACCCCGATGGACGAGCGCCGCGACGCGCTGGTCGCCGCCAGCGAGTTCGTCGTGGAGTTCCGGGCCGCGGCCGACGACGTGGCGCAAAATCAGAGTCCGACCGCCGTGGGGACCATCGGGCAGTTCGACGTGACCCCGAACGCGCGCAACATCGTCCCGGGAGAAGTCAGCCTGCAGATGGACATCCGCGACGTTGACTCCCGCGCGATGGACGCCATCGCCGAGCGGGCCGACGCGGCGCTCGACGGAGTCGAAGCCGCCCACCCGGTCGAGACGGAGTTCGACCGCTACCGCGACCAGCGCCCGAGTCGAATGGCCGACGACTGTGTCGCCGCCGCGCACGCCGCCGCCGCGGCCGAGGATATCGACGCCGAACGGATGCATTCCGCGGCGATGCACGATACTGCAAATGTTGCCAGCGTCACCGATGCCGTGCTCCTGTTCGCCCCGTCGGTGGACGGCCTCTCGCACAACCCGCGCGAATGGACGGACTGGGCGGACTGCGCGACCGCGGCGACGGTTCTCGCGGGGACGCTCGCTCGCCTCGCCAGCTCGTGAGTCCCGGTCAGCGGCCTGCCGCTCGCTGACCCGCCTCAGCGGAGTGGATGCCACTCACAACCAGAGTCACGTCTCCTCTGTGGTGTTCCTCGCGGTCGCGCCGACAGTTTCGATATGTGACACTCTCCCTCGACGGGAACCCCCGTCGCGGCTTCGGCCCCGCCCCCTGAGTCGACAGCCACGTTCGGCCGCTAGCTATCGTTTTTGCAGATGACTACGCCTCACCGACCGAGCGCTCGCCACCCGGCTATCGGCTCTTTCTGGGAGAACTGAGCGCTCTGTCACCCCATCTCGAGACGTTGTCAGTATAGACAACGGTTCGGCGACCGATTCACGGTGAGAACCGACTCAAAACCGGTGAGATAGCAGAAGACGGGGAAAAAAGAGATTCCACACATCTGACAACCCCGGGGTCGGGAGGGTTAGGCGTCGCTTCCATCGCGTTACGGGTGACGCACTGGTTCGCGCGCACCACGGAGACCGGTCGTCCCGCGGACGCGCCGTCTGTTGGACAATCATCGATTGATATCGGCCTAGTTCGACGGTCTCGGCACCGATTTCTATCTCACGTTTCGATTGCAAGATATCCGGAACAGCTATCACACCGGATAGACGTTTTCGTAGCATGCCCGAGAACCCCAACACCGATGCCCCGTCCCGGACCCTCAGCACGGTGGACACGGCGGTCAGCGTCGTCAGGGCGCTCGAGGAGTTAGACGGTGCGCGCGTCGCCGAGTTGGTCGACTACCTGGGCCTCTCGAAGTCCACGGTGTACAACCATCTGGCGACCCTGCGGAAGAACAACCTCGTCGCCAAGGACGGCGACAGCTACCATCTCAGCCTCCAGTTCCTGCTTCTGGGCGAGTACGTGCGCAACCAGCAGATACTGTATCAGGTCGGCAAGGAGGAAGTCGAGGCGCTCGCCGAGAAGACCGGCGAGTACGCCCACCTCTCGACCGAACAACACGGCTTGCGCATCAGCCTGCTCAAGGTGCGCGGTGAGCGCGCCGTCGGGAGCCAGTACCAGCAGTCGAAGATTCAGCGCCCGGACAACCTCCACGCGTCGTCGACTGGCAAGGCCATCCTCGCGTACCTCCCGCGCAGTCGGGTCGAGGAAATCGTCGACCAACACGGCCTGCCGGCGAAGACCGACGCGACCATCACCGACCGCGACGCGCTGTTCGACGAGCTCGACCAGATACGCGAGCGGGGGTACGCCTGTAACGACGAGGAGGAAATCGAAGGCCTCCGCGCAGTCGGCGCGCCGATTCGCGACCGCAACGGCACCGTCCTCGGCGCGCTGAGCGTGTCCGGCCCGACGAGTCGCATCAAAGGAGAGCAGTTCCACGACGCCATCCCCGAGATGGTCACGAGCACGGCCAACATCATCGAGGTGAACATGAATATGGCCGCGCGGAGTTCGAACGACGGGCGCTTCGACTGAGCCGCCCGGCCGGGTTCCATGACAGAAATATGCGTGTAATCTTTTGCTGGCGCTCGCACTCACCGGCGTCCGATGTTTCCCCGGCCAGTTCGGCGTGGCGAGGCCGATACGCGGCGCTCCGACTGCGGGAACCCACTCGACTCTGTCCGTCTCGAAACACATGTCAAGAATAAATTCTAAATTGCATATTATAGAATTATTGGCTGTTCAGGGGTTGTCGACTCGATAGCGCGCCCCTGATGATGGAATCGGCGACAATAGGCGGTAGTGGGTGGTCTTATGGGGAGCTGACTGCGGATGTCGGTTAACCGACTTCGACACGCTGTTCTATCCTCGGCTGTCCTCAGATAACCCTGTTTTAGAACGTTTAGGGAGCTTGGAACCCAGATAATGGGTGGTGAGAATAGAGCCATTCACAGACCGTGCCTGCTGTTCTGGAATCAAAACGTGTTTGGTGCGAATGCATTGTTCTTATCTGTTAGGATGGCTCGTTTGCGTCGAGTCGAGCGCCTCACGCGACGATTGACCGAGCATCGGCTCGTCGACTGTGTTCGGTCGCCGCAGAGCGCGTGGCTCGTCACCACGCCACCGAAGGCGGTGCCGTCAGTTCAGTCGCGCTTCCAGCGACTCGACGAGCGAATCGTTGCCGATGTAGACCGGCACGCGGTCGTGGACCCCCTCGGGCGTCCCCGAGAGGAGCGACGCTTCGCCGTCGGACGACCGCCCGCCAGCGCACTCGATGATGTAGCCGATGGGGAAGCCCTCGAACTGCTGGCGGAGTTTCCCGCCCGGCGCGTCGGTCTGTGCGGGGTACGCGAAGACGCCGCCGTAGTGGAGAATCTGGTTCACGTCGCCGATCATCGACCCGCCGTAGCGGAGCTTCATTCCCTCTGTCCGTTCCGTCTCGCGGGCGAACGCCTCGAACTCGTCGAACCAGCGGTTGACGCGGCCGCCGAAGCTGAAGATGGCCGGGTCGTCGGGGAGCGTCAGTTCCTCGCGGAGCGGGCGCTTGACGCCCGATTCGAGGATGTACTCGCTGACGACGCCGTCGCGGGCGGCCACGAGCGTCGTCACCGGGCCGTAGAGGATGTAGCCAGCGGCGAGCAGGTTCTCGCCGCCCGTGGGGAGCGGTTCGTCGTAGACGCTGTAGAGCGTCCCCATCACGTTGTTCGGCTTCAGGTTCGTCGACCCGTCCAGCGGGTCGAGCGCGACCGACACCCCCTCGCCGACGTCGATGACGTCGGGGCGCTCCTCGCTGGCGTACTCGCCGACGCCGTCGAGGGGGCGAAGCCGCTTCAACAGCAGTTCGTCGGCGTAGGTATCGGCTTCCAGTTGGCGCTCGCCGCTCGGGTTCGTCCCTTTGTCGTAGACGCGCCGGCCGGGCAGTCCCGCCCGAATCGAGGGCGCGGCCGCACAGAGCGTCTCGACGACGGCGTCGACCACGTCGTCTTCCCGACTCGATGCGTCTGTCATGCGGTCGATACACCCTGTGGAGTCGCGGGCGCGCTGAAGCGGTTCGACTGAGCGCCGACGGGCGGCGCACGGACGGGCGTCGGGGCGGTCGTCATTACCTACACGTCCCGTGGATGAAGTATAGTTCTGTCCCCCGCGTACACGTTGCACGACGCCGACGACGGCGCGGTCGGCGGGTCTTCGACGGCATCGGCGACGGGGTGGACCCCCCGAGTCGTCGCCTCGGCCGCCAACGCGGCTGTATCCGGGAGATTCGTTCCGAGTACTGGCCGGAGCGGGAACAGGACACCGAACCCGCGAGCTTCTAACCGCACCGCCGGTGACCGGCCGAACGTACCAACACGGGCGTACTTTTCACCCGGGAGACTACTGCGCGGCGAACAGCCGTTCGAACACGACCGTCGGGAACTGCGGTTCGAGCCGACTCGGCGGTCGTCCTTTCCGGTCGACGCGCTCCGCCGTGACCCGGCGGGTGATGCCGTCTTCGGCGAGTTCGTAGAGGATTCGCTTGACCGTCGTCGCAGAGAGATCGACCGATTTCGCGATGTGCTGGCTCGCCGCCTGCACCGATTCCTGTTGGTCGGGGCGCAACGCAAGAAGTTCGTGGAGCACCTGCTGGCGGTTCTCCGGGAGCGCGAGCACGCGTCCGAGCGAGACGCAGGGCTGGGGGACCGCCGCGATGCCCGCGGCGACGTCGGCGGCCGTGATGCTCCGATGTCGGTTGCGGACCGCCTCGTCGGCCGCGCCGAACAGCGCCGCGAGCGCGTCGTGGGCGTCGCCGTCGGCCCACTCGGCGATGTCGCGGGCGAGTCGGTGGTCGAGCGTCCGCCGCGACCCGGCCGCCGACGCCCGCGTCATCAGCACGTCGATGAGCACCTGACTCTGATAGGGCTCGAACTGCACCTCGTCGGCCGTGTAGTCGGTCAGTACCGTCTCGTCGGGCGGCGCGCGCCCGATGGCCAGCCAACTGACCGTGCTCGGGAGTCCGGCACAGAGGTCGACGAACGCCTCGCCGTCGAGCGTCCCCGGCTCCCCGAGGTGGTCGACGGCGACGATGGCTCCGGTCTTCGGGCCGTCGAGCGTCTCTTTGAGCCGCGACTGGAGCGCCTCGGTCTTGATGCCCTGCTTGGGCACCGATTCGTCGGCGAGCGCGTCGAGCACGGCGTGATAGAACGCGAACGCGCTGGTCGTCTCGCGCGCGTCGACGTAGACGAACCGCGGCGCGAACGTCGCCTGCACGCGGGTCGTCGTGTGGATGGCGGCGTTGTTGACGCTCGACACGCGGACGAGGCGGTCGAAAAGCGCCGTCACGACCGCCGACTTCCCCGACCCTTTGGGGCCGTAGACGTAGGCGTTCGGCGGGAGGTGGCCGTCGAACACCGGGTCGAGGTAGTCGAGCAGTCGCTCCAGTACCGGACCACAGTTCACCGGGTCGTCGGTGTGCGCGACCGGCGAGAGCGAATCGTAGTCGACGAAGAGGCGAGGCTCACCGTCACGGCGCTGCCGACGTTTAATCCTCGCTTCGATGTCCATGTCGTGGATGATAGTTCCAAAATGGGAGGTATATCAGTTCTGACTGCTCACGGCAGGGGCACCGCGCCGGCCGTGGTGAACACGCCAGCGATGGCGAGCAGGCCGAGGATGAACGTGGTCGTCACGATGGAGGCCGCGGGCGGGTCGAAGTGGGTGCTACCGTGCGCGTAGAAGACGCGTTCGTAGACCTCCCCGAAGAGGCCGCCGAGGACGCCGAAGCCCGCGCCGAGCACGAGCGCGACGGGGACGCTCGCGCCGTCGAGCATGGCCATGCTGGCGATGAACGTCGCCGGGAGACTCATGTGGTGGGTGACGGGTATCTTCTCGACGCCGAGGTTCAAGAACAGCAGGCTCGTCGCGGAGATGCCGAACGGGATGAACAGGCTCCCCGTGCGCGCGAAGATGTACGCGCTGAGGATGCCCACGGCCATCCCGACGGCGGCGACGCCGCTCCACTTGTACTGGTGCGGGAGCCACGGCTCGACCGCGAGGCGGTACGAACCGCCGGTGGCGGTCCCGCCGTCGGTCATCGCCTCGCGTTTTCTGCCCGTCTCGAACGGCGACACGTCGAGGAAGCCCTTGCCGAGCGGGGTCCCGACGAGTTCGTAGCCGAAGACGGCGCGAGCGAGCAACGCGGTCAGGACGACGCCGACCGCGGGCGGGTCGAGCGGGAGCGCGAGCCCAGCAGAGGTCTGACGAACCGCCATTCCGATGATGCCGAAGACGCCGCCCACCGCGAGGATGTCCGGCCGGGTGCCGAGCGCGTACGCGATGTCCTTCGCGGGGTGGTAGTCGCCGTCGGCGGGCGCGGGCATCCCGTCGTTTTTCGCGGCGTAGGCCGCGGCGGCGACGCCGCCCGCGAAGGCGACGTGGGGACCGAAGACGGGACCGAACGCCAGCGGGCCGACGATGCCGGCACCGTAGCCGCCCGCCGCGTCGGCGACGAGGCTCCCGCCCCCGACGAACTCCGTGGAGACGACGTTACCGGCCTCGCCGACGAGGACCATAATACCGGTGAAGACGAACGCCGGCAGTGCCCCGAGAGACGCGCCGAACATCCCGCCCGCGAACGAGGCGATGACGAGCACGAGGATGTCGATGGCTTCGAGGCCGAAGACGATGGCCATCTCACTCGTCCCCCTCGGCTTCGTCTTCGCGCGCCCAGTCGAGCGAGCGGTCGACCGCGTCGTGCCAGCGGTCGTACATTTTATCGACGCGCTCGGCGTCGGCCTCGGGCGAGAACTCGCGGTCGACCTGCCAGTTGTCGCGGAGTTCGTCCACGGTGTCCCAGTAGCCGACCGCGAGGCCGGCGGCGTACGCCGACCCGAGGGCGGTCGTCTCGTCGACCTCCGGCCGGGCGATGTCCGTCTGGATGATGTCGGACTGGAGCTGACAGAGGAAGTTGTTCTTGACCGCGCCGCCGTCGACGCGGAGCGCGTTCAGTTCGACGCCCGAGTCGGCCTCCATGGCCTCGGCCACGTCGCGGGTCTGGTAGGCGATGGATTCGAGCGTCGCGCGGACGAGATGCTCCTTCCGCGTGCCGCGGGTCATGCCGACGATGGTGCCGCGGGCGCGGCCGTCCCAGTGAGGCGCGCCGAGTCCCGTGAACGCCGGGACCATGTAGACGCCGTCGGTGGACTTAACGGAGCGCGCGAGTTCCGCCGTCTGGGCGGCGTTGTTGATGAGGTCGACGTCTTCGAGCCACTCGATGGCCGCGCCCGTGATGAAGATGGAGCCTTCGAGGGCGTACTGGACGGGCTCGCCGGAGAGTTGGAACCCGATGGTCGTCAGGAGACCGTGGTCGGACGAGACCGCCTCGGTCCCGGTGTTCATCAGGTAGAACGAGCCGGTGCCGTAGGTGTTCTTCGCGTCGCCCTCGTCGAAACAGGTCTGGCCGAACAGCGCGGCCTGCTGGTCGCCGAGCGCGCCGGCGACGGGGATTTCCGCGCCGAGGAAGCCGTCAGCGTCCGTGTGGCCGTAGAGGTCTTCGTCCGAGGACGGCCGGACCTCCGGGACCATCTCTTTGGGCACGTCGAACTCGGCGAGGAGGTCGTCGTCCCAGTCGAGCGCCTCGATGTCGTAGAGCATCGTCCGCGAGGCGTTCGACACGTCAGTGATGTGGTTGCCCGTCAGGTTGTAGATGAGCCACGCGTCGATGGTTCCCGTCAGGAGTTCGCCCTCCTCCGCCCGACTGCGGAGGTCGTCGCCGCGCGAACTCTGGAGCTTCAGCGGCTCCGCGTTGTCGAGAATCCACTCGACTTTCGTCGCCGAGAAGTAGGCGTCCGCTTCGAGGCCGGTCTTCTCGCGAATCCACTCGACTTTGTCTTCGGCCTGGAGCTCCTCGACGCGGTCGGTCGTCCGGCGGTCCTGCCAGACGAGCGCGTTGTGGACCGGCTTGCCCGTCTCGCGGTCCCAGACGATGGTCGTCTCGCGCTGGTTCGTGATGCCGAGCGCTTCGAGTTGCTCCGCGTCGAGGCCGGCGTCGGCCAGCCCGTCTACGATGACCTGCTTCGTGTTCTCCCAGATTTCGAGGGGGTCGTGTTCGACCCAGCCCGGATTCGGGTAAATCTGCTCGTGTTTCTCGTAGGCGTTGCCGACGACCTGCCCGCTGTGATCGAAGATCATGAAGCGCGTTCCGGTCGTCCCCTGGTCGATCGAACCGACGTATGTGTCTGTCATGTGTGTTCCGTGCCCTGCCCAATTTGTTATTGCTGGTGTGGGCTTACCAGTAAACAATATATTGAATCGTTATAAATATATCTCTCGGACTGATTTTCGTCGGTGACACTCGGGAAACAACTGTCGTTCGAGTGGGAACTTCGAGAACCCACAACCACCATAAAGGCCCTTTAGCGCGGGACTCCCCGGGCTATTCAGGGCTCGTTCGAACGCGACCGACGCTCGGCGACGAACGTATTCTTCACCGAGAACAATCGTAGAATCATTATATTTACTAGCTACTTGCCACAGATAGTATCGATTCGGCTCGGCTCCGCGAGCGAACGTGTTCGGGGGAACCGACTCGACGGTCCCCCGCGAGGTACGACGCGTATGTCAGACACCACCCTCGACGTGCGCGACCTCCCACCCGCGGAGCGCCATCCGAAGATTCACGCCGCCTTCGACGACCTCGCCGCCGGCGAGTCGCTGACGATTCTCAACGACCACGACCCGAAACCGCTGTTCTACGAAATGCAGGCCGAAGTCGACGCCTTCGACGCCGACAACTACGCGGTCGAACAGCGCGCTCCCGACGAGTTCGCCGCGACGTTCCCGAAGAAGTAGCGTCGCGACCGCGGGTCGGCACCGCGGTCCAAGCCCGTCTCCGTCGGTTCACTACCCTCGCCGAATATGTTCGGCGTCACCGGTAGGATTGCGCGCCACGCTAGGTCACCTATGAGCGCCATTCCCGCCGACATCGACACGGCTCGACAGCCACCGATGACGATTCCGCTCCGGCACTTCGTCGTCGCGCTCGGCTTCCTCGCGGCCGCGGTGGGCCTCCGAGTCGCCCTCGCCGCCGGCGTCGTCGCCGGCACCGCTCGTCTCGCGCACGTCCACCTCCTGCTCGCGGGGTGGGTCTGCGTCACCATCATGGGCGCGATGACGCAGTTCGTCCCGGTCTGGTCCGGCGCCGACCTCCATTCGCGGCGGCTCGCGACCGCCCAACTGTGGGCCGTCAGCGTCGGTCTCGTCGGTCTCGCGGCGTGCTTCCTCCTCGGCGCGTTCGCGTGGCTCCCGCTTTTCGGTGCCGCCGCGTTCCTCGGCTTCTGGACGTTCGCCTACAACGTCGCGCGCACGCTCTCTCGGCTCGACCACTACGACGTGACCGAGCGCCACTTCGGCCTCGCACTCGGCTTTCTCGCGGTCGCCACCGCGCTCGGCCTCCTGCTCGCGGTCGACTTCACGAGCCCGCTTTTCGCCGGCGTCGGCGCAACCCACGGGAGCGTCCGCGCGGCCCACGTGACGCTTGCCGTCTTCGGCGTCGTCGTGACGACCGTGGTCGGCGCGCTCTACCAACTCGCGACGATGTTCACCCAGACGACGCTCCGCGGCGTCGACGTGTGGCTCCGCCGCGTCGAGGAAATCGGCTACCCGCTGGGCGTCGCCGCGCTCGCCGGGGGCCGACTCGTCTCCGACCCGACGCTCGCGCGGGTCGGCGGCGCGCTCGTGGCACTCTCGCTTCTCGGCGTCGCCGCGATTCTCGCCCGTCGCCTCGTCGAGTCGGCCGTCGACTGGACCCCCATGCTCACCCGGTACGCCGTCGCGACCGTCGCCCTCGCCGGTTGGGCCGTCCTGACGCTTCCCGCGTGGCTCGCGGCTCCGCTGGCCGGCGACCGTCTGTTCGGCGCGCCGGGGGCCGACTCGCTGTTTCTGCTTGGGTTCGTCGGCTTCGTCGTGCTCGGGACGCTCTACCACGTCGTCCCCTTCATCGTCTGGGTCCACCGCTACAGCGACCGCCTCGGTCTCGAACCCGTGCCGATGCTCGACGACCTCTACAGCGCCCGCCTCGCCCGCCTCGACTTCGGCCTCGTCCTCGCGGGCGTCGCCGCCGTCGTCGCGGGCGACCTCGCCGGACTCTCGCCCGTCTTCGAGACGGCGGGCTGGACGCTCGTGCTCGTCGGTGTCGCGGCGTTCGCCGCGAACCTCCTGCGAGTCATCTGGGTTCACAGCCCGCAGTCGCTGGTCGGCGACGCGGCCGGGTCGGCTGTCGACGCGGACGACGGCGCGGACTGAGTCGATGCGTTAGAGACGGGTCTTGTGCGCTCTCACATCCCGAACAGTTCGCGCGCGAGAAAGAGAATCGCGAGCAGGCACGTCAGGACGAGAACCGCCGCGAGACGCAGGACGCCGGCCGCTCGTCGTCGGTTCTTCGGAAGCGATTCGGCGATGCCGGACAGGGCGGTCCCGGCGATCATGAACAGGAGCCACCCCCCCGAGACGGACTGTTCCACGACGGCGTACTGCCAATAGAGCCCCGACATGATGAGCGCGCCACAGAGCTGGACGACTGCGAAGAGACCCCCGGAGGGCTCACTGAACACGGTCTCGTCAACTATGGAGGGCATCGAACACGTCAACTCCCCCGAAGGTGAAAAGAGCACCTGCCGTCGCTCACCTCGTTCGTTCTGGCTCTCGTTCGCTCCCGGTCCCGCGTCCCCCGAACGCGTTCGGCCGCAGGCTTACCGGCCGCGCGGCCGACGACTCACCCGTGATGCCAGAACACGCCGCGCTCGCCGACCTCCCGGCCCAGACGCACGCGCTCGTCTTCGAGACGGACCGCCCGAAAACCGTCAGACTCCGCCTCGAAGCCGGTGACGAGGTGCCGGCGCACTCTCACCCCGGCTTCGACGTCGTCTTCCACGTCGTCGCCGGCCGGATGGAACTCACTCTCGACGGCGAGACGCACGACATCGCGGCAGGAGAGCTGCTGCGGTTCGGCGGCGATTGCGACATCTCGCCGCGCGCGCCGGTCGACAGTAGCGCAGTACTCGTGTTCGCGCCGGCTGACGACGACTGACCCGCGGAGCCAACCCGCGGACGAACCCCCGACTTACTCCGTCTCGTCCGACAGCCGCTTCAGTGCCGCCTCGAACTCCTCGGAGAGCGAGACCGTCCCCGGCTCGTCGTTGTCGCGCTCAGCCGTCGGCGACCCGGTATCGGGGGTCGAGCCGTCCGTCGCCGCCTGCGCGTCAGCAGGGTCCATCGCGTCGAGTTCCGCGTTGATGGCGTCTGCCTGCTGGTGCATCGGTGCGACGCGGACCCGGACGCGGTCGTAGTCGTGGCGGTCGGCGAGGCCGTTCCACGCCCGGAACGCGCCGACGGTGAGCGTCTTCGACTGCGGGCAAAACGGCGTCGTCGGCGTGAACTCCGCGAGAAGGACCGACGGGTCGTCTCGGTCCGCCGCGTAGCGGAAGCCCGCGTTCGGGTGGCGTCGGTCGAGGTTCAACCGCGCGAGGTTGTATCCGAACGTCACGTCGTAGACGCCGCGTTCTTCGAACAACTCGCGGGTGACCCGGTGGACGGCGACGTGGTCGTCGCCGTCGAGGACGCGGTGGCCGTCGAGGAAGGCGTCCGGGTCGGGCAGGTGTTCGGGCACGAACTGGTCGATGTCGTCGAAGCGGTCGCTTCGCGACCCGCCGAACAGGGATGGAATGTCTGGCATAGTCCGACGTAGGGTCGCCGTCGGCGTAGGCCCACCCCCGAACACGTTCAACTGGTACTGATGTGGACGACCCAACGCGTGGCACAGACAGAGAGGACACGCCTCGGAACGAGGGGTACCGAAATATCGCTACGACAGAGACCGCTTTGGACGCACTCACTCCCGATTTGTTAACCGCTGTATCCGGTCGCGAACGTCGTCCGCGGAGTCGTATATCTCGTTGTCAACCGAAGCGAGCACCTCGTCGATGGGTTTCCACCCGCTTTGTGTTTCGACCTCGTAATCGCCGTAGTTCTCGACGACTTGCTCCGTTGTGGTCGGATAGTCCTGCACTTCAAGCGCGTCGTCGAGGTCCCCAAGTTGCTTCCCGGGTTCGGGTTCGTCGGCGCGGTCACGCGCCTCTCGGAGCGCTCGCTCGCGCTGGCGTTGTTCTTCGTTGGCCGCTTGCTTGTCTCGGCCCTGTTTGTCGTCTGGCATCCTCGGAACTTCGAAAGCGAACGGCATAATGCTGTGGTCGCTTCTCGGGGCAATCGCTTCCGACACACCATCGCTCAGCCACAATACCTCGACCAGCGAACGGCGAGCACACACCGACTCGGCGACCGACTCTCAAGCGTTGCACACGGGTTCTCTCAACACCGAGAGGGCTCGACAGAGAGATTGAAAAACAGCGGACAGCGATGATTTCCAGTCGATGCGGGGGCGCTACTGCGGGTCAGGGTCGGGGTCGAATATCTCGGGGTCCGCCGGCCCCTCGGCGCGGACGACCGCCATACAGCCCTTGCGGACGACGCGGGACAGCGAATGGTCGACGAGCTTGAAGTCGCCGGGGACGGGCGAACGCATCGTCGCGATGGTCGTGCTCCCCGGCGGGACCTGCCGCGTCTGGATGTGGGTCTGCGGCTCGGTCGTCAGCGACCCCTCGGGGTAGAGCGTCTCCCAGACGCTCCCGATGGGGTGGAAGCTACTGGAGAGGTTCGGTCCACCGTCGACGAAGTACACCCGGACCGTCTCGTCGAGGCCGACCGTCGCGGCCGGTCCCCGGCCGTTAGGTGTCCACGCGTACTTCTCGCCGTTCATGAGGACGTACGTCGGCTCCTCGTTCCGCATGGCCTCGTAGTCGAAGGCGTGCTGTCCCTCCTCGCCGGCGTCCTTGTCGGTGTACAGTTCGTGCTGGCCGAGGTATATCTCGTGGTCGACCTCGGGCAGTCCCTCCGGCGGCTCGACGAGGATGAGCCCGAACATCCCGGCGCTGATGTGCATGTCCATGTTCGGCACGGCGCAGTGGTAGATGTACGCGCCGGGGTAGGTCGCCTTGAACCGCAGGTGCGCCGTCTCGCCGGGGTTCGTCATCGTCGCTCCCGCGCCGCCGCCGGGCCCGGCGACCGCGTGGAAGTCGACGTTGTGCGGCATGGTGTTCTCCTCGGGGTTCTCGAACGTCAGGTTCACCGTGTCTCCCTGCCGGACGCGGACGAGCGGGCCGGGAACCTGCCCGTTGTACGTCGTGTAGGTGAACGTCACGCCGTCTTCGACCTCCGCGGTCACCTCCTCCGGCCGGAGCGTCAAGTCGACCTCCGCGGGTTCGCTCCGGTCGATGGGACCGGGGATGTCCGTCGGGTCGGCCGCGACCTGGTCGACGATGTTCGTCGGACTCTGTTGTGTCGGTTCTTCCGTCCCGTCGAGCGACTGCGCGGCGGTCGGCGCTTTCGTCGCACAACCGGCGAGCGAGGCGGCACCGCCGAGACCGAGCCACTGGAGCGTCCGCCGCCGAGTCGTAGATAGCATGTTGTCTCCCTCCGGTTGAATCGAGTGGCCGGACACGGGTATAAACGAACAATGATTGCACGGTTTGGGGACGCGCTCCGAACATCTTCGCGAGCCGTACCACTCAATGAGACGCCGCGAGGTGAGACGCCGCGAAGCGCGACCGCTCCCGAGCGCGTGAATCCCGAGAAGACGAACGGGGGTTCAGTCAGTCGCCGCCGACGAAACGGTCGCGGCGGTACCGACACTGCTCGCAGAAGAACTGTGCGAGCCCCGCCGGCTGTGTACCGGTGAAGGCCATTTTCGAGCCGCAGTCCGGACACCACTCGGAGGGGGTGGTATTCGTGTGGTCTGAACTCATACCACGTACAAACGCCCGGGGTGTTATTACATTAACGATTATGCCAAATTAGGGTCGATTGATACGTTTCGGGGCGCAAGCGGTGTCAAGACCGACGCTGACGAGGCTCACGCTGGAGGATAGTCGGCGGCAACGCCGACTCAGGGCTCCCAAATCGCGGTGACGACGCCCTCGTCGCGCTCGGCGGAGCAGTAGGCGAACCCCCGGTCGTCGAGTTTCGGGTAGAGGAACTTCGGCTCGCGGTCGTTGAGTTGGACGAACACCGTTTCGCCGTCGAGGTCGGCGAGGCGGTTCATCGTCTCCGCGAGCGGTTCCGGCGGCGGCAACTCCCGCACGTCGAGGAAGTCGACCGCTCGCTCGTTCGGTGCGTCGAGTCCGTCGAGGTACGCCTCGTGGTCCATATGCGAGTCGTTGGAGGCGACGGCGCAGGAAGTTCACCCCGAACGTGTTCGTCTCGAACCCACCCCCAGTGAGCCGAACAGATTCGGGGCGTCGCTCACCTCCCGCGCCGTCGAACCACCCGACCAGAGTCATGTCTCGACCGCCACACGTCGACACCGACACGACCGAGGGGAGCGACGCGCACGCGCCGCCGACGGCGACGGCCCCGCCTGACCCGTCGAGCATCGACACCTCGCGACGGCCGTTCGTCCTCGTCTGGGAGGTGACCCAAGCGTGCGACCTCGCGTGTGACCACTGCCGGGCGGACGCGACGCCCGCGCGACACCCCGACGAACTGACCGACGCGGAGGGGACGCGCCTGCTGGAACAGGCCCGCGAGTTCGGCCCCGGACAACTCGTCGTCCTCTCCGGTGGCGACCCGCTGGCCCGCCCGGACCTCGTGGACCTCGTCGAGTACGGAACCGACCTCGGCCTCCGGATGACGCTCACCCCGAGCGGGACGTCGTCGCTGACGTCCGAGACGGTCGCCGACCTCGCCGACGCGGGCGTCAGGCGCATGGCGCTCAGTCTCGACGGCGCGACCGCGGCGACCCACGACGCCTTTCGAGGCGAGGACGGGAGCTTCGAGCAGACCGTCGCGGCCGCCCGCGCCGCCCGCGAGGCCGGCCTCCCGCTCCAGATAAACACGACCGTCTGCGCCGAGACGGTCGGTGAACTCCCCGCGCTCTGCGACCTCGTGGCCGACCTCGGCGCGGTGCTCTGGTCGGTGTTCTTCCTCGTTCCCGTCGGGCGCGGGCGCGTCCTCGACCCGATTTCCCCCGAGCGCGCCGAGCGCGTCATGGAGTGGCTGGTTTCGGTGAGCGAGGACGCGCCCTTCGGCGTCAAGACGACCGAAGCGCCCCACTATCGCCGAGTCGCCATCCAGCGCCGGCGGGACGCGAGCGATGCGCCCCCGACCGACGGCATCGGCCGCCGGCTCGGCATCACCGCGGGCGACGGGTTCGCCTTCGTCAGTCACACCGGCGAGCTGTTCCCGTCGGGCTTCCTCCCCGCGTCCGCCGGCAACGTCCGCGGGGGCGGGCTCGTCGAGCGATACCGCGAGAGCGACCGCTTTCGGTCGCTCCGGGACCCCGACGCCCTCGAGGGGAAGTGCGGCGCGTGCGAGTTCCGCCACGTCTGCGGCGGCAGTCGCTCGCGGGCGTACGCCCACACCGGCGACCCGCTGGCCAGCGACCCGCTCTGCGGGTACGTGCCCGCCGACTACGACGGCCCGATGCCAGCGACCCGGTCGGCGGGCGACTGACGCCTCGGGGAGTCGCGGCGCGCGGGAGCTCACCCGAACACGTTCGGGACAATCGCTTGCATCTGTCGCCGCCGAGGTACACTCGATGACGCGCGACACCAACCTCACGAGACGGCGCTTTACGGCACTGACTGCGACGGCGGCGCTGTCGACGGCGCTCGCCGGCTGTTCCGGCTCCGACGGCGACGCCGCGAACGCGGCTGAGGCGGACGGGGGCGACGCGACGACCGCGGAATCGACCGCCGAGCAGACGACCGAGTCCGGCGAAACGACCGGCGCGGATAGCGGTTCCGGCGGCGGGAGCGCCCCGCAGTTCGACGGCTGGTTCGACGGCGTCGACAACTACGACGGCGTCGCCGACGAGACGGGTCGTTCGACAGCCACCGTGACGGTGGGTTCGAAGGCCAACGGCGGGGCGTTCGGGTTCGGCCCGGCCGCCGTGCGTGTCGACTCCGGAACGACGGTCGTCTGGGAGTGGTCCGGGAAGGGCGGGTCGCACAACGTCGCGGCCGAAGACGGGAGCTTCGAGTCGGAATTGGCGGGCAGTAGCGGCCACACGTTCGAACACACCTTCGAAGAGGCCGGGACGTACAGATACGCCTGTACGCCCCACGAGACGCTCGGGATGAAAGGCGCGGTCGTCGTCGAGTAGCGTCCGGCCGCGTCGTTTTTGGTCTGTTTTCGCCGTTGTCGGTCGGCTCTCGACGCTCGGCAGGACGGTCGTCGTCGGGGCCGCGACGGGGCTGGTACTCGCGTGGGAATGAGTCGGAGGAGGAACCGACAACCGGAGAACGCACGGAACGACACTCTTCTGACAGATTCAGCTTACCGCGCGTAGTGCGGGGAGGATGTCAAATGGTGGAACTCGGAGATTCGAGATACGTCTGCATCCCCTCGATAACGAACTGGACGAACGACTCAGTGAGCCTCTCCTGTCGTCGCAGGACTGCCGCGTGTTTCGGAGATGCAACTGCCCACGGAGAGGCGTAGCTCTGACGCGGTATCCCACCGTCGACCCAATCGTCTTCTGCAATCGGGATGGTCTCGTCGTGTGGTGTCGTCGTCAGCGTGACCGTCGTGTATTGTTCGTCACCGAACGGGTGGGTGTCGGTATTCAAAATCAGCCACGGCCGCGGGCTCTCACCGGATTTGAACGGGTCTGGTCCCCAGACGACATCGCCGCGCTGGTGGGTCATTCAGCGTCCTCGTCGTCGACGGCGTGCTCCAGCCACTCGTCTATGTCCTCTTCGCCGAGTTGTTCGTTTGCGGCGCGCGTGCCTCCAACAAGTCAGTATACGCGGCGACCTCGTCGGCTTCGCCGAGCGCCCAGTAGGTGCCCTTGTGTCGAACCAACTCCCGCTCCTCTAACCGGGAGAGCACGACGCTGATACTCCCTGCCTTCACGTCAGTCGCATCCCGAATCTCGCCCTGCGTGAACGCTTTGTCCGGGTGTGAAGCGAGGAACCGCATGACGCGCTCGGCGTTCGTCTCACCGCCGCCCTGCAACCGGTCCGGAGGAGACGACTCGAACGTGTCGATGTCGATTGGCATATGTATTCGTTGTACCAACTGTATTGGACGTATCTCTGTATTTGGCCGCCGGATACTCCGAGCGGAGCAAAAAAGAACGCAGTCCCCGGTTAGTCGTCGCCCAGGATACCCTCGGCGACGGCCATGTCTTCGACGCTCGGGTCGTCGGCGGACTGCCGGAGGACGAACCGCTTTCTGACGAGGTCGGCCGCGTAGATGACCGTCCCGAGGATGATGAGGGTGTCACCGGGGAGCCGCGCCCAGAACAGCGTCTGAATCAGCGGCTGGTCGTAGAAGGCGACGCTCCGGGCGGCGGCGTAGCTCCCGGTGAACGCCGTCTCCAACTGGAGGAAGCCGACCGGGAGGACGGAGACGAACACCATCAACACGAGGCCGACGTTCCAACACCAGAAGGCGGCGCGGAGCCACGAGCCGTCCCAGCGGTCGGCGTCGATGGAGAGCTGGAGCATGTAGGTGACCATGCCGAGCGCGAGGAAGCCGAACGCGCCGAACATCGCGGCGTGGGCGTGGCCGACCGTCAAGTACGTCCCGTGCTCGTAGTAGTTGATGAGCGGGAGGTTGATGAAGAAGCCGAGCACGCCCGCGCCGACGAAGTTCCAGACGCCGCTGGCGACGATGAACATGAACGGCAGGCGGTACGGGAACGACTCGCCCGACATCGCGCGGTACTGCCCGAGCGCCTCGTAGAGGATGAACACCAGCGGGATGAGTTCGAGCGTCGAGAACACGCTCCCGATGGGCACCCACATGTCGGGCATGCCGACCCACCAGTAGTGGTGCGAGACGCCGATGATGCCCGTTCCCATGACGAGAAGCGCCTGAAGCATGACGGCCTTCTCGGCGCTCCGGCGACTGAGCAGGTTCATCGACACCAGCGTCAGGCCGACGATGGCGACGATGAAGAACTCGAAGGCCCCTTCGACCCACATGTGGACGACCCACCAGCGCCAGAACTCCGTGACGGCGATGTTCGTCTCGGGGGTAAACAGGAAGCCCGCGGTGAACAGCAGGGCGATAGAGCCACCGGCGTACAGAATCATGTGCGCCAGCCCGTACGGCGGCTCCCTGTCGAGAAGCGGCTTCAAGCCGCGGACCGCCAGCGCCGCCCAGATGAGGAAGCCGGCGAGGATGCCGAACTGCCAGAGCTTCCCGACTTCGAGGTATTCGAGTCCCTCGTTGCCGAGAATCCACCACAGCGAGCCGTCGATGTAGCCGTTCGCGCCCAGCCAGATGCCCGACAGGCCGCCGACCACGACGACGACGATAGCGCCGAGGAGGACGTTGATGTACGTCGACTGCTTCGGCGGCTCGTAGCCGGTCAGAAGCGGCGGGAGGAACAGCCCCGCGCCGAGCCACGTCGCGGCTATCCAGAGGATGCCGAGGTCGATGTGCCACGTCTTGGCGATGGCGAACGGGAGCAGTTGCAGGATGGGCACGCCGAATATCGACTCGATGCCGAAGAACCCGGCGCGCTCGATGTAGAAGTGCGCGAGCAGGCCGCCCAACAGCACCTGCGCCAAGAACAACCCCGCGGCCACCGGGATGAACCGGAGCGCCGCCCGCTGGCTCGGGAAGACGCTCACGTCGCCCGGTTCGGGCACCGTGATGGCCTCGGCCGACGGCTCGGGAAGTTCGACCGACTTGTACAGCCAGATGCCGAGGCCCGCGCCGGCGACGAGGAGCACCATGGCGACGACGCTCCACGTCATCGAGGCGGCGGTGGCGTCGTTCCCCGCGCCGGGTTGGTACGGCCAGTCGTTCGTGTACGAGTGGGTGCCGCCGGGGCGGTCGGTGTGGGAGAACCACGCCGTCCACATGGCGAAGTCCGCGAACGCCCGCGCCTCCTCCTCGGAGTCGACCATGTTCGCGGGGACGCCGCGCTCGTGGTCGCCCTCGTGGTAGCGCTCGACGTACTCTTGGCGCACCTGCTCGTGGGCGTAGACCTCGGCCGCGGTGTACTGTATCGCGCCGCCCTCGTAGCTGTCGTCGAGGTCGGATTTCACCACGTCGGCGACGGCCGCTTGGTCGGCGGAGTCGAGTCGGTCGTAGGGTTCACCGTACCGCGCTTGGGCGTAGTAGTTCCGCATGAACTGGACTTTCAAATCCAGCGCGTCGGCGGTGTAGTCCGCGCCGTAGTACGCGCCGTTGCCCAGTATCGACCCGTGGTTCATCAGGCCGTCTTTCTGGAACACCGTCTTGCCCTCTCGAATCGCGTCGCCGCTGACGACGACGTCGCCGTCGGGGCCGACCACCTCGTCGGGGATTGGCGGGGCCTTCTGATAGGCGAACCACGCGCCCGCGCCCATCACGACGAGGTTGAAGACGAACACGACGACGATTGCCTTCGCGATGGTCTTGCGTTGAAGCTCCATACAGGTCGTGGTTCACACGCCTGCTATAGGCTCCGCCCGCCGCTTCCCGGCCTCTCACAGCCCGGACGAACATGTTCGGATGTCCGCTCTTTGAGCCGGAAGCCGTCTCTCGAACCGTGATGACGACCGACTCGCGACCCGCCGACCACGACCACGACCACGACCATGACCACGACCACGACCACGAAACGCCCGACTCGGCGACCGACCGCGTCCACGACACGTCGTGGTCGGCGAATCTCGAACTCCCGCGACACGCCGCCGACCGCGACCTCGTGGTTTCGGAGGCCGTCGCCGCGGTCGAACACACGACCGCCGGCCACCACGTCAACCTCGTCACTCACGGCGACCACGGCCACCCGAAGACGTACCTGTACGACGCGCTCGCGGAGCGATTCGACGGTCTATCGTACGAGTACGTCGAGCAGTGCGGCTGTGGCGGCCACGTGACGCGGGTGTTCGTCGAGTAGTCGCGGTCTCGAATCGTGGACGGGTTGGCCTCCGCGCTCGCGTCGATACTGTATCTATTTATCGGGGAACACGGATAACACGCCTATGGCCTCGCAACTCGTTTTGGCCCTGCTGGCAGGCGTCTTCGCCGGAGCCCTGTTCGGCCTCATAGAAACACCGATTCCGGCCCCGCCCAACCTCGCCGGGATACTGGGTATCGTCGGCATTTACCTCGGCTACAAGGGGGTCCAGCGGTTGGGGTTCCACGTCGACCTCTCGGGGGTGCTCGCGTCGCTGTTCTGAGCGCGCAGTTCGAGAACACGGCTCAGCATGGCATCGAATCTCCCGACTCCTCCTGCGGACGAGTTACTCTGACTTCTCTTTCGGATACGTCTCGCCCGCCGACTCGTCGCCCTCGCCGTTGAGCCACATGAACGCGCCGAACAGCGCGGGCGACGCCAGCATCGCGCCGAAGGTCCCGGCCAGCGCGATGCCGCCGAGGCGCTCCGTCTCGGGGTCGCCGAACGGTTCGGCCACCTGCGCGTTCGATCCGCCCTCGCCGTCGGTGACGACGACCGCGCCCTTCATCCCGAGCGTCTTGTGCGGCGTGCAGGCGTAGGTGTACGTTCCGGCCTCCTCGAAGGTGTGTTCGAACGTGTGGCCGCTACTGCCCGCCAATTCCGACTCGAAGGTGCCGTCCTCGGCGGCGACGTTGTGCGACCCGCCCTCGCCGGTCCACGTCCACGCGACGGTCGTCCCCTTCGAGACGCGAATCGCCGCGGGACCGAAGCCGAACGCCCCGCCGTTGGCCTGCGCCCCGACGTCGACGGTCACGCGCTGGAGGCCGGTCTGGGCGTCCACACCGTCGAAGTTCGAGGTGTTTTCGAACCACGCGTCGAGGTCGGCGTCCCCCTCGCGGGCGCTCTCGGTGGACGCCTCCGAGTCGGTCGAGTCGGTCGCGGTCGCTCCGCCGGCGTCGCCGACGACGATTGCGCCTTTCATACCGAGCGTCTTGTGCGGCGTGCAGGCGTAGGTGTAGACGCCCGCCGCGTCGAACGTCCGCTCGAACGTGTGGTCCGCGTCGCCGACGAGGTCGGACTCGAAGCTCCCGTCTTCGGCCGCGACGTTGTGCGACCCGCCCTTCCCGGACCACTCCCAGACGACCGTCGTCCCGGGGTCGACGCGCACGGCGGCCGGGCCGAACCCGAACGCCCCGCCGTTAGCCTGCGCACCGACCGTCACCGTCACCGTCGAACTCCCCGTCTTGTCCACTACCCCGTCGTAGTTCGAGGTCTGTGCGAACCACGCGTCGAGGTCGGTCCCCGACTGCGCCCGCGCGGCGTCGGCGGTGCTTCCCAGCGCGGTCGCGGAGACGGCCGCGCCGCCGAGGAGTCGAAGGACGGTTCGCCGGCCGAGCGTCGGAGCTGTGGTGTCGTTCGGGTTCATGATTGAAGCTGGCGAGGCGGTGAACCCGCCCCGCTCGACACTCGACCGTCGGGGTTCCGGTGAAAAGCCCGCCTCGCTGGTTCCCGAAACGCGGCCGGTGGCCGAACATGTTCGGAACTATCTTTGTGCGGCGGGGACGACTTCGTTTCACTACCGATGCCCCGGGCAACACTCTCCATCACGCTCCCCGAGCAGGTCTGGGTCGCCGACCTCTCGGGCCGCTATCCGGACGCCGAGTTCACCGTCCTCGCGGCGATGCCGGCCGACGAGACGGGCGTCGGCCTCGTCGAGATACGGGCGGCCGACATCGAGCCCATCGTCACCACCATCGACGAGTACGAATCGGTCGTCTCGGTGACGGTTCTCGAAGCGCAACCGGAGCGCGCGCTCGTGCAGTTCGAGACGACCGAGCCGCTGTTGATTCTCACGCTCAGCGAGGTGGGCATCCCGCTGGAACTGCCCATCACCATCGTCGACGGCGAGGTGACAGTCGAGGTGACCGCGCCGCGCGAGAACCTCTCGGAGCTGGGCGAACAGCTCACGCAGTTCGGCATCCCGTTCGACCTCGTCTCCATCCACCAGTCGATAGACACGGAGTCGCTTCTCACCGACGACCAGTACGACCTCCTCGAAACGGCCGTCGCCGAGGGCTACTACGACACGCCGCGGACGTGCACGCTCACCCGGCTCGCCGAGGCCGTGGGGCTGGCGAAGTCGACGACGAGCGAGAAGCTCCACCGGGCCGAGGGGAAAGTGATGAAGGCGTTTCTCGCGCGGGACGACGCCGCAGTCGGGTAGGTCTCAGTCGTCGGTCTGGTCGCCGACGGCCGACCACAGCGTCGAAAGCTGGTCCGAGGCCGACCGCGACGGCGACGACACGGAAATCGAGAGGTCGCCCGGTTCGCGCGTGACGACCACCTCCTCGAAACCGAGCGCGTAGCGAGCGGCGTCGCGGCCGCGGTCGCGTTTTTCGAGGAGTCCCGCCTCGACCATCTGTTCGAGCTTCCGGTACACCGTCGACCGCGGGAGGTCGCACGCGGCGGCGATGTCCGAGGCGGTCATCGGCCCGTCGAGCCGCCTGAGCACCGTCCGGCACTGCGGACTGGTGAGGGCGTCGAACACCGTCTCGAAGTCCGGTTCGAGCGCGTCTGAGAGTGGATTGGTCGACATCTGCGTGAGAGTGGATTGCTCGGCGGCGACCCGCGCGCCGTCGGTTCGGCTCCCGATACGCCTCCGGGACGTATGAAAGTCGTGGCGCACCAGCGTCGGTGCGGTCGAACCGATGGCCGTCGATTCGAACTGGTGCGCCGACTCGACTGTTTTTCGTCCCGGTACGTATCGACCCTGCCGAACATGTTCGCCGGGCTCCTGTGCGACGGGAACCGGCGAGACGGTATTCCACTCCCCGGGCCAACGACCGACTGTAATGCGAAACTACGTCGGTGCACCCGGTTCGACGGTGTCGCGTCGCGAATTCCTCGCCGCAACGGGAAGCGTCGGAGCGCTCGGTCTCGCGGGGTGTACAGCGCCCACGAACGGTGACTCGGCCGCCGTCGGCGCGGACGAGACGACGGTCGCCCAGACGAGCGAGTCGAGTCTGCCGTACACCAGCCCGCCGGAGGTCGTGCAGGTCGACGAGCAGGGCGGGCAGGTCACCCTCAAGAGCGCGCCGGCGCGCCACGCGGCCCACCCCCTCGAAACGATGGGCGGGCCGGTCGAACTCCCGCAGGTGTGGGCGTTCAGCGCCGACGACGGCGCGCCGAGCGTCCCCGGCCCGATTCTCCGAACGACCGAGGGCAACGACATGGAGGTCACGCTCGACAACACCGACGGGATGCGCCCCCACACGGTCCACTTCCACGGCGTACAGAAGGCGTGGGAGGACGACGGCGTGCCGACGACGACGGGCATCCGCGTCGACCCCGGCGAGAAACACACCTACACCATCCCGGCGAACGTCCCCGGGACGCACCTCTATCACTGTCACTACCAGACCCACCGGCACATCGAGATGGGGATGTACGGCATCCTCCGCGTCGACCCGAAGGGGTACGAACCGGCCGACAGGGAGTACTTCATGACCGTCCGCGACTGGGACTCGCGGCTCCCCCGGCAGATGGCCGGCGAGAACGTGACGTACGACCCGCGGAACCGGAAACCGGACGTGTTCACCGTCAACGGCAAGAGCGCGCCGCGGACGCTCCACCCCGAAGACGGCTCGCCCATCATCGTCGAGCAGGGCGACACCGTCCGGGTCCACTACGTCAACGCGGGCTACATGAGCCACCCGATGCACATCCACAACCACCGCTTCCAACTGGTGGAAAAGGACGGCGGCGTCATCCCGGAGGCCGCCCGCCACGACATGGACGTGACGAACATCGCGCCCGCGGAGCGCCACACGGTCGAGTTCACGGCCGACGCCCAACCCGGCATCTACCTCATGCACTGCCACAAGGTCAACCACGTCATGAACGGGAACTTCTACCCCGGCGGCATGCTCAGCGGCGTCGTCTACAAGGAGGCGATGGACACCGACATCTTCGCGAGCCTCATGGAGTACGCCGGCTACGAGGGCTGAGCGACGCGCCGTCGCGCCTTCGGAGTCTGTAAGCCGATTGTCCGCGTGCTCGGTTTCTCGGTTCCCCGTTTCCGACCCGCCCGTCACAACTGTTATTAGTCAGTTGTATCACTAAGTAATCAATGGCGTCGACACAACTCCAACACGCCCGAGCGGGACACGTCACCCCGGCGATGGAACGCGTCGCAGAGCGCGAGCACCGCGACCCCGAGTTCGTCAGAAAGCAGGTCGCCGAGGGGCAGGCGGTCGTCCCCGCGAACCGCAATCACGACTCGCTCGACCCGATGGTTATCGGCCGCGAGTTCGCCACGAAGGTCAACGCGAACATCGGCAACAGCGAGACGACGAGCGACCGCACCGAGGAGTTGGAGAAGCTCCACACCGCGGTCCACTACGGCGCGGACACGGTGATGGACCTCTCGACGGGGTCGAACCTCGACGAGATTCGGGAGGCGAACGTCGCGTACTCGCCGGTCCCACTCGGCACCGTCCCCATCTACGAGGCGGTCAAGCGCGTCGACAGCCCCGAAGATATCACCCGCGACCTGCTCCTCGAAATCATCGAGAAACAGGCCGAACAGGGCGTCGACTACATGACGATTCACGCGGGCGTGCTGATGGAGCACCTCCCGCGTACCGACGGTCGGAAGACGGGCATCGTCTCCCGCGGCGGTTCTATCCTCGCTCAGTGGATGGAGGAACACGGCGAGCAGAACCCCCTGTACGTCGCGTTCGAGGACATCTGCGACATCTTCGCCGAGCACGACGTGACGTTCTCGCTCGGCGACGGCCTCCGACCCGGCTGTCTGGCCGACGCCGGCGACGACGCGCAGTTCGCCGAACTCGACACGCTGGGCGAACTCACGCAGACCGCGTGGGACTACGGCGTGCAGGTGATGGTCGAAGGCCCCGGTCACGTCCCGATGGACCAGATTGTCGAGAACGTCGAGCGCCAGCAAGAGGTCTGCGACGGCGCGCCGTTCTACGTCCTCGGCCCGCTCGTCACCGACGTGGCTCCCGGCTACGACCACATCACGAGCGCCATCGGCGCGACCGAGGCGGGCCGCGCCGGCGCGGCGATGCTGTGTTACGTCACGCCCAAAGAACACCTCGGCCTCCCCGACCGCGAGGACGTGCGCGACGGTCTCGCCGCCTACCGAATCGCCGCCCACGCGGCAGACGTGGCGAACGACCTCCCCGGCGCGCGCGACTGGGACGACGCGCTCTCGGAGGCCCGCTACGAGTTCGACTGGGCGCGGCAGTTCGACCTCGCGCTCGACCCCGAGCGGGCGCGGTCGTTCCACGACCAGACGCTCCCCGGCGACAACTACAAGCAGGCGCGCTTCTGCTCGATGTGCGGCGTGGAGTTCTGTTCGATGCGCATCGACCAAGACGCCCGCGACGCCGACGGCGAGATGACGGCAATCGACTCCGCGACCGACCTCGACGCGTCGCCGGCGGCCGACGCGAACCTCCCTCCGGTCGGCGCGCACGACACCGACCGCGTCCCCGACGAAATCGAAATCCGCGGCGTCACGTTCACGCCCGAGTCCGCCCACGGCGACGACTGACGGCCGTCCGAATCCTCCCTGCCCACGCACCCACAGGCTCCGCGCGGGTGACCTCCGTGTCGGTGGCTTCTTTTTTCGCGTCGCTGAACGGGCTTCCAATGGTCCTCGGCAGTCTCCTCCCGTCGTCGCCGCTCGCGAACGTCGCCGTGATTCTCCTGATGACCGGTCTCATCTGGCTCGGAAGCGGCTGGCTCGAAGAATCCGCCGACCACCTCGCGTCGTACTACGGGCTCCCGGCGGTCGTGCAGGGCTCTGTCGTCGTCGCCCTCGGGTCGAGTTTTCCCGAGTTCGCCAGCGTCACCGTCGCCGCCGCCGCGGGCGTCTTCGACATGGGCGTCGGCGCAATCGTCGGCTCGGCCATCTTCAACGTCCTCGTGATTCCGGCGCTGTCGGGGCTCGCCACCGACGGCGACCTCGAAACCAGTCGACTCGTCGTCTACAAGGAGGCGCAGTTCTACATGGTCGCCGTCGCCACGCTCGTCGTCACCTTCTCGCTGGCGGTCATCTACTTCCCCGTGCCCGACGGCCCGGCGCTGACCGGGCGGCTCACCCGTCCGGTGGCGCTCATCCCACTGCTCCTCTACGGGCTCTACCTGTTCATTCAGTGGCAGGACGTCTCGGAGTACGAAAGCGAGGAGGCGGGCGTGGCCGACGGCATCGGCCGCGAGTGGGCGCGCCTTCTCGGCGGCCTCCTCGTCATCCTCGTCGGCGTCGAGCAACTGGTCGGGAGCGTCGAGTCGCTCAGCGCGACGTTCGGCGTCCCGACGTTCCTCGCGGGGGTCACCGTCGTCGCGGCCGCGACGAGCCTCCCCGACACGCTCGTCAGCGTCCGCTCGGCCGCCGACGGCAACAGCGCGACGAGCCTCGGCAACGTCCTCGGGTCGAACACGTTCGACCTGCTCGTCGCCATCCCCGTGGGCGTGCTCATCGTCGGGAGCGTCCCGGTCGACTTCGCCGTCGCCGTCCCCATGCTGGGCGTGCTGACGCTGGCGACCGTCCTGCTTTTCGGCCTGCTCCGGACGGAGCTGTCGCTCACCCGGCTGGAGTCGTACGCGCTCGGCGCGGCGTACCTCGTCTTCGTCGGATGGATTGTCGCCGAGACCGCGGGCGTCACGGGACTGCTTCGGAACTGACCGGGGGACCCGCCCGGCGTCCGCCGACTGCGGGCTGACGCCCGGCGACCCCGCCCTACTCGTCTCGCGGCTCTCTGACCGTCACCACGGGGACCGGTGAGGTCCGGACCAGTTTCTCGGCGACGCTCCCGAGCATGTAGCGGTCGAACCCCGTGTGGCCGTGGGTTCCTATCACCACGATGTCCACGTCGTGTTCGTCGATGTACGCGAGGATGCCGCCGTGAATCGACACGTCGCGGCCGACCGACTTCCTGACCGTCTCGACGCCCGCGGCGGCCGCCGTGTCGCTCGCCG
>Ga0207720_100414_pt1 | contig 30013 bp, 31 predicted proteins | sample A23P2SouthBayCA_2_FD_187751 | JGI IMG/M metagenome (GOLD analysis project Ga0207720, IMG submission 187751) | Aerobic enrichment media microbial communities from Eden Landing Ponds, California, USA - A23 E3 (2) (SPAdes) | ecosystem: Environmental > Aquatic > Marine > Unclassified | place...
AACGGAGTGAGCGACGAGTGAGGAGCGCAGTGAGCGTGCGGCCTCCTCACGGCTGGGGCTTTGAAGCTGTTCACCGCAGCACCATCGGTCACGTATAAATAGCCGACAGCAACACCACTCGATCGCTTATAAACAACCGATCAACCGAATCAAGACACAGACTCCCGCTATCAGTCAATAAGCGAGAGCAACGCCTACGCGTCGAAAAACGGGTGAGAAGTCGCGACCGCAGAAAACCGTCGCCGAGTTAGTCGTCTTCGAGCGCCTGCGCGATGCGCTGGAGCTGGCGGGTGGCGTCGCGGACCTCGTCGCGGAGCTGGCGGACCTCGCGGACGAGCTCCTCGTTACCCGCCTGATCGCCGCGCTCCTCGCCACGACCGCCCGGACCGCCCTGGCCGCCGCCCATCCCGGGCGGGCCGCCCGCGCCGCCGGGACCGCCGCCGCCCATCATGCCGGACATCATCTGCGCGAAGGGGTTGCCGCCGCCACCGCCGCCGCCCATCCCGGGCGGGCCGCCGCCACCGCCCATCATCTCTTCCGGCTCGGGACGGTCGCCCTCCTCGCGCTCCTGCTCGCGTCGCTCGCGGATCTCTTCGACGCGCTCGCGGAACGACTTCTCCTCGCCGTCGTCGCCTTCGGCGTCGCCGCCCTCGGCTCCGGAGGCGCTGTCGCCCTGTTCGTTGCCGTCGTCGACGTCGGTGGCGTCGTCGTCTGCCATGGACCTCGGTTCGGCGTCCCAGCCGAAAAGGGTTGTCGTGACGCCCGCGACGGTGCGTTTATAAGTGAACGACGAACCCCGGCGACAAGCGGTGTTCGGACTCTCGCGCGGCGAGACCGCGTCTCACGGGGGTCAAAGAGACCGACGACGGACCGGCGGCGGCGTCACGATCGGACCATCCGGTTGCAGTTCGGACACTCCGCCCGCTCTGCGTCCCCGCCAGCCGCCGGTACGCGATCGCCGCAGTTCGGACACCGCGTCCGACTGCGCGCGTACTCGGTGCGCGACCGGACGGTGGATCGGTCGGTGTCGTCTGACATACACCATTGTCAACAAGTAGCACACAAATAGCTTGTCGATATATTCCTAAAACACGGTTTAGGTGACTACCGGACCGTCGGCTCGCCGGTCACTCGTGACCGGAGACGCGGACCGGTTCGTACGCCGCTTCGAGCCACTCCATGTCCGAGTCCGAGAGGTCGATATCGAGCGCCTCGACGGCGTCTTCGAGGTGTTCGACGCTGGTCGTCCCGACGATTGGCGTGTCGACCCACTCCTTGTGGAACAGCCACGCCAGCGCGATCTGGGCCATCTTCACGCCCTTCTCGTCGGCCAACTCCGCGACGCGCTCGTTGACCGCTGGGCCGCCGCCCTCGCGGTAGGGGTGTTCGTACAGGTGCTCCTCGGTCTCTCCGCGGAGCGTGGCGTCCACGTCCTCGTGCGGACGCGTGAGGTACCCGCGGGCGAGGGGGCTCCACGGCATCACGCCGATCCCCTCCTTCTGACAGAGGGGCAACATCTCGCGCTCTTCCTCGCGGTACGCGAGGTTGTAGTGGTTCTGCATGGTGGCGAACCGCTCGTACCCCTCACGGTCGCTCGTGTGGAGCGCCTCGGCGAACTGGTGGGCCCACATCGACGAGGCGCCGACGTGCCGCACCTTGCCGCGCCTGACCGCGTCGTCGAGCGCGGCCAGCGTCTCCTCGATCGGCGTGTCGTAATCCCACCGATGGATCTGGTAGAGGTCGATCGTCTCCATCCCGAGCCGGTCGAGGCTGTGCTCCAACTCCTGCTCGATCGCCTTCCGCGAGAGCCCGCCGGAGTGCGGGTTCGACTCGTCCATCTGGAAGTAGGCCTTCGTGGCCACGACGCTCTCCTCGCGGTGACCAGCCAGCGCCTCGCCGAGGACGCGCTCCGACTCGCCGGTCGAGTACATGTTGGCGGTGTCGAAGAAGTTCACCCCGAGTTCGAGCGCGCGCTCGACGATCTCCTTCCCCTCCTCCTCGTCGAGGACCCACTCGCGCCAGTCCGAGTCGCCGAAGCTCATGCAGCCGAGACAGATCTTCGAAACCGTCGTTCCGGTCTCCCCGAGCGTCGTGTACTCCATACGCCGAACAGACGGAGGGAGGCCAAAAAGCTACTCGCGCTCGGAGAGTATCGGGTACTCGCGCTCGGAGAGTGTCGACCCGTCGGTCGCTCCAGTCGGGCCTACTCGTTCCGGAACGACGCCGTGTACACGAAGAACGTGCCGGTCAGGAGCACGAACGCGAGGAACGTCACGAGCGCGAGCACGTTTGCGATCGGTGCGAGCGGAGCGAGGAACGACTCCCCGGTCGAGCCGAGTACGAGCACGGCGAGGAGGGCGGCGATCAGACCGAGGAGCCAGTTCGTGAGGATATCGTCCATGTCTCCCACCTCATCGAGGCCGACTAAAAAAGCGCGGGTGTTCCGGACGAGGGGGCGGTTGCGATCGCCCCGTCCGTGGTTGCGATGGCCTCGTCCCCGTAGTTGCGATCACAGCGTCCCCGTAGACCTAGGTCGCTCGCGCCCGTGTCGATCACCATGAGCGACGACGCAGTCCTCTGGCTGCTGGGCGATCAGCTCAACCCCGACCTCGACGCGCTCGCCGACGCCGACGAGGTGCTGCTGATCGAGGCGCACCGCTTCGCCGATCGGAAGCCGTACCACGCTCACAAACTGACGCTCGTGTTCTCGGCGATGCGACATTTCCGCGACGACCTCCGCGAGCGCGGCCACGACGTGACGTACCTGGAGGCCGAGTCGTTCGGTGAGGGAGTGGACGCGTTCCTCGACGACCGGCCCGACGCCGACCTTCGACTCATGCGTCCCGCGAGCCACGGCGCGGGCGACCGCCTGCGCGAACTCGTCGCCGAGCGCGGCGGATCGCTGGAGCTGTTGGACAACGAACTGTTCTGGACGACGCCCGCCGACTGGCGCGAGTGGACTGACGAACCGGAGGGAGCACGGTCGGAACCGCTCGTCGCCGAGGACGGGAGCGCCGGCAGGCGCTACCGACAGGAGAACTGGTACCGCCACGTCCGCCGCGAGACGGGCGTGTTGATGGACGGCGACGAGCCGGTTGGCGGCGAGTGGAACTACGACGAGTTGAATCAGGAGACGCCGCCCGACGACTGGGAGCCGCCCGAACGGCCGCGGTTTGAGCCCGACGACCTCACCCGCGAGACCCACGCGTGGGTCCGCGAGCGGTTCGAGACGTGGGGGTCGGAGTCGCTCGACAGCTTCGCGTGGCCGGTCACCCGCGAGGAGGCTCGGGAGGCGCTCGACGCGTTCGTCCGCGACCGGCTCCCGTCGTTCGGGCGGTACGAGGACGCGATGGTGACCGGCGAGCCGTTCCTCTCGCACTCGCTTTTGTCGCCGGCGATCAACCTCGGTCTGCTGGACCCGCGCGAGCCGGTTCGAGCGGTCGAGGCCGCCTACGACGACCGAGGCGTCGAGCCGGGCGCGTACGATCCCGACGAGGACACCGCGACCGGCGGTTCGGAGACGACTCTCGACGCGTTCGGCGAGGGAGAGCGAGAGGACGGGAACGCCGGCGCCGGAGACGCCGATCTCCCGCCGGTCCCCCTCAACGCGGCCGAGGGGTTCGTCAGGCAGGTGATCGGGTGGCGGGAGTTCACTCGGCACGTGTACCGCGAGGCGATGCCGGAGATGGCGGCGGCGAACCGGCTGGACCAGTCGCGGGCGCTCCCGCCCGCCTACTGGGACGGCGACACCGACATGCGGTGTCTCTCCGAGGCGGTCGGCCACGTCCGAGAGTACGGCTACGCTCATCACATCGAGCGGCTGATGGTGCTCTCGAACGTCGCGCTGCTCTACGGGACCGACCCGGCGGCGCTGAACGAGTGGTTCCATCTCGGCTTCGTCGACGCCTACCACTGGGTCACCACCCCGAACGTCGTCGCGATGGGGTCGTTCGGGACCGACGCGCTCTCCTCGAAGCCCTACGCGGCCTCCGGGAGCTACGTGAACCGCATGAGCGACTACTGCGCGTCCTGCCCGTACGCGGTCTCGCGGACCACGGGTGAGGGGGCGTGCCCGCTCAACGCGCTCTACTGGGACTTCCTGGCGGAGAACGAGGAGACGCTGCGCGGAACCGGGCGGATGGGGCTGATGTACTCACACCTCGACGACAAAGACGAGTCGGAGCTGGCCGCGATCCGCGAGCGAGCGGTCGCGGTCAGGGAACTGGCGGCGAACGGAGCCTTATAACTGCGATTCGCGTCCGACACCCGTGCCGCACCGCTCACTCGCCGGCGGCGAGCCGCTGCAGCCGGGGGAGCGCCTGCTCGTACCCGAGCGCGACGATCCCGACGTACAGCGCGAGCAGGCCCATCCCGACCGCCCACGCGCCGAGCGCGAGGTCGCCGGCGGTGACGGCGTCGAGTCCGACGCGTTCGAGCGTGACCCCGACCACCGAGGCGGCGCCGGCGCCGGCGACGACGGCGATGAGTTCGATCAGTTCCACGGCGACCGCGGGTACGTCGACCATACCGGTGCGCGGCGGTCGCGGAATATCACTCTTTCGGGAGCGATGCGTCCGGGGGATCCACCGAGCGGGACCGCGAGCGCTACTTGAGGCCGAACGCTCGCATCGTCGAGTCGGCGACCCCCTTCGCGATCAGCGCGAGGCCGGCCAACAGGACCGCGACGCCCGCGCCGACGATCGGGTCGTGGACGGTCAGAATTCCGACCGCGATGAGAACGACGACGACGCCGGCGATGCCTTCGGACCCGAGGGTGTCGCGCATGCCTCCCGATCGTCACCGTCACGATTTAAAAGGGCGCTTCCGCGCGGAGAGCGTCCCTTTTATTTCCGGGAGCGCGTATCACCGCGTACGCATGAGCAACGGAGACGGCGGCGGTCGAAACGACCTCCGGATGCCCGACGACGACGAGGTGTTCGCGGAGGTCGTCGAGATGCTCGGTGCGAACCGAGTCAGAGTGCGGTGTGCGGACGGGAAAGAGCGCACCGCGCGCATTCCCGGCCGGATGCAGAAGCGCGTCTGGATCCGAGAGGACGACATCGTCCTCGTCGAGCCGTGGGACTGGCAAGACGAGAAGGGCGACATCGCGTGGCGCTACGAGAAGAGCGAGGCCGAACAGCTCCGCGAGGAGGGGCACCTCCAGTGACCCGGACGCGACCCCGCGCGACCGACGCCGCGACGCCGCAGACGCGCCTCGCCGCTCGCGATTTTTAAGTCCGAACGGTCCTGATCGAGCGTATGCTCCGGCTCGCGATGACGACGGACGCCGAGACGTTCGAACGCGTGCGCGGGCCGCTCGCCGACCGCGGCATCGCGGTCGATCACGTGCAGGCGAAAGAGCGGGCACTCCGCGTCTCTGCGGGCGACGACTCTGCGGGCGAGGGCCCTGCGGACGAACATTCTGTGGACGACGATCCGGCGGACGACGCAGACGCTGACGGCGAGTTCGCCGGCTTCGACGCCGGCTTCGTCTACCCCTCGCGGCTCATGGAGGGGGCCGTCGTCGACACGCGGCTGTCGGTCCCGTGGGTGAACGACCGGGAGGCCGTCCTCACCTCCCGGAACAAGGCGGGCGTGCTCGCCGCGCTCGACGACGCGGGGCTCCCGACGCCGCGGACGACGCTGGTGTCGAACCCCGTCGACGAGGCGGTCGTCGCCGAGGCGGTCGAGCCGTTCTCGTACCCGGTCGTCGTCAAGCCGAACTCGGCGACTCGGGGCGTGGGCGTCGCGACCGCGACCGACCTCGACTCGCTGCTCGGCGTCGTCGACTACCTGAACCTCGTCCACGACTACCGGGCGACCGGCGACAAGTCCTACCTGATCCAGGAGTTCCTCCCCGACGCGCGCGACTACCGAGCCATGGTCGTCGACGGCGCGTTCGTCGGTGCCGTCGAACGGAGACTCCCCGCCGACGCGGTCGAAGAGGGGCGGTGGAAACACAACGTCCATCGCGGCGCCGAGGCGACCGGTGTCGACCTCCCCGTCCGCGCACGCGAACTCGCCGAGCGGACCGCGGCGGTCCTCGGGATCGACTACCTCGGTGTCGATCTGCTGGAGGCGGACGGGCGGCTGGTGGTCAACGAGACGAACGCGCGCCCGACCGTCGACGCGGCGGCGAAGTACGAACCCGACTTCTACGACCGGCTCGCGGCGCTGATCGAGCGGACCGCCGCGCGAGAGTAAAAACGGCGAACTGCGACTATTCGAGGTCGATCGAGGCGGAGTCGTCGTCGCGGTCGAACGCGACCTCTAACACGCCGTTGTTGAACGTCGCGTCGGCCGAGTGCTCGTCGACCGGGACGGGGAGTTCGACGGTCTCGTCGTACTCCCGCCGGTCGGACGCCGCGGAGATGGTGAGCGCCTCCCCGTCGCACTGTAGGGAAAGCTCCTCCTTCGAGACGGCCGGGAGGTCGGCGACGAGTCGCACGCCGTCCTCGGTCGTGTACGCGTCCACGTGCGTCGCCGAGCCGAAGCCGGCGTCCTCGCTTCCGGGTTCCCCGTTGGCCATCTCGTTCATCATCCGTTCGATCTCCTCGAAGAAGTCGCCGAACGGATCGTCACGGTCGTCTCTGTCCATATCTCACGTGAGGGGGGTGATCCCGATAAGCCTTCTGTCCACGACCGTCTTCGCCGGCGTTCGGCGTTGTGTGGGCGGTATGCGGTGTCTCTCTCGGTCGCCGTCGGTTCCTCCGGGCGGCGGCGACCTCCCGGCGACCGGGTCCGGTGGGGGCCGGATCGAGATCGAACCGGTCGTAATGAAACGATTGATAGTGACTGTCTCACGCCGACTCGGTCGGATTTAAGTATCTGCGTTCGCCTTTTTCGAACATGAGTAAATCATATCTCTCCGCGGCCGACGACGTGAGCGACGATGAAGTCGTACGGGTGGGTCTCAACGGGTTCGGACGGATCGGGCGAAACGTGTTCCGTGCGGCGCTGGAGTCGCCGCGCATCGAGCTCGCCGGCATCAACGACGTGATGGACTTCGATGACATGGCGTACCTCGCGAAGTACGACACCGTCATGGGGCGGCTCGACGGCGTCGAGCGCGACGGCGACGCGCTGACGATCGGCGGCACCTCGGTCCCGCTGTACAACGTGCAGGACCCCGCCGACCTGCCGTGGGACGACCTCGACGTGGACGTCGCCTTGGAGTGTACGGGCATCTTCCGCACCCGCGACGACGCGAGCGCGCACCTCGACGGCGGCGCCGACACCGTGATCATCTCGGCGCCTCCGAAGGGCGAGAAACCGGTCAAACAGCTGGTCTACGGCGTCAACCACGACGAGTACGACGACGACGACGTGATATCGAACGCCTCCTGTACGACCAACTCCATCACGCCGGTCGCGAAGGTACTCGACGCGGAGTTCGGCATCGACGCCGGTACCCTCACCACGGTCCACGCGTACACCGGCTCCCAGAGCCTGATCGACGGCCCGAAGGCGAAGACCCGCCGCGGCCGCGCGGCCGCCGAGAACATCGTGCCGACCTCGACGGGCGCCGCGGGCGCCGCCCAGACGGTCCTCCCGCAGCTTGAGGGCAAGATCGACGGGATGGCGATGCGGGTCCCGGTCCCGACCGGGTCGATCACCGAGTTCGTCGTCAGCCTCGACGAGGACGTCACCGCCGAGGAGGTTAACGCCGCCTTCCGCGACGCCGCCGACTCCGGCCCGCTCGCGGGCGTGCTCGGCTACACCGACGACGAGGTCGTCTCCAGCGACATCGCCGGCCTCCCCTTCTCCAGCTACGTCGATCTGCAGTCGACGAACGTCATCGCCGGCGGGAAGCTCCTGAAGGTCCTCACCTGGTACGACAACGAGTACGGCTTCTCGAACCGGATGCTCGACATGGCCGCGTACGTACAGGACGAGGCGTAAGCGGCTGCTCGCGAGCGATAGACGGAAGTCCTGACACTCCCGGCGGCAACGTTCCCCCGGAGAACCACTCCTTAAATATCTCATCGACGACCACACACACATGTCCGCGTTCGACACCATCGACGACCTCCCGGCAGACCAACGCGTCCTCGTTCGGCTCGACCTCAACTCCCCGATCGAGGACGGAGAACCGCAGGACAACCGCCGGTTCGAGCGCCACGCGGAGACGGTCCGCGAACTGGCCGACGCCGGTCACCGCGTCGTCCTCATGGCCCATCAGGGCCGCCCCGGCCGCGACGACTTCACGTCGCTCGCGGGCCACGCCGAGATCCTCGCCGATCACGTCGACCGAGACGTGGCGTTCGTCGCGGACACCTACGGCGACGAGGCGCTGGCCGCGATCGACGCCCTCGGCGCGGGCGAGGTGCTCCTCTTGGAGAACACCCGGATGTGCGACGACGAACTGCCCGAGGCGTCGCCGGAGGAGAAGGCCGAGACGGAGTTCGTGCAGACCCTCGCGCCCCGGGTCGACGCGTACGTCAACGACGCCTACTCGGCGGCCCACCGGAAGCACGCCTCGCTGGTCGGGTTCCCGCTCGTCCTCCCCTCCTACGCGGGTCGCGTGATGGAGACGGAGTACGAGGCCAACACCGCCATCGCGACCCGCGAGTTCGACGGGCCGGTGACGATGGTCGTCGGCGGGACGAAGGCGACCGACGTGATCGGCGTGATGGACGCCTTGGACGACCGAGTCGACCGCTTCCTGCTCGGCGGCATCGCCGGCGAACTCTTCTTACGCGCGGCGGGCCACCCGGTCGGCCACGACGTCGGCGGGATGGACTTGTTCGACGAGCAGTGGGAGGAGAACCGCGAGCTGATCGAGTCGGTGCTCGACGAGCGCGGCGACGCGATCCGGCTCGCCACCGACCTCGCGTACGAGGGCGCCGACGGCGAGCGCGCGGAGGTCGCCGTCGACGACATCGACGAGAAGACGGAGGGGTACCTCGACGTCGGCTCGGAGACGGTCGCGGCCTACGAGCCGGCGATCCGCGAGTCCGACGCGGTGTTTGTGAAGGGCGCGCTCGGCGTCTTCGAGGACGAGCGGTTCGCGGACGGCACCGTCGGCGTGCTCGAAGCCATCGCCGAGACCGACTGCTTCTCCGTCGTCGGGGGCGGCGACACCTCGCGGGCGATCGAGATGTACGGCCTGAGCGAGGCCGACTTCTCGCACGTCTCGATCGCGGGCGGGGCGTACATCCGCGCGCTGACGGGCGAGCCGCTGCCGGCCGTGGAGGTCTTGGAGGCGGCAGCCGGGCGGCAGTAGACCGAAAAAGGTGCGAAACCGGAACGGCGGAAAGGCGATTGTACCGTCGCGCGAGCGGCGACCTACTCCTCGTTGAGATCGAGGTCGAACTGCTCGTTTTCGGTGACGGGGTTGAGGACGACGCTGGTGTTCGACTCGCGGATGTCGGCGTCGGTGAGGATCGACTTGATCTGTTCGTTCATCCCGTCCGTGTCGGTGAACTTTCCGATGGCGATCACGTCGTAATCGCCCGTGACTTCGTAGACGCTCACCATCTGTTTCTCCTGGCGGAGCTTCTCGGTCACGTCGGGGAGCGCGCTCCCCTCGACCTTGAGCTGGAGCACCGCGGTCACGTCGTACCCGAGCTTGTCGTAGTCGACGATGGGTGTGTACCCTCGGATCACGCCCTCGTCTTCGAGATCCCGGAGGTGGTTCGACACCGTCGTCACCGATACGTCGAGCTCGTCGCCGAGGCTCCTGAGGCTCGCCCGCCCGTTGCTGAGAAGGGAATTGATGAGCTTCGCGTCGAGGTTTTCGTACGTCATCAAACCAATTCACGTCGTCAGGGGTTTATAATTTTACGAACGTCCAGCATTCTTGCGCGACTGGCGGTTCATGCGCCAAGCGATAAGGCCTTTATACTGGCAGATAACGATTGAAACGTCCAGAACATGACGGACGAACACGCGAAACCGGACGGCGGCCTCACGGCCAAAGAACAGGCGGTACTCGACGAGATCGAAGAACAGAACGTCGATTTCCTGCGACTCCAGTTTACCGACATTCTCGGTGTTGTCAAGAACGTCTCCGTGCCTGCTCACCAGGCGGAGAAAGCGTTCACCGAGGGGATCTACTTCGACGGTTCCTCCATCGAGGGGTTCGTGCGGATTCAGGAGTCGGACATGCGGCTCGTCCCCGACCCCGACACCTTCGCGGTGCTCCCGTGGCGCAGCGACGGCAACGGCGACAGCGGGGCGGCGCGCCTCATCTGTGACATCGTGACCACGGAGGGCGAGCCGTTCGTCGGCGGCCCGCGGCAGGTCCTCAAGAGCGTCCTCGAGGAGGCCGAGGAGATGGGCTACTCCGTCTCGATCGGTCCGGAGCCGGAGTTCTTCCTGTTCGAGAAGGACGACGAGGGCAACGCGACCACGATCCCGCACGACAACGGCGGCTACTTCGATCTGGCGCCCAAGGACCTCGCGTCCGACGTGCGCAAGGAGATCATCTTCACCCTCGAAGAGATGGGCTTCGAGATCGAGGCCTCGCACCACGAGGTCGCCGAGGGCCAACACGAGATCAACTTCAAGTACGACGACGCGCTGACGACCGCGGACAACATCGCGACGTTCCGCGCCGTCGTCCGCGCGGTCGCCGAACAACACGACCTGCACGCGACGTTCATGCCCAAGCCGATCGCCGACATCAACGGCTCGGGCATGCACAGCCACATCTCGCTGTTCGACGACGACGGCAACGCCTTCGCCGACGACTCGGACGAGTTCAACCTGAGCGAGACTGCCTACCAGTTCATGGGCGGCATCCTGAACCACGCGCCCGCGTTCACGGCCGTCACCAACCCGACCGTGAACTCCTACAAGCGTCTCGTGCCCGGCTACGAGGCGCCCATCTACGTCGCGTGGTCCGACACGAACCGCTCGGCGCTCGTCCGCGTCCCCGACGCCGCGGGCGTCTCCGCCCGGTTCGAGGTCCGCAGTCCCGACCCGTCCTGTAACCCCTACCTCGCGATGGCGTCGCTCATCGCTGCCGGCCTCGACGGGATCAAGACGGAAGCCGATCCGGGCGATCCGGTCCGCGAGGACATCTACGAGTTCGACGACGCGAAGCGCCAAGAGTACGGCATCGAGACGCTCCCGCCGAACCTCGGCGCCGCCGTCGAGGAACTCGACGACGACGAGGTGCTGCAGGAGGCGCTCGGCCCGCACACCTCCGAGAAGTTCGCCGAGGCGAAGTCCCAGGAGTTCAGCGAGTACCTCACCCAGGTCTCCGAGTGGGAGGAGGACCGCTACCTGGAGACGTTCTGAGGCGACGGCGCGGTCGCGGTTCTCTCGGTGCTTCCGGTTCTCTCGGTCCCGTCAGGTTTCACGTTTCCACGTCTTTTTTGACCGTCACAGGCTCGCCTCCCACGACTACGCGAGATCGATGAACGACCGATCGCGGGAGTACGTGTTGCATCGATCGCTTATAAACAACTGACAGCAACACCCCCCGATCACGGCTAACTGACCACACCCACTCCCGCAATCGGCCATCGTCGGTGTGTCCGTACTGACCGTACTGGGTCCGGCAGATCTCTCCAGAGACGGGATCGACCAGCACTGACGACACGAAACGCTACGACGGCGCAGCCAAAAGACGTCAGAGCGAACGAGTTACGACGACGACGGCGACATCTCGATGTTGAGGCTCTTCTGGACCAACTGGGTGAACGCCATCGAACACAGGAAGTACCAGAGGATCCACATCTGGATCGGGCCGACGATTCCCGTGTCCCAGGTGACGCTGCCGGCGAACGGGACGACGAGTTCTTGGGCAGCGACACTGGGATACTCGGCGGTGGAGCCGCGGTAGCCGATCACCCAGTACATCCACAGGAACGCCGGAATCGTGAGGAACATGATCCACACCATCGGGCGGAACTGCTCTTTGAACATCCCGAGCTGGTCGCCCATCGCGTCCATCTGCTCCTCCTGGATGGCGTCGAGCGCCTCCTGGTCGTCGCGCTCCTTGGCCTCCTTCCGGCGGTCCTGGATGTCCTGCATCCGGTCCTGGTACATACTCATCTTGTCCATGTCCATGAGTCCCGCGCGCAACAGGGTCGAGTACAGCCCTGTCCCGAGCGCGATCACCATGATCACGACGTAGAAGGGGACGACGCCGAGGAGCGGCCCCAACACGACGTCGAAGGCGCCGGCGATCGCGTTGCGGACCGGGTTGACGGCGTAGCCCACGAACGCGCCGATCGTCGCGACCGCGGCCATCTTGTCCCACTTGGTCCAGCTGGTCGTCTCAGGGGTATCGACGTCGCCGCCGGTCAGATCGTCGTCGTCCTCCAGTCCCGCCTCGATGGCGTCGCGGTCCGCCAGCGCGAAGCCGGTGTCGCCGTCGACGAGGACCTCTTTCTCGATGAGTCGGCCCCACTGCCCGCTCGTGATCTGGTCGCGGACGTCGACCCACTGGACCTCGCCGTCAGTGGCGTTGTCGAGGACGACCTCGACAGCGTCTCGCATCTCGCTGTCGCCGCTGACCAGCGAGCGGACTCTCCGTTCGACCTTGCTCATTACCGCTCGGTTGTCGGCGGACGGTTAAGAACCTTGCAGGATCGTCGGCGCTCGGATCGTCGTCGAGAAAACGGTGAGAACCGGTCGGCTACGACTCGCTCGCTATTCGTCGAGAACGTCGCGGATGCGCTCGAAGACCTCGTCGGGCGTCGCCTCGCCGTCGATCTCGACGAGGTCGCCCTCGTCGCGGAAGTGCTCGATGACCGGCTCGGTGTTGTCGTAGAACACGTCGAGTCGCTCGCGGGCGGTCTCCTCGGTGTCGTCGTCGCGCTGGATCAGGTCGCCGCCGCACTCGTCGCAGACGCCCGGCTCCTCGGGCGGCTGGAAGTCGACGTGGAAGTTGGCACCGCAGTCGTCACAAACCCGGCGGCCGGTGAGTCGGTCGACGAGCACCTCCTCGTCGACGTCGAGGTAGAGCACGGCGTCTAAGTCCGTGATCTCCGAGAGGTACTCCGCCTGATCCAGGTTGCGCGGGTAGCCGTCGAGCACGAACCCGTCGGCGTCCGCCAGCGCGGCCTTGACGATCTCGTTGACGACCGGGTCAGGCACCAGTTCGCCGGCCTCCATGAACGAGCGGGGCGTCCCGTACTCGGTCTCCATGTCCTTGTTCGCGCGGAGCGCGTCGCCGGTGGTGACGTGCTCGACGCCGTACTCCTCGGCGAGCTTCGCGCTCTGTGTGCCCTTTCCGGCGCCCGGTGCCCCCAACAGAAGGATCCGATGACTCATACCGGAGCGCTCGCCCGCCGCACGTAAAGGCTTGAAGATCCCGGCCAACGCTACGCGATCGCCCGGGACGCCGCGAGCGACTCGCGAACCGCTATTCGTCGCTCTCGCCCACGTCCGCGTTCGGATTCAGCCGGAGCCCCATTTCTAGCTCGAAGCTCTCGGCGTCGGAGGTCTCGAACCCGATCTTCTTGTACAGCGAGACGGCCGCGCGGTTCCATCGCTCGACGGTGAGCCACACCTTCCTGACCCCCTCGGCCTGCCCGTGGCCGAGCAGTCCGCGGATCAGGTGCGTGCCGATACCGGCGCGCTGGTACTCCTGGTGGACGAAGATCGCGAGTTCGTAGGCGTCGCCGTCGGGCACCAGCGTCGCGTGCCCGGCGACCTCGTCACCGCACCACGCGATCACGTTGAGACAGTCGCCGCCGAGGATCGCGTCTAACCACTCGCGGATCCGCTCTTCGCCGCCCGGCGGGATCCCCTGCGCGCGGTCGGCGGGGTCGAAGGCGTCGTACATCTCGACGAGCGCCTCGTGCTCCTCCTCGGTACCCTCGTAGGGGCGAATCTCGACGGTTCGCTCCTCACGATCGGTGAACTCCGTGGGGGGAGCGGAGAACTCGTCGGCCACCGCTTCCGGGTATCCTCGGTCGCTCATCTGACCAGCGTGACAGACGTCTTGGCGTTCAACAGGACGAACTCGGCGATCGACCCGATCGTGATCTTCCCCATCGGGCTCGTGTGGCCCCCGCCGAGGACGATCTCCTCGAACCCTTCCGTCTCGGCGATCTCGATCAGTCGGCTCCCCGGGTTGCCCTCGACGCGCCGCACCTCGGCGTCGATCTTCGCCTCGTCGATCGCCTCCCGTGCGCGGTCCATCACCTCGTCCGGGTCGACCGTCGAGTCGGGGTTTTCGACCACCGCGATCGTGAGGTCGTCGTTCGCGACCGCCGCGCGGTCGACCGTCCGATCGAGCGCGCGCAACGAGTCGTCGCTGCCGCCGATCCCGCAAAGCACCTTCATGGGTCTCACGTTCGCACGCCGGTACAAAAATGGATCTCCGCTGGGTCGCCGATCGACTCCGGTCGACTCCGACCGACGCCGATCGACTCAGATCGACTCCGAATGCGGGCGGGATTCGGTGCCCCTCGTCCGCAACGCCACCGACAACCCTTTTGTTCGCCGGTAAGGTTACCAATGATATGAACGACTCAACCGATCCCGCGACGGACGAGGGATCGGACGGCGCCCCCGAAACCGCGGACGCCACGGCGGAGGCGTCGGAGCCGGCCGACGAGCCCTCAGCGGCGGACGCCGGCGGGACCGACGATGAGGCGCCCGACGGTGAGGTGCCTGACGGTGAAGCGGCCGACGATGAGGCGGCCGAGCACGCTGCCGGCGACGACACTGAAGGTGCCGCGAGCGACGACGACGCGGGGAGCGCCGATGCGGAGCGGGAGCAGGTCCCCCCGGAGGTCCGCAAGTACGAGCGGTTCAAGAAGATGGACGGCGCCCGCTACGAGCGCGTCAACGAGTTCCTCCGGGATCGGACGTACATCACGGCCAGGGAGTGGGCGATCGCGCGGCTCTGCGCCGACTTCCGTACCGAGACCGGCGTCGAGATGACGAAGATCGGCGAGAACCTCCCCGAACTCGTCCCCTTCATGACGGACACGTACACGCCGCAGGCGGTCAACCAGGCGCGCTACTCCTTCGAGGAGAAGGTGACGAAGGCGGGCGCGACGTTCCTCTACGGCGCGATGTCCGGCTTCTTCACCGCGGAGGACCTAGACGAGATGATGTACGAGGTGACGGAGGTCGCGAAGTTCCTCTTAGAGGTCGAGGGCGTCGACCTCGCGGTCGCCGACGAACTGGAGGCCGAGGACCGGATCAGCGAGGTAATGCGCGAGGTGCGCGCCTCGTCCGCGGACCTCCGTGGCGAGGAGGTCCGGTGTCCCGAGTGCGGGCACGTCCACGAACCGACGGAGGAGTAGCGATGGACCGGTATCCGGACGCGCTCGACGGCATCCCCGACGCGGTCGTGATCGTCGACAGCGACGGCGTCGTCCAGGCCGGGAACGAGCGCGTCGAGGAGGTCCTCGGATACGCGCCCGAGGAGGTTGAGGGCGCCAAGTTCGAGACGCTGGTGTACGACCCCCAGGAAGGCGTGGTCGACGAGGAGCTCCGCCGCTACATCGCCGATCCGGAGCCGCGCTCGATGGCGGCGAGTCTGGACCTGTACGCCCGGCGGGCCGACGGGGACGAAGTGCCCGTGACGCTCAGTCTCGGTCCGTTCGAACAGCACGGCGAGACGTACCTCGTCGCCACGATCGTCGACGTCAGGGCGGAGCGCGCCCAGCAGGCCGAACTCCACCGCCGGACGCGGACGCTGGAGGCGCTCCACGAGGCGACACAGGAGCTGCTGAAGACGACCGATCGAGAGTTCGCCGCGGAGGCCGCGGTCGAGTACGTCGAAGACGTGCTCGGCCACCCGATCGCAGCGATCTGGCTGTACGACGAGGACGGCGACCTCCTCGATCCGATCGTCTGGACCGACGCGGCCGACGAGGTCGTCGGCGACCACCCGACGTTCGGCGCCGACGAGCCGAGCATCTCGTGGGACGTGTTCGAGTCCGGCGATCCGGTGTACGTGGCGGACACGTACGCCGACCCGGAGCGGCACAACCGGGACTCGCCGATCCGCAGCGAGTTGATCCTCCCGCTCGGTCGATACGGGATCATCAACATCGGGGCCACGGAACGGGACGCGTTCGACGAGTCCGACTTCGCGGTCGCGCGGCTCTGGGCCGCCACCGTCACGATGGTGTTCGTCCGGATCGAACGCGAGCGCCAGCTCCGTGTCCGCGAACAGGAGGTCGCCCGCGAGCGCGACCGGTTGGAGGAGTTCGCCAGCCTCGTCTCCCACGACCTCCGGAGCCCGCTCAACGTCGCGACCGGGAACCTCGATCTGATCCGCGAGCGCTTCGAAGAGGGGCACGAGGAACTGGGAGAGATCGACACGATCGCCCGATCGCTCGACCGGATGGAGGCGCTGGTCGAGGACATGCTCGCGCTCGCGCGTCAGGGCACCGCAATCGACGAGACGGAGCCGGTCTCGCTCGGATCCCTGGCCGAAGCGTGCTGGGAGGGCGTGGACACCGCGACCGCCGAGTTCGTCGTCGCCGACGACTTCCGATTCCGCGCCGACAAGAGCCGGCTGCGACAGGCCCTGGAAAACCTGTTCGCTAACGCGGTCGCTCACGCCGGCGAGTCGGTCCGCGTTGAGGTCGGCGTTCTCCCCGACGGCGGCGGATTCTACGTCGAAGACGACGGCCCCGGAATCCCCGACGACCGCCGCGAAGAGGTGTTCGACGCCGGCGTCACGACCGACCCGGACGGGACCGGTTTCGGGCTCAAGATCGTCGCCGAGGTGGCCGACGCGCACGGGTGGACGCTCGACCTCGCCGACGCCGCCGACGGCGGCGCTCGGTTCGAGTTCCGCGGGGTCGAGCCCGCGGACGAGGCGTCGTAGCTCTTACACGTCTAGGCCGTAGTGCGTCACCGCGTCGGGGTCCGCGGGCCCGTCGCGGGCGTCGACGTCGAGGACCGCGACCCGGAAGACGTCGTCTGCACCGTCGACGGGGATCGGGAGGCCGCCCGGGTTCACTCGGACCGTTCCGTCGCGCTCTTCGACGCCGTGCGCGTGGGTGTGGCCGTGGAACACGTAGTCGTAGTCGCCGCAGTCGACGAGGGCGTCGACGACGACCGCGCTCGTCCCGTGGGTGACGGCGACGCTGACGTCGTCGCCGGCCTCGGAGCCGTCGCCGAACGAGAGGGTTCCCGCTTCGCCGAGGTACGTGCCGAAGGCGTCGACGGTCGACTCGACCGTCCACTCCCCGTCGTTGTTGCCGCGGACGGCGTAGAACTCGAAGCCGGCGTCGGAGCCGCCGCCAGCGTCGCGACCGTCGTCGGCGTCGGGAACGGTGCCGACGTCGAACGGGGTCACTGAAAAGGGTGCGACGAAGTCGCCGCAGTGGACGACGACGTCGACGCCCTCGCGTTCGAACAGCGCGACGGCCGCCTCGACGGCGGCGAGGTCGTCGTGGGTGTCGGAGACGATGCCGATCCGCATGGTCACCTCGGCCGTCGTGCCGCTCGGGAATAAAAGCGGTCGTCGACCGGAGCCCTCGCCGCCTCCGGCCCCGCTTCCTCGGTAGTCGATGTCATACCCGCGTGTATGCGGCACCGCCCGGTAAGTCACCGCACGAACCTGTTCGTGCGATCGACTCGCACCGCCGCTCTCGGCCTGTGGCGCCCGTGACGACCGTCGGCGGTGTCAGTCGCCGGGAACGCCGTCCGAACATGTTACTGCCAAACTGATTGTCCGTGTGGCGGTAACACCCACCTGATGGAACTCACGCGCAAGACGATCGCGAAGGTCATCGTTGCGGCGTTCCTGCTCAATCTGGTCGTGATGGGCGCCGGGGCGTGGTTCGCGTATCAGGAGGCGCCGCCGATCCCCGAGGAGGTCGTCGGTCCCGACGGCGAGGCGATCGCCACCGGGGAGACGGTCCAGGACGGGAAGGCGGCGTTCCAGCAGTACGGACTGATGAACCACGGGTCGATACTCGGCAACGGCGCGTACTACGGCGAGGACTACACCGCCGAGACGCTCGAACTGAAGGTCGAGCACATGCGCGAGTACTACGCGCAGGAGGAGCACGGCGCCGGCTACGACTCGCTCGGCTCCTCGGAGCGCGCGGCGGTCGACCAGACCGTCCGCGACGACCTCGACAGCGCGCACGACGGGAGCGACACCGTCCGATACTCCGCCGCGGAGGCGTACGCTCACGAGCAGGTGCGCGAGACGTACGTCGAGCGCTACCACGGGGGCGACCGCGACCGGGGCGTCCCGGTCGAGATGATCGACTCCACCGAGGAGGCCGAGGACTTCGCCGACTTCGCGCTGTGGACCGCCTGGTTCTCCCACACCGACCGGCCCGACGGCGACAACTCCTTCACGAACGAGTGGCCCTACTCGCCGGGCGCCGGCAACGACGCGACCGGCGCCGCGATGACGTGGAGCGTGATCGCGATGGTGCTGCTCGTCGGCGCGGCGGGAGCGGCGATCCTCCTGTACAAGTCGGTGAAGCTCCCGGAGCCGTCGGCGGAGGGGATCTCCGTCCCCGAGCCGGGCGACGTGAGCGTCTTCCCGAGCCAGCGCGCGGCGCTCCGGTTCATCCCCATCGCCGCCGGGCTGTTCTTGGCGCAGGTGCTGTTGGGGGGCTTGTTGGCACACTTCTACATCGAACGGGCCGGGTTCTTCGGGATCGAGGAGCTGTTCGGGATACCCGTCCTCCAGCTACTCCCCTTCTCGATCGCGAAGACGTGGCACATCGATCTCGGGATCCTCTGGATCGCGTCGACGTGGCTCGGGGCCGGGCTGTTCCTCCCGCCGCTGCTCACCGGCCACGAGCCGAAGCGCCAGTCGACGTACGTCAACGTCCTGCTCGCCGCGTTAGTGACCGTCGTCGTCGGCGGGATGGGCGGCATCTGGCTCGGCGCGAACGGCTACTTCGACGGTCAGCTCTGGTGGCTTCTCGGCAATGAGGGGCTGGAGTACCTCGAAGTCGGGAAGGTGTGGCAGGGCGGCCTGCTCGTCGGGTTCGTGCTCTGGGCGGTCCTCGCGATCCGGGGGCTCAAGCCGCTGCTCGACCGCGAGCCGGTGTACGGGCTCGCGCACATGATCCTCTACGCGGGCGGCTCGATCACCCTACTGTTCGTCGCCGGCTTCATGTTCACGCCGTCGACGAACATGGCCGTCACCGAGTTCTGGCGGTGGTGGGTCGTCCACATGTGGGTCGAGGGCGCCTTCGAGTTCTTCATCGTCGCGATCATCGGGCTCACCTTGGTGTCGATGAACCTCCTCACGCGGCGCAGCGCAGAGAAGGCGGTGATGCTGCAGGCGCTGCTGGTGATGGGGACCGGCGTCATCGGCGTCTCGCACCACTACTGGTGGATCGGGATGCCCGATTACTGGGTGCCGATCGGGAGCGTCTTCTCGACGCTGGAGCTGCTCCCGCTGATCTTCATCCTGTACGAGGCGATCGGGCAGTACCGGGCGATGACCGAGTCCGGCGGGTTCCCCTACACGCTCCCCTTCATGTTCATCGTCGCCAGCGGGGTGTGGAACTTCGTCGGCGCCGGGGTGCTCGGCTTCTTCATCAACCTCCCGCTGATCAACTACTACGAGCACGGCACCTACCTCACCGTGGGTCACGCCCACGCGGCGATGTTCGGCGCTTTCGGGTTCCTCGCGTTGGGGATGGTGGCGTACATGCTCCAGCTGTCGATCGACCCCGAGCGCTGGGACGGCTCGTGGCTCCGGGCGTCGTTCTGGTGCTGGAACGTCGGGCTCGCGCTGATGGTGTTCGTCTCGGTGCTCCCCGTCGGCTTCCTCCAACTGGAGGTCGCGTTCACGGAGGGCTACGCCGCGGCGCGCGGCCTCGCGTTCTACGAGGGGTCGCTCGTCCAGACGCTGTTCTGGGCGCGGCTCCCCGGAGACACCCTGATCATCCTGGGAACCGCTATCTACGTCGCGGACCTGATCCGCAAGCGGTTCGTCCTGCGGAGCTCCGCCGACGACCCCAGCGTCGACGACATGGCCGTCGCGGAGGGGATCATCGACGACGACTGAGACGGGTAGTCCGCGTCTCGCCGCTCAGCCGTCGAACCGATCGCCGCGGCTCGACCAGTGTTCGGCGTCGCTCGCCAGATCTCGAACCTCGCGTTTGATCCCCGCGTAGTTGTCGACGATGTCGCCGGTCGTGACGATACCGACCGGCGTCACCCCGTCGACGACGACGAGCTTTTTGATCCCCTCCGTGCGCATGCGGTCGGTCGCGGTCCGGAGGGTCTTCTTCGGCTGGATCGTCGCGAGCGGGCTACTCATCGCCTTTCGAAGCGGTATCTCCGACAGTGGAGCGTCGGTGACGTACCCCGCGTGGAGCACGTCGGCCTCGGTGGCGATCCCGGTCGGCGTCCCCTCGTTCGTGACCACCACGCTGCCGACGCGGTTCCGGAGCATCCGTTCGGCCGCCGCCCTGACCGACGCGCCGGCGTCGCAGGTGACGAGGTCGGTCGTCATCACGTCTTCGACGAGCATGCGCCCCCGTACGCGGAGGGCCTACTTGACGACGGGGGCGAGAGGAGCGACGAGACGGGCGGACCCTGCGGGCTCGCGCCCGCCGGTCACTCCGCGCGCCACTCCTCGCCCAACTCGTCGCGTTCCATCGATTCCGCGTCGCCGTCGCGGAACACGCTCACCCGGCCGGTCTCCTCGCTCAGCGTCACGGTCGCCACGACCTCCGGGCGGACCGAGGTCTCGATCGCGCTCATGTGACGCGACCCCATCCACGGCTCGTAGCTCACGTCGTCGACCAGGTCGGTCTCCTCGCTGCGGGTGCCTAGGTCGCGGAACCGCACCATCTGCTCCTCGATTTCGCCGTCGACCGCGACGACGATGCCGCCGTCCTGTTCGCGGCTCACCGACTCGATCGCCTCGACGAAGCAGTCCTCCGCGAACGCCGTCGGGCAGCTCTCGCGGGGCCACCGGTTCTCGCCCATCGGGTCGGCGTAGTCGCCGTAGTCGCGGTCGGCGACGACCGCGAAGTAGAGCCCGGGTCCCTTGACGTGCGGCTCGTCCCAGCCGTCGAACGCGAGGCTGGCGTGCTCGGCGCAGTAGGTCAGCCGGTCGATGATCTCTCGGACCCGCTCGTGAGCGCCGTACTCGATCGCGAGCCCGCTCATTCGGTCTCCTCCACTCGATTCGCGGCGTCGGTGTCGGCGGTGTCGGTGGCGCGTCGGCTCATACGCACACGAACGAGCGGGGCGTATATAAGGTGTCCCGAGTCGGACCGGAGGGCGGTCATGTCGGGCCGGTCGAGTCGGCCCGGGCCGGTCCGGTCGAGTCGAGGGCCGGTCGAGGCGGGTCCGATCGCGTCGACTCATCGCCACTGCGTGAACAGGGTCGCGTCGAACCGGTCGGCGCGGACGAGTCCGACGCCGAACGCGACCGCGACGGCGGCGGGGAGCAGGTTCCCGTACCAGAGGTTGATCCCGCCCCAGAGGATCACGAAGCTCACCATGTCGTCGAGCATGAACTCGCAGTCTCGCAGCCGATCGCGGAGCGCCGTCCCCGCGAACGCGCGGTCGAGCGTGACCACCGCGACCGTCGCCGACAACACCCACCCGGCGTAGTTCGACAGGGGGACGCCGAAGAAGGCGCCGCCGCCGAAGCTCCAGAACCCGAGCGCGACCGCGCCGGGGTCGAGCACCACGTCCATCGCCACCACCGCGGCGATCACGCTCGCGAGCCGGAGCCACCCGTTCGACGCCCGCGAGCCGAGGAGCAGGAGACAGAGGAGGTAGGCGTTCACCACGAGCGGGATGAAGAAGACCGGGAGCGCCAGCGGCACCCCGCCGAGCATCGGCCCGAGGCTCACGATGTACTCGAACGAGCCGTACGGCCACCCGGTCGCGACGCCGAACAGTTCGATCGCGTAGGTGTACGCGACGAGGACGCCGATCCACCCGACCGCGCGGCGGTCGATCGCGGGCAACACCCCGACGACGAGCGGCGAGCGCATCACCAGCACGCCGAACAGCACGAACCACGGGTTGAAGGCGAGCGGCTCGGGCACCCACCCCTCCGCGCTGCCGACGAGCGCGATCGCCCCGACGAGGGGGAACAGCACGGCGATGGTAAAGCGGTTCTCGCGGACGGTCCGGTCGAGCAGGCGCTCCGCCTCGCGGCGCGTGTCGGGGAGCCGCGAGCGGAGCGCGGCGAGGCGTCCCGGCGTCGAGGCGGATTCGGCGGGGGAAGGGGAGTCGGTCACGCGAGCGCCTCCGTGATCGGGTAGACGCGCCAGAGGCCGCCCATCGCCAACAGGGTACCGACGGCGGTGTTCAACGCCGGGAACCACCAGTATGCGCGGTCGACCGCGACCGACGACCGGGCCACCCACGCGACGAAGACGGGGTAGACGGCGAGCAGCGCGCCGAGACGGGGGTCGACCGCGGCGAACGCGACGGCGGCGGCGACCCAGCAGGCGGCGCAGTAGGCGTACGTCCGCCCCTCGCCGAGCAGCGTCGCCGTCGTCCGGATCCCCGCCTCGCGGTCCGGTTCGATGTCGGGGATCGCGGAGAACGTGTGCATCCCCATCGCCCAGAGCCACGCGCCCGCGAGCGCCGCGAGCGGCGGGTGCGTTCCGGCCACGGCGGCGTACGCGGCGGCGCCCGGCAGCACGTACAGCCCGTTCGAGGCGGAGTCGAGGAACGGCGTCGTCTTGAACCGCACCGGCGGCGCGCTGTAGCCCGCCCCGAGCAGCAGGAAGCCGGCGAGGTACGGCCACGCGACCCGCGGCGTGACCGCGAACGCGGCGAGCCCGAGCGCGCCGGCGGCGACCACCGCGAGCGAGACGAGTCGGTCGCCCCGCCAGCGCGCCTCGCGACCCTCCTTCTTCGGATTCACTTCGTCGACGTCGACGTCGAAGGCGTCGTTGACGCCGTAGAGGAAGACGTTCGCCGGCACGAGGAAGTACGCCGCGAGCCCGACCGTGACCGGCGTGAACAGCCCGCTTACGTCGGTGATTCCGTAGGTGACTCCGACGGCGACGGGGCCGGCGAGGTACAACCAGAACCGCGGCCGCGACAGCACCAGCAGGTACCGGAGTAGGTCGGGAATCGAGCGTCGGTCGGAGGGTCCGGCTCGGTCGGTGTCGCTCACGGCTCCGATCACGCCGTCTTCGACAGCTCCTCGGCGGTCAGCTGCCCGCTGATGAGACACATCGGGACGCCGATACCGGGGGTCGTCGTCGACCCCGTGAAGTAGAGCCCGTCGAGCGCCTCCGAGCGATGCGGCGGCCGGAGCAGCGAGGTCTGTCGGAGGGTGTGTGCCAACCCGAGCGCACTCCCCTGATAGCTGTTGTAGCGGTCGGCGAAGTCGTCGACGCAGAACGTCTCCTCGAAGACGATCCGGTCGCGAAGCTCCGTGCCGGTGTTCTCCGCGATGTCGTCCAACACGAGGTCGCGGTACTCCTCGCGGAGCTCCGGCGTGTCTTCTAGCCCGGGCGCGATGGGGACCAAGGCGAACAGGTTGCTGTGGCCCTCGGGCGCGACCGTGTCGTCGGTCTCGGAGGGGACACAGAGGTAGTAGGCGGGGTCGTCGGGCCACGACGGGTCATCGAATATCTGTTCGAAGTGGCGGTCCCACCCCGTCGGCAGCACCAGCGTGTGGTGTTCGAGGTTCGGCACGTCGCCCTCGACGCCGAGGTACAGCAGGAACGCGGAGGGCGCGTACGTCCGCGACTCCCAGTACTCGTCGCTGTACTGCCGCTTGTGTTTCGGGAGCAGCTCCCGCTCCGTGTGCGCGTAGTCGGCGTCGGAGACGATCAGGTCCGAGAGGTAGCGCTCGCCGTCGGCGGTGTCGAGCGCGAACCCCCCGCGGCGCCCCTCGATGGCCGTCACTTCGGCGTCGGTGACGTACTCCACGCCGAGCTCGCCCCCCAACTCGACGATCCCGTCGACGACGGCGCCGATCCCGCCCTCGGGGTAGTAGACGCCCATGTTGTAGTCGACGTGGCTCATCAGGTTGTACAGCGCCGGGGTGTTCGTCGGCGAGCCGCCCAGAAAGACGAGGGTGTACTGCATCAGCTGCTGGAGCTTCGGGTGATCGAAGTACTCCTCCACGTGTCCCTGCATCTTGCCGAGCAGCGAGAGCCCCCACGAGTACCGGAGCACGTCCTTGTCGACGTAGTCGCGGAGGCGCGGGCGGTCCTCGTACACGAAGTGCTCCATCCCGATCTCGTAGGTGCGTTCGGACTCCTCTAAGTAGGCCTCGAACGCCTCGCCCGCGCCGGGCTCATACTCCTCGAAGAGCGCCTTGTTCGCCTCGCGGTCGGGGAGCACGTCGACCGTGTCTCCGTCCTTCCAGAACACGCGGTAGTGGGGGTCGAGCCGCTCCAGTTCGTAGAAGTCGGACGGCTCGCGCCCGAAGTGGCCGAAGAACCGCTCGAACACGTCCGGCATGAGGTACCACGACGGCCCCATGTCGAACCGGAAGCCGTCGGCCTCCAGCCGGCTCGCGCGCCCGCCGAGCTGTTCGTTCTTCTCCAAGAGGGTCACGTCCGCGCCGGCGTCCGCGAGGTAACACGCGGTCGAGAGCCCGCCGAATCCCCCGCCGATCACGGCGACGGATTCGCCGGCCACGGCGTCGATGTCCGGGGCCACGTCCATACCCGATCGTAGGGTCGGCGGCGGTATAAATACCGGCCAGACGCGGCGGGCGAGGCGTCGGATCGACGGCGAGTGAGCTATCGGTTCGGCGGCGGTCGGACGCGCCGCGAGTGGGTACGCCTAAGTCGGCGACGGCTCTACCGATCGCCACATGGAGCCCACGGTCGCGATCACCGGCGCAACGAGCGGGATCGGACGGGCGGTCGCCGAGGCGTTCGTCGACGAGGGGGCGTTCGTCGCCGTTTCCGGACGCGACGGCGACGCGGTCGACCGGACGGTCGCGGCGCTGAACGAGCGCGATGGCGGCGAGAGCGGTGACGGGGGAGAGGGCGGTGACGGGGGCGAGAGCGGTGATTCTGGCGCGGGCGGTGAGGAGGGCGCCCGCACCGACGCCGGCACCGCGTGGGGCGCCCGCGTCGACGTGCGCGACGAGTTCGACCTGGAGCGGTTCTTCGAGCGCGTCGCCCGGGAGGCCGGTCCGATCGACGCGGTGCTCGCGAACGCGGCCGTCTTCCACGGCGGGCCGGGAGCGAGCCCGACCGACGAGACGAGCTACGCCGACTACGACGACACGATGCGGACCAACGCCCGCGGCGTCTTCGCGACGATTTCGGAGGCGGTCCCGCACCTCGCCGAGGACGCGCGAATCGTCGTTCCATCGGGAGGCGTCGCCCACGAGTCGCGCTCGGGGATGGGCGCGTACGCCGTCTCGAAGGCGGCGGCCGAGGCGGTCGCGCGGGGGTTCGCAGCCGACCTCGACGCGACCGTCGGCGTCGTCGACCCGGGACTGGTCGCGACCGACCTCACCGGGAAGGAGCGCGCCCGAGAGCCCGAGAGCGTCGCGCCGCTGTTCGTCTGGGCCGTCACCGAGGCGCCCGCCGAAGACCTGAACGGCCAGCGGCTCGGCCTCCGCGAGTGGAAGGCGGCGACGCGGTAAGCGACTTCAAAACCCCGTGGTGCGGTCTCAGACTTCCTCGACCCGGGACGCGGCGTCGACCCCGGGCCGCTCCGCCGCCAGCCCGGCGACCGCGTCCATGAACGCCGTCCGGTAGCTCGCCGGTCCCGCCGGGTCGCCCTCCGCGGCGCGCTCCCCGGCCAGCCCGTACGCCGCGCACCCGGCGAGCGCGGCCTCGGTCGTCGACCCCGGCGCCCCGTCCGCCTCGCCGACGACCGCCGCGAGGGTTCCGAGCGTGCTCGCGAGCATACAGCCGGACCCGACGAACGAGCCCATGCGCTCGTGACCGACCGCCAGTTCGTGCGCTCGCTCGTCGTCGGCGACGACGTCGGTCGGGCCGGACGCGACGACGACCGCTCCCGTCTCCGCCGCGAGCGCCCGCGCCGCGTCCGGGAGGCCGGCGTCGTTCTCGCCGACGGACTCGACCCCCCTCACCGTCGCCTCCTCGCCGGCGAGCCCGCGGATCTCCCCGGCGTTGCCCTTGATGACGTCGAACGCAACCGCGTCTAACAGCCGCCCGACCGACTCGACGCGGTGCGGCGTGGCCCCGTACCCGACCGGGTCGAGCACGACCGGGACGCCCGCCTCGTTGGCTCGCCGGCCCGCGTCGACCATGGCGTCGATATCGGTGGTAGAAGCCGTCCCCGTGTTGATGACGACCGCGTCCGCGCCGGCGGCCATGTCGCCCGCCTCCGCCGGGGCGTCGGCCATCACCGGGAGCCCGCCCCAGTGGAGCGTGACGTTCGCGGTCTCGCTCGTCGTCACGTCGTTGGTCAGGTGATGCACCAGCGGCGCGGTCGCCTCGACCGCGGACAGGACCTCCGCGAGCGGCAGGGGTTCGACTGGGTCGGTGAACCCGTCGTCGGTCGGCTCGCCGACCCCGTCGTCGGTCGACTCACCGCGCATCGTCGACCACCTCCCGAAGCTCCGCGGCGGCGGCGCGGGGATCCTCGGCGGCCGTGATCGCCGAGACGACCGCGACGCCGGCCGCGCCCGCCGCGGCGACCGCGTCCGCGTTGTCGGCGTCGATCCCCCCGATCCCGACCACCGGGAGGTCGACGGCGTCGGCGATCGACGCGACGCGCTCGGGGCCGACCCCGTTCGTCTCCGCCGGCACGTCCTTCGTGTCGGTCGCGTACACCGCGCCGACGCCGAGGTAGTCCGCGCCCGAGTCGGCGGCGGCACGCGCCTCGGGGACCGTCGACGCCGAGACGCCCACGATCGCGTCGTCACCGAGCCGCTCCCGGGCGACCGCGGCCGGCAGGTCGGACTGGCCGAGGTGGACGCCGTCGGCGTCGATCCCGGCGGCCAGATCCACCCGGTCGTTGACGATCAGGGGGACGCCGGCGTCGGCGGTGAGTTCGCGGAGTCGACGCCCGAGGTCGTACCGCTCGCGCGTCGACCGTCCCTTCTCGCGCAACTGCACGGCGTCGACGCCGCCGTCGAGCGCCGCTTCGACGATCTCCGCCGTCGATCGTCCCGCAGACCGGCTCTCCTGTGTCACGAGATACGACCGCCATTCGGGGTGATTCATTAGTGGTACTTTCGAGTAGTACCTGAAAAGTGGTTCCGTCTGTCTCGGTGGTCGCTTATAAGTGAACTTGCGGTCGTCGGCGACGTGAACTCGACTCCGTCGAAATCTCCCGCTTCGAATCGATGCTCTCCCGCAACGACTGATCGGTGACGGGCACCGCTTGATCGACAGCGGGAGTTTGTGTGTCACTTCGGTTGATCGGTTATGTATACGTGATCGAGTGGTGTCGCTGTCGGTTGTTTATAAGCGATCGATGGTGGATCGACGGTGAACACCGCCAAAGCCCAAGCCGTTCTCGGCTCCCACAACTCGCTGCGATCCTCGGTCGCTACGCACCCTGCGGTCCTTGCGTCGCTGGGGGTCGCCGAGAACGGCTGCCCCTTTGAGTCCCACCCAACCGCCACCGCACAGCACCTCACACCTCCCCAGCCTCGTCGCCGGCGGCTCCGCCGCCGGCTGCCCGTGGCGCGTCGCGCCACGCTGCCACCGGACTACGTCCGGTTGCAAGCGAGAGCTTCGCTCTCGCCCTGTCGCTGGCGGCGACAGCCGCCAGCGACTCCCTCGCGGGCTCTCGCCGGCGGCTTCGCCGCCGGCTGTCAGAGAGACCGTCGGTCTCTCCCTACTCACGGTCGCCCATGGCGACCGTTCGGAGGCGCGCCACCGCACCGTTTATTTATAAGTGATCGTCACTCTCATTCATATCCTTTTAAATACGCTCCTGCCACCACCGATCTGCAGTACTCACTCTCACACTCACGCATCGCTGCGGGTTTCTCACGCGCGGTATCGCGCGCGTTGATCGCGTTCACCACCCGGGACCGAAACGGTCGTGAGGCGCCGGGCGGAACCGGACGTATGACGAAGTGGCTCCACAGCGGCCGCCGCCGCGACCTGTGCGCGCTGCTGTACGACGCCGGCGAGCTGCGGGCGCAGCCGCTGAAGAGCCGGCTCGAATCGCACTACGACGAGCGGATCGATCCGCAGTCCTTCTACGCCACGCTCACGTCGCTCGTGGAGTCGGGGTTCCTCGACCGGCGGACCGAGGGGATCGCCGACGTGTACGCGCTCACCGAAGCGGGCGAGCGCGCCCTCCTCGATCACTACGAGTGGCTCTCTGCGACGATCGGTGGCCGGCCGTCGGACTACGCGGGCGACCACGACCACAGCGACGACGATTGACTTACGCCGATCGGGACTCGTCGCCGCCACCGTTCCGTTTCAGCCGTCTCCGCGATCCGCCCTGCCGCCCGCCCCGCCGTCCGCGAGCACGCCGACGAACGGCACCGCGAAGCCGACGACGTAGCCGGCGAGGTACGCGAACACGTTGCTCCCGAACGGGACGAGCACCAGCGATCCGATCACTCCGGCGGCGGCGACGCTCGCACCGGTGACGTACAGGAGTTCGCGTTCCGGAGACAGATCGAGCCCCGCCACCCGCGGGCGACCGACCGCGGCGTACAGCCCGACGGCGGCGATGGCCGCCCCGACCGCGAACAGCGACCCCACGGCCGGTAGCGGCGGGAAGTACCCCGCGCCGCTCGGCGCGACGTACGCGAGCGCGAGCGACGCGAAGGCGGCGACGACCGCCCAGCGCGGGTCGACGCCGGCGGGCGTCGCGCTTCCAGCCCGATCGCTTTCGGCCGCGAGCGCGGCGAACCAGACGACGACGAGGTAGCCGAGGAGCGCGCTGTTCACGTCCGAGAAGCCGGCGGTCGGCGCGTCGGTCACGCCGCCGAGCGCGACGACGGTCGCCCACGCGGAGACGAGCGGGACGACCGCGAGGTAGGCCGCGACCGACCCGAGGAGCCGCCGGCGCCAGCCGGCGACGACCGAGAGGGGGTACGCGACCGCGACGAGCAGCCAGTAGTTGACGACGTTGTCGGCGAGGTGGACCGCGTCGGCGTGGACGAAACTCGACGCGAACGCGGTCCACAGCGCCCACCGATTCGCGAACACGCCCTCGGTCGCCAGCGAGAACCGCCAGGCCTCGACCCCGGGAAGCAGGCTCACGCCGACGAGCAGCGCCGGCAAGGGGAGGGCGACGAGCCCCAACTCCGCCGGCGGTCGGGACCGGACGGTCGCGAGGGACGACGCGAGCAGGCCGCGGAGGGTGGGCGGGTCCGAATCGGAGCGGTCCCCGTCGTCAGCCGACATCTGGCACCTCTACGGCGTCGCCGGGCGAACGCTCTCCAACGCCGCCGCGAAGTCGTCCGCGGTGATTCCGACCTCATCGGCGTGGTCGTTGGCCGCCTCGCCGTGCTCGTCGGCGACGCGCTCGATGGCGATCAGCGCGGCCTCACGGCAGAGCGACGCGATCTCGGCGCCGGAGTATCCCTCGGTCTCGTCGGCGAGGCGCTCTAAGTCGACGCCGTCGACGAGCGGCTTCGTTCGAGTGTGCACGTCGAGGATCTTCCGGCGCGCGTCGCGGTCGGGATCGGGGACCTCGACGTGCGTCTCCAGTCGTCCGGGCCGGAGCAGGGCGGGATCGAGCGCGTTCCGCCGGTTCGTCGCCGCGAGCACGACGAGGTTCGGGTTGTCGCTCGCGCGGTCCAACTCCGTCAAGAGCTGGGAGACGACGCGCTCCCCGACCCCGGAACCGTCGCCGCCGGCGCCGTCGCGGTCGGCCGCGATCGCGTCGATCTCGTCGAAGAAGACGATCGCGGGCGCCGCCTGCCGGGCGCGATCGAAGAGCTCCCGGACCGCCTTCTCGGACTCGCCGACGTAGCGGTCGAGCAGTTCCGGGCCGGCCACCTGGATGAAGTTCACGCCGCTCTCGCCAGCGATCGCCCGGGCGAGCAGGGTCTTCCCGGTGCCGGGCGGCCCGTGGAGCAGGACCCCGGTCGGCGGGTCGGCGTCGGCGGCCTCGAAGAGCGGCCCGTACGTCAGCGGCCACGTGACGGCCCGTTCGAGCTTCTCCTTGGCCTCCGAGAGCCCGCCCACGTCGGCGAAGTCGGTCGTCGGCTGCTCGGCGACGTACTCGCGCATCGCGCTCGGCTCGACGGCGG